>Ga0209755_10002705_pt1 | contig 23813 bp, 9 predicted proteins | sample TergutCo191P1_FD_187301 | JGI IMG/M metagenome (GOLD analysis project Ga0209755, IMG submission 187301) | Cornitermes sp. P1 segment gut microbial communities from Petit-Saut dam, French Guiana - Co191P1 (SPAdes) (version 2) | ecosystem: Host-associated > Arthropoda: Insects > Digestive system >... | reverse complement strand
GCATTCGTCAGCTCCTGATGATGGGCACATGGTTGCCCGAAACATGTTGAGCAACTATTAGAAGAGAAATAAAGAATACAAAAAGTGACATCTAGTTGGTTTTTCTTATCCACACACCATATCATTTATTTTAAGACAGTCACCAACTTCTATGAAACAAAACATTACAAAGTAGAATAAATATTGTAGCTGAATACATAATCAACATACTGAACATAAAATGTCAGTTACTACACAAAAAACTAAACTGTAACAATAGGCAGTTCACCCTTGTGAGGAAAAATGTCTGGAACTAAATTTTTGTATAGCATACATGAATATTTGCATCATATCATGTACCCTTTCCTGAGATTTTTTTCTTAGTATTATAAAATATTTTGATTATTGTAAAAAATATCAATGTTAATGAGAATTAAGAATGTTGTTCTCAGATTTGATATCACATAGTTCCCTTACCATCAGATGGAGGCAGCAGGTTCCTGAAAACATTGGTAACTACCATGTTTACCCAGATGTAAAATGACTTCCCTTGACAGGCTTCAAGCCTTATGAAAATACATGTACAGACATGTTTTGACATTGCTTTGAATTATAAGGTGACAACATTTTTCATATGATGAATTAGGAAAACAGTTGAATCTAATATTCAGGCAGGTATGTTACATGGTGTCAAACCCTGTGAGTCTAACTGCATGGTGTCATAAACTGAAAGACCATGGTTTTAACAGTGTGTTACTTGTCATACAAAAGGATTGCAGAATCTAGTTCCAGTACATTCCACCAAAAAATGTCACAACTGTAATGAACTACAGTTAACTTCAAATTTCATGCTGGATAACAGTGAATTACCATATTGAAACTTAAAAAGCTACCACATATTTCCACGATGTATTTCAACTGTAAAATTCAAAATGGTGTCACATGAATCAAATGTATGTCAGTGGTTTCCCAGATACCACTTCATGAACAACATCCTTCAAAAAGTAACCACATGTAAGTTTGAATAATACTGCCTTCTGGACTGTAACACCTCCAATCTCCCACCAAAATTACTATCCTAAAATACATTCTCCCTTGTATATGCCTTTCACTCCTTCCAGACATTTAGTTAACACACTAAAAAACCTTGGCACACTGTTTCAAGGTTTTTTCCCCACTTGAAAGTAAAAGAGCCAGTGGAACTATGTATCTCAACTACTTATGAGGAACTGGGCAAAAAATAACTTTTTTTAAACAAACTTGTACTGCACTACTATTTATATAATTGGTTTTTTGTGACTTACTTAAAATATTGGTACCTACCGTTACCCCATTACAATTTTTTTTCAGGTGAACCCCATGCATTATTTTATTTCCAAGTGATTTTCAGACCACAACTGGAAATCATTGATCTTTGAGGAATATTACAAAAATTTGTCTATACATTTGCTTCAGTTATGCTTTGAAATAAGTGAGCCTGTTATGGCATGCTAAAATGGGCAATAAAATGCTTCTATTTCATTGTTACTGCACCCAGAGCATTCACCTTGGCTTCTCATCATTTCAGAAATATGGTAGCTAAATAATTAATACTTCATCAGTGCAAGATGACATTCATGTAATTTTCCATACCTTATGTTTAAGTCAATGAAGGGAAGTTAGCTATGAGGCACATATTATTATGGATTTCTGTATTATATGCATTCATGTGGTACAATAGTGTATTTAATTGCAAAAGCTGTATGTCACTAACTGAGAGGAGAGGATTTTTTTAAAATGACAATGGAAAAGGTAGGGTACTAAATAATCTTGTCCCAGTTATCTTGCAATGGGTATACATATATATATATATATAAATAAAACGAAATGCTAAGTCATGATAGCTAGTGTCAGAAGAGATCCATATTATGCAAATCCTAAAGGTGAAAGTTAAAGCCTTTGTGTTGGTTAGCAGCATGCCAGAAACGCAAATGCTGATGTAAAGCTGCACTTTGGAACTAATGGAGATCAGCTGTCTTCACATCTGGTGGAAGAACCCCAACTATCCATCAAATAGGAGGCTGAATGGACTCTCATATGCAGTGGTGAAGATCAGAATTACAATGTCTGTGCCAGGAAGTGAATTCCAGCTGTCTGTTCTTTAGACCATCACTTTGTTGACTGAGCTGTCAGGAGTGAAACTAAACTTGATAAACTCCAAAAGAACAGTCAATTCTGTACCACTCAACTAACCTTCTGATTAAAACATGAAGAAGGTAATTTCCATCTGTATGAAGGAATAGCAGAGAGTCATGAAACTTCAGAATTTGGCCATAAATGCATTACAGTTTGATTGTTTTACAAAGGTCAGTACGAATGTAATGCCTCCTTTTTTTTTTATGTAGGGCTGGGTAGAGATTCTTGCCTTACCTACTGGATATTTGTGGTGCAAAGGGGCAGGTGTTGTGGATGTACATGCTAGGTGGAGAGTTGTGATCCAGTTTCATACTGCAGAAGACTCCAGTCCAACAGAGATACACATAGGCCTGAGAAGCATGTTTGGTGCAGATGCCATACATGGTAGCTCAGTCAGACACTGTTTCTGTCATTTTAAGTGTGGTAAAAATGACTTCGTTAACAGGCTGTGCAGTGCTTCAGCAAAGGGTTCTATGGCACCAACATAGCATGTCCCACATGAAGTTGGCAAGAATGTGTTGATAATAAATGAGACTGTGGAAAATTAATCTGAAGTTTTGTAAAGTATGTACCCCTGATGTATGTAAATTTGATTCTAATTGTAAATATATTTTCTGATAAATAATAGGCCTTACTTTCATTGTACCTCTCATATTACCAACTGATCCATGTTAGGAAGGTATGGAAAATTAATAAATTGTGTATTACCAACATAAAATTGCTATGCAAGATTTGAGATTCTGCTAAGGATTCAAGTCATCTGTGATGTCACTCTGTATCCATGGATGTATAGTTCCCAGTGTTTCAAATGAAGTAGTGCCTTCATTTTCAGGGTCACACAGTCCCTGAGGAATGGGACACTGCCTCATTGGGTGAGTGGTTCGCAGCATTTTGGAGAATCATACTGCCTTGTCTTCAAGGAGAACTGCTTGACCCTGAAGAAAAAGTTACTTCAGTCCTTTGAAATGTTGGAAATTACTGGCCCAATGACAAAGCATGATATCCCAGAAGACAGTAATATTTGTAGAATTGCTACGTAAATTCCTCCATGTGCTTTGCAAGTAAGTTTCACAAACAGCCTCTTTGATCTTGCTTTGTATGAGGTGGATTTTTTGTGATCCTGTAAAAGTCATACAGTATGGGAGAACAGGCAGCCAAGAGCACAAAGGCTTCATACATTTATTCATTATTCTAAGAAAAATCTATTTACACAGAGAAGGGTCATGAGTTGAGCCATATTTAAATATGTATACAGATGCTTTAATTAATCACAGTCACAAAAAGTGTTTCAATATCACTATGTTCACAATCAGTACAACTGTGTGTTCCTCTAAACATGCTTATTTATCTGAATTCTTGATAGAAAAACTATAATTGTTTCAAAACTAACATGTATGAGTTTCAGTGTACCCATTATTAAAAAAACTTAAGTGTAGTGTTTAAAATATTGCACACCAACTACTGAAGTGTAGTGTTTAAAATATAATACACCAACCACTGATTATGTAATCTTTTACTGTATAATGTTGAAGCCACATTTAAAGTTCACTTATTGCCAATTTTCAGACTACAATTCAACCAAAGTACAGTATTACACATTTTCCTTTTTATTTTATTTTAAAATGGCTTGGGAGTAGATTTCATTCACATATTACAAGTGCTGTCAGTTGTCATACTATATTGTCAAGGTAATGATTGAGTGACCACTGCCTAAAACTGAACAGGTGTCTGTAGCATTTTGTTCTGACTACATGTCATTTTCAGGACACAGTCTCTTCTGAGCAGTTGATAGGTGTATGCATAGTGTTTCATTTTGACATATGTGCTGGGTCCAGTAAGGGAGTGTTTCTCATTCACAGTTTGTCAAGTTGGTATGTTTCATGTCAGTACAATGATGCCTATTGACTTTCACATCCTTTTTTCAACTGTCTATCTGCATGTAACACCTCTATTCTAAATGATTTGAGTGTGATGAAATTACAAAAATTTATCAATAATACTGACTTGCCGGAATTTGACAATATGTGCTATGACTTTATGTTATGTGTGCCTCTTTTTCATCTATCTGTCTTCATGTAATAGTTTTATTCTGGAAGATATGAATATGATGAAATTACTAAAATTTATCAATAATACTGGCTATTGGTCTAAATTTGACAATATATGCTATGACTTTATGTTAAGGTCCAAATAATCCTACATATTTTTTGAGATATATCTGAATAAAAATGGAATAAACACAGATGTATTTCAATAAAAGCTTTGTATGCACTAATAAAATGTGTATTTTATGTTAACTACAGCATGTTCCTTTCAAGATAATGCCTACTAAATACCAAAGAAAATACATTTATATGAAACTTATTCCATCATATTTAGGGAAGAATAATGATTGAAGATTTTTGAGAAGAGAGTTTTGAGTAGAATATTTTGCCTTTAGAAGGAGGGAAAAATGAGGATCTTCATTTTTGTACTTCATAAAATGTTATAAAGGTAAACAAATCAAGAAGAATATATGGATTGGACAAATACTACACATTGGAATAGACAATAAATATGTATGTATGTACGTTTGTAATGTATGTATGTATGTAATGCATTTATGTACAGTTTACTTCACGATCTGCTAATAACAAGCCTGAATCACAGGTACAATGAAAAGCCATAGAGCTACCCTAGAAGTTGAAAATTGAGCATTGATGGAGTAGTCATCAAGAGGTGAAGGCAAAAGTACTCAGAGCAGACGGACACATCACAGTATTACTTTGATCAATGCAAATACCTCATGGATTAGCCTGGGATAGAACCAAGGTTCTTATGATGAGAAGCCAGCACTCAGACTTAAAACACCCCACTTGATTTCAAATTACGAAAACCACACAAATTATATTTATCATTTAAAAATGGCATATTGTAGAACTACAATTGATGAATCTGTTATGACCTTGCATTAATTTTCATTATCATCCCATTTTCATTACTTCCTAGACTACAAGACTAGTGAGCAATTATTTCTGTTTAATTTACTCCCAAGCAACTTTAGCGGTGAATCAAATTTAATTCATAAATATAGAGAAAATACAACAAGCATTCTTGGAGAAGTGTAAACCATACATAATACCTCAGCAGTAGGTGGCAGCCGCTGAAGATTTGGTTTATAATGCAGGTCTTGCAAGATTTGGTATTCTGGCAATGGTGCTGATGAAGAGTTTCATCATCTGAGGTATGAGGCTGTGTAGATCATAGATGGGTACTCACTGCAATTCTTGTTAGGGAGACTATTGAACCATGTTGTATGTACTGTATGTTATAGAACATTCCAACTTCATATTCAGGAGATCCTGGGTTAAATTCTTGGTCTGGAAACTGCGATGCCTAATCTTTAACATAAATTATGTTATTTCCTCTTGCAAATTCTGGAGTAGTACTGTAAATGAGTCATAATGACTGTCTTCCAATGCCAGGTCTGTTGTGCACAATTTATGATGTGACTCTATACACCCTATCTAGTTGATGAAGTGTTATTAAATTACAAAAAAATAAATGCCATGTTAAGACAGGAGTGGGCACATGATCTGCAGCCCAGACAAAACTGGTTGGCCTGCATAAGTACACTTACTAGACGAAACATCGGCATCATACTGACCACGAAGTTATGCTTCATATTGTGTTTGTTTTGTCCTAAGTAATTGGTTTCTTCAGTTTTGCCTATACCACAGAAATGATTTCCCAGCTACCTGTTAAGGAAATATCTTCAGTTTATGGACACTAAAGACATGTTTGGGAAGTACAAATTTTATTTCTTGTGGTTTATTTTTGACAGTTAATTATCTCGAGCTAGTTTAGTAAGTAATGAATCAGAAAATATATGGAAGGAAGTGTGGCCTTATTTGGATACTATTCTGGCATCATGCTGTGGGAATTGAATAAAACCATGAAAAAATCAGAATAATTTGCATCCCAGCCAAAATTTGATACAGGCCCCTCCCAAGAACAAGTCACATGTAGGACTACTTCAGCCAACTTGTTTAGAGGGCAGTAAAATCTTCAAGTCTATCTAATTGTGCATAGTTATAATAGATCACAAGTCCTCTGAAATCTCTGAAATTTGGAAAACTGCTTTCTATCCAGTGCTCTCCGTTTATTTTTCGTAACTGTCTTACCTTATTGTTAAATGCTCAGTAAACTTCAGCCTAACCAGTTAATAGTTCCCCTACAGATTGTTATTGTAACTGTTCCTATTTATCCAATTAGACACTTCTTGTATTATCTCTATATGAATTAACTTCTACCTTCATTAAACATTATTAATTTTCACCACACAGTGTTCATAAACATTCAAGGTGTGAATGATTGAGATTTTCATTACCACAAAATGTTTTATGTTATGTATAACATTAAATGATTAAACTACACCATATATAACACCAACACACTTTTTGTAAGTTATGAGTGTATGACAATAATATTACCATATACACAATGCTTCTGAAGTGCCATATATGTATGGATTATACAATAATTATAGGAAGCTATCACTATTCGCTGGAGTGTTTCTGTGTTTTGAAAACAATAATCTCCTCCATGTGACTTACAATTTGTAATATCCAGCAGGTAACTTCAGTGTAAACATTTTTCCAAACATACACAGTCACTCATTCTCATGCACTAAGTTAAATACAATGCAGATAGCTGAATCTGGTAATTTCTTAAGTAATAATGTGACCATGACAAATCAGGAAAGAGAAATGTTTGGTGTTACCATTCATTATGAAACATCATTTTAATTGTTGTTGTGGTTAACACTACCTATTCCATATAATATATACATGAATTTCACATCATATTTACATATTAAAGAATTGAAATATAAGTGATGTATCAGATAACAGGCACTCCTGTACATTGTCAGAATAGGACTTCATATGCAACCTACATTTTGTTTCCATTACTAATTCTATACCAAAGTTAATAATAAAGGTGAAACATTGGTTATGGTCTACTGACCTTTTAAACCCCGATGGGATGAACCTCGGGGCCCACAGAATAGGAGGCTGGGTAGGCCTCAAAGCCAGTCTGGACGTTTTGGAGACGAGAAAAGTCATTTTTATCCCTGATGGGAATCGAAACCCAGATCGTCCAGCTCAGTAGCTTTGTCACTATAGTGACTATGTTACCCTGGCCCCTGTATCATTTTGTACTCTTTTAAAATCCATGCAGTTTAATCAGTGTACGTCATTCTGCAGTGTAAGACCTAAATTTTTAGATCCAAATATGACACTCTTATAGATGTGTATAGTCTTCAAGTATAAGAATGCATTCCAAATGTTAACAAACATGGTGTCAGAAGTGTGCTGTTTTGGCTTTGGTGTATCCTAATATCAATGGATTATGAATTGCTTTGCATCATCTAGCAGGTTAACTAGCAGTGATATATCGAAGCTCAGGCTTAATATCATACTTGTTGCAGGCACATGTGGGAGGACAATGATCCCTAAAGAAATTCAGTATGAGGGTATGGATTGGATTCAAATGGTTGATGATACAGTCCAATGGCAGACTCTTGTAAGAAAGGCAATGATCTTTCAGGTTCTGTAGAGGGCTAGATGACCAAATACCAAATTCTTGAGAAGACTGTCCTCCTGGACATGAGTTAGCTAAGGGATATTGCCTTACAAAAACAAATTTTATTTGCTTTCAATCATAAATTGTAATTTCATATATTCCTGTAAATTTAAATAATATTAGCTATTTTTTTTCTGATGACAGAAAAAACAATAAATTATTCTGGATCCTCCACTTTTATGTCTCATGATTTAATATTTATATAATGATCTCTATATATATATATATATATATATATATACACACACACACACACACACACATACGACTGAAAAATTTATGGCATGCTTACTTTCATTGATATATATGGAAGGTTTAAGTATTAAAAATTTTTAGTTACAAAATATCTAAAATGTATTGTTGTGAGAAACACCATTTATAAATTTTTCCATGTTATTGGGCTGCTATTTTTCCATTAACAACACACTTCTAAAAAGACTTATATTGTGCCTCCAGTCACTTTAGTGCCATTTGGCTGGATGATTTTAATGGTTACTGTTATGTCCTGCAGAATGAAGTGTTCTTATAAATATTCAGTTGTCTAAATTCATATTATACCCTTCTGATTGTGCAGATAATGCTACAGTAACAGTGACAGGAAGAAATTTTATCCTTCCAGTCTGCAAATTTGTCATCAAAAAAATAACACATTGATGAGCTTAACATTAATGCATCGCAGTATTTAACAATGTAGATCATAACTGGCATTTTTACTCAAAAGAATATGATACTCATTACGTAGTGATATTTTTAAAACACTTCTAAGTGCGGTATTATACACAAATTAACGAGATTAAAATTCTTTTCTATTGAAATATTTCTTCCACTGGAATATGATGTATTGAAAGTGTTAGAATTCTGGAACAACACAGATTAATGCTGATAATGATTCATTTAAATCTAAGGATGCAGCAAGCTAACACAACACAACTATGCTGATCACAAGATTTGTTAACATTTCTCTAAAGACAACAATCCAGACATAACTGTTGTTATTACCAGAATGAACACAACACTTCAAGCACTATGCATTCACTTAACTTCTGCAACATGTTTTGGCTATTTGTGTGGGCCTTTGTCATGTAGAATTACAACGGTGTGCATGTTGTCGTAGAACTTGATCCAATCATAATTTTGATTATCATTTTGCTGTTGGAAGACTCTTTTACCTTCTACCGAGCTCCCACAAAATATGATACCATACCTTATTACAGCATGAAAATAGGCAAAATAAATTATTTTTAGAGTGTTTGTGTTACTGTATGGATATATCATCCTAACAAAATAGTAAATCCTACTTATTTCAGGCAAAATTTTGTAAACATGATTGTTCCAATTTATATTTATGTCAAGTTCTAGTCCTAAGAGTTTAAAATGATTAGTCCCAGGTATTACCTTATTTTACTATGTAATTTTGAACAGTTCATTTTGACAATAACTTGGACTAAATTTAGCTTGATTTGTCTTCTCTATATTTAAAACCAACCCATTCACTAAGAACTAATCTATCATATAATCCAATGTAGAATTAATTTTGGTTTTTAACTCTTCAGTGCTTCTAACAGTTACCAGTATACTAGTGTCATCAACATAGGTTACAGGTTGTAACTCATGATGAATTCCATGTGGTAGATAATTTATATAAATTATAAATAGTGGATGTCCCATGTAAATTTACAAAAGCATGTTTAAAATTATTCAAGTTTTAAGATTTCACACTTATTAAAATTGTTATTTATAAACATCAGCAAAAATCTGATATCATAAAAACCTTCCAGGAACATTCATATGAATATGATGGCTTGATACCTCAGCTGCACATTGTATGTTATTACTGGCCTAATAATATCAGATTATTAAACTCATAGGCAGTGGTTACATGTAGCTCATGTATTCCTAGACCATGCACGTCATAACATACGCCTGAATTTTACAGTCATGAGTGTTATCATACATGACCACTGTGTACGTGTTTAATGATTTAATGTTTGGAGTTTGAATTTGAATTAATTTACATTCTGTGGATCAAAAATAAGTTAATACCTTGAATACAGAGTAAGTCAAGAAAATATTACCTACAGTACTTTTTGGTAAAATACAATTAGTTTAAAACTGATTTAGCTTAGTTTATCACTCTCCATTTACATTCAAGTATTCATTTACAGAGTAGTCCCATATCAATATATGATGTGCAGCTATTGTATCAAGCCATTATATTCTTACGAATGTTTCCCTGAAGTTTTTATGATATCAGGTTTCTGCTGCCTTTTTCTTTTAATTACAGTTGTAAAAAGCCTGATATTGCAACCCTGTACAGTTCTGCATATACTGCTTTAAACTTACACCTCTCTATACATTTATACATTCTGATGATGGCTTACCAAAAGCTGAAACATGGAACTGTTGGTTTTATATCAAACTATAATTTGTGGTTGACAGATGTATTTATTGGTGTAAGTTAAATTGGTTAGTTTAATTTAAATAAGGTTAAATTATGTTATTAAACTAGTTTTACAACCAGTCCATGACATATAACAGGGAATGGAGATTACAGTCAGGCTACAGAAAGAAGTCCTATAGATCAACCATCACCACATTAATGCAACCCTGCCAGGGTACTTAGCATATCCCTATCTAGTATTTTGTACCTGTATTTTTATTTATTTATTATATTAAAATAGATCTGTACAGGCTGAATACAACCATTGGATGTGGAATATGTCAAGTAAAAATAAATATGCTGTACCATATCATGCTAGTGTGTAAAACATAAATAATTACAAATAAAATAAACTTCATATAATATAATTACAATTTCTTATATAAAAAGGTTACCACATCAATGAACATTTTTTACAATCAATATTTAAACACAATTTAAGTAAACATGAAAACAACTTAAAATAATTCTGAGTTTCTAAATAGCAGCAGACCATGGGAACAACTGTAGTCAGATTTTCCTTACTGTATACATGCAATTAAGTATTGTAGAATTCCTCCAATGTATAAAATTAATGTGTATTCCAGACTTTCTTTAAAGCTTTCTTAAATTTATTTGGATTTCCTGCGGGTTTTTTTTTAATTTCTATGGGTAGCTTGTTAAAAAGTTTTATAGTTGAGTAGTGAACTCCTTGTTGGTAGACAGCTGGCCACTGGCAGATGGAGATTTTTACTTTGTCTGGTATGCATTTTATGATTTTCAGAACTTGTCATGAAAAGATCCTTAATATTTACCACAAATAAAAGGAGAAATATATACTGTGATTTAAGAGGAAAAATTTCAAATTTTTTTAATAAGCTCCTACGAGGGTCCCACTCTTATCCCATAATAATTCTATTTGCTCTCTTTCTTTCTTGAAAATTTTTGACTACAGGAAGGGCTCTGCCAAAATATAATACTGTAAGTCATAAAGTGAGTCGAAAAGAGAATAATAAGTCATTATCAATGCTGCATGAGACATGTATGTCTTAACAGATGTAAGTACAGAGCAACCAGTTACATATTTATAAGTAAATTAGTATCTTTCTCCAAGATAATGTATTGTCAATGGCTAAACTAAGAAATTTTGTATGACAAAAGTTTGGAATTGTTTTGTCACCGTATCTAAAGTTCCTACAAGTAAGAGTGTTATTTTATTTGTAAATTGAATGTTGTGTTTTCTCAAAATTTAGAGAAAGTATGTTTGCATTAAACTGTCTATCTGAAATTTCATAAAACTTATGGATATTTGTATTAAAATCTATAGGATTAGCGTGCATGAACAACATACTGTTATCATCCACAAATAATATTGGACCAGATTTGTTATTTATTATCTTGGTTAATCCACTTATATATAACAACAATAGCAGGGGTTCCAAGATGGAACCTTGTGGCACATCATATTTAATTTCGGACAATTTAGAGAGTATTCACATTCATGTTAGTACAGACAACTGAATAATAACCTACAGTAGTGACAGTAGCCTTCCACTGGTTGATACAGGCCAAAGGGGGTCGTACAACACTTAGCAGAGAGTGGGAAGCTTTGAGTGTATAATCCCTACAATCCACGGGGCTTTACTTCTGTACACTCAATCTAGAACATGCTGATTACATACAGTGGTATGCGAATTGATTTATTTAAAAGTTGAGGAAACTTCTATGAGGAATGTTACTAAGTGGATATAAAACCATAGTATTTTACTGATATTATTGAATGTCACTCAAGTTTGTCTTAATTAGATTTTAAACAAAACTTTCATTCATGCAGCCTTTTACTACTGTAGGTCCCTCCCTCCTAAAGTTATGCCTTGATTCTTCAGATGTGCAAAACACAATTCAACAAAGATTGTATGTATATTTATATGTTGTACATAGAGCCACATATGTCCACAAAAACAGTTGTACATTGAGTGGGGAATGTTGCACTGAAAGTAATCTAATTGTAATAAAACTAATGGCTTGTGAAAAGATCTGTTCAGACCAGGAACATAGTCAGGGTTTTGATGCCTGGAGTGACTAATCATAATGGCTGCCCATGGAGGAATTACGAACTTTGAAAAAAATCATGATCATGTATTGAATTTCCCTTTATTTGACTCAACAATTTCAAATTTTTTGAAAGCAGAAAGTGAAATTTTTTTGCTTAAAATATTCATTTTTCCACTAACATTGCTACTTCTTGGACTTTGCTGCCAGGGACAGCTGTACCATTCATCCCTCCCAACTCTCCACATACACCACTGGTTTAGATTTCTAGTGAACTAGTCTGAACCATATCCACACAGTGTTTCACTAATTTTTAACACGGATGCAAAAATCAGGATTAAGACAGGAATGTACAAATTTTCCAATAATCTACAAGCTGCCTCAAAATTCTAGTTAACAGAAGGGTGAAATGAACTAAGTTTTATAGTGAGGACCCACAAATATTTGGCACCAACATACAAAATTTAGATGCCTGGGTGACCTGGCACACCTATCATAATAAGGGTGGGGAAAATAAAAGATATAAATATGTAGTCTATGCCAAATGCTGCATGTTACTTTAACAACTTTGAACTATTTAATTAAGACATTTTCTTTGCATTTGGGTGGGAGAATGATAAACGAGGCAGCAAAATATCTGAAATTTCATACTGACAAGGAAAAATAAATTTTTAATTTGAAATCTATTAAATTAACATTACTTTACATGATTCAAGACAATTCAACAGATGGCATCAAGAAACAAATTTCACTGCAGACTTGTTTTGTGGTTTCAGGAGATAAAAGACAGGCAGAGACAAAATATGAGTAGACTACACTAGGGCGGACACTGCACTGACCCTGGCATCTTGACTGTTTCCCATCTTGTATGCAAATAGACAAAATATACAAATATGAAGAAGTCTGTAGAAGATTCCTCAAAGTTTGAATCACCTGGACACAACTTCAGACTTGAAAATTACTTGAATATTATTCAATTATATTCATTCTTATATTCATTCATTCATGCAGGAATCTGGCTCCTTTTGAGATACAAATTTAATATAAAAACTTGAGTTATTGCAAAATGAATATAATATAAACCTGCCAATGATAAACATGTGTATGTAAGGAACAAACGCAAACTCAGACATTTTGTAGGAATCATGGCATGAAAATCCTGTCTACAAATAGAGCAGCATTTTGTCCCTGATGGGCTAACAATATCTTATGATGCAGCACAGATTGGAAGGAACAATAAATGTAAATTTATTGTTTTATATTATATGCGACAACCTGAAAATTGGGAGAATATGAACATTATCTGTAGGCAATACACAAATTTAATTCATTGGTCTGTGCCTGAAATTAGTTTCATTCAGTTAAAATATGTATTTTTAGTACACCTTTGATAAGTTTAGGAAGGAAATCAACTTTTGTTCAGGATAAGACCAGAATCATATTGTTGAAACATTATGAACAGGGATTGTTTTACAGTACAAAGCAAATGTTTTTACACGGCTTCCTTATAAAGCAGTATAATCCAATGGAATTTATGATATTATGGAAGCCAGTAAAAGGATGTTTACACACATGTTATGCAGCATGGACCAAAGTGATTTATCACTGTAATGGTAACTGTATGATAAATAACACATTTTAAACTGTTGGAAAATCATTACTGTTACTACTGAGTTTAAATCTATGACACTTTCTTCAACAGCTCTTACAGTATGCTAAATGGTTTCTTATAAACTGTTGATCTATCCACAAAGCAGTAACATGCTATTTAAAGAGACATTTAATTGTACAGTACTAGCCTACAAATCACAATAAACATTGCACATTATACATTTTTCTATGCCTTTACAGGCTACAAATTGTTTCTGTTCATTTGGCACATTGAATTCACGTGATACAACTATTCTGATAGTTGCCGTTAATGACTCTGAAAATAATAAATAATTTTTCTACACAACACACAGGTTAAATAATTTAACTAACTTTTGGTTGGTTGAAAGCTCCCACCATTAGTTCAGTGTTCAAAATGGACAAATGTGAAGATTCTATAGTCCTGAAGATCAGCGGACTTTTAAAACGAATACTTATAATCTGGTTGTTTTGAGAGTACATAGAATATGTGTGGTAATGCATGTCACTGACTACCTAGTAGAGTAGAACTCCACTTATCCAGATTAAATGAGATAGTGAGCCATCTGGATATACAGAAAATCTGGATAATTGGATTATTTTTTGAAAAGAGGCTGCAATGGCAATTTGAAATGTGGTTGTTACTCTTTACAGGATGTACTTGCATCTAAACCTTTCAGCCATGCCTGATCTTAAGTTCTGGACACCATAACACTGTACTACTGTACTTGATCTGATAGCTCTTAGTTTCAAGGCCAGTTGTGATGTAAAATTCTCGACAAAGTTACCTGAAGGGCCAAACCAATCTGGATAATTGGCGATCCAGATAAACAGCATCTGGATCAGTGGAATGCTATTGTAATAAATTGTATGAAATCTACTTAGTATTTTTGCAGTGACTTCTTGTATGATCTGCAGAAACCATTAGTAAGTATTTTTAGGACATGCAACAGGGAGATATACCAAGCACATAATATATGTAACTAATATTCAGAAAAAAACTGGCTTGCATCCTGGCAAAGGCTTCAATCACCCCAAATGTATCTGAGTTTTTCCTCCATTACAGTGTATGAAATGACAGGAATGTTTTAAAGTTATAACTAATATATAAATACTGAAAATTCATCCGAAATTTACCTGAATGCATGAATGGCCTCTTACATTTGCTTTACATTTATCATAAAGTAAAAAGGGTTCTATGCATGTGCATACATGCTTGCATTATATTCCACTGCACTACTGGTCTTTGAGGAAAGAAGGCCATTTTGCAACAGATGAATAGCTTGATAGGAAGAGTAGACTGGACAGATACTTTTCTACACACTTGTGCCCATTCTCTACCCTCTCATCACAGAAATGAATAAGGAATAATCATCACATGCTCCATAATTAAAAAAAAATTAGAAACTTATATGCTTTCAGAAGTGCTGCATGAAGTAGGAGTACTTGCTTCACAGTGTACCATTTTAAGCACTGCTGACTAAATTCTCCGCACTGTCTGTAAGAAGTAGTTTTAACATGAGGCCGTAAATGCTGTAACTAGTACACACATTTGGTGTATTTAAAAAAATAAAAGTAGGCCTAACAATGGTCCCTAAAATGCTTATCTTTGCCCCAGCTCTGTAACAGACTAATAAGTACCTTTCTTATTACTGCAGCCAGAGAACAGCATTGCAATGATATCAGTGCTCAAAATGGATCTTAACTTAACTTGCATCAAAACTAACATAATATTGTATCACAGATATATTTTGTAATCTAGTTACATTAAATGCAACCTACTTGCAAGTACAAGTACAACAGAAGCACTAATGAAAAGAAATTAAATTTGTATCCTCCTTACATCTATGTCTCTTTGGCCTACTAGACATCTCTTACATAAATCCTCCTACTCTAAACAATTATATTCTGAAATCTCTGCCCACCTGAATTCTTAGTGTATACTAAATAAGGAAGAGTTGTTTTGATGGCTGGAACAGAGGAATTCATGGACTCTGTTAAGATATCAGATTCATATGCCAGCTAATTCAGGTCTGAGACTAACTAGATCTAATGCAAGTACATTCTGCAATGAAGATTAAATTTTGCTGGCATGTTCCATCTTTATTGTGATCCTTCGAAAAGTTTGTAGTTATTGATCATTTGACACAGTGTAACATCTCAGAAGATCAGAATCTTCAACAACACTTTTGTAAGAACCTCACATTTCATATTTTTTATTCTTTTTCCATTCCTAAAAGTTAATATAACTTTAAAGTTATATAACCCTTTCTTTAAATTTTTGATAATATGAGTATTTGTGTTCAGTTTCAATACACATAATTAGTGCTTACATTCCATATTTCATAAATTTCTGACATACCTTGAAAATCAGAGTCCATGTGAATATATACAAGGTTATACTACTTAAAAAAATTATAATTTTAATTCCACTGAATAACAAATACTTGCAAAATAATAACACAAACTTAACCTTCAGACTAGGTAACTCTCTACAAAGCTATATGGTTTCATATCCCTGAAAACAGTAATCTTTGGTAGTCTCCATCATGAGTATCAAAATTATGCAAAAACTGCCTCTTTTTTATGAAATTTTATATGTTTTATGCCAGTTCCATTTGGAGCACTGAATTGTGGCATATCACATGAAATGAAAATAAAGTTTCATCTTAGACATTCACTGGCATTATGTTTTATAGTATTACAAATTATCGTGTAACTACCATTGACGCTACTTCTTATTAATATTACTGTAGATCTTCAGAGGATGTGACAACACATTTCAATTCACATTGCGTTTATTTTCACACCAATATTTTACATAAACTACATTTTCATGCGTAACTTACACGTTGATATGCTGAGATCTCATTCCTTACCTAAAATATAATATGTGTTGCTTACAAGTACTACTGTGTTGAAATCATTGAAATATTTGGTAATTCAATATAATTTTAAAATAATTCTGATACTGGGGATTTATTAATCTGTGCTTTATCTTTCCTAAGGATTTTTGTTGCCTGTGATATAACATAAAACTGCTGTACATGTTGGTATGTTTGATGCTGATTTTCTGCCATATCTTCTCTGAGAATTTTTGTTCCCAATGATGTATGTTACAACAATCAATGTGTTTCTTTGTGAGTGTGTATAATGAAGGTATGTATTAATTGATGGTGACCAATTTAAAATTTTTGTCTCATTCATCAAGTAAATACCCAGGTAAAAGTGTTTTGTTAAGAATCTCATCACATATCAACCTATGACGTGCATTTAGAGTAGGTGTTGTTGATCTTAGTAATGTCACTGTCAGGAATAGAGTCTACCCCTGACATGACATCAACTTAACATATATTTCAATTATTTTAACACTGTAGCACTTGTATGCAAACATGTATTATTTTTTAAGTAAGGATTTAGATCTCAATCTATCATCATATACCGTATAATCGAAACTGTAATTTATTCTATGTAAAATATTGGTCTGAATATGACTTAAGCGTGGGTCAAAACATGGTGCCATTTATTCCAAAGACCTAAAGTAATATCAATGAACAATTATGTCACAGACAATTACCTGCTAACTTGTAATAAGGAAAGAGAACTTATTTTCCTCTGTTGATGTTTCTACCAACGAAGCACCTTTTTCTTGAATCTATACAAACATATTTCTAAATGCTGGAAACCTTGAGTGAAGAGTGACAAACACAAGAAGAACAAAATATTCATGAAGGCAAATATCTGAATAACAAAGGATGTGAGAATTCCGTACAAAGCAACAAAACAGAGCAGAGTCCAGAATAGAAGTGTGACATACATTATGGTGCTATGGGATTTCTCATGACTTTGAAGGTGGTTGAAACTTGCATCATAGCGACAACTTACCTTCGTATTACTAGATGAATAACATGTATTATACAACGAATTCCCTCTTGTACTAGGAAGGGAAGGGATTGAGTTTCTACATATTACTTGTCCATCTTTGTATAAGGAACCATTAGACAGATCAAATGTAGGTGCTGCAGGAGATGTTGGATTTTTATTGCTTTTAATGGTAGTCTCAAATGATCCAGAAGCATAAAATTCGGTTAGAGTTTGTTCTTTTATCTTCCATCGAGTTGCCAACCAATCTTTCAGTTCTTCTTCCCCAGATGGAAGGCTGGAACCAGCAAAACTGAACAAGGACAATAAAGCAAGCATACAGTTACAGCATATAAATTTTATGCATCCCTATTTCTGGCTCTCCTGTGAAGTTTTATCTTACTCAGTTCAGAGTGTACACCTTGCCTTCTAAAGGAGTGAGTTAATTATCTTTAACAGGCAGTTCATAGAGGAAATGTCTTTGATTTTAACATGCTTATTGCACAATGGAATTACAGACTCCATTGCATCTGACAGACCATTCTTAGTACATGTAGTAATACTTTATAACAAATAAAAATGTTAAATGAAGCTGACTCACCGAGTTATTGTGAAGTGCACTTCTTCTGGAAAACGTCCCTTTAAAATGTCAAACTCAGACTGAGGCAGAGTCTGTGGATATCCAACTGTGATGTCATACACAGCATCCAGCAGACCATCTAGAAATAAAAATTCATTTGCAGTTTACTCTTAAAAACCAACATTTCAAACCTACACCAAACTCAAACAAGTAAAAGGTCTTGCAGGATTGTTGTACAGACACAAATACCACGTTAGTTTCTGTTATCTTCCCTTGCAAACACTAAGAATTAAAGGAATGAGAAATGTTCCCCTAAATACCTAATCTTTGATGGATTGCATGATCAGCTTCGTTATGGACCAAGAATGACAGACACATGACAAATTTTTTGAGAAAAGTACACTTGCTTGTGAGCGTGTGTCTCAGGAAAGATTATGGAGACCGGACATTAACATGTAAAAAAAGAATTCAATACATCACTAATTTTGAAGGTACACCAGGCCTAGTAACCATGTAGAGACCATGATATATAAAAATTTACCGTGTTTTTCCACCACTTCTTTCATTCCACCCATGCAGTAAATATGATAGTTTATGAAATGCATTTTGTTATATTTTATTGTGTTTTATGGATAAATAAGAACTCTCAATATTCTATTTGATATGAGGCCTAACTGAGGGTTTTAAAATTTGTAATAATTGATTATGATTAGTGTTAATGTTTTATACCAGATCTTTTTACTGTTTTTTAATATTGTATTATTTTTTATGTAGTGGTTTTTAACCCTATGTGTGCTTATGTGAAACTGTTTGTTGTGTGACTATTGATTGTTGTCAGTCAGATTTATTTTTGTATGCTGTATGTCCTACGCTAATGTGTTCTAGGGACTGTGAAAGTGAAACCTCGTATGTACGTACGTATGTATGTAGGTGTGTATGTATATGTGTGTGTATGTGTGTGTGTGTGTGTGTGTGTGTGTGTGTGTATTATGTATGTATGTAAGTACATATGTATCAGACTCAGTCAATCAACACCACTGACATGGGGCTTCATATGATATCAATTATATGTGATATTTGAGATTGTAGAAATGTTGTCTATAGAAATTACTTACTCTGGGTTTTGACGCCGTATAATCTGGTAGAAATATGTCAACATTGCAGAAGAATTTACTGCCTCTAATGTTAGGATAGAAGAGCAAGTGGTATGGGAATAAACAGGGTACAGGTACAGACACAGCAGGAAATAACACAGCCTGCAAATGAACCTATGGGAAACAGTAGGACAAGGCTGCTGGTCACATTTAAGAATGTCCAACAGAAATTTCCTGCCATTTCAAATAGACCTATTGTCTCCATTTTCAGGATGAAAGAATTACATCTAGCCTCTCTGATGCACATTTTTCTCACTTTCTTCCGAATTTGTTCAGGCTCCTCACTCTTGGTCCCAATATTTCCTGTTGGTTTTGTCACGCAGTCATGTCCTTTCTCCCTTTAATTACAGCTCTAACCTGCCTTACTGAACATATTTATTTCCCATCCTGAAAATGGATTCAGTAGATGACTGTAAAGTTAAAGTCGTCCCTGTGCATGCCATGAAGGTACATGTGGGAATGGTGGTATAGCTCCACATATTCTCAAACTCAGGACAAGATGGAAGTGAGTGCTCATCTGCACAACCCGATTGCTTACTCCCAAGAAAAGATTCTCTAATACTCACTCGGTGGGAGTCTGGATGGGTTCTAGAGCCAGTCTGGACATATTGCAGAAGAGAAAAATTCCCTGCCCCTACTAGGAATCGAACTACAATCCTCAGTCTCTTAGTACCAACAAATGCACATATTATACTAATACATATTTCACCTCATCTGACTTCTATGTTTTTTTTTCTGGTCCTCAGGGTCAGTACATCAATTGTCATTTATGATACTCTATACATCACAAGTTTTAATATTTATATAATGCAAATTTTAACATAATTTGTACATTCACATGCATAGCATCATAAGGACTAATTTATTGCTATGAGTTTGAAGCTATTTGGTAGTGAGCTCCCAGAGGATGGCAACCAGCTGAAACTTGTAGCAGCCAGATAAGGTTAAATATATATTAGTATAATATGGGCATTTGTTGGTACTAAGAGATAGAAATTATTCACAATGTTTGGAGAAAAAAAAAAAAATTGAAAGTACATTTCCTCAATTGTTCAGCCTGTAGTCCAGTCACAATACTAGCTATGTTGTCCTATTTACTCTACAATGTCATTGCGTTTTTACTTACCTATACAACATCATATCCCAGAATACAGTATTCTTCATTTCAACAACATTTTGCAAAAATTTTTCATGGATATTTTCCTTCAGCCAGTAAATTTTCTCTAATATAATTTATGTCATTACAGAAGTCAACTCAATTAAAAAAAAACTTACTTTGCCTCATCCTCTGTACCAAGAAGACAAACCCTGTTGTCTTGGGGTGTAACACCTGGTAGTAATGGTCCAGCTGATGAGAAGATGCAAACTGGTGGCTGCGCTGTTGACTTCCAGCTGTTAGATCTGTGCCTTCTGGAAACAGCAGGATCTGCAGAAAACGAATACATTCTGTATGTCTGTTACTTGTTTTGTTCAATATACTCATCTTGTGCCAAAGCTTTTCAATCTTTGTGACACTGCAACTCTCTAAAATAAAGCAGGAACTTTTGTGACTATCCATGATTAAATGTACGGATAACAACAGATTTAACGAGCTATAAATTCAACACATGTGCATTTGCCAGTGTCTGAATATACTAGTAGATCAGATTTTGCTGCTGCTGCTGTTGCAGCCACCACACAATCACTGCTGCCGTTTCTGCTGCTGATGATAATAATGATAACAGTTAAAACTATTTTAATCACCAATTTCGGTTTGTTTATTAATTGAATAACATTATTGCCATGGCCTTGCAATAAAGTATTATAAGTTTACAGCTTCTCAAATATATCACTAACGTGCCAGCTACATGATTAAATCACTATTACTGAACAATTAAGACCTGTCATTATTTACTTGTGTTGAGTATCAATAAATTTCACCTCTCACTTCAGACACTCATGTTAGAATATTTCTCCAAGACAGCCATTTTGATTCACAGTAAAAAAATTAAATGTGCCTCACTCATCTCCTCACACAACCTGGCAAACATTGTTGTCTTTAAATGTTATCTATAAATTAACCACTGAGCATCTTTAATACAATCTTTTACCCCATCTAGCTGCATGGAAAATGGATTTTTGTTTTCTGTAAAACCATCCACTCAGTATAAATCTTCTACTATATGAAATTCTGTAGGATATTTTGTCAATGTATGAAATGGACAATTAAAACTATCTTCCTCCTGATGGCTCTAGGACAAAAATGAAGAAGCAACCTCATCAAATGTTGCCAGGAGGATTAAATTTTCTACAGCTGTGTGCAGCTTTATGCACTGTAGTTTTCTGTAAGGAATTTGGCATGATAAGAGCATATTAATTATCATATATTATATATATATATATATATATATATATATATGTATATGACTTCCCACATGTTTGCACAAATTGCATATGTCCAAACTTGCTACATTATGATAATTAGCTGTGTTTTAAATCCAGTAAAAGAATTTCTCATCAAACACAAATGAGGTGAAAATTCTCATTAAAATTAAGTACCTTTTAAAGGCCTTCATAATATACATTAATTCCTAGAAAGAGCAGATTTGTTCTGGAAAGTGAATGTTTGACATTATATAAGTTGGTAGGACTAGTGAAATATATTTTTTTAAACAAAGGAAGGACACAGAAGACATTTTTCTGCTATTAAGAAATAAGTAATTACAAAAGCATACAAAGTTATTGTGATACATTTTCCACTAACTCTACTGAAACAAAAATGTACATTATGAGTAATAAATACAGCTATGACATAACTTAGAAATACAGACCTGACAAGACTGACCAATGTCACGGAAGTAGTCAAGAGCCCGTTCTAGAACAGCCTTGTCACGTTCCCAACGTCGGTGGATGTACAGAAAACAATTCATTTGCATCACCCACCCTAAATAGAAGTATATATGTTTTAAATAGCAACTATAAGTTAATACTTTGTAAGATACTCAATGCATTAAAAACTGTCTCCAAAATCTTCTATTTTGACCGCTACTACAATGATTGTATAATTACAAGACTATAATATTTCTACTTTAAATTATTACCTGCACCTGGAATATGTCTGACAGATGCCTTGAGCACCATCTTTATCCGATGTGCAAGTGGCTTGCAAGCATGGAATATACCTGCCCACAGAAAGTTCCAGTCAAGGCGTGTGCGATGGTTCATGACAATCAGTGCTTTATCATGGGGAAGGATAGCATCACCTATCACTATGACTCGCGTGCCAATGATAAATTCCAACAGAGCCTGTAAATGGAATAACAGGCCATGTAATAACCTAATATCTGTATAACAGCATGAAAAATTTTGTTTTACATTAAAATAATCAACTGATCTGCTGGTAATTGAGGATGTGCAAGAAGTTAAGAAGTGAAATTCTGTTTTTACAGTCTCCACACACATTGGAAACTATTCTTGTGTTTCCAGACATGAAAACAGATGCTTTTCTGACAGTAGCAGTATGATGTAAATACACATAATTCTTTGCTCCAGAGCAATTTACAGTCTTGAAATTTGCTGAACAAAATTTTAGTGTTGATAGCATATACATTCACTGAAATCATGAGTTACTGTCCTTCAGAAGAGAGCATTCTATGGAAACCATAGCTAGAGAACTGAAATATTTATTTCATTGTTGGTATATTCTTCTGGTGAATGTATGAAGTCAGCACAAATTATTAAGAGCTAACTATGCAGTATATGTAGGATGAATGCAAAAGTTTCGGTCCACTTGCTGAATTTTAAATCATTTAGAATAATCTGAGTCTGTGTCTTTAGTCAAGGAAAGATTACAAAATGCACCTAAAACAAAATTAACAAGTAGTAGAAATGCAGAAATAATAACCTTAGATATTAATGAATTTATGAAGTGTCTTGCCAGTGTTTATTTTGTACTTGAGAGCAAAGTCACTCATCAATTTCTTAGTTGGCATATCTGTAACTAAAAAAATGTATGTAAGTTAGTAATTTAGTAGTGCATGAGAAAAGGATTACTATATAGCTCCGCTGACAGTTGACATAAATGAGAGTTAGGACTTCCAATAAAGTTTATTTTATATACAACCTTTGGTAAAAATGTTCACTTGTTACCCTAGCTGAGACTTCATAGTTTTCCACAGGCCCACTAGACAAATATCAGGATAGGGAACTACACTTTGACTTTCAGAGCCAATAGGACTTTTTGCAACATGGCACACAGCACCTGAATGTAAAGTGGCAAAATTTTTTAATGATTAATTGCAGGGAAGTTAAAAAGTCTACAAAGTTTATTTTAAGTTTGATAGCTGAGTCAGACAAGCTT
>Ga0209755_10002704_pt1 | contig 23815 bp, 15 predicted proteins | sample TergutCo191P1_FD_187301 | JGI IMG/M metagenome (GOLD analysis project Ga0209755, IMG submission 187301) | Cornitermes sp. P1 segment gut microbial communities from Petit-Saut dam, French Guiana - Co191P1 (SPAdes) (version 2) | ecosystem: Host-associated > Arthropoda: Insects > Digestive system... | reverse complement strand
TATATATATATATATATATATATATGTGTGTGTGTGTGTGTGTGTGTGTGTGTGTGTGTGTGCTGTAGTTGTTGGTCATGTCCATTCGTGTTCTGAATTTTTGTGTCACAATGAGCATCAAATAGTGTCAGGATTTGTGTCTTTCAGAGCATTAGTAGTAACCAGCGAAAATTAAGGCATTAATAACATAGAAGAAGGCAATTAAAATGATGTTACTGACAAACCAGGCTTATTTGAGTGTCTGTAAACTTGACATCATTGCAGGAAGTGAAGAATGTGTGTGTTTGAACTTTATTTCATATGTAAGTAATTTTGACAGTGTTGTAAGAAAATTTGGTCATTATAAAACTTATTATCAATAGTCTGTGATTGATGTGTGCTGTGCAGCTGTCACAGTTGCATCTTTAATGTAACTTTTTTTTTTTAAACAAAATATGGTGCGTGCAACACCGCAGTCCTGCTTTGTGACTTTTTGCTGACCGTGCATCTCAGTATATTTATCTCAGTAATTAACCAACTTGATGCACAAAATTTTTGTGCATCAAGTTAGTTAATTACTGAGACAAACTACAGTCCTGCTTTTTCATGTCATGCTTAACATTTGCTGTCATGCTGAGTATAGAACGAAATGTGCTGTAACGTTTGGAACAACCAGTAATTCCTATGTTCATGGAAAATACTGACTTCTAAAATTGTAAGTAATTCAAAGAACATAGTGAAGAGATAACATCTAATTCATCTTCTCTGAACCTTTATATGGCTCTGTAGCCCTTAGTCCCAGAAGGAGGCTTTTCTTACCTGTTTTCAGTATTGGCTTCTGTTGTGTCTCAAACAACATGATACAAACATGACACAGTGCAGAAATTTGTGCATGTTAAATAAATTTTTGTTATTCCAGGCACTGATGAAGTTCTTAGGAAACATGCATGCAAATCCCCAAAATAACAAAAGCATCAATATGACTGTGTACAAAAGTACATGGTCATATTGCTGCTTTTGTTATACTGCAAGGAAAGGTGATTCATTCTTGACTATGCTTTCAGTATTTAGTTTCATGTTCCTTAGGTTTAATATTGATTCTCACCCAACTTAAAAAATGGCACAGGTATTGTCATAACCTAAACTGTTGCAGAAATTGAGTTTGTAGAATGTGCTGCATTGTTAGTGAATGTAAACAGCAATATTGGTTTGTCAGTGCCTAGTGCTAAGACTGTCTGTATTTTTAGGATGCGCCATGAAATGAACGAACGACTAAAAAAGGAAGAAGAAGAACGTATTGCTCGACGCAAGCGTGTTGAAGCAATTATGCTTCGTACACGTGGCAAGGGATCTACTCCATCCAACACACCCACAAAGGTACTGGTCATCATCATCACATCATCAATGTCATCATCATAACACTTCAGCATTTATTCTGTATTGAAGGGTTGTTACAGTATTGTATTTCCATTCTCACACTTTTAGACAATTAAAATTGGTTTCTTACAGCTAATGGTATACATAGTTACTGTTCCATCCTAAATCCACATCTTCAAATCATTTACTCTTTTCATTTCCTTGTACTGTAACTTTTGTTTTTTAAAAACTTTACTGTAAGTATAATGATCTGAAGTTCATCGCCTCATGTTCCAATAGGATGAAAGGGATGATGAAGAAGGAAAGGAAGAGAGTCCATTAGTAGAGAAGTTACACGGAGAAGCTGCTGCAGCCATGCAACTATCTGGTGAGGACATCCTAGTGGACAGTTTTAGTACCAACATTATGGATCATATTCAAGAAAATGGAGGCAGTGGGAAGAAGCTGTCTTCTAGTTCAAGTAGTGATTTGTTATTAATGGACAACATGAAACCAATGGAGACTAGTGAGGACTTAACTAGTGCAACCAGCATTCTACCTTCTCCATCTCAGAGAAACGGTCATCAGTATGGCATGGAATATGATGCAGTAGACTTTGCCAATGTAGATAATGTGTAAGTACTGATCAGTTATTGCTAGTTTGTAGACTGTATTTCTGGGTATGCATAATACGGGTATGGAAACATTGTGTATCACACTACATTTCTGTATATAAGAAAATGGGTGTTTGTGATAACATGTGTTGAACATTGTCCAGTGCTGAAAACAGCAAAAAGTTTGATAGGATTTGTAGTCAGCATGCCGAGTATACTAATTTTAAGTTTTATACATCCCGTTGTGTGTTCATATAAATAAATGAGTATCACCAGTAACACAATTTTATTTGTGGTATTTATTGTAAACATGTTTCGACCCTAAAGTAACATGTATAAAACAAAACAAAACATAATTGTAAAAACTGAGATCTCAGTTTAGCGAAGCAATTCTTTAGCCTTTTTATGTTTTGATAAGTATTTAGCCTGATGATGACCCTTCAGGGTCAAAACATATTGCAGTAAATACTACAAACAATGTCATGTTAATGGTTAGACTCATTGAATTAAATGATTATACTAGTGTACAGAATCATACATTTCAGCGTAAAGTTGTGTTTTGAAGTCAATTATCATGCAAAAGTAGTCAGTATGTAATGAATGCTTTCTTACTGCTTTTGGCTTCATAATCATGTCACTTCTAACTTGCAGCATATTAATGTGATGGATTCCTATTTCATTGTAATTCATTTTGCAGTATTAAGACTTGATCAACAGTGAATGTACATACAGTTAGCAACCCATTATTCACCAGGTTGAGGTTTGGATGCATGTCTGTTCTGGGGATTTCTTCGTTTCAGTCCAGTAATGCATCTGCATGTCTTGAGGTACAGAAAACACATCCAAGTATGCCTCTGCAGCTTGAGCCTTCTTACTGCCTAAGTAAAACAGCTTTCAAATTCTTAATACTGCTTTGATGAGTTTGTGTGGTACTTAAAGGCCTGACTCTGGATATGTGCCTAAGCCATGAGAAGGGAGTTTGCCATTGGAAAGTATTTGCACTGAAAGTGCCTGTTCACTATGATTGTTATTTTGCTCATCAATTTGGACACTTTGTGGTAGCACAGAATTTAATTATTTTTGTGATAGTCATTGGCTTATGAACCAGTAACCATTTTTTCTCACACAACCAATCTGTAACTTCTTTGCTTGGTAAAGTGTATCAATACATTATATTTAGGAAGTTACTAGATTGTATTTTCAACAGCATACTTCTAGCATTTGTATGATGTCAGTATTCTTACCAGTTGACACAGTTATGTTTAGGTTGTCAGGGTATTATGGGATATATCTGTTATCTTTCCGAGATCCTGAACATCATATACACAAAAACACACAGGAGAATATGTTAATACATTACTGTTACAAATTACTATTTCCTTGGTATGCTAGTTTAAAAGTAAGGCTTTTTTAATATAATGAACTCTAGTCTGCCATATTCCTCATGTATGAGGCATGTTAGTGAATTAACATCAAACATATAATCCTTTTACACAATACTTTTTTCTTCTTCCTCTTCTTCTTCTTCTCCTTCTTCCTCCTCCTTCTTCCTCTTCTTCCTCCTCCTTCCTCTTCTTCCTCCTCCTCTTCCTATTCTTCTTCCTCCTCCTCCTCCTCTTCCTTGTCTTCCTCCTCTTCTTCTTCCTCTTCATTTTCTTCTTTTTCTTCTTCTGTTCCTCCTCCTTCCTGTTATTCCTCTCCTCTTCCTCCTCTGCTTTTTCTTCTTCCTCCTCCTCTGTCTTCTTTCTCCTCCTCCTCCCTCTTTTTCCTCCTCCCTCTTCTCCCTCCTCCTCTTCTATCTCCTCCTCCTTCTATTTGAGCTAATATGCAGTGAACATCATATAACAAGAAGTGTGTTGTAAGAGCTGTTTAGCAATGCTTAGTCACCATTATGTCACATACAGTAAAGTTAGCAGTGTGAATTGCCTGTCATTTCTTCCATTATAGAGCAATGTGAAAGTTACTGATTCAAACTAGCTGCAGTGGTGGAAGGCAAGGCCAGCAGTGGGGATTTTGCATAATCTGACATTTGATTTCCATCATCATTAATGTTCATCCCAGAAAAATTTGGATCTTAAGTACAACAATATAGGTGACTGGACTTGCTGCTACTGATTTGTTACTGTCTCTCACCCACTGTGTAGTCCATTAAGTGATTTCTTGTTTATATTTAACAGTTGCTGATGCAATCCCAGAACATGACACTGTCCACATTTCCATTCTGTGTCATTCTTTTACTCCTCATGAAGTTACAACAACAGAAAGAGTTGGAGGCTGGGATAATATGTGTGGTATGGTTTGTTCTCCACCCCTCCCTCCCATTATAAAACATTTTGGGACAGTGGTGTCAGGTGACTTTAGATTGTCATAGACTGTGTGCTGCCAGGGTATGTGCCATCTTTGCCTCAAGCAGACAATGTAGACCTATTTTTATAGTCTGGCTATGTACAGCAGTGTTTTAAGACACATAGTTCTCAGGCTTGAGAGTGCTGAGAGGTCGTGGAAACCTGCTGATTGTTCTGTAAGTAGCGTTGCCAAGGGAGAGGAGGAAAGGGAAGAGAACATGCAGCAAACCAAAGCAACATGTCAGAGACAGGTTGGCATAGCATAACAGCTGCATAAATATGTTGGTTGAACTACATTATTGCACTTGCTCTTTCAAAGCTGTAATTTCTGGTGGGTGTATGTAGTCGGATTGCGTGTGATAGTGAGCTGTTACACAGTAAGATTGTCTCTCATCAAGATTTTGAACCTGACTAACCATGTGCCAGTCATGAACAGTAAGCCAATAGGGGAAGTATAGCTGCAATCAGTACATCCTTACAGCTACCATGTTTGTTCGTTGGTGTATGGGCATGTTGCCATGTTGGGTTGATTTACTATATCATGTTTGCAGAGTACCATTTAGAAATTCTCTGTATTGTGAAAATAATATGGCAGTTTGTCAATGCTGTACTTATTTTTTGCCAGTATGATTTGCTCATAATTCCTGTATAGAATCCCCTGTTGTCAGTAGGTAATGAAAATATATTCCTGAAAATATCCCATTTGATTCTTGATGTGATATTTATGTTACCAAATGCATATACAACTGTAACAGGTGCTCACTACAGGGACAGTTCTTTATGTCTTTGCAAGCTCATTGGAATGGACTTTCACCATAGTTTTTATGGCAGTTTTTACTAACACTGTGGATGAATGCAGTGCCTTTGTTTCAAGGTTTGGAATAGGCAGTGCTATACAGCCACAGCTGTAAGAACTACTTAACTACATGTAGCAGAGTCCTTCTTGAAAAGCTACTAGTTCCTCAGCTGGTCAAGAAATTTCCTGCGTTTTACAGAACCTGATGTTTCGTCACTATATTTACAAGAACCTTCCACTTGTCCCTATCTTGAGCCACATAATCTAGTCTCTGCCATCACATCCTACGTCTTTAAGATCCATTTTTTATCATCAGCCACTCTGTGTCTCAATCTTCCAAGTAGTCTCATTCTTTCATATTTTCATACCACAACCCTTTGCATTTTCTTCTCACACATGTTCCACAGTCCCAACCATGAGGCTCCATAGAATTTCTGATGAGCTACAGCGACATTGCTAGCTCAGCAACATGGGAAAGAAAACTTGCAGATTGATCTAGTATGCGTAAGGAACTTACACATTTCCTCCAATATGAGGATGTCACTTTTGGGTGGTTTGTGCAGATTAAAAACTCCTTGCCAAGATGAAACGTGCTTTAGAGACATTGTTTTCATTGGGCTTTTTTAGGTTGCTAGCCACTTGTTTATTGTCAGAGACTAACTACTACCTTACTGTGTGAGTTGGCTAACAGTTACTGGACTGAGAGGTTAACCAGCAATAGAGTTGTTTAGAATAAAAGTGTTACTCTGTCATCCATGATAGTGTACTAGATGCCGTGAGGAGAGTTTCTTCCTTGTTAGGCAGTATGTGGCAACATTATTTACATATATATATATTCTGCATGTTTCCTGTTTATGTGAAAACTGGTACTAATGCAAATATGGAATCAGGTTATACTTTTAAAATTCAAAATGTCTCCTAAATTCTCAGGAGGGTGCCATCTGATATGTATAAAGCTTATTTCTCTAGGAAGGAAGGGAACTAACAGGGACCATGCAGTATATCCAATGAAACACAAAACACTTTCCTTTTGTTAGGTGCCTGTTCAAAGTGTAATGCACTGTTGTGAAGTCATGGACAGAGTCTTAGCATCCTGTCTGTATATGCTATAGTAACTTCTGAATATTAATGACAAATACTAGCGGTTTCCCCTCCTGCCCACTGTATAGGACACCATATCCTTTTTTACATAACTGTCAGTATACCAAAGAGACGTACACAAAGATAAGTACATGAAGAGCATTCAGTTGATGCCACCAACACAGCTGAATTTCAGATTGTTACATAATGTGCCAGTTTTTTCCAGCTCCTGTTGGGTAATGGGTACAATGCTCTTGTGTTAAAGTTATGTGCATGGTATCTTTGATTGGTTTGTTTTTAAATTAACATATATAGATAGTTGATTGACTTGTTTTATTCTGACACTACACATGCAAATGCAACAAGTTCAAATATATTCAGAATAACTACTAATACTAAGGACTGTTTTGTACATAGTGGCCAAGAAGTCACCACATGCTTACTTGCTTACATGTGGATCTGTACATGCACTGTGTATGCCATGTTGAGTGTACCAGGACATATGGTGTGCACATACATATACTGACAGTGATGCCACACATTACTGTCTGGTTTCACAGTAAACAGTTGTAAATGGCACATATATACAGATACTGACACTGTTGCTACACATCACCCAGATTGACAGTAAACCACAAGATGTGGCACACACATACACGTACTGACATTATTGCCACACAGTTCTATCTTGTTTCACAATCAGCTGCAGTACTTGGCACACAAATGCTGGTGCTGACGGTGTTGCTGCACATACCTGCCAGTTTCATGGTATACCAGGACAGGTGGTGTGAACATACAGATACATGTGTCAAGTAGGTATGGTTATGGTGGCTTCTCAGCCATCTCATATAATTATGTAGTAAAAGTCTTCATGTGGGACACCACCAGTGTTTCTCCAGTTTTGCACCTTCTACCTAGACCATGCTCAACTCAGCTTCAGATTCCACTTGAGCATTTGATTTCTTTCTGTTTAGGTGCTTTATTATATGTTGCTGAAATGACATTCTTGTATTGTAAGTTAGATTGCATTAAATAAAAATAAGAGGCAAAAAATAATTCCAACTAATTGTTGTTTGATATGCATAACATATTGCACTAGGTACATACTTGTGAATCAACCTGTGTGGAAGAGGTTGAAGCGTCAAAGTTTAATGTAATATGTAAGTGAAGCGTACATGTATAATATACTTCATAATGCATGTCTTGCCTTTACCATAGTCCTGTAAGTGTCCAGGTGTGGTAGAAGAATGTCAGTCATAGTGAAATTAGTGGACTACATGCATGTGTCATAATAAATTATATTTATTACCTAACGCTTTGAAGCAGTTGATTCCCTACACTTTAAGCATTTAATTTTTAAATGCTAATTTTTGCTAGAGTGGAATAGTGTTCCTGTAATTACTACTGCCTACTTTTGCTACATTCCACATAATTAAACAATTTGGGATTACTTAGTAACAGTGTTGTGAATACGCAATTCTAACCTCATTTGGTTCCAGTGACTTTCTAATGTAAATTACTAGAATCTAGATGTTTTAGCCCTGCATATTTGTTTTAACTAGCCTGTCTCTTTTTTTTCTCTTCAGCAGCAGCTTTTATTTTTAAATTCCGAGACTTTCATTTCCTTAGTTAACAGTAAGTTGTCATCTGTTGTGTCTAAAGCTTATTGCTATTTCTAGACCATATGCTAGTTGCCTGTAATAAAAATGTAGTGTATATAATAAAAAGAGACATATTTATGAATTTAAATGTACTCCGTATTACCAGAGGGCACTGTTCACATGTATTTGGATAATACTGGTAGAGGGTTAGACTTCAAAAAATAACTGGGTGTGTGTGCATGTACGTGTGTGTAAGCATGTGGGAATGTGAGAGACAGGGAGTTCAACAGACTGTGTTTCAAAAAATCTGTATGCGAAGTAAGAAATACACTGCTGAACAAAATTCAGGCAGTGCAGAATTTGTAGACTGTGCAGCACACACTGAGAACCAAAAGGCTTATGGGCTAGGCCATTTTAGGCCTACCATAGTTACAGGTTGGTATAGTTCCCTTCAGCATAGCCACTCACTCTAGGGTTTGTACTGCAGTGGCCCAGCACCAGTCGTGATTCAGTTTGAATCTGAACCGCATTTTTGAATCTTGTCTCTTTAACTGTATTTTCGGCTTTGGGAACAGGGAAGCCTCAGGAAAGAAGTTTTTGTCCCTTCTAGCCTGATCTTAGAGATCCTTGCACATGCAAGTTCTTTGTTTTCCGGTTGTCACCCAGCAGACAGAGCACAAATTTGGTAGCAGTCTACCTTGTGTATAAATCTGTGGTTAAAATATGTCGGCATGTACGTTATGATAAACATAGTATTTTCAATCATACATCATCTCTCCATGTGGATGACCTAACACATTTGAGACATGAATGCCATTTAAAAGGTTGTGTTCTACTTGTGCTTCACGCTAGGCCTTTTGAAACATTTCATAAGTCTCAGAAGCAGTTCGTCAAGGTTGAAATGAGATGCAAATTTTCCATTCTTTGATGTCTTCCATTACACTGGACTGGACTACAGTGATTGCAGAATGCACTCAACACAAAACTGCAACATTCTGTTCCATAGACACTCATCATGCCACTTTACATTAAATTAGCCCGGCAACTGCTTTATATCAATTAGTGCTCACAAGTGGCTTGTCCAGACAATTTTGGCTTGCACCTCATTTTTGTCATTTTAAAATTAAGTAACAAGTTCTGTCTTCGTCTGTGCCCATCTCACTTGGTCAGTCATCACCTTTCTGTAGTCACCATCTGGTACAAACTTAGATTAATTTGTAGGTAATAAATTTGTGACAGTTGCAGAATTGTGGTATCATTTTCTGCTGTGGACTGTTATGTACTGATACACATATAAAATTAGTCTGTAGGTAATTTTCATACATCTAGAACAATAATGCATTTAATACACCTTCACATGGCTGTACACATCGTATTTCATGATTTGAATTATTGTAGTTAGTTTATTTAAATTTCAAGAACAGAAACATAAGTAGGACTGGTCTGACAAGAATGGGTTGTGACACCGTGTTTCTCCCAGAAGTTTACCAGTGTGCCTCCAGACGGATCCATAAATTTGTACTGGACTGCATGACATCACATCCTAGAAAATGGTAATCTTCATTCTCACTGCCATGAGATCCTCATATTTTGAGGCTTTCTTGGTGGTGTGATTGAGGTCTCTTTTCTTTAGGGATGTTGTGCCTTATGGCTGGGTGATTGGTTCCCAGTATTTTCAGATGAAGTGGTCTCATCTTCAGTGGTCAGAAATCCAGTCATCCAGTGATGTGGCATTACACTCAAGAACAGAGACCTCAACATTTAACACATGCTGAACATGTCTTCTTTTCCTAAATATAGTCTCTCCAGATAAGAGAGAAACTTTTTAATAAATGAGTTCATCATCAGTTATCAGTGTCTTAGAGTCACACTGTGTATGAGAGATCAGGAAATGCCTTTTATTTTGGTAATGTATGATCAGTATCATACATATTTGTCAGTATCTGCAGTCACCATTCTTTACCAACTTTTCATTGTGGTGTTTCTCTCTGTCTTAAATAGTATAGATTTGCCGCAAATCATTACTGTAGTTTTTCTACAGTATAGTCACTGTACCTCACAATTGCTGTAAAATTACATAAAAAGTTAATGTTGCGGTTGCTGAGTGGCAGTCTGCATAGGTACAAACAGCTTTTCATTAACTAAAAGAACACCCACAAGGTGTGGTGTGAAAGAGAATGGAAATTGCTTAATGTAAATTTTCCTATACATGAAGTCTGATGGCATGTGGCACATCTAATGTGAGCATTGCCTTGTGTGCATTTTACCTCCATTTGATTTTCTGATGTGCTGGATTTATTAGTGTTTATGGAACATCAGCTGTGCACATATATAAATATCTGTGAACCTGCTGTTGATCTCTCTTCACATTGTATATTTGTAGAAGTCAGAAATGTCATTGTTCACAATATGGTCTGTCGCTGGGGATGTGGTGGAGTAGGGGGATGGTAGAGGTTTGTTACTTTGTTCACCCAGATAAGACTGTGTTGTGCTAATCTTTGCTTATAGTCACAAATATTGTTACTGCAGGACTGCTGCTTATATTAAGGCTGAAAATCATTTTGACTGGATTATATGTGTTCTTTGGTCATGGTCTTTGCTGCATATGGCTAATAGTCAATAGTAGTAACAATGTAATGACTCTGTGTTTTAGTCTGTTAAGATTTCTATACACAGGAGTGAAGCACTGATGTTGTGAACAGTCCTGGATCTTGTTGTGAAAGACTGCAATTCACATGAAAGATTTTGGACACTTTAGGCAATTATATTTTGTCTGTCAGAAGTGTCATAATTAAGAAGAATTAGGTACAGTTACTTCTTAGCATTCAGTAAACTTTATTGATTTTCTATATAAAGGTGAAGAAACAAAGCTGGCTGGCTTTGTAGTGCATGATACTATTATTTATTTCCATATTAGTACTTTCAAAACTGTCATTTCTTTAGTTTTAGCTTATGAGGTTATTTATTGCCAACTAGATACGTGTGTGAGGGGTGATATCATTCCATGTGAGGTCTACCCACTTTTCATTTTCTTGAAATTTAGTACATTTGTACCAAATTAGTTATTATTATATACAATCTAAAGCTTTCACTGTGACTGAATTCAGTAATACCCTCTTGGACTAGCTGCCACATCACGTGGTTGAACGGCAAGTAGACCAGACCAGTGTGTCAAGAGCCATCTCTATTCTCAGCATCAGGGGACTGAATAACTAGGATGTCAGTCTGCATCATATATATACCTGCTGGAACCCTTGGCTCGTAGTTGGTCAAGAGCCAGCAAGGGTTATTGGAGTTGTTGGGCAGAGTGAAGTCCTCACTGTGCTTGGCCCTGCTTGCTGTTTGGTTAACATGTTGGTGTTTGCAGGATACCAGGCCCACCTTAATGTGAAGCCGTCTCTGTTCAAGATACTCATATTCACTCATATCTCAGTTGCTTCCTTCATGAGGAGACCCATGTATCCTGCCAGGGGTTAGGCAGATATATGTATATGACAGACTGACATCCATGTGATTTCAGTTTTCTGGTGACAAGAACAGAGATGGTCCTCAAAACATTGGTTTACGGGCTGTTCACCATGTGATGCAGCTGCCATCCCAAGAAAGTTTTATTGAAGTCAGTTGTGATTGCATGCATAAACTTACTATATACAGTGGATGGCCAGAAAATTAGGAATTTTATTTCTTTACCATATAGCTCATATGTTTAATGTCACAGGTGTCAGTAATTTCTTAGTACTACCATAGGAAGGTAGTATATTTACCTGAGTGTATAGCTCCTGAATGACCTTGGCTACTAATTCATTCCCTCTCTTTTTACTCATACATCACTGCTGCAGTCTGCAAATCATATTGACAGTTCTGTGTAGCAAAATGAATTGTGTGTTACAATTATAGAAACTCTTTTCAGTCATCATCAGTAAGAATCAGTGTAGCTATCAAAGTAGGAAGAGAGAAGTTGAAGTCGTATTGAAAAATACTACAGTGCAAGCTCACTGAATTACAGTTGCACATAAGGTTTCACCCCAGATGTGTTTGTAGAATTTAAAAGATGGTTGAATTGCATGAACCATTTTCTCCCACAAAGCATACAACTGCAAGAGTATTAGGAAAGCCACACCTTGGCAGGGCAGGGTATTGAAAAAGTTTGTTTTGGAGTGCATCACACAAATGGCAAAAGATCTAACAGTGATATTGAGCAGTATCAGAGCTAAGTGTGGCTCTCGAGCTGTATGCAGACATTGTTCTGCATTTGGTTCTAAGACAACCATAGTTAAACATAAACATGCCAGTGAATATCCTGCCCCTATGATACCACATCTTCCTATAATACTCAGTAGTGGATCAGCCGTCAAAACGCAAAGTACATAGCTCCCACCTTACATTGTATGCAGTCTACTATGTTGTCTCTATTCCCATAAAAAGTAACGTGCAGTGAGCAGCATGACAAAGTATGTATAAAATCCCCACTATTTATTAGATAGATAAAAATAGCCCAAAACTTTATATTACAGTTGTTAATCATCTTGTATATGACAGCTCTGGACCACACTAACTGTTTTCGACACACGGGAACGTTTCCAGCTCACTCATCTCAACATGGAAACATAAGGGGTTAAGAACAAGCAATACAACTCAGGTGTTCCATTTTAACATTATCACAAGCTAAGATGTGAGGATTTGCATTAGTGTACATACTATGCTGACCATTGCTCTGACAAACATAGTAGAATGCGAAGGCTTTTCCATTACTCATATGTCTATCTTTTATCATCCTTTTCACATTTTACCTTGTTTTTTGTCTCATTTATTTTATGGTTCCATATAGATAACACCTAAGGATTCTGTAGCATGGTTATGTATTAGTTTTAACCTTATTATTCCATTTTTTGAATAATGATATTATAATACATAACACTGTAAAGAAGGCCTCTTTCTCGTCATATTTCTTTTTGTGTATCTGACTTCTACCTAATGATGGCTGATCTGGACAGCCGAAACATATTGTAGTCTATAATAAAAGACTAATGTACTAGATCTGTATGTTGTGTTTGGTTGGATAATTAGCACCTTACTTGGTTTTAAGGCTCATTGATCTTTGGAAAAACCAGAGCTGACACTCAGTGAGGTCAAAATTTTGGCATGGATTCACATGTGTGAATCATGTACTGAATGTCTACCTTCACCCAGTCATCTTGGATTCCTGTACTGATTTTTATTGATGATCAACTAATGGGTTTATAAAACGGTTGATACTTCAAATGCTGCCAATACAAAACTGGATGGTTCACTGTTTCTGCAGAAGACTGGTGATTGTGCCATGCAGAACTGTCTAAATGGTTTGCAAACTGCAGCATTGCTGTAAGAATGAGAATGGAGGGAATATGTTGGAAACCGAGGTCATTGATGAGTCATCAAATGAGATACACTGGAACTCACTCACATGAATAATGTACATAAACTGGCATTCTGCTGATACATCCAAGAGGTCTTGTTCCATTTGCTTACTTATTACAGTTTACCAATATTTAACATCACTGTCAGGAACACTTACTGAATAACATCAAGTTGTGGTGTGATTAGCATGTAATGAATTGGAAATAAGTGATTGTAGCCTAATTTCAGATACTGAGGAAAACCATTTAAATGCTGACAGAATAGTGACTCTTCTGGCTCAGATTCAAAGAGCACCTCCAAAATACATGTTAGAAGCATGACCAGTTGTGCACTGGTGTCTTATTCTGTTGAGATGCAGAACTTCCTAAAACTATATGTCACCCTTCTACTCTATTGGGATTCTGTAAGGAACTTAATAACCATCTAGAGTACACTGTTTTTATGAGCTTGTATCACAACCACAACATGTTCTGATTCACATTATGCAACATTCTCAGTGCTGCTGTAAACAGATGGTTTTGTAACGCATTAAGGATCAAAATGAAATGAAATGTAATTGATCCTTTCTATGTTTGAACAGCCTTTTATATGTAGGAGCCCTTTGGATGATTCATACAAGTAATTTTAAGCAAAAACTGTCAGGTCTTCAGTACAAATTAACAAACATAGTGTGTGCTCTAGACCATATTGAAACTCTTTATTTAATAAAAGGGGCTATTATGAATGCAGTTAATTTAGTTAGTGTCAGGTTTTCAAAAAGTGGCTCATGCTGCAGTTAAAAGCGTTTAGTGTAGTCGATGCTGAAGAGCTCTTCAAACTAGTTTTGAATTGTAGCATGGCCAGTATAAAAATGTATTTGCAGAATGAAAGAATTGCTACAGCATAGCCTTCACCATACTTGGTTTTTTTTATATGCAACTAGATGGAGCCATTGTTTTATGTTTGTGAAGATGATTCAGTCAGAGAGAGTGAAAAGTTTCTGAAGTCAGTTACTTGTATTATCTCACCAAGAATTCCTGCAGTGTTGTAAAAATTTAAAGATAGTATCTTTCATCACATAAAATCAGCTGTAAGCTACATACACATCACTGCCATCCAGTGCAAAGGTTAAGAATGAGTGAAGCTATACCTTCACTCCCCCTGTATGCCTTTGTAGTGTGTATAGTGGCAGTTTTACCTTTTACCTGAGAATTAAGATTAAATTATCACCCATTTGTTTCTGTGTTGCAAGATGTAGACAGTCAGCATGAGACTGTAATACAGCACAGCAGTGTACTGCTTGCCTTCCTGCACAATTCAGAGACTAGAAGGAAGAAACTGACACTTTTCTTGAATTGAAGGAAGAAAATGTGTCAGAACTAGCAAGTGAGATGCATATTTGGCACTTGTATTATGTCTTTTTGAAATAATATAAAGCCTGTTGCTATTATACACCACTGAATACAATGCTGTGTTGAACCAGTATATCACATGAATAAGATGCTTGGTAGTAAAATAATAAACAGTATGTTAATGCTTGTCTAGGCGAGGAATATATATTCATTCCCCCTCAACACTGTTCATATGTTAAACGTGATGTTACTTAGTCATCAGTTTTGAAGCAATGAGATCTCTTTCTTCTGCGTGATGTTTTCAGATCTTGACCATGATGTTGCTATCTGATGTTACTACATACTTTCCACATCTAATTATTTCCCCTTTAATAATTTCCAAAACACTACATAGTCTGTGTAAATATTTGGGCTTGAAGGAGTAAATTGATAGTGAAAATATGAAGCTGAATAGGAAGTGGAGCAGTTGCTTGTAAAATTAATGACTCGGTCAAATTAAAAAGGAAGGAAAGATTAATTTGATTTAAGTTTTATTACCCATTTTGGTGTGAGAGTTCACTGCTGTTTGGTTAAAATAGTTTATCAAAAATTTGACCTTAGGTGACATCATCCAGTTGTGTATTTATCAATTAAATGTTTATTTGTATTATGGGACAAACACAACTCAATTGATCTTGTCTGTTTGGTTTATTTAATCCTGCTACATGTTACAGGCTGCCCAGAGATCAGCCATCATCAGGAAGGGCATGGATATAGGAAAAAAGTAAAAGGGGCGAGGCTCTCGTTACATGCAGTAGGTTTGAAGTTGTTATAATTATAATAATTATTCTGAAAACAGAATAATAAACAACATGAGTTTGGTATATAGGTTAGGTTACTAGATGTTTGGTATAATCTATTATTCAGTATTAAAACATAAACCCACAATATGATAAAATAAGATGAAATATGTAGTGGAAAAGTTAAGCAGTCTGTATTGGTCAGTGTCATATCAAGCGCTTGATACTACTGTGACAAATATGGACTGCACTTGATAGTACAGTTACAAATACAAGCTGCTTAGCTTTTCCACCATATATTTCATCTTATTTTATCATAGTACAGTTTTATGTTTTAACACAATATGCTGAATGATACCAAAAGTCTAGTAACAAAACCTATATACCAATTTCATGTTGCTTGTTATCCCATTTTCAGAATTATAATTATTATAGTTATTGTATAATACTTTTATACCTACTGTTTGTAAGGAGAGGTCTTCCCCTTTTACTCTTTTTGTGTATCCATTCCCTATCTGATGATGGCTGATTTGGACAGCTAAAAAAAAAAAAGTAGTAGAATTAAATAATCCAAATATGCAAGATAGGTATAGTTGTGTTTGTCAGATAATAAAAAGAAACATTTAAAATTTGACCATTTAAGGAAACATTTACACATAACAAAAACATTAGATGTCATTAATCATGATGACTTTTATATTAAAACATTTTTGATTTTATGTGACTATTTAAAGAAATTTAAGAGAAATAATTTCTGATTCTAAATAATATAAATATTTTTGCAGTGGTAACATTCTTCAGGGGTGCATGGTGGCATAATTGATTTTGGCACTGTTCTACAAGCCAGAAGATCGCGGGTTCGATTCTGGGAGGTGTTATTAAGATTTTTCATTGACTTAATCCTTTCAGCCGCACTGTAGCCGTGGTGTTGACCCAGCCTGTTACAGAAATGAATAACAGGAATTTTTTTAGGGGTAAAGGCAGCTGGTGCATAGGACTGACAACCTTACCACCTTCATGTGCTGACTGTCTTGAAATCTAGGAACCTCAACCTCCTGGAACCCTCAGGCCCTGTACAGGGATCGCTTTTCCTTTTTTATGACATTCTTGCCTGCATTGTAACACCTGTTCACATTCTTTTTCTCTCTCTTCTTAAAGAAAATACATAAATCATATTAAATAGAGATGAAAGTTTATTATTTTTAGTCATTTCTGTTGAAAAGATAATGAAAGTTACTGTGATTAGTTCCATGTACTTCAAATATTCATTCAGGTTATAAATAGTGCATGATTTTTATAATAAAGAAAAGGAGATCGGCCTATTTTAGGGGATAACCTATATGAATTGTTCTAAAGTACAAGTTCTTGTGGCAGCATGTCAAAATCAGAATGTGTTTTTGTGACCATCTAACTTAAAAAATTTAACTCTGTACAGCAAAAACACTTTCCATATGGATTATTTTACAATTTAAATTGAAGTATGAGGATTTAGTTTACACAGGATACTGAATGGAAAAAGGCAACCTGGATATTTTTCCACATCTAACCTCTGAGCCACAAAATGGTATTAGGTGGCAACCCATGTACAAATGCACATTCAGAAGTGAAGGCTTGTAGCCATGTAGCACGTGGTCATTGCACTGGCATAAATTAGCCACTGGATTTGTGGTAGCTACAGAGAAAATTTGTCTGAAGACTAGTAAAAGGTTCTTAACAAGAAGCATCCTAATTATGAAAGCAGGCTGTGACTGCATGAGAAATTACTGTTGGCTGCATGAGAAATTGCTGCCAGCCACATACAGCCATAAAGACTGCACCTAAGTATCTGTGACCTGTGAAAGTAGACACACTAGGTAAATTGTTTGTTTATTATAAATAAATAAAAATCAAAACCAGTTAGATGTTGAAAATTTCAGTGACCCCAATTGGAGAATATGCGTATTTGTAATTTGAATTCACCTTTCCATTTTTGTTTCCTTGGAATTACTGTTTTGCTCAGCATACACCCATTCCACAATAAAAGTCATTCAGAATGTCAATAAATGAATGATCTAGGTTGCTGATAACATAGTTTGTGTTGAAGCTTTGAATTCTGATAGTGTATTTGAGGAAGTAACAAAGCGTACTGACTCGCTGTTGATTGCTGAACACTTGATTTGGCTATAGGCATTTGGTGTATACAGTGGAATTTTATAAATCTGGCTGCTGATAATCCAGCACTCCTGATAGTATGGCATTTGAGGAAAATAGACCCAAGACCAGAAATTTCACCGTCAGGAACTGCTGATACAGGTACTGATTTTGGGACTTTATGTTAGGTTATCTGGACTTCATTCAGCCTGTCAAGCTATTGTAATGCTCAGAAGATCATAAGATGAGTAGACGGTAAGGTACACGTGAAAACCGGAAACACATAACTTTGATTCCTCGGTAACTTGAAGTAAAAGGAGGCTTGAAAGTGGTGAAAGGCAAAGTGTGGTTATAACTTTATAAAACATCAGATCATAACTGTCTGTGATACAGAGAAATGTAAGGACCAGTTATGAACGTTTGTGGCTGTAAGTGAAAGTGTGAAAGGCCTTACAAAGCAACAAACTTTTGAAAGAGCCAGAATTTGCACAATTGGACAAGTATTATATAAGTGTTTTACAGCAGTGAATTCTGAAGGAAATCCCATGACTGGGCCTGTGATAGTTGAAAAAAGCTAAGTTTTTTAATGATTGTCTGAAAATAACTGGAAAGTGTCATGCAGCTTCTGTGAGGGCAGTAATATAAAATTGCCTGTAATGACTTCGTTCGGTATAGGTACTGTCTGATAATCCAGAATATTTGATAATATGGCACCTGTTTGGTTCCATGGGTGCTGGATTGTACGTCGTAATTGTACATAATTTGGTTTGCAAAACATGTCATAGATGATACATTCTTACTGTTGACCGCCAAGAGAACCACAAATCGCAGGTTGTCATGTTACAGGGTGTGGCATGATTCATTGTGGCGCTGTTCCCTTGTAAGGCTATATTTACACATTAAATTCAGTTGTGCTTTGGCTGGGTGTACTTGGTAACACACAAAGTGAAGAAGTAATTGGTAATATGATCTGACACTCTTTGTGGGTGGTCAGTTGTATCATTCTTTAGCTGAACATGCATCAGGTTCGCCTTTGGAAATGTGAGAATGAGGCTTACAACACTGATAATGAAGCATACCATATTCTTGGCTGTGATGTGTAGTTCGAAAATTGGTATCGACATTTTGAACAAATGTGCTGCCCATAACTTTTCATTGTACCTTGAAAATGAAGACAGTAAATTTCTCCAAAACATTTGTGTCTGTGTATTAAACTACACAGCATAACACCCCAGAAGACCATGATCTTGTTTGGGTGGGGAAGGGGGGAGGGAGTGTTTACCTGAAGGAACCAGCTGATAGATCAATGACTATCAGTCCCCATACTGACTTCAATGATGAGGTCATTTCATGTCTGCAATACCTTTGTTTCTAGCTCAGTTGTGATTGCATGAGAAGATTGTAGCACTTTAATTTGCTATGAAAGCTTTAAATATTACATATTGTGATGCTGTTGTTGCAGGATAGTGACGTGGATTTCTTAAATAGAAACAGTTATTGTAAAATCCATAAGGACAACATGTATGTCAGTGAAATTGCATTTGCAGTGAGCCCAGTGTAGCCATTTAACTTTTTCTCAGCATGAGGAGGTACAATTAATGTATGCTGGTTACAGTTGTTATGCTTCTGTGGAATGGTAAAAACTTCATTATGCCTGAAGGTTACCTCCTTATTCAATGTTATGTCATGTAGTCTGGCAGGAATATACCAGTGTTTCAGGGGGTAAAACTCTGGAGATGGAGGCAGCAGGTTCTCTCAAGATGTCATTAAAATTTCTGCTAGGTCACATAGCATCACATACAAGACGATGGTAATATTCATAGTTGCTGTCATGAGTACTGTAAATCAAGTGTTACATGCAAGCTAAGGATCTTTGTGAACAGCTGTTTAAAACTTAGTTTATGCAAGTCTGTGTCTTTACTTGTAATCTCAGTGCTGCGACAGTAAAACCTCAAGCTGACCACCACATCAGATTCATCAAATCAACTGGCATATTGGGGGCTGCCTGCAGCTCTGAAGCATCAGTTGATTGGAACTACCTGATGTGGCTGTCAGCCCAAGAAGATTTTATTGAATTATGTCACCATTCTGCTTCAGAATATTTAATGAGGCTATGGTGCCATCTAGGAAGCATGAAATTGATAAACACGTCATGGTAGGTAGATTCCAGCTTATGATGCTGTATAAAAATTTTCATTGGCAATAAATTGTAGAAATTTATAGCTTCAGGGGTTTCAACATTGCTACCCAATTGGTCATAGGTTGTAACATTGCCGCCTGAAGTGTAGAAGTTATGGATACATATGCTTAAACATTCCACTCTAAGAATTTAAAAGTTGTTTCTTATGCCTCTGCATTCCCCTCTCAATTGTATAAATTGCTGAACAGTAAATCTGATATAAGAGTGATTCTGAGACTTGAAGGACCAAGAGATGCCTGCAGGAGTTCCATGAACACACTTCTTTAATGTCATATCTATTTTGCAGTTTGTGTACGAATGCTATTAATAACTGACACAACATTTCTTTGAATGCTGGGATGTGATTAATGAGTAATGATTTGGAAAGTGTATGGAAGTAAGCAGTCGTAGCCTAATTTATGGTACTCTGTAATCATTTTCCTGGGGGAACTTGGGGGCAGGGGGTGGGGGGGACCCTGAAAGAATCACTTAACATTTATACTTTTGTATTGTTGATGATTCTCTGGGATGTGATACCATGAAGACCCATGCATTAGTGAGAGCATAATATTAAAGTAGATCTTAGAAGGAACTGGGTGGAAAAGTATCCTCAGTAGGAGGAACTGCTGACATGGGTGCATCAGAATTTCTTGTGTCAAATTTGGTCTTTGCCAAAACTTTTAAATTTACCACAACAAGCAAATATCCATTCCCATGCCCATCATTATGACAGGAACAAGAATTCTGGGCAAATAGCACAACATACTTATGGCATTAATTTGTCCTACAACTTTTAATTTTTGTGTAAAGAACATTGAGTGTGAGACATAGACAAATAATTTTACCCACTGCAGTTTCTTCAGTCACAGTTTGTATTCATTGTTCCCTTAGAAGCTTTAAACTCAAAAGTGGAGTGATTATGTATGTGCACCCAGTCAGGCACATGAGTTGCAAATTCTCCCCTCAATACATCAGGTCACTTCACAGGATCAGAGTCTAGCAAAATTGCTGTACTTTCTGAGTCTGGTCATTGTTGGTGATTGGACGTTAACCCTGAAACTTCTGTATTGGTTGTTCTACTGTACCATGGATTGGCTATTGAACCCTCAACATTGTTTATTTCCAATCAGGTCACTTGAGACACACGAGGTATAGCAGCAAATCACGAGTCAGGAGAAGGACTAGATTAGAGGATGCTTAATCATATGAAGAACATTTTACTGGATAGCAGGGGATTGCTCCCTTTATTTGTATAAGTAAAAGAAATAATGAGAGAATTACAAATTTAGTAAGTAACAGACTTCATATTTAGTAAAAGTGAAAGTGGAAGTAACATGAAAGAGTATGCTCTGCTGAGGTGGTTGTTTAATCACTTGGTATTTAAAAAACTTATTTGTGGCAAAGAAGTAATGTTGCACATTGCATTCCCCCTTGTTAGACTGAAGTACTTGCATGGGTTGAACAGAATTTTTGAAATACTTTTGTTTAATAGCTGTACAATATTAGGATTTCAGTAACCTTTCTGTAATTTTTAAAACAACTTGTCACAGTTTTTCTCTCTCTCTTCCAGGAAACAAAATAATGCAACCAACAACTTATTAGACTTCTCACAGTTCAATGCATTTAGCACAAATAATGTAATGCTAAATGATACTCAGCAGTCTACAGCAGCTACAGAATTTGAGCAAATTTTGGACCTGGGCTCAGTTCCAAGTACAGGAAAGCTTTCAAATGAGGATAACATCAACTCAAATGTAACAAATAATGGGCCTTCACCACCCTTTATTGCATTTCAAGAAAATACGGCCAAGAAAACAGATAGCAACTCAGTTACAGGTAAGTGTTGCAATGTGTGTACTAAGAATAAGAAGCATGAGATCATATTCCAGAAGACTTTAACGTTCATAAACATTTAGTGAAGACCTGAAAATTAAGAGAGTGAAGCATAGAAGCTATAACTTGCACAGTACACCACATATGGCTGTGACTCAAAGATTAGATTTAATGGCTTCTTTTGGGTTGATGTTCCCCAGATAGCTCTGTCATTTTCCATGTTTAAAATTGCGTAAAATTGACATAATAAACCCTTAAAGCTGATATTATAAAATTGTTACTGTAATAATAGATCCCCATCAAGAATTGAACACGCCTGTTAATATAGACAAAGTAGTGATTTGGATGAGATATGTTTTCTTGTCAGTGACCATGAAGATTACAGTCATCTGGGATGTGTCACCACATAGGTCCATAGATGGGTACAAACATGTTGGAGGAAACTGCTAACCCCATGTTCATGGTCGATGATTGATCACTGTAGATGGAAGCAGTAGTTTTCTCAGAATGATTGGTACCCATCAACTGAAGTGTGTGAAGTCACATTGCACAAGACTAGTGTTTAACTGGGTAAGGTCCTTAGTGCATGTGCAGTGATACATATCAAGTAAATTAAGTTCTGCATGTCTTGGTGTTTGTTTCAAATTTCATAAAGTGCAGTGCATTTTATTTCTTAGTGGTAATCCATACCACATGTGCAGAACTGTTAAACTGGAACCTCAGAATTTTAATCTTTAATAAAGTGTAATAATAGTCATGTTTGTTGCGTGAGGAAAGGGGGCGTATAGGGTCTTGGTGGGGAAACCGGAGGGAAAGAGACCACTCGGGAGATGTAGGCGTAGATGGGTGGATAATATTAGGATGGATCTCCAGGAGGTGGGATGTGGGTATATGGACTGGATTGGGCTGGCCCAGGATAGGGACGGGTGGTGGAGGCTTGTGAGTGCAGTAATGAACCTTCGGGTTCCATAAAATGCGGGAAATTTCTTGACTAGCTGCAAACCAGTTAGCTGCTCAAGAAGGATTCTGCATCATGGAGTAAGTATAAGTAAGTAAGTAATAGTCATGTTTGTAATGTCTGGTGTAGCAATGAAAGTTGAGATTGTATTTGTGAGCTATTGTTACTCACACAAAATCTGTATTTACAGTTTGGCCCTGTAGTGTCTGAATTACTGGAAACGTAATATAAACCGTAAGTAAATATACTGGGCGTGGACAGTTGTAGCTCACATGTGATCAGGCTGGGTAGATGAGTGCCATACATACAGTCTTAATGAGCCACGTAAATATCATGCATTTAGGGTTTATTTAACTTCCTACCACATTACTAATTGTTTTTAATTGTTTCAGATCTACTGTCATAACATGCTGTTCTGTGAATATGTAGAAAAGATTGTAATAAAGGAAGCGCCTAGGGCTGAGTGGAAGTGCACATATATTGTACATAATATACCACATCTTTCTGAGTGGAAAAGCTGAACTTAAAGAGGAAAATATAATAACCTAGTATGATGAGCAGTACGTCATTGTCATCAGTAATCCTAATCTAGCCCTTTGACTGATATGTCAGGCTATAATGTGTATGGCCAGTGAGAGTGTGTGTGTATACTGTTCAGTTTTGTGACATACATACATACATACACATACATGCATACATACATACATGCATGCATGCATGCATGCATACATACGTACATTCATACGTACGTACATACGTTCGTGCATACATACACACACACACACACACACACACACACACACATATATACAAACACACACACACACACACACATAGGGTTATTCATAATGATTGTCGGGGTTTTGACAACTTGTCATGCACAGTACACTTGAGATAGAAGTATATGTCTTTTTTTTATTCAATAGAACAACACTCCAAGTTTGTGTTACATAACTTACAGGTGCTCTATATGTGCACTGTTTGTGATTCTACAAACATCAACACGATAATCCAGTTCGTTCCAAACTGTCTGTAGCATGTCAGCGGTGATGGTTTCAATGGCGATTCTGATTCGTACCTTCAGTTCCGGGATACACACGCACCCTGTCTCTTGAAACTGTGCATACCGACTTCGAATGGAATTGTCAGATGGTGGTTGTTTCCCGAATTTGGTGCGGAATTGCCGCTGGACAGTTTTACCCCGACAATCATCTTGAATAACCCTGTATATATATAGAATTTGTGGGATCTCACAAGTTGCACACGTTATGCAAGTTACATGAAACTCTTGAAATGTAGGGAACCGTACATTCTCTGTTGTGGTTGTTATCTTCTTGCTGATGTAAATTTTGTTCATATGTATCTACCAATTTATCGCCATTATCATTTATTAATTCTTCTCCAAATTGACCCACAACCAGCTTATTCATTTTTTTT
>Ga0209755_10002703_pt1 | contig 23816 bp, 9 predicted proteins | sample TergutCo191P1_FD_187301 | JGI IMG/M metagenome (GOLD analysis project Ga0209755, IMG submission 187301) | Cornitermes sp. P1 segment gut microbial communities from Petit-Saut dam, French Guiana - Co191P1 (SPAdes) (version 2) | ecosystem: Host-associated > Arthropoda: Insects > Digestive system >... | reverse complement strand
GCTTGCCTCTTTTGCAAACCCGGAGTTTTACCGTGCCCAAAGAATGAGGCTGCCAACATGGAACAAACCGCACATACTCTACTGTTATGAGTTCTTTCCCGAGTACATCGGTTTGCCAGTGGGCTGCCTGGACGGTCTTATGGCGATCCTTGACCATTACCACATAGAGTCTGAGTTGCAGGACAAACAAAATCATGGGCAGATCGTTCATGCCCAGTTTCAGGGAGAACTTAGGGATGAGCAGAAAGAAGCGTCTAAAAAACTGTTGGCAAATCAAACAGGAATACTTTCCGCCAGCACGGCCTTTGGAAAAACCGTTGTCGCCCTTTGGATGATAGCGGAACGAAAGGTTAACACCCTTATTTTGGTTCACCGTAAACTGCTTGCCGACCAATGGGTAGAGCGGATAAACCAATTCCTGGGAATTCCGAAAAAGGATATTGGCTACTATAGCGGAGCAAAGAAAAAGCGTACTGGTATTATCGATGTTGCGGTTATGCAAAGTGTCGTCAAAAAGGACAAGATAGAAAATTGGATAGCCGACTATGGTCAAATTATTGTCGATGAATGTCATCATATTTCGGCCACTTCCTTTGAGCGGATTGTCAGAAAGTGCCCTGCACGTTACCGCTTGGGGCTTTCGGCAACGGTTATCCGAAAGGATGGCCAGCATCCTATAGTCATGATGAATTTAGGGGAAGTCCGCTATTCGAATACTCGCATAAACACTGAACCATTGTTTGCACAAAAAGTCTTTCCACGTTTTACCGATTTCAACTTCAAAACAGGGCAAGGCACGACAGACACGAAAAAAATTGAGCCAACCGCCATTCAGGACATATTTCGCAGTCTATATATGAACGAAATCCGTAACAAATTGATCGTTCAGGATATTCTTGAGGCATACCGTGAAGGACGGGAATGCCTGGTGTTGAGTGAACGCCTGGAACATCTGGATATACTTAGGGACGCTTTGCAGGGATATACATCTTCGCTATTTGTGTTGAAAGGTGGTCTGGGAAAAAAACAGGTGAAAGCCGTCATGACGGCAATTCAAAATACACCCGTGCATAAAAACAAGATTATCCTTGCCACGGGAAAGTACTTGGGAGAGGGTTTTGATTTGCCAAGCCTTGACACCCTGTTTCTGGTCTTTCCTTTTTCGTGGAAGGGGATGCTTGTTCAATACACAGGTCGCCTAAATCGCAGTTCTTACGGGAAAAAGGAAATACGGGTTTATGATTACGTTGATGAGCAAGTGCCTGTGTTGTCAAGGATGTATGGGAAAAGGTTGAAAGGGTACAGGAGTTTGGGGTTTACATTGATTTAGTGATCCTAGTTTAAGATAGTATTCAATGATTTTATACTTCCTAACAAATAATCCACCAATGATACAATAAAACATTTTTACCTGTAATTTTTCGACGAACAATTGACATAAGATGACAATAATCATCAGTATCCTCTAGCAGTTCCAATTGTTCATCATCATTCCAATCAGGATCAATTTCTGCTATATTTCGTATCCATGTATTTATCATATTTAGCCAATATGATGAGGTAAATTTTTCTACAAAACCTATCATCCCACAGTTATAGAAATGTTTTCCATGAATTTCTTTTTTGAATCGTTCTATTCCACCATTATTAGCATTACCAAGAACATATTCTTTTTCTCTTTTTTTTATGTTATTTGGTACAGGCAACCGTTTTGATTCTACAACAAATAAAGGCATATATTCTTTCCCATCTGCTGGATAATAAAAATAAAAATCTGGAATACCTTTTGTCCCAAAGTGCACATCTGAATATTCAGAGTTAACAATGATAGAAGATATCTTCATCAACTGAAATTGAATTTGATGAACTAATATTTGGGTCAATTTTTTTTCGTTGAGCTTTAGTCCCATATTTCGTTCCGATTTTGCTTTTTTAAATGGAATTATAGCCATGACAATACATTTTTTTATACACTCTAATGTTCTCCCTTGTGCTTCCGATAACTCACAAGGCTTCTCTATAGAAGTAATTTCATCTGCGATCATATTCAATACCCCGCCTTTGCAAAACTGGACATGCATTTATCGGCATCTCTGTAAGCTACTGAAGAAAGCCAATATCTATATTGATTCGGTTTGATGAGAACAATAGTATCTCTCTGTGGATATAATCTGATTGTTCGTGTTGTATCAAGAGCAGGAGATATTTTAGCCCACACAAGTCCTTCAATATTAATATCAGCAAGTAAAACATTCTCATGATTTCTGATATCTGCATCTTTATTATCATACTTAAAAACGACACCTAACAATCCATCCTTGAATATTATTCTATGACTCAATCTAAATTTGCGCTTATTTGTTCTGTACACTATATTTAAACTGTTTACAAATTTTTCCGCATAATTTATAATGACAGATTCTATATTATTTTTTTCTATAATAGTTAAAGCAGATGATTTTTCTCCATGGATAAGAAAATTTTGCGAACAAAAAATTGTGTCTCTCATTATTTCAATTTCTGTTTCATCAAAAGGATTATCGTCATGTTTAACAAAAGGAAGTCTTTTTATATCTCTCAATAAGAAAGTTTGATTCCTATTCACCAACATTTCAGAGCTTGTCACGAGAATATAAAATTTATAAAAAAGATAATGCCTCTCAAAAGACTTGATTATACTATTAAGGATAGCTATGTCATCACTTCGTGATTTTATAGATATACATCTACGTTTAAACGAAAAAGAAATAGTATTAAAAAATATTGGGAATTGATTTTCGCCTATACTTTCCCAAATTATTATATTGGGTGCGAAAAATGCTATTTTTTCAGGCAGTCTAGAAAATTGTTCTTTTCCGTTCATAGTTGTCAGTAATTTGTAGTTTATTCCATTTTCTGATATAGCATTAGTTGGTAAAAAAGGAATATCATATATATAACTAGGAGTTTTAATTTTTTTGCTTCCCATTTCAAATCCTTCTTCGATGATACAATTATTATCCGTTAAATAATCTATTAACGTTTGAGAGGTCTTCATTTTTGAAACAATACGCCCTATTCTACCTCCGCCAAGTAAATTCATTTTCCAAACATCTGGATCAAGCATTGCAGATTGCCTACTTACATAGAATATATCACCGTCATCAATTTCAAATATGATCCTATTTTTCATTGTTTTTGTCCTTTTAAAAATTAAGTGAAGAATATTATTTTTAAAATCAGGTCGCCTATTCCTGATGAAAATCGCAGATGATCCAACTCTTGCACCATTATCCCAAAGCGACTTTCCTTCTGCCAATGCAGTAAAATCAAATATTTGAACAACATCATAACTAAAAAACAACTGTTTTTTATAGTTCGTAGAAGTGCTATTATAAAGAAGCCCAGAGGATTTTATTATGAGACATATAAGCCCATTGTCCTTGAGATTTTTAAATGATTCGAAAAGAAATTTTAGAGCAATTTGCCCAACGGGTATTTCAATTTTTTTGTTTTCAATTTCCCAAATGTTTGTGTAATTTGCTATACCTGCTCTTTTGAATGGTGGGTTTCCGATAATTAGATCAAATTTTATGTCTTTTAGTTTATCTTTACAAGTAAAGAAATCATGATAAATAAGATTATTTGCTCGCAAATCATCAAATTCTAATTCATTAATTATCTTAATAGGTTCCAATTCATCACATAAAGCAAGAATCAAGCTGAAAGATGCAAGTTGTACCGCTTGTTCTTCTCTATCAACACCATATAAAGACTTAATAAGCATTTTCAGATCGTCAATTGAAGGATGGCGCATATCATTCTTGAGTCGCCATATTTGAACCAATCTCTTAAAAACAACAACTAGAAAAATCCCAGAGCCACAAGAAGGATCGAGAACAGTATAATTTTTTAAATCGATATCAGTATATTTATTTAAAGGTATGGATTCGTCCACTAACAACTTTGCAAGATGTGATGGTGTATAATATAAGCCCTTATCTTGCCTATTTTCCCCTAAAAATGTTTCATATAATCGACTGATTAATTCGACAGGAATATATTTGAATTCAAAATAACGCCAATCAAATTCTAACTGCGGAGAAAAAAGATCTACCTGATTGGTTTCCAATAACCTTGCCAACACATCCAATTCTAAGGATTTTAGTTGCTCGTGTTCTTCTTGCTCCCATTTAAAGACATTCCCTTTAAATCGCTTATCCAGATCTTTCAAAAGACTACCAAAACAACCTCGTTTTTGCAAAACTTCATTAAAAGAATGAGCTCCTTGGTATTTTTTGAAATATGTATTTGTCAATAATTTCCCCCCATTACTGTCGATTCTTTCTTCGAGATATTTAATTAATATAGATTGTATTAATATTTTTACAATTAATTTTTCAGGAACATTTTTCCCTTTAAGTTCGCCACAAAGTATCTCTCTTACCTTTTGGATATTAGAAATCAAGGCGTTGTAAGCTGAATATTTATGGAATTGAATTTCGTTTTTTAATTCGTTTTTTTCCCAAAAAATGCCTGTCTTTATCTGGTTTGCAAAATTGGTATTATAGAGTGTATGAACTTCATCTGCAATTTGCAACATATCCACAAGATATTTTGGCTTGAAATCTTTGGTTATATGTGTTGTACAATTAACAATTCTTATTTCCGTATTAAAAACAATACATGCCAATGGCACTTCACCGCTACTCCAAATTTTTTTTTGTATTTTAGCGATTTTTTCTTCAGAATGCACATCACAATATTCATTAGTAAAATCATAAAAATAAAGTTGTGTTTTATATCCTACATTTAGTTGTTTACGTACATAAATAGCATCCGCTTGAAATTCTTTTGCCAGCTCAAGATGGAAGCGTATCGTAGGACTAGCAAAATCTTGTTGAGCTATTATGAATAAAGCATCATCCCCATCCTCAAACCCAAGATGTTTTATATTCCGAAAAAAAGATGAATTTTTCAGAGGAGCTATACTCATTTTTTCCCTCTATGAAAGCTACTAGATATAATAATATTATCCATTTGGAACAATAAGATTCTCATTCTCACACCACCCCCACCCTATCAATCTCACCCATAACCTCGGCCGTCTTGCCCAACGCAAATATGATTTTCCTGTAATGCCTTATATCCTCTGCCTTCAACACGGAGCCTTTCCTGTCTTTGAGCCACTTCTGTGCAGGCTGGTATCCACCGATGTAGAATTCCCAGACTGTTTGGGAAACGCCTTCAAAGCAAAAGCCATCGTTTATGAAAGCCTTACCATCGGAGTATCGGACTTTTTCCACCAGAGCATTTCCAGGGGGAAATGGCTCCACGTTAAGTTTATCAAATTCCAGGCTTTCCAGCAAGTGAAATTCTCGCAGCCTTCCACCCAATGCGACAAGTTTCCAGAAAGTTTTTTGATCCGCTGGGTACGGTATACGAGGGAAGTCGATTTTTAGGAATTCCCTGTAGGTTTCCCGATATACAGGGGAATGGAGAACGGCGTAGATATAGTCAAAGAGATCGAGCGGACAAAATGTATTCTCAACCAGTTGCTCTGGAGTGAAGGAGCTGTCCCTAAAACCACCGTTTGCCAGTGTGAGACTTTCATCTTTTTCCCGTACAAAAGACAGGTTTAGTTTTTGTTCGATTTCGGTAATAATTTCAGGGGTTAGATTTGGGCGACGTTTTTTGCCTTCATAGAGATATAGGGGGAAAACATAGTTTGTCGTTTTGATAGAAGTGAAGCAATGCTCTGTAATTTTATTTGTAACAAAGGCATGAGCAAACGGTATATCAAGTTCCTCTCTTTTGTTTGTTGATAATCCGATATTCTCACCATCAATAAAATGCCGCATAACATCTGCCCTGGGATAACAATGAAACCCCTTGGAGTGTCCAGTATAAAACGTCCATCTTCTGTCAAAAGGACGGTAATCAATTTGTACAAAGGAACCATTATCAGGATACATTTTTTGCAGATCATCTCTGGCATATCCAACCTGCCAATCCCGAACATCTTTTCCCAATCTGAAGTGCTCTCTGGCAGATTCATCATCCATGCTAAGGAATTCATTTATGACTTTCTTTACATCTTCTTTCGTGTGCTGAATGGTGAATTCATCTCTAGCAGTAACTATTCCCACAGAGCCTGCCATAAACAAATCCTGCACACCAAACCCTTTCTCATATTGCGCCTGGTTCCCAAAATCCTTCCGGACAAAGAAAAAATAAGGTGCGGAAAATTCCAGCTTTTCCCATCGGACGGAATAGATATGTTGCCCAAGCAGGAATCCGTATTTATCATCACGCAATCCATACAAATCGTAATGAAAAACCTCTGCAAGTCGCCCCCGTTCCCCTTCATGTAATTCCGTATGTTCCGTGGCTATATCACCATTCTTCACAAAAATGTTAATGCTCACCCCTTGTTGAATATCAAAGACATTCTCGTCCTTGCCCCCATCGGGGGCGGTTTCCTTTTTCTTGGCATTTCCATGCAGGTCAATAATGTATATCTTGTCAAAACTACGAAGCAAATTCCAACGCATACCACGAAACGTGGGGTTATCCAAAAAACCGTGATTATTGATATAGGCAACAACTCCGGATCCAGTCCGTTCCACATAAAGCTGCGCATAGCGGATAAATTTCACGTAATCGTCATTTATCCATTTGGGATTCTTTTCCTGGAGTTTATCTATTCCGCCAGGTTCCTTTTTATAATCCTCAAGCAACGAAAGAATCCAGTCCCCTTTGTTGGCACTCTCGCCGCTATAGGGCGGATTCCCTATCACCACATTGATCCCCTGGTTTTTCTTGGTCTCCTTCGCCGCCCTGGATTCCTCCGCCAGGGCATCATGCTCAAACATCATGCCCTGGCCCTCTTCCCTGTCGGCCTCTTCAAGGGAATTGGTAAGAAAAACCTTAACCCTGTCGGGATGCTTGCGATCCTCGTCAAAGGCATATTCCGTATCCAGCAAGACAAGGGCCAGTTTCATGTGGGCAACCGCATAAGGGGCCATCATCAGTTCAAAACCGTTAAGGCGTGGCAACAGGTCATCCTTTACGTATAAATTCCATTTGTTCCTAACGGAATTTTTGGTCGCCCCGGCGTTTGCCTTTTTGAAATTGTCCCATATTTGCAAAACGACCTGTCGCAGGAAAGTTCCCGTCCCGGTCGCAGGGTCAAGGATCTGAATTGCCGGAACCTCTTTTGTTTCCGTGGCGACAGCCTTACCGTTATTCTTCTTAACCATGGTGATAGTTTTTGTCTGGGTTGATGCAAGACCATCCTTTACGCCAAATTCCGCTTTCAGAATGTCGTCTACCGCCTGAACCATGAACTTGACCACAGGCAAAGGGGTATAGTAAACACCCCGACGCTTTTTTTGTTCCTTTTCGTAGGCGTTAAGAAAACCTTCGTAAAAATAAATAACCGGGTCTTCCCTGCCGCCGCCGGTCTGCCGGTTAAAATCATCGACAATAAGTTTTGTGTCGGTATTTTGCAGCAACAGGGTTATATCCCCCAGGTCAAGCTCGTCAAAGGACAGCTTGTTTTTTGGGGAGAACGCCTCCTTAAGCAGGTTCTGCAAAAAAGGATTGGTGCTGGGAATACTGTCCATCGCCTGCCTTGGCTCAAACTTTTTGCCGCCTCCCGAGTCACCGGTTCCGCCGAAACGATCGCTCATGCAACGGGCGGAAAACAGGCCATAGACTATGGTTTGGGCATACATGTCGGCAAACTCTTTCTCCGTCATGTCATGAATAAGGGCTTTCTTGAATTTTCCGTACAACTCATGGATGTCGCCAGTCACGGTTTCCACGGAAAAAATGTCGATTATCCTCTGACGAATACCCAGGGCAATTCCGGCAAGGGTTTCCGTAAGCTGGCTGGAATCACGAATGACCTGTCGGTATGCATGGGTAAAGGCACCGCTCCATTGGTCATGCCATTCCTTGTGTTCATCTGGGCCCAGGTTTTGCGAGAGAGTGGGCCACGCTAGTCTTCTAAAATTACCCTCGAAATTTTGCAGGTGAATGGAATCCTCGTTTTTAGGAGCGAGATACAGCGTCTTGATTGCCGGAAGGGCATTTGCTTTGTCCTCAAAATACACCGCACCAAAGCTGCGGTTGCTTTTCTCGCCCCAAAAACAGAAGAACAAAAGGTTTTTCCTGTCCCATACGGCATGATCCCGATTGCGGCGTTTGGGAACAAGACCGGAGAGAATCTTGCGAAGGCTGCTAAGCTCAAAACGTTTGCCTTCGAATTCAAGGGCAAAAATTCCCCACGGTTGTTTTTCATGTAACGGGCGCAGTTGTTTTAGAGATACAATTTTGGCAAATTCCTCAGGCTTTAAGTGAATATCTTCGGCACTAAAATCGTAGGTTATGTCTTCTATGTCCTCGAACTCGTCTATGTCGGTATTCCAATTTAATTCCCGGGAAAGCCACTGGAGGAGGGTTTTGAAATTGTGGATGTTTCTTATATCCAATGCAGTATATCCCCGTTGTTAAAAATCATCCTATCTGCATCCACGTTACAAGGCGAGGTTTTATCCCGACCGGGGCCTGAATCGCCCTCATATATGATTGATTGATATACGAATCCACAACTTTCCGTATAACGGCAAAATCGTTTTTCTGTATTGAAAACACTCGTGGCGTATCCCTCTCGGATTTTACCAAAGGCCAAATACCATAAATCTGTTCGTTTATCTCCCCCGTTTCTGGATTATGGAAATACCATTTATAAAACCCCTCGCCACGGATAGCCCACGTGCCGTCGGAACGTTTACTTGGCAGTTCATAGCAGAAGAAGAATCCCTTGCCGTCTTCGCTACTTTTGCCGCTGTGAATTTTTTGCGGCAGGGTTTTCACCGTGTTTTCGTAACCAGGATTTTCACGCATCAGCCGTTGGTATTCCAGAAGCATTTCTTCCTCTTTGCTTTCGGTTCCCTCATATGCGGCATTGAATTCCCGAAGACTATTGTAATCATCTTCGGGGGTTAGAAGTTGCCTGCCTTCGATTCCCAGGATTTTGGAAATTCGCAACGTCTTTTTAGATACCTTCTGGTACAAGGAAAGTAGTTCCTCCAGTTCCGATGGGGGCAGAAAATTCCAGAAATAGATGGTATTCCGTTCCACAGGCTCCTGGGGGTGATCTTTGAGCAAAACCTCTTCAGTTTCACGACTGCGCCTGCGGTCGATACGGCCTATGCGCTGCATGAGACGAACCGGATTCCAATGCAACTCGTAGTTTATTAAACAAGTCGCATCCTGCAAATTCAAACCTTCGGCCAGGACATCGGTGGCTATGAGCAGCCGTATTTCATCCTTTATTTCGCCGGAGGTTTTTCCGTTGTAATATGGGGCAAAACGTTCTATCACCTCACGCCGATCTGCATTGGACTGTCCGTCCAGTTCAAACATTTCGGTAAAGCCAGCTTTTTTAAGTTCCCGTTCGATATAGCGAGCGGTGGAACGGAATTCCGAAAAGACGATTACTTTTTTGCCTGCAAGCCGCCGATCCTCCGTCAGAATTTTTTTAAGAACGTTGAGCTTGTCATCCCTTGCAGGATCAATGAGCATGAGGTCTTCAATAAAGTCCGCAAGAACCTGCAAGTCCCAGAGAGTGTCCTGAACCATCAGTGGAATGTCAAAATCGTTTATATCAAAGTTTTCCTCGGCTTCCCATACATATTCGGGAAGATCGTCTTCCAGTTCCTCTTCGGTATAAGGTGCGTTTTCGGCAAAAAATTTGTTGATATGGACGATGATCCTATCCCTGTGCAGATAAAACTTTTCTATGTCACGGGCATTGCCGTATTCCCTGTGATCGTCCACGAACTTACGCAGGCGCACAAAAATCCTTATGCAGGTTTCCTCAAAGGCGGCGGTTGAACTTTCAAAACGTTTCAACAATAAAATCCTGATAAGGTTTACAATCTGCGCCTGTCGTCCCTGCCTGAAATCGTCAACCTTGCTTTTGTCGCCTTTATAGTAAGCGTCTTCATATGGGGAATAAATCGCCAGTGAAAGAATCGAGACTTGCCGGCCTGCCGCATCGGTTCGCCGAAAGGAACGCTCAAAATCATCGATAAGTTTCCCGTAGCTTGCCTTGAGTGAATAAGGGGCGACAATGGGCGGAGCACGGTCAGGGAAAAGTACTTCGTCCTCTTCGGATGCATCGAGGCTTTTCTTGACAAAAGCCCGACTTCGCTGCACGACCAATTCTTTTACAAGAGAATCCCCTTTTAAAATCAACTCGGCTTCCCTCGGGGCTTCTCCCACAACGGCGATCTTATCAAGCTGGGCTTCCATGGTACGAATGCGGCCTTTCAGGCTGTGTATCCCCAAAGGCGGTATGGCGAAAAAATCATCGTTCCTTTGTGTGAAAAGTTCGATTTGATGCTGCAAATCAAGAAAGGAATTGTTGATCGGGGTGGCCGTAAGCATGAAAAGCTGTTTTTGTTTGCCTTCGCCGATGATCTCAAAAAGTTTACGGTAACGTCCGCTGGTTCGATTGCGGAAATGATGGGCCTCATCAATGATAATGCAATCCACCTGCCATGCAATCTGCTTCATCAGGTTTTCGTTTTTGGGGAGCAAAATATCCGAATGGTTTATTACCTTGAATGACAGAAAACCTTCCAACAACTCCGGCATATAGCGACGCATGGCGGCTTCCCACACGGGCAGGCGAGTGGCGGCTGGCACTATCAATACGACATTTCGGCGATCTTTGAACACCAGCCGTTCAATCAGCATCATACCTACGAAGGTCTTGCCAAGTCCCACGCCGTCGCACAGAAAAGCCCCCTGGTATTTTTCGGCAATGCGGAGCAGGCTGTTGTACCCGTCCCGTTGATATTGGGAAAGTTGCGGAAAAATCTTCGATTTGCTCTTTTCCCAATCACTTGCCGTTTGTTCATGGTTTTTGAAATATTCATACATGGATTTGAGGTATACCTGATACGGCGAATATTCCCGACAGTGGTTTTCTATGGTGGAAAGAATCGCCTCGGTAATATCGGCGGCCTCGTTCCAGTGACGGTCAAACCATTCTTGCAGGGCTTCGACATCGTGGGCAACCTGAACGTCAAGCTCAATGTTTCGGGTCAACCCGGCACCGGTAAAATTGCTGGAACCCACCAACGCATATCCTGCAGGCATGTTCATGGACGTTGGGAACCGCCTGTGGTATTCCTCCCTAAAATAGGTAATAAAGGCTTTGGCATGGAACTTGTTTTTGTCAAAAACTCTGCACTCAATTTTTCGTGTCTTTAGGGCTTCAAGCACGGCGGGAATCCCGGAAAGGAACTCGTTTTTTTCCTTCTCTTCCTCTATGCTATTATCCAGCCCCTTCAAAAAATAGTTCCTGGTTTCTTCTATGGCATCCCTTGTTCGTTTTGTAAGTTCCGAACCCAGGATAATCCTGATTTTTTCAAGCTTTTGCCATTCCCCGTCCAGTTCCAGAAGGCCGCCAATCTCGAAATACCCGGTAGCGATGTCCATCTGCCGTGAAATTGCGCACCACTCGTTAAGGTACTTCTTGACCGACCGTTCGGGACTGCTGTTATCGACTATGTATAGGTCGGTATGAGCCATCAAGCTTATGATAGCACAAAAAAAAGAAATTAGGCAATTGATACATCTGTCGTGACAGATTAGTCATATTTGTCAGTTTTCAGTTTGCTTGTTAAACCCCAGAACCTTGTATACAATGTTGGAGTGAAAAGCAGCGAACGCAAGAAACAGGGAAAGGCCATTGCCACGAGAGCAACCAGGGCAATAATCCACCTGGACAAATTCGCCGGGAATCTACGTGCCGTGCAAAGACGGGTGGGACCGGAACGGCAGGTATGCGTAGCGGTAAAGGCCGACGCCTACGGGCATGGGGCTTAGCGATCGCGTGACTTTCACCTTCGTGTGCCCCTTGATACACGTATAAAACACACGTATACTTGTAACATGACGGCTAGGGAAGTCCTTAGAATCCTTCATGCGGACGGCTGGAGCGAAACGACGCAGCGCGGTTCCCATATCCAAATGGAACACCCGACAAAACCTGGAAAGGTCAGCGTACCGAACCACAAAGGCGACATCGCCAAGGGGACGCTCCACAGCATCTACTCCCAGGCCGGACTTAAAAAGCGATAGGAGGCACCGATGAGGAAAACCACTTACCTTGCCGTTTTCGAGAAAACTCGGACAGGCTTTAGCGTTTATTTCCCGGACGTTCCCGGTTGCATCACCTGCGGCGATGATTTTGAACACGCCCTGCGCATGGCAGAAGAGGTTCTGGGGCTGCACCTTTACGGCATGGAGAAGGACAGCGAGGCACTGCCGGAGCGCACGGACCGTATCCCAGAGCTTACGGACGGCGATATTGTGGTTGCCGTGTCGGTGTTTCCAGCATTGGTTAGGGAAGAGATGGAAAACCGCCGCGAGAAAACCACAGTCACCATCCCCCGATGGCTCAAAAACGCCGCCGAAAAGGAAGGGATAAATTACTCGCGACTGCTGGAAGCAGCGATCAAGGAACAACTGGGCATAGCCTCCTGACAGCCAAGGAAATGCGGTAATTCTTGGAATCTCGTATGACAGGATGGCTCCCAAGAGTTTCTTGCCTGGCTCGCACAATGTATGATAACAATATGAGGTGTTTTTATGTCTATTCAAATTTCCACCCACATAGACGAGGCAACGAAGCAACGGTTTGATAAAATCTGCGAAGCCCAGCGTACCTATCTTTCCTGAACAATTTAAATCATGGCATCTGTTACCCTTCGCGGACCTCGTGGCCATTTAGCTATTACAGTCTACTAGGGACGAACAAGCCGAAAACCTTGGGTATTGCGCCCGTTAGCTGGGTGGTCGCTGACCCGATGCGCCAAACGACCGCGATAGTACGGATAGTACCAGCTCCCGCCGCGAACCGCACGACCATCATCCCCAGACGCACCGAAGTCCGGATACCGACCCCACCTGTCCCAGACCCACTCCCATACGTTGCCGCTCATATCGTACAAGCCCAGGGCGTTTGGTTGCCTTGTTCCAACTTCATGAGTTCTCCCTCCACTATTTCCGGAGTGCCAAGCGACATCGGCGGCGGTGTTGCTTCCGGAAAACGCAAAATTCCCCTGACAAACAATTCCACCTCGGGCCGCAAACTCCCATTGTGCCTCGGTCGGCAAGCGATAGCCGGTGGAGTCAGGGATTATTTCAACGGCATTCCATATGGCATCCAATTCCGGATCGCGAGGCCATGAGGGCAACGGCCCCCAGTCATCGGGGTTGATGCTGTCGTTTATGATGTATGCAGGCGTCAGCCCCCTCTTTATACTAAGCCTGTTGCTGAACACCAGCGCATTGTACCAGAGTACCTGTTCCACCGGGAGGTTTCGCCGGTCAAAGGCTGGCGTAACCGTAATCTCATTCATGTCATGGTCAAAGGCGTTTGTCCCTGTAAAATGGCTAGGCCACGTTCCCATCACGTCGTACCATTCCCCCTGCGTTACCAGAAACCGGCTCATGTAGAAACCACTTACCGTAACGTTACGGATGGGCCTCTCGCAACAGCAATCGTCGCCGCCCATCAGGAAAGTCCCGCCGTCCACGCGGACAAAACTGCCGGGGGCGTAGGCATCAGCAACCGTCACCACAAGGGCCGCCTCGACAAGGTTGCCGCCAACGCCGCCCATCGATGTCGCCCTTATTGTCGCAGTCTGCCCAGATACTGCGCCAGTCGCCACCGTTATCTGGACGGAAGCTCCGCTTTCCACCATAGATCTGCCAGCAGGCCTTTGGACGCTTATAACGTCGGGATTGGTGGAAAACCACAACACATTGGAAATCGCATTGCCGCCAGGACACCTTGCGTAAAGAACACGGTAACGCCTGGGAGCCAAGCCAAGGGCGGTAACGCCCACCCCGTTGCTGACTATAGTTATGGCTGCCACAGGCTGCGTACAGTCGCAGAATTCGCCCAGGGTACCGCAGTCGCAGCCATCGCCAGCACCAATACCGCAGTTGCCAGTGCCAGATGTGCAGGCGCAGCCAAGGTTGATGATTATGTTCCCCAAGGGATACACAATACCAGCCCTTACGTCAACGTTGCGCACAAAGTCACGCACAGGTTCACCTTCCGGTGTACTTTGCCACGATGCATACAGGGCGTGGACTCCAGGGGGAATATCGTCAAACCTGAACGGCACGCCGCCGCCAGTTTCGTTGGTCACGACATAGTCAAACGAAAACTGGCCCACCGCCGCTTCCAGCGTAAGGGTAATGGCGATGCCGCCCTCCCCTTCTGGAAACACCACGATGCCAGTTATGGAACCAGTGGCCAGATCCACCTGGTTTGGGCCAGGGCAGGCAGTAACCGCCAGTGCGAGAACTGCGGTCAGAATGCCGCAGACAAAGGTCTGTCTTCTTTTCATGTTGCGCTCCTTTGCGGTTTTATATAGAAACTCCCCTCATAATGAGCACACAAGGGCGTTTTCCACATTAGGGGAGAAATATCACGTTGACAGGGGGTTGACACGCTCGTTTGGTGGAAGATCATAATTTAAAGCCCGAGTAGAGGTAGACTGTCGTTTCCTTGGGATCCTCAACCTCATAATGGATATCATGACACCTGCGAACAAAAGTATCAAGAGGGTATCAAACTGTAAGTTTTTTCAAAAATCGCAAGATCTACCAGGTCACAAAGCCATTTTTCACTATGTCGTCTTTCGCCATGACAGATTCGCCGTATTTGTCAGTTTTCCGTTTGCTTGTTAACCCCCGGAACCTCGTATACAATCTTGGAGTGAAAAGCAGCGAACGCAAGAAGCAGGGAAAGGCCATTGCCACGAGAGCAACCAGGGCAATAATCCACCTGGACAAATTCGCCGGGAATCTACGTGCCGTGCAAAGACGGGTGGGACCTGAACGGCAGGTATGCGTGGCAGTAAAGGCCGACGCCTACGGGCATGGGGCTTAGCGATTGCGTGACTGTCACCTTCATGTACCCGTTTCTGCTTTTGACACAATCTGGCGTGACTGTTACCTTCGCGGCCCCAAGGATCCTCGGCTTCCCACGCCCATGCCTTTGCCCAAGCTACCGCCCCCGCAGCTCTGCCAGAACAGTTATTGCAGATGTATTGTCAGGATCAAGATCAAGTGCCTTTTCCAGGTCAAGGATAGCCAATTTCACCTTGCCCAACTGTTTGTACGTCTCTCCGCGATTGAAATAGGCATTTGCAAGAATGCGTTTGAACATAGGCAATGAAATATTTGGGTGGTTCTCGATGGCCTTGGAAAAATCCTCGATTGCTAAATCATACTGACCTTTGTTCCTATAACTAATCCCACGATCTGCATGATATGGAGCAACATTCGGCTTAAGCCCGATGGCCTTGGTATAGTCCCTTATTGCATCATCGTACTGCTCCTTAGTGATATAGTAGGATCCACGATTGCCATAATTAACAACATTATTCGGATCAAGCTGGATAGCCTTGGAAACATCTGCAATTGCCAGGTCAGATTGGCCTTTCAAGCTATAGCAGCTACCACGATCGGCGTAATATGCAGCAATGTTCGGATTAAGCCTGATGGCCTCGGTATAATCCATAATTGCCAGGTCGTACTGTTTTTGTCCAGAATAGGAACGACCGCGCTCATTGTAGGCACGGGCATATCCTTGATCAAGCTCGATAGCCCTGGAATAATCCAAGATTGCAAGATCATAATCGCCTTTGATATTATAACAGTTACCTCGATTAGCGAAATAACCAGCGTTATTCACATCACGTCTGATTGCCGCAGCGTAATCCTCGATTGCCCTATCGTACTGCTGTTTGCCGAAATAGCAATGCCCACGATCATTATAAAAAAAGGCAACATTTGGGTCAAGCCTAATAGCCTCGTCGTAATCCTTGATGGCCTCATCGAATTTGCCGTAGGCATAATAAAAATGACCTCGTTCATCGTAGGCAACAGCAAGATTCGGGTCAAGCGCAATAGCCCTGTTACAATCCTCGACTGCCAGTTTATATTCGCCTTTGCCATAATAGCAGCGGCTACGCATAACATAGAAAACAGCATAAGACGAATCTATTTGTAACAGTTCAGTGTACTTTGCAATAGCTTCGTCATATTTCCTTTGAGACAACAGTGAGTCAGCAGAAGTTCTTTTTGTATCCACTGCGATTACAGGATTATGGTCATTCCCTCCCCACATCCCACCAAGATATTTTTGCATTTCAATATCATCGTTTACTGGAACAAATGAAGCCCACATTGTATTATTTGTATCATTATGCACAGACTTAAGGACATATTTCTTCCCAACTTCAATTATGCCGCGTGCATGTATGTTATTGCCTGTTTGTAATTTGCCCAGTGCACCTCTTGATACCGCTCTTAATACGCACTTTACCATGAGTTTTAATATCCCTCTGTTTTTTTCGTAGTTAAAGGTTATAGTGTGCTTGCCAGGTGGAACCAGCAGTGTCCCAGATTTTGCCACTAATAACAAATACTTCGGCACAGGGACTGAATTAACTGTTAAAATTTTGTAATCTTTTTTAAACACCAACTCGCCACTATTCTGCGCCGTCGATGATGGGTATGGCGAACTAATTATCTTTGTTTTTGGACGAATTTTTTCCCATATCCATGTCACGAGAGGAATAGCTAATAGAATAAGAACACCACGCACCCATTCTGGTAAATTCATCAACCAATCCATATCAAAACCCCTTTTCGTTTAGAGTAATGCCAGCCAAAAAATCTACAATTGTTCTTCATGGGAACACCCCCTTGTTTGTGTTCCTCACCACAAAGACGGCGAGAAGTCACATTGATTTATTTCCCCCAACGGGGGAATAAACAGGCCAGAACCAGATATTTGGTTCGGCCTTCTAATACCGAAGTGTTCGACACCGCCGGCTCTCTCTGTGTCGGCAGGCGGTGCCAGTCATCAGCCAAAACCAGTGCCTGGACTTGGTGACTGGCACCCCCAGGCTTGCAGCGAAGGGGTGTGTCTGTCACCGTTGCGGACCCACCGTATTGGTACTTGCTATGGCATCAATTGCCCGTTTTGCACCCGTATGGTGCTATTGGTAGAGTTTAAAAGCCATTGGTTAGTTCCATCATTGTTGATGCGTAGTGCTGTGCCCCCCACTCCTGGTACTCCTGGTGCCGGCCTGTGAACATATAATGCCGAAAAAGAATATGACAAGGATGTGTCAGCTGTGTTTCTACGATCCCCATGTTCAACCTCATTGCCGTAAATAACCCCATTACTTATGCGGAAGGTACCGCCAAGGCCAGCCACTGCCACACCTCCGCCGCCAAATGAAGGACTATAAGATCTGTTGCCAAAGATTTTGCCACCGTGCATATTGAACGTTCCAATATTACTCACACCACCCGCAAGATGACCACTGTTATTGAAGATGCTCCCACCGTACATGGTAAATGTGCCATCACCACCAACACTTACTCCGCCAACGGTGGAGGCGCCAATAAAAGAAGCGGTATTATCATGGATTTTGCCATAGTACATGGTGAATATGGCACCACTAGAAACGCTCACACCGCCAGTACCTCCACCACCGACCCTCGCATTATGGGAGATTGTCCCCCCATGCATTACAAATATGGTGCCATTGCCAGTGACATTCACGCCGCCAGTGCTTCCAGCAGCAAAGCTCTCATTGTAGGAAATCATCCCGTTGTTCATAATAAAAACCCCACCGTTGTTAACATTCACCCCACTGCCATTAGAAACTGACCCTGCATTCATAATTATGGTGCCACCATTGTTTACCGCAAGACTTCTCTGTGTGCCGTTGTTGTCCAGCACTAAGGTAAGACCTGAATCTACGGAAACGTTATCTATTGCCCCACTGCCACGAAATGTGATAGTAAGATCGATTCTACCAGATGGTAGCCCCCCTGCTTGGACAGAGGTAATATCTTCGGTTAGGTCAATAATGAATCTTTCACCGCTCTGTGCCCAATCCCGTAGCCAGGCGAGTTGTTCGATGAGGTTTCCGCTTGGTTTATTTGGCCTCTGAAAAACACCGCTGATCACTCGTATGGTGAGACTGCTAGTGTGCAATGTACCAGATTTGACAAAAGTATTACCGTAGAATGTGCCGAACTTAGCTGTTCTCGCAGATGGGGCCGCATTGCTTAGCGATGCGCTGGCATTTGTACCAGTGCCCCTAGAAATGTTAGTAATACCTGTTTCCGCATCACTTCCGTAAATAACGCCGCCGCCCATTCGGAAGGTACCTCCGCTCATAATATGCACGCCGCCGCCGAAATGACCTTCGTTTCCGTAAATAGATCCGCTTTTCATATCAAACATACCGCCACTTTCAATGCGCACGCCGCCGCCATGGCCTGGGGAATCAAACCAAGTTCCAGTATTGGTAGTGGAATTACCCAATATTTCCCCGCCGTCCAGGATAAACACACCGCCGTTGTTCACGCGCACACCGCCACCACCGTCGGCGGCTGTACTCGTGATATTCTGATTCTCCGCAATCCTTGACCCCTCGTTCATGATCAGGGTACCCCCATTGTTTACCCGTACCAGATGATTGGTGTTATTGATTCTGCCTTGCAGGATGACGTACTCATCCAATATCAAGGTCACGCCAGAAGGTATCCAGAAGTGGCTTCCGTTGGCAGAAAGGTTGATGTTACGCATTTCTCCAATGCCGCGAAGAATAACGGTAAGATTGGTTCTGCCTGTGGGTAGTGTTTGATTAACAGCAGCAGTGACAGGAGCAATTGTTTCATTATCGCTTATTTCGACAATATACTCACCACCGCTCTGTGCAAAATACCATAACCATGCAAGCTGTTCGGCAAGTCTACCCTCTATTCTTTTGAAAATGCCATCTACCAACCTGATTGTATTGTTGGTAATACTTAAGGTACCCAAGGGGATAAAAGAACTATCGGGATCGAATATGCCGCGCTGGGCTGTACCTACATTGCTTAACGATGCACCATTGATGCCTCTGAATGTATTCCTAGAAGCCTCATCCACTGTCGCCTCATTGCCGTAAATTACTCCTCCGCTAATGCGAAATTCCCCACCAGCCTGAACATGCACACCGCCACCCAACTGACCAGTATTGCCGGAAATCGTTCCGCTTTTCATGTCAAACCTACCGCCACTTTCAATACGCACGCCGCCGCCATGGCCTGGGGAATCAAACCAAGTTCCAGTATTGGTAGTGGAATTACCCAATATTTCCCCGCCGTCCAGGATAAACACACCGCCGTTGTTCACGCGCACACCGCCACCACCATCGGCGGCTGTGCTCGTGATATTCTGATTCTCCGCAATCTTTGACCCCTCGTTCATGATCAGGGTACCCCCATTGTTTACCCGTACCAGATGATTGGTGTTGGAAGCCATACCTTGCAGGGTAATGTTTTCGCCCAGCACAAGTGTAACACCTAAAGGTATGGCAAAGAGGACACCGTTAGCGGAAAGGCTGACATTACGCACTCCCCCAATGCCTTTTAAGGTAATGCGAAGATTGGTTCTGCTTGTGGGTAATGCCGTCTCGGCGGGAGAAATATATTCGTCTTCAAACAGTTCAATCGTATAATTGCCACCGCTCTGTGCGGATCTACGCAATCGCGCAAGCTGGTCGGCGAGGCTCACCGTAGCAACAAAATGACAATCTACAAATTTTTCCGTAAAGTTACTTCCCATGTTTTGGTAGATATGCAGAACTTCACTTACTACAGCCCGTTCCTCACGATTGTTGATCAGCGTAATAATCGCACGGTATCGACCCGCAGGCAACTCGACATAATCGACCCATTCCATTTCACCAGCGAGAACGTCAAAATTTATCGCATCCACGCTGGGAATACCGTACCCGTAAAGATCCGTAACAACGATTTCGACCCTGGCGACGTTATCAGGAAAGCTTATGTCCCAACTGAACGTTCCTTCGCCTGTGGCAATCGGATAAAGCCTGACATCGCCGGCGACGGTTTCCCCAGAAGGAATTTCGATACCCAGAAGGCTACCTTCCGCCGCTTCACCGCTAGCCAAATATGCGGTTACGTGCAGATCCCATATACCCACATCTAGTATAACCATGCCGGCAACAACGTCATAACCGCCCGTCCAATTTATGCAAAAATCCGTGTTATAGTCATCAAACTGGGCAATAAACCTAAGATGAAAGGAGACAAAATCGTCCATCGTGGTTTCTGGCATAATCGTCCGTTCCACGCCCCGTCTTCCAACCGTCAACGAAAGGGTGCCTGTCTCTGTCGTGTCCTGCGGTTCAAGCGGGCTTCGGCACCCAGATAAAATCAACAAACTACAGGCGGCAATCAACAGGGCGGAAGCGGTCGCACCGAAAACGCACTCATTCCGCTTGCTGTTTTTTTGCAATCGTATATTTCTCATATTTTGTTCCTCCTGTTACCGCATTACCGTAAAGGCAATACGCCTGCTGTACGGTATGTCGTTTACGCTTACTTCCACCGTCAAAAAGTGTGTTCCAAGTCCTACCAGATTGCCATGAATTCGCGGGCCTAAAATAAGGGTTTCCCCGTAACTACCGTAAACCATGTCACCGGTAATCGGGGTTCCCCGAAAGAACCATCTAATGCTGTCGACATCGTACTGCCACGGATTGGTCACGGTAATGCGTGCCGTGGTTTCCTTCTGGCTGCCGACAATGCGAATGGTTGGGCCTATGCTTGGGATGTCCGGTGCCTTGTCCCGGAAGTCTGCGAAGCTAATGGCAAAGTCTTCCCTTGGCTTATTCCCAATCGCCATCATTTCCGTACCAGCTTCAATTCCCGTTTTTTCAACCCAGACCCATATATTCCCGGCATTTGCAACGGTAACCGCCAATGACCACGTTGTTCCCTCGCCCGTCAAAACTCCCCTGTGGGCTAGCGATCCGGTTCCGCCAGCAACGCCAATATGGGCTGCGGTAAGTCCAGAAACAGGGGCACCGAAAACAAGGTTGATGGCGGTTGTGGACAGGACGTTATCCACGGTCGCAATCCATGTAATCGGGTGAACCGCCACCGCTCTCGTTGTGATTTCAATTCCCGGTCTGTTAATCGAAACCGTTACGTTTCCAGCACTTACAACGGCAACCGCCAATGACCACTCCGTTCCGCCGCCAGTTAAAATCCCTGTTTCCAGCGAGCCAGTTCCATCAGTAACCGTAATCTCGGATGGCCGCAATCCCGCAACGGGGGAACTGAAAACAAAATTAATGTTGGCCGTGTTTGCGCTGTCATTCACGGTTACGGTATGCGTAATGTCACGTCTGGTGTGTACCCCAGGTACCAAACCGGATGCTCCCGTATTGGAAAGCGTTAATTGATTGCCGGAAAGCACGAAGTTTGCCGTTCCCGCGACAGCTCCGGCCGCATTATAAACTGTTATTGTATTCTCGCTTACCGATATGCTGTGCCCCAAAAGGCTTTCGGGTGCAATGATGCTTCCATCGGCTGCGAACTCGTACCGGAAGGGAGCGGGTACGCTGGTTCCCTGATACCATCTGCCGATAAACTCGGCCGGGAGGCTGCCTTTATAGGTGCCAGGCTGCCGTACGGTATTGAACGCCACCTTGGCAGAGGCAAGGGCCGCCTCTGCCGCATCTACCGTCCCTTGGCCGGCACTGGCATTACCGTGGACACCCTGTGCCGTGGTAATCGCCGTGCCAAAAGCGGCACGAGCTGCCGCCGTGGCCCAGAACTCGTCCGTGGGCACATCCGTTCCGTCTGCCGATTCCACCGTTTCCGCAAGCAGGATCTGTGCGACGGATATGGCATTGCCGAGTGCCGCTCTGTCCACGGTTGCCAGTGTGTAGGTGCCAGGCTGCTTTGCGGTATTGAACGCTGTCCGCGCGGAAGCAAGGGCCGCCTCTGCCGCGTTTACCGCATCCTGGCCAGTGCCGGCATTACCGTAGACACCCTGCGCCGTGGTAATCGCCGTGCCAAAAGCGGCACGAGCTGCCGCCGTGGCCCAGAACTCGTCCGTGGACACATCCGTTCCGTCCACCGATTCCGCCGTTTCCGCAAGCAGGGTCTGCGCGGCGAATATGGCGTTGCCGAGTGCCGCTCTGTCCACGGTTGCCGGCGTGTAGGTACCAGGCTGCCGTGCCTCGGTGAATGCCGCCTGTGCGCCGGTCAGGTTCGAAACCGCCGTATCTACCATTTGCTGGGTTGCGTTGGCGTTGTCGCGTATGCCTATCGCCGTGGCAACCGCCTCCGCAAAGGCCGTAATGGCCGCCTGCGGTGCCCAGTACCCGGAGATAATACCGCTGCCGTTTTCGGACGGCACCGTGGCTGCTAGCAGGGCATTGGCCGTGGCGATTGCGTTGCCAAGCGCGGTTCTGTCGGCCGCCGTTTCGGAGCTGCCCAGCTGCCTTGCCGACATAAACACGGCCTGTGCTGCGGTAAGTGCTTCAATCGCCGTGTCTATCGCCGTCTGGGTGGCTGTCGCGTCGTCATGGACACCCCAGGCCGTGGCAACCGCGTCTGTGAACGCGGTATGTGCCGCCGCCGTGGCCCAGTGGGCCGTTATGGCCACATCGCTGCCGTTGGCGGATACCTCCGTTTCCGCAAGCAGGACCTGTGCGGCGGATATGGCGCTGCCGAGTGTGGTTCTGTCCACGGTTGCCGGCATGTAAGCGCCAGGCTGCCTTGCGGTACTGAATGCTGCCTGTGCGGTGGTCAGGTTCGAAATAGCCGTGTCTACCATTTGCTGGGTTGCGCTGGCATTGTCGCGGACGCTTTGGGCCGTGGCAACCGCCTCCGCAAAGGCCGTAATGGCCGCCTGCGGTGCCCAGTACCCGGAGATAATACCGCTGCCGTTTTCGGACAGCTCCGTAGCTGCTAGCAGGACATTGGCCGTGGCGATTGCGCTGCCAAGCGCGGTTCTGTCGACCGCCGTTTCGGAGCTACCCAGCCGCCTTGCCGACATAAACACGGCCTGTGCTGCGGCAAGTGCTTCAATCGTCGTGTCTATCGCCGTCTGGGTGGCTGCCGCATCGTCATGAACCCCCCGGGCCGTGGCAATCGCGTCTGTGAATGCGGTATGTGCCGCCGCCGTGGCCCAGTGGGCCGTTATGGCCACATCGCTGCCATTGGCGGATACCTCCGTTTCCGCAAGCAGGATCTGTGCGGCGGATATTGCATTGCCGAGTACCGTTCTGTCCACGGCTGGTGGCGTCTGCGTGCCAACACCAAGCCGTCTCGCTGCGGTAAAGGTTGCCCGCGCCGTAGCTAGGTTTGAAACGGCTGTGTCTATCATCTGCTGGGTAGCGGCGGCATTGCCATGAGCTCCCTGGGCTGCGGCAATTGCGTTCGCAAATGCGGTATGCGCCGCCGCCGTGGCCCAGTAGGCCGTTATGGCCACACCGGCACCGTTGGCCGACTCCTCCGTCCCTGCCAGCAGGGTCTGGGCCGCAGATATGGCGCTGCCAAGCGCGGTTCTGTCCACGGCTGCTGTTGCGCCATTCGTCGGCTGGTCGCATCCCACCATTGAAAGCCCCATCGCCGCAATCAGAACGATAATCAGGGATGGAAGCTTGAGCATGCTTTTCATACGAAACTCCTTTTGTATGGTTTATTTTTATCGAAACTACAAATACTGTTGAACGAAAGTAAACCTGTCCTGAAAACGACAAAGGGCCATGGGGCAGCATGATTTACCCGTAAACGACCAGCTAAGACCGACCTTTTGCGAGATTTGTTTTTGTCAGCTAAGTCGAGTAAACCCCTATTCGGTATTTTTCTTACGAATGAAATGGGGGGGGGGGGGGGGG
>Ga0209755_10002702_pt1 | contig 23829 bp, 16 predicted proteins | sample TergutCo191P1_FD_187301 | JGI IMG/M metagenome (GOLD analysis project Ga0209755, IMG submission 187301) | Cornitermes sp. P1 segment gut microbial communities from Petit-Saut dam, French Guiana - Co191P1 (SPAdes) (version 2) | ecosystem: Host-associated > Arthropoda: Insects > Digestive system... | reverse complement strand
GACGGCGTCCTCGGCGCAAAGGGCCGCGTAGCCCTCGTCCTCCAGAATCGAGGCAAGCGCCTGCCTGATCCCGCGCTCGTCGTCGATAACCAAAACAGCGGCCATCAGCCCTCCTCCCCCCCCCCCTCAGCCGCGGGCAGGTCGATGAAAAACACGGCGCCGGCCCCCTCGGCGGAGCTGAGCCAAATGCTCCCGCCGTGATCGCTGACGATCCTTTCGACGATGGGAAGCCCCAGGCCCGTGCCGGATTCCTTGGTCGTGAAGTACGGGGTGAAAACATGCGCCGCGTCCTGCGGCGAAATTCCCCTGCCGGAATCCTTGACGCTGATCCTGCAAAAGCGCGCGCCCTTCTTCTTCACAGGCTCGGCGCGAATCTCGATGGAGCCCGAGCCGCCCATAGCGTCGATGGCGTTGATGATGAGGTTCGCGAGAATTCGCGAGAAGTGGCTTTTGCCGATTTTGACGGACAGATCGCCGTCGGCGCGGCTCAGGTCGAACGCGACGCCGGGGTGCGAGCTTTGGTACGCGGCCACCGCCTCGCGCGCGGCCTCCCCGAACCTGATCGAGGAGCGCGAGGGCTCCATCGGCTTTGAAAGCGTCCTGAACTCGTTGAGCAGCGCCGCCAGACCCTCCGTTTCCTGGACGATCGCCATCATGGAATCCTCGACGATTTCGCCGACGCGCCCGGGCTCGTTGCGCCAGCGCCGCAGAACGCGCTCGGCGGAAAGCTTTATCGGGGTGAGCGGGTTTTTGATCTCGTGCGCGAGCTGCTGCGCCATGTTCTGCCAAATCGATATTTTCTCGGCCTTCAGCAGCGCCGCCCGCGACTTCTCGAGGTCCTGCACCATGGCGTTGAACGAGCGGACCAGAAGCCCAAGCTCGTCTCCGCGGCGCGAGAGAATCTGCACGGAAAAGTCGCCCTCGGCCACGCGGCGCGTCGCCTCGGTAAGCTCGGCGATCGGGCTGGTGACGCGGCGCGTGAAGGAAATCGCGATTATCATCGTCATGAGCAGCGGCGGGAAGAAAAACACCGCGTAGTAGAAAAACTCGAGGATGCGCACGTTTTGGCGCAGCACGCCGATGACCTCGAAGCGCCGGGCCTGAAGCTCGATGGCCGCAAGGCCCGAGTCAAAGCCGGGGCCAAGCGCGTAGCTCAGCACCCTGGCGCGGCCGGGGCCGGGCAGCGAGACGCTGCGGATGAAGCCCGCGTCGCGCGGCAGCTCGCGCACCGGAAAGCCCGCCGCGGCCGAGGGCGGCGCCGCCAGCCACGCAGCCTCGTCCCTGCCCAGAAAGCCCGAGCTATGCCAGCCGCCGGCGGCAAGCTCGAAGTCCTGCGCCGCCGCAATGCCGGCGGGCAGCGCCTCGGGCAGCGGCCTTGGCAGATCCGGCGCCAGCACCATAGGCGCCGCTCCCGGCAGCGCCGCGCCATCCTGCGCCGAGCCATGCGGCGCTGCGCCATCTTGCGCGGAGCCCTGCGGCTCCGAGCCCTGCGGCGCCGTTTCCGCCGTCGCCCAGGCCCGAGCCGGCGCCATAAGCGCCTCCCAGTCCGTCTCGCGCCCGATCCGCTCGAAGCGCTCCATGTGAAAAGAGAAGGCCTCAACGGCAAACGAGCGCGAGGCGTCCCTGGCCGCGTCGGCGTCGAAGCTGTGCCAGAAGCGCACGACCTCGCTGATGGAAATGCTGGTGACTATGGTCAGCGGCGCCGCCGAGAAAAAAACGGTGAGGAGGAAGTAGCCCACCAGCCGAGCCCGAAACTTTATCCCCGGCCGGCGCGCCGCGATGTCCCCGAGCAGGCTGGCGGCGGCGATCCCCAGAAAGCCCAGCAGCGCGACGGGAATGGTGAAAAACACCACCAGGCTGAGAGTGTCCGGAACCCGGCCCTCGTAAAGCGTTTCCCAGAAAAAAGAGCGCGTGAACAGAACCGTCAGCGCGCAAAGCAGCGCGTACACAAAAACCAGACCCCTGATGTTCGGGATCAAATACTGCGGACGCGTCCTCACGGCATTTAGCTCTCCTCTTCCTCGAACTTGGACTCAAAAAGGCCGGCAATGACGGCGACGGCCTCCCGCTCGTCCTCGCCCTCGGCCACGATCCTCAGCTCCGTCCCGTAGCTGGCCCCCAGGGTGATAACGCCCATGATGGACTTCGCGTTGATGCGCTCGCTGCCTTTTTCCAAGTGTATGCTGCACTTGAAATTTTTCGTCGCCTGCACGATCAGCGCCGAGGGGCGGGCGTGCACGCCTGCACGGTTCAAGACTTTCACGGTTTTTTCTCTCATCTGCTCGGGTCCCTGCCTTATTTAAAATGCGTTGTCCTGCCAGAAGAACACAGGCCTGCTGGCGTCGCTTTCGTTCCACTTCAGGATGTTGCGCTTGAATTCCTTCGCGGCGTTGAAGCCTATCGACTTGAGCTTCTCGTTCATGGCCGCCGTCTCGATGATGATGGGGATGTTACGCCCCGGCTTCACCGGTATTTCCAGCTTCGGAATGCCCACCCCCAGGAATTCCATCGTCTGCTCCTCGGTTCCCAGCCTGTCGTAGGACTTAGAGGAGTCCCAGGTCTCCAGCGCCACGACGAGCTGCACCTCGATTCTGTCGCGGATCGCCCTCACGCCGAACATGTGGGGAATGTTGATGATGCCAAGGCCGCGAATCTCCATGTGGTGGCCCAGAATCCTGTTCGTCCCCATGCCCATGAGCATGTTGCCGTTCATGCAGTGTATGTCCACGACGTCGTCCGCCACCAGCCGGTGCCCGCGGTGAATCAGCTCCAGCGCCGTCTCGCTCTTTCCCACCCCCGACTCGCCCATAAGCAGGATCCCCAGCCCGAAAACCTCGACCAGCACGCCGTGGATGCTCTGGTGCGGCGAGAAAATCTCGGCAAGGACGCGCAAGAGCCGCATCGAGAATTCCGAGGTGCGAAGATTCGTCTGCAGAATGGGGCACCTGCTCTCCTCGGCGATTTCGAAGAACTCGCGGCTGGGCTCAAGGCCGTGGGTGAAGACGCAGCAGGGCACGGGAAAGTTGAACAGCGCCCGGAGGTTCCGGAAGTCGCCGTCCTTTTCCATCCGGCGCAGGAAGGTGGCCTCCCCCCTGCCGAAAACCTGGATGCGGTTGAAGGCGAAGTCGTCGTAGTAGCCCATGAGGGCGCCTATCGGGCGGTTCAGGTCCGGAAGGGGGATTTCCCTGGAAAGGCCCTTTCTCCCGCCAGCGCACTGGAGGTTCAGGGAGTTGTGCTCCTTGAGATCGATGTTGATCAGGTCCAAGACCGTAAAGCCAATGTCATCCATTGCGCTCGCCCATGCCTGCCATTCTACCGAAAGCGCGGCGCTTGCGCAATCGGCAGCCGGGGCGGCGCAGGCCAGGGCAGCGGCGGCGCCTTGGCAAATTTCCCGGTTGGCCTTATCATGGAGGCGGCGATGAAAACCATGCAGAAGAAAACAGTGAGCCGGGTCGTGTTTCGCAGGCGGGCGTTCGTCATGTCCCTCCTGCTGGCGCAGATCGCCCTCATTGTTTCGCTGGCGGTTGGCGCGGATCACTTTTTCCGCTTCGCGAGCCTGATTCTCAGCGGCCTCAGCATAATCGTCTGCGTCCACGTCCTCAACAAGCACGCGAAGGCCGCCTACAAAATCACCTGGATATTCCTGATCCTGCTGTTCCCCCTTTTCGGCGGCGTCCTGTACACATTTTTCCACTTCCAGTCCGCCCCGCGCAAGTTCAAGCGCCTGGCGGACAAAATCTCAGCCGAAACCAGAGGCGCCTTCTGCCTCAGCGGCGACCGCCTGCCGCTTCTGGCGCAGACCTACCCCGTCTTCGCCCCGCAGGCGCGCTACCTGCAAAACCACGCGCACTTCCCCGTTTTCTGCAACACGCGCACGCTGTACTTCAGCTCCGGCGAGTCGTTTTTCGCACGGGCGCTGGAGGAGCTGGAAAAGGCCGAGCGCTACATCTTCCTCGAGTTCTTCATCGTGCGCGAGGGCAAAATGCTCGGCGCAATCCTCCCGATCCTGGAGCGCAAGGCGCGCGAGGGGCTCGACGTGCGGCTGATTTACGACGACCTGGGCTGCTTCCTGTCGCTGCCGCCGGACTTCAGGCAGGCCATGGAGAGAAAGCGCATCAAGTGCTTCGTGTTCAACCCGTTCCGGCCGGCGCTGGCCTCGCTGCAGAACAACCGCAACCACCGCAAGATCATCGCCATCGACGGCAAGGTGGCCTTCACAGGCGGCGTCAACATAGGCGACGAGTACATCAACGCCGTCAGCCGCTTCGGCAAGTGGAAGGACGCCGCCATCATGCTTGAGGGGGAGGGCGCCTGGTCGTTCGCGCTGATCTTCCTGCAAATGTGGAACGCGGCGCCGGCCGTGAAAGGCGGCTCCTTCGCCCGCGACGACTACGCCTCGTTCTACCCCGGCCCCCTGGCGCCGCCCGCGGAAAGCGCCGCGGCGGCAGGCAGCGCCGCGCAGGCGGCGAGCGCCGCGCAGGCAGGCAGCGCCGCGCCGAGGGCGCCGGAGTTCGTGCAGCCATACGCGGACAGCCCCGTTGACGAGGAAAACGTCTGCGAGCACGTCTACGTCCAGATCATCAACCGCGCGCGAAAGTACGTGTACATCAACACCCCCTACCTCATACTCGACGACATCCTGCTGTCGGCGCTGACCCTGGCCGCGAAAAGCGGCGTCGACGTGCGCATCATCACCCCGCACCGCTGGGACAAGTGGATAGTGGCCTTCACCTCGCGCTCCTACTACCGGCAGCTCATTTCCGCCGGCGTGAAAGTCTACGAGTACACCTCCGGCTTCAACCACGGCAAGACCTTCGTCTCCGACGACGCCGTCGCCACGGTCGGCACCGCGAACCTGGACTTCCGCAGCCTGTACCTGCACTTCGAGTGCGGCGTGATCGTCTACAGGGGCGACTCGATCCGCGCCGTGAAAGAGGACTTCCTGCGAACCATCCCCATCTCGCACGAAATAACGCTCCGGGAATGCTCCCGCAACGTCTTCCAGCGCGTCTTCTCCGACGTCCTGCGCATTTTCGCGCCGCTGATGTGACAAAGCGGCGCTTTCGCGGAAAGCCCGCCCCGGGGGCTTTACATTTTCCGCGGAATTTGGTACAAGTACAAAAGCCCCGGCGGCCGGGGCTTTGGGGGGCCTTCGGCGGCGCCCCGCTGAGGCCCTGCGCGGCGGCGCCGGGCGGTATGCCTATTTTTGCCTTCGGGCTTTGCTGTGAGGAAGGATATATGTCGCGGACCTGTGATCTTTGCGGAAAACACACACAATTTGGCAACAAGGTAAGCCACGCCAAAAACCGCACCCGGCGCACCTGGAAGCCCAACCTGGTCAAGGTGAAAACCGAAGTCGAAGGCACCGCCTTCACGGCCAAAATCTGCGCCCGCTGCCTGAAAAGCGACCTGATCGCCAAAAAAGTCCGCATTCCCGGCAGCCGCCGGCAATACGCGGCAAAAAGCGCGCCCGCCCAGCCCTCCACCTAAGCCGCCCCCCCTGCGCGGCCCTGCCGAATCAGGCGCCGCGGGCAGATATGGGGCTGGCGGCTTTCGGCAAAAAAAACCCCGCCTCGCGGCGGGTCGGCTAGGAGAGGCTGAACCAAATCATAACCCCTCCTGACACTAAGCTAGCGCATGCCGGCTTGTTTGTCAAGGCACCCGCATTGCCCAAGCAAAGTCAAGCGCCTCCCAAAATTAACCCGGCGCAATTCCCGCCGCCTCGCGGCGCCGCCCCCTATGGGCGCCGCCCCCTATGGGCGCCGCCCCCTATGGGCGCCGCCCCGAGGCTAGCCAAGCTCCGAGAGCGCGGCTTCATGCCCTTTCCGCTCGGAATCCCTGAGGTCTTTGAGGGCCTTTATCACGCTGAGGACGACTTTCCTGTCGCGCAGGCTGAGCGACTCCAGGCTTCTGAGGGCAAGGCGCGAGTCGGGCTCCAGCGCTGGGGCATTCTGATCGCGGCCGGTAACAAGGTATTCCACGCTCACGCCCAGAGCCTCGGCAATTCGAACGGCGGCATCCGCCAGAGGCATGGAGCCTCCATCCCTTAGGTAGTTGTCAATTGTCCGCCGGCTTGTTTTTGAAAGCGCGGCAAGTTCCTTGACCAGAATGCCCTTGTACGCCAGTTCCGCTTTCAGGTTTTCCCTAAATCCCATACCTGCCAGATTTTACTTAAACATGCGTGATTCTCGCTTGACGTTTCCCCTTATTTAAGTGACAATATGCCATGTTTGCGTAATCGAGGCGGAAAAAGCGCGGAATTAGGCAAAAGCGCCGGGCCTGCGCCTTGGCGAAAAAATGCGGAAAAGAGGTTTGGCATGAAAAAGGCTTTGTTTTTGGCGGGGGCGCTGGCATGCGCGGCGGCAATCGGGGCGCACGCCCAGCAGGTCGGCATTGACAGCGCGATCTGGAGCGCGGCGGCGGGGCTTTCCGCCGGCATCGACAGCGGCGCAAACGTTGCCGTGGTGGCGATGCAGGCATCTACCATGCGAATGTCGGATTACCTGATCAACGAAATGATTGGCGCCCTCATAGGCCTGCAGGGCGCGGACGGCTTTACGACGCTGGGGCGGGCGCAGTTTGACCTGCTCATGGGCGGGCTTAGCTTCGACACCGCCGGCTGGGTCGACGGCACGACGGCGCAGGCCATCGGCAGGCTTATGGATGTCCAGTACGTCATTACCGGCGTCTTCGAGCCGCTTGCCGGCTTCTTCCGCTTCAGGACGCAGGTGATTGACGTCGAAACCGCGTCCATCCGGGGAATGCACACCGTGGACGTCCAAAACGACGCCCTTGTCGCGTACCTCCTGCGCCCCCCGGCAGGAGGGGCTGCCCTGGCAATGGGCTTCACCCCCGGCCAGCGCTTTGGGACATTTGGGCTAAACTGGCTTCTGCCCGGCCTTGGCTCCTTCGTCATCATGCGCGACACGTTTGGCGGCGTGTTCCAGGTAATATGCGGGGGCACCGGCTTCATTTTAATGGTGGTCGGCTTTATCGGCCGAGAGGTCTACGTGCCAGGTAGACCTAGCCCTATGCCAGGGGGTGGTAATCTCCCTGGATTCTATGACTGGGAGCCGATTTACCCTGCCCTGATTATCGGCTCGCTGCTGATGGCAACCCAGGGAATTTTCAACATTGTCAGGTCTGCCACGTTCAGGCGGAACGCGCCGCGCGCCGCGTCGATAATCGACCCGGAAGCGTGGAGCCTCGCCATTGCTCCGGGGCCAAACGGGATTGGCGGGGTTTCCCTGTCGCGCACCCTGCGGCTTTAGCGCTTCCCGGCGCCGCCCGGCTGCTAGGGGCCGGCCGGGAAGCGCCGATTTCCAGCCCGCCCCTGCGCTTTCGCAAGCGCCAGGGCTCTCGCAAATATTCACAGCGCGGCCGGAAAGCCAAGCAGCCCCTGCTTCTCCCAAACTGCCAGTTGACATTTTTACGCCAGACGCTTGCAGTGCCCTCTTCAGGGCGCAGGGCCTTGGCTGGCGAGACTTCGCCTCCAGGCATGCGCAGGGATTTGGCAGATGCGGCAGACGCTTCCGCCGCCCCCCGCAACCTCGCTTTTCCCCCGCGTGTCGAAAGGGCATCTTGACAAAATCGGGAAATCTGCTATTCTGGGGAAAATGACGAATGCGGCAAATCTGTCAAAGGCGCGGCTATGGCGATTGAGGTAATTGGAACGGGGAGGGCTGTGCCCTCGCGGAAAGTGAGCAACGACGATCTGGCGGGCAGAATCGACACCAGCGACGAGTGGATTCGCTCGCACACGGGGATTGGCAGCCGCTACATCGCGGGCGACGGCGTGTTCGCCAGCGATCTGGCGGTGGAGGCCGCGAAAAACGCGCTGGCGATGGCCGCCGGCTACCAGGGCTGCGACCCGGGCGAGCGCGATCGCGCCGCGGCGGAGGCGGCCGGGAGCATCGGCCTGGTCGTGCTGGCCACCAGCACCCCTGACTACTCGGGGACGCCCTCGACGGCCTGCATCGCGCAGCACAAGCTCGGGATATCCGGCGCCGGCGCCATGGACGTCAGCGCCGCTTGCACCGGCTTCGTCTACGCGCTCGAGGCCGCGGCCGGGATGCTCAGCATCGGCAAAAAGCGCAATCGCGCCCTGGTGATAGGCGCGGAGGTTTTGAGCAAAATCGTGGACTGGAGCGACCGCGGGACCTGCGTGCTTTTCGGCGACGGCGCCGGCGCCGCGGTTCTGGAAAAAACCGAGGCGCCGTCTGAAGGGCCCGGGAGGCGCGGGCTGGCGCGGACAATGCTCATGGCCGACGGCTCCGGCGCGGAAAGCCTTTTTTTCAGCGGCGGCGCCCGCTTTCCCATAAAGGCGGGCGAGCCGGCGGCGCAGGGCGTCCACGTCCGCATGAACGGGCAGGAAGTCTACAACTTCGCGGTGAAGGCCGTTACCGACACGATAAGCGCCCTGATGCGCGACGACGGCATTGGCGAGCAGGACGTCGCGTGGATCGTCCCGCACCAGGCGAACGCGCGGATCATACAGGCCGCGGGGAAGCGGCTCAAGATTCCGGCCGAAAAGTTCTGCCTCAACATCGAGGAGTACGCGAACACCTCGGCCGCGTCGATTCCAATCGCGCTGGACGAGCTTAACCGCGGCGGGAAAATCCGCCGCGGCGACACGGTGATGACCGTTGGCTTCGGCGGCGGCCTGACCTACGGCGGGAACATAATCGTTTGGTGACGCGCCGGCGGGATGCGGCGCCGGCCGCAGGCGCAATCGCGGCGCGGCCCTGCGCCGGGTTCGGCCGCGGGAAATCGCGCTCGGCATGCGGCGCGGCTAAAGCCGCGGATCGGCCGAGCTTTTGGAGGAAATTTTGAGGGACAGGGTTGCGTATTTGTTTCCCGGGCAGGGGGCGAGGTACAAGGGCGCCGCGCTCGACTTTCTCGCCGCCGGCAGCGCCGGAGCAAAAAGGCTTTTCGAGCAGGCGTCCGACATTTTCGGGATGGACATGGAGGCGGCGCTGCGCGACAGCGACGAGGCGGCGATGAAGCGCACTGACATAGCGCAGCCGGCGCTGACGCTGTGCGCCCTCGCCTCCGCGGCGCATCTCGCCGAGCAGGGCTGGGAGCCCGCGGCCTGCGCCGGATTCAGCCTGGGCGAGTACCCGGCCATGGTTTGCGCCGGGGCGCTGTCCGCCGAGGACTGCTTCAGGCTGATAAAGGCCCGGGGGGGGGCCATGCAGCGCTCCGCGGATCGCCTGCGCGAGGCCGCCGGCGGCGACGCGGAAAAGGCGCCGGGCATGACGGCCGTGATCGGCATGCCACCCGAGAAGGCGGAGGCGCTCATCAACGAGTGGAGGGAGGGGGGCCTCGCCGGCATTTACGCCGCGAACATCAACTCGCCCTCGCAGCTCGTGGCCAGCGGGACGGCGGAGGCGCTGGCCGAGGCGGAGGCGCGCTTCGCCGCGGCCGGCGCCAGGACGATGCGCCTGCGGGTCGCGGGGCCTTTCCACTCGCCGCTGATCGCGGACGCGGCCGAGGCCTTCGCGCCGGCGCTTGAGGCCGTCGGGTTCGCCGACCCGAAAATCCGGCTTTACTCAAACGTCACCGGCGCTCGCGTGGAGTCAGGCGCGGAGGCGAAGCGGCTGGCGCTTCTGCAAATCACCAGCCCCGTGCGCTGGGTCGAGGAGCAGGCGGCCATGGCCGGCGACGGCGGGTTCGCCGCCTGCCTGGAAGCCGGCCCCGGCAAGGTTCTGCGCGGGTTCTGGAAGGACTCCGGCAGCGCCATTCCCTGCCACGGCGCCGGGACGGTCGAGGACATCGCGAAAATTGGCAGCGGACTTTAGCCCGCGGGCTTTTGCCCGCGAGCTTTAGTTCGCGGGCTAAAGCCCGCAGGCTTTGATTCGCGGGCTTTTGCCTGCGGGCTAAAGCCCGCGGGCGAAAATCCGGGAGCCGCCGCAGGCGGCCCCGCAGCACTCACTCGGAGGGAGCATGAAACTGGAAAGCAGGAAAGCGCTGGTCACCGGCGCCTCGCGCGGAATAGGAAAGGCGATCGCGGATTTGTTTCTCGCGGAAGGCGCCGAGGTTTGGGGGCTCGACATTCGCGAGCCGGACGACCTGGCGGAGCGCGCGTCGCGGGCCGGCGGAAAGCTGCGCTGGATCTCGGCCGACCTGGGCAGGCTCGCGGAGATTGACGCGGCGATCAAGGCCGCGCTCAAGGAGGCCGGCGGCTTCGACGTCCTCGTCAACAACGCCGGCATAACCCGCGACGGCCTATCGTTCAGGATGAGCATCGATGACTGGCAGAAAGTGATCGACGTGAACCTGTCGTCGGCCTTCCTCATCTCGCGCACGGTCGGCTGGGACATGATCAGCCGCAAGCGCGGCGGCTCGATAATCAACATGGCCAGCGTCGTCGGCGTTCACGGCAACGGCGGCCAGGCGAACTACTCGGCGAGCAAGGCCGGCCTTATCGGCATCACCAAGAGCCTCGCGCACGAGGTCGCCGCCCGCGGAATCAGGGTCAACGCGCTGGCGCCTGGCTTCATCGAGTCGGACATGACCGCGGCGCTGCCGGAGGAAGTGAAGGGCAGGATGATGGACAGGATTCCCTTCCAGCGCTTCGGCAAGCCGGAAGACATCGCGAACGCGGCGCTGTTCCTGGCCTGCGATTTGTCGACTTACATAACAGGGCAAGTGCTGCCGGTGGACGGCGGGATGTTCATGTAGCGCGCCCGCGGGCCCGCTACCGAAGGAGGAAATATGGGCAAGAGAGTTGTCGTTACCGGCATGGGGGCCGTCTCCCCCTTGGGCAGCACGGTCGAGGAGCTTTGCGCCGGCCTCAAAGCCGGCAGGAGCGGGATCGGCCCCATCACCATGTTCGACACCGCCGGCTTCGACGTCACCATTGCCGGCGAGGCGAAGGGCTTCGACCCGACGCGCTGGATGGACAAAAAGGACGCGCGGAAAATGTCGCGCTTCATGCAGCTAGCCGTGGCCGCGACGGCGCAGGCGCTGGAAGACGCGGCGCTGCTGAAGGAGCCTGACGCGGAGGGGCGCCGGGCGGTGAGCTGCGAGCAGGAGCGGATCGGCATAGTCATGGGCAACGGCTTCGGCGGCTTCGACGTCGTCAGCGAGTCGATGAAAAAGCTGTTCGATTCCGGCCCCAAAAGAATGCTCCCGCTGACCGTGCCGATGATGATCTGCAACGAGGCCGCCGGCAACATCTCCATGCTGTTCGGCACGAAGGGCCCGGCCTTCACGCAGGTGACGGCCTGCGCCGCCGGCACCGACGCGCTGGGCCAGGCGCTGGACCTTATCCGCTCCGGCCGCTGCGACGCGGCCATAGCCGGAGGCACCGAGTTCCCGCTGATCCCCTTCGCCATCGGCGCCTTCCAAATGCTGAAGGCCCTTTCCACTAAGCGCTGCTCCGAGCCCGAAAAGGCCTCGCGCCCCTTCGACGCCGACCGCGACGGCTTCGTGATCGCCGAGGGCTCCGGCGTGCTGATCCTCGAAAGCGAGGAGCACGCGAAGAAGCGCGGCGCGAGGATAATCGCCGAGCTTGCCGGCTACGGCGCCAGCGCCGACGCGTACCACATCACGGCGCCGGATCCCACCGGCGTCGGCGGCTCGATCGCCGTCAAGAACGCGCTGGCCGACGCGGGCATGAGGCCCGAGGACATCCAGTACTACAACGCGCACGGCACCTCGACGGAAATCAACGACCCCACGGAAACGAAGATGCTCAAGCTGGCCTTCGGCGACCACGCCTACAAGATGAAAGTCTCCAGCACCAAGGGCATGACCGGCCACTGCATAGCCGGCGCCGGCGGCATCGAGGCCATCGCGTCCATCCTGGCCATCCGCGACGGCTTCTACCCGCCCACGATCAACCTCGACAACCCCGACCCCGAGTGCGACCTGGACTACGTGCCAAACAAAGCGCAGTTCGGCGAGATCAGCGCCGCCGCCTCCGGCTCGCTCGGCTTCGGCGGCCACAACGGCGTCGTGGTGTTCAGAAAGTACGTCGCGTAGATGGCGCCGGCCTCTCCCGGCCGCCGCGCGAAAGCGCCCCGAGTCCCGCCGCGGACTCGGGGCGCTTTTTTTGCCCGGGCCTTTTCGCGCCCGGCGCCGCGGCAGGCAGCCGAGCCTGGCTCCCGGCGCCTGCTCGCCCATCCGGATTCGGCAGCGCTTTTTTGCCCGGGCCTTCTCGCGCCCGGCGCCGCGGCGGGAAGCCAAGCCTGGCTCCCGGCGCCTGCTCGCCCATCCGGATTCGGCAGCGCTTTTTTGCCCTGGGCCTTCTCGCGCTCGGCGCCGCGGCAGGCAGCCGAGCCTGGCTCCCGGCGCTCCGCGCAGGCAAAAGCGGAAGGGCAAGCCTCCGCAGAGGCCGGCGAAGAGAGCCATCCCCAAAAGCCGCCCGCGCAGCGCTCCGCAAAGCGCAAAAAAAACGCCCCGAACTCCGCGCGGGAATTCGGGGCGCCTTTGGCCTGCGCGCCGGGCTAGCCAGGCGCGCTTCGGCAGCGGCTAGGGAGTATAGGCCGCCGCGCCGTTCGCATACTCGGCGGCGCCGTTCGCGTACAAAACTTGGAACTCAACCGGGGGCGCATACCCCCCGGCCGCGTAGCCCTGCAGCGCCTCGGCGGCGCAGGCAGCGTAGCCTTGCAGCGCCTCGAGCGCGGCATACGCGATTTCGGCCGGCGCCCACAGGCCGTGGGCCTGCGAGATTGCAATCGTCACGCCGACGAACACGATGGAGACCGTCGAGGAAAGCGTGATCAGCAGGTTGTAGGACGGGCCGGTGGTGTCCTTGAGCGGGTCGCCGATGGTGTCGCCGATGACCGCCGCCTTGTGGCTGTCGCTGCCCTTTCCGCCGAACCTGCCCTTCTCGATGTACTTCTTCGCATTGTCCCAGGCGCCGCCGGCGGAAAGCATGAACACCGCCATGGGGAACCCGGTCACGATGACGCCGGCAAGAAGGCCTATAACCCCCTCAACGCCAAGGAAGGCGCCGACGACAATTGGAGCGAGGATGACAAGAATGGCCGGGCGGAGCATTTCCTTCTGCGCGCTTTTGGTGCAGATGTCAACGCAGGCCGCATAGTCCGGCTTCGCCGTGCCGGCCATGAGGCCGGTGATTTCCTTGAACTGGCGGCGCACTTCCTTGACGATGCTCTGCGCCGCGTTGCCCACGGCGCCGATCGTGAAGGCCGCGAAAACAAAGCACATGACCGCGCCCAGGAACAGGCCGACCAGCATGGGCGGGCTGGTGAGCTGAAGGTTCAGCGCCCAGCGCGTGCCCTCGATGAGGGGAGCGCCGCCCGCGATAAGCTGATCGTTGGCGATGTTGACGTAGGAAACCAGCAGCGCAACCGCGGTAAACGCCGTGGAGCCAATCGCAAAGCCCTTGCCGATGGCCGCGGTGGTGTTGCCCAGCGAGTCAAGCGCGTCAGTCCGCTCGCGAACCTCTTCCGGAAGCCCGGCCATCTGCGCAATGCCGCCAGCGTTGTCCGCCACGGGCCCGTAGGCGTCAGCCGCCAGGGTAACGCTGAGGGTGGCCAGCATGCCGACCGCCGCAAGCCCGATGCCGTAAAGCCCGGCGTTGAAGGCCACGAACCCGATGAGCGGGTCATCCGGGCGCAGGCCGCCGGAAAGAATGAAGCTGGCAATGATGGAAATGCCGACCGTCAGAATCGGCACCGCCGCGGACTTCATGCCCAGCGCAATGCCGCCAATGATAATCATGGCAGTGCCGGTCTCGGAGGCCTTCGCAAGCTCCTTCGTGGGCTTGTGGCTCACGGAAGTGTAAACCTCGGTGGAGTGCGCGATGATGAAGCCGGCGATAAGGCCGATCAGAATCGAGCCGTAAATGCCCCCGGCGTTTTGCCACATTGCAGGGCCGGTGGTATAGGCAACCCACAGCGTCAGCGGCAGCGCCGTAATCGCCGAAATGGCGCCGGCCACGTAAGTCCCCCTGTGGAGGGAGCGCAGCAGGTTTTCCTGGGTCGCGTTTTCCTTCGTCTGAACGCAGAAAGTGCCAATTATGGAAGCGATGATGCCGACCGACGCGATGAGGATGGGAAGAAGCAGGCCCGAGCTGCCGTAGCCCGCCGCCACGCCGATGGCGAAAGTGGCCACCAGCGCGTTTGCGTAGGACTCGTAAAGGTCGGCGCCCATGCCTGCAACGTCGCCGACGTTGTCGCCGACGTTGTCCGCGATGACCGCCGGGTTCCTCGGGTCGTCCTCCGGAATGCCGGCCTCGACCTTGCCGACAAGGTCGGCGCCGACGTCCGCGGCCTTGGTGAAGATGCCGCCGCCGACGCGCGCGAACATCGACATGGACGCGACGCCCATGCCGAAGGTCAGCATGACCGGCGCGATGACATCCGGCCCCTCGCCGAACACGTAGTGCAGAATCAGGTACCAGGCCGCGATGTCGAGGAGCCCGAAGCCCGCGACGACGAAGCCCATGACCGTGCCGGACGAAAACGCCACCCTAAGGCCGCGGTTGAGCCCCTGCTGCGCCGCGTAAGCCGTGCGCGCGTTGGCCTTGGTTGCCGCCTTCATCCCTATAAAGCCCGCCAAGCCGGTGAAGAAGCCGCCGGTCAGGAACGCGAAGGGGATGAACGCGTTGACAAGTCCCTGCTCCGCGCCCGCGAGCAGCGGAATGTACGCCAGCGCGGCCAAAATCGCGGTCATCACGGCGAAAAACAGTATGACGACGCGGTACTGGCGCTTGAGGTAAGCGTTAGCGCCCTCGCGGATGGCCGCCGCGATTTCCTTCATTTTGTCGGTGCCTTCTTCGTTTTTGAGCACCTTGCGGTGCTGAATGAAGGCAAAGCCGATCGCCAAGGCAGCCCCGGCAATGCCCAGCCAGAACAGAGCAGACATGTCCAATTTTCTATCCTCCTAAAAGTCACGGCGGAATCTGCCGCGCTATTTGCAATTGCTCACAGTATGCCGGTTTGGCGAAAAATGCACAAGCCGTCCGGAGCGCAAGGCAGGGCAAAATTCCCGGCCCCGCGCGCTTTTTTGCCCCCGCAGGCCCTTCGAGCAAGGCCTCCCGCGGAATCAGGCGGCAATTTTTGCCTTTTGGCAAGAATTTGCGGCGCCGGCTAAAGCAAAACGCAATTCCTCGCCATGTAACAGGTATGACTATGCAAGACACCAAAGAGGCTTTGCCTGGGCGCATGGCGCCCGGCGGGGATTCGGCAGGGGCAAAAAGCGGAATCGCCGAAACCGAGCGCGAAAAGGCCCTATCCTTTCACGACCTGAAAAGGGAGTGCTACGGCTATGCCCGGGAACATTTTCAGGGCAGAAAGTTCACCAACAAGGCATCCGGGAGGGAGATAATCGTTTCAAAGGACGGGCTGGGGGAATGGAAAAGCAAGTCCAAGTCCCGCGAGCAGGCGCTCTCCATCAAAATCCTGAACAGGCTGCTGGAAAACGGCGCTTTCAGCCACGACGCGCAGGACAAGCTGGGCAGGAAAAACATCGAGAAGGTCTCGTACTTCGCCAGCGCCTGCGAGATAAACGGCCAGGAATACACGGCCGTCATCACGATCAGGCGGATAATGAACTACGGCGACAAGTACTACCACCATTACCTTGACGGCATAAAAATAGAGCCATGCTCAGGCCTAACCCGCCCTGCCGGAGGAACCGGATAATAGGCGGACCTTTATTGCATGACCCTCTTTGGCCAAGGAGCACCTTGACTGCCTAAAGTGTAGCCAAAGCCGCCTCTTGCGTCAAGGGGGCCTGCGCTAGAAGCGGCGCGAGAAAGCGCAGGAAGCTGCGCAAAAAGGCCTTCTCGCGGGCAAAAGGCGCGCCGGGCAGCGCCGCCGGCAGCGGAAAGCGCCGGGGCCTGCGGCTGAAAGCCGGGCGGAATAGCGGAAAAGGCGGAAGGGCCGGCCTTCGGAAGCAAAAAGAGCTCGGCGGAAACGCCTATTCGCAGCCGGCCGTATGCCTTTGAGCAGAAAAATACTGCGATTATAAGCCCGGAGGCCGTGCTATAATCCCGGTCACTGGCCCCGAGAGAGGGGCCAAGCAACGCAGCGGAGGATACGCGACATGACGTTCCTAAAAAACATGAAAATCAGGGCGAAGCTGTTTCTGGGCTTTTTTCTCGTGCTTGCCATCACGCTGTTCATCGCAATGTTTGGGGCCGTCAACCTTCAGGAGGTTGACGGCCAGTACACCTACGCCCTCTCGTTCCCCATGGAGCGCTACATTCTCCTAAGCGAGCTCGGCGTTCTGTTCATGGACTCAAGGCGCATGATGAACCGCGCCGCGATGTACATGAACGACCCGGACGACCCGATAGGCGGCATCAACGCGCAGGAGCAGGGCATTTTCGGGATTCGGCGCGAGATCGACGCGCGCGTCGCGAGGTTCCGCGCCAACATCGACGAGGACCCGGTGCTGGACGCCGCCGGAAAGGCCGAGCGCCACGCCGAGATAAACGCCTTCGAGCGCCATGTGCACCACTACTTCGACTTCTACATCGCCGGCCTCATAGCCGCCGCCAGAATCGAGGACAACGAGGCGGCCATAACCATGGTGCGCCAGGGCGTGGCCACGGTCAACCAGGCGCTCATCCACTACAACACCCTCAACGACACGGCGCGGACTTTCATGGAGGAAATCAGCGGCCAGCTTTCGGCGCAGACCAGCAGGACATTTGCGCTGCTTTTGGGCATCAGCTTTGCCGGCGTTGCCATAGGAGTGGTCATAGCCATGCTCATAGCGGCAGCGGTCACCAAGCCCATCGTCCTGCTCACGAAGTCGCTGGACATGGTCGCAAACGGCGACCTGACGAGCAGGCTCCCGGACCAGGGCGCAGACGAGATCGGCATGGCCTCGCGCTCGTACAACGTCTCGATGGAGGAGTTCAGCAAGATGATTTCGTCGGTCAAAAGGCAGGCGGGGACGCTTTCCGAAATCGGCGCAAACCTCGCCAGCAACATGACCGAGACCGCCTCGGCAATGAACGAGATCGCCGCGAACATCCAGAGCATCAAGGGCCGCGTCCTGAACCAGAGCGCCAGCGTCACCGAGACGAACGCCACCATGGAGCAGGTCACCGTGAACATCAACAAGCTCAGCGGCCAGGTGGACAGCCAGACAGGCGCCGTGTCGCAGGCATCCTCGGCGCTGGAGCAGATGATCGCGAACATCCAGTCGGTCACCGCCACGCTGATGAAGAACGTCGAGAACGTGCGGGAGCTTCAGGAATCGTCCGAGACCGGCAGAACCAGCCTTCAGGAGGTCGCCTCGGACATTCAGGAGATAGCGCGGGAGTCCGAGGGCCTTCTGGAAATCAACTCGGTGATGGAAAACATCGCCAGCCAGACGAACCTGCTCTCGATGAACGCCGCGATCGAGGCCGCCCACGCGGGCGACGCCGGGCGCGGCTTTGCCGTCGTGGCCGACGAAATCCGCAAGCTGGCGGAAAGCTCCGGCGAGCAGTCAAAGACCATCGGCACGGTTCTCAAGAAAATAGCCGAGTCCATCGGCAAGATCACGCGCTCCACGGACAACGTCCTTAACAAGTTCGAGGCAATTGACTCCGGAGTCAGGACCGTGGCCGAGCAGGAAGAGGCCGTCCGCAGGGCCATGGAGGAGCAGAGCCACGGCAGCAAGCAGGTTCTGGCCGCCGCGAGCCAGGTCGGCGAGATAACCGGGCAGGTGCGCGGCAGCTCGATCGAGATGCTCGAGGGCAGCAAGGAGGTCATCCAGGAAAGCAAAAACCTGGAGAAGGCCACGCAGGAGATAACAAACGGCGTCAACGAGATGGCCGCCGGCGCCGAGCAGGTGAACAAGGCCGTGAACACGGTCAACGACCTGACCAGCAGAACCCGGGAGAACATCACGGCGCTGGTCCAGTCCGTCTCGGGCTTCAAGGTCTAGCGCCGGCAAGCCCGGCTCTGACGGCGCCGCCAGTTTTAACGGCGCCGCCAGTTTTAACGGCGCCGCCGGCTTTTGACGGCGCCGCCGGCTCCTTCGCGGGGCCGGCAGCGGCAAAGCTTCCATCCCCGCAGCCGGCAGGGCCGCGCCTTGGCTGCCTCTCCTCGCCGGGGCGCAGCTCGTCGGCTTTTTTTTCTTTCTCGCGGCGCAAAGCTGTTGCATTTTTCCGGCATTCGCATTATGCTGAGAATATGGGGCTTGCTTGCGTTTTGCCATTGGCGACCAGGCATAAGGAAGTTTCCGACGGGCGCCAAAAACCACCCAAAAGGAGAGATATGCCATTATGACATTCCTCAAAAACCTGAAAATCCGGGCCAAGCTGTTCCTTGGCTTCTTCCTGGTGCTGGCCATCACGGTGTTCATGACTGTCTTCGGCATTGTGAACATCGACAGGATCAACACCAACTACGGGCTTCTGCTGGACGGCGGCGTTGAAAGGTACAACAGCCTCAACTTCCTGTCCACGGACATCATGGACATGCGCCGCCTCGTCACCGCCATGGCCTTCCGCCTGGGCGACGGCCCGGCCCTGAACGAGCTGCGCGCCGAGGCCATGTCCGCCAGGGCCAGCATGGACGGGCACCTCGATAACTACATGGCAAATCTGACCGCCGACCAGCTTATGTCCGCAGGCAGGCAAAGGGAGCTGCTCGACGAGGCCAGCGACCTCAGGGTGCTCCTGCACCGCTACTCGGACGAGGTTCTCGAGGGAATGTACACGGCGGCCTACGAGGGCATCGTGGGCGACGCGGGCAGCAGGGCGCGCGTTGACATTTACCTGGACCTCGGCGGCGAAATTTACGCGCTCATCCACAGCTCGTTTACCGTGCTTAGGGACGGCGCCGAGACCACCATGACAAACCGCTACCGCGAGATTCAGGCGACCACCAGAAACACCATGACCATCATGATCGTCATGACGATAATCGGCGTCATAATTGGCCTTGTGATCGCCATGATCATATCCAGCCTGGTCACCAAGCCCGTCAGCCTTTTGACCGTCGCCCTCAGCGACGTGTCCAACGGCGACCTCACGAAGCGGCTCCCGGATCAGGGCAACGACGAAATCGGCCAGGCCTCGCGCTCGTACAACGTCTCGATGGAGGAGTTCAGCAAGATGATTTCGTCGGTCAAAAGGCAGGCGGGAACGCTTTCCGAGATCGGCGCAAACCTCGCCAGCAACATGACCGAGACGGCCGCGGCGATGAACCAGATTGCCGCGAACATCCAGAGCATCAAGGGCCGCGTCCTGAACCAGAGCGCCAGCGTCACCGAGACCAACGCCACCATGGAGCAGGTCACCGTGAACATCAACAAGCTCAGCGGTCAGGTGGAGCGCCAGACCGGCTCGGTTTCGCAGGCATCGTCCGCGGTTGAGGAAATGATGGCGAACATCCAGTCGGTCACCGCCACGCTGATGAAGAACGTCGAGAACGTGCGGGAGCTTCAGGAATCGTCCGAGACCGGCAAGTCCAGCCTTCAGGAAGTGGCGGCGGACATTCAGGAAATCGCGCGGGAGTCCGAGGGCCTTCTGGAAATCAACTCGGTGATGGAAAACATCGCCAGCCAGACGAACCTGCTCTCGATGAACGCCGCGATCGAGGCCGCCCACGCAGGCGACGCCGGGCGCGGCTTCGCGGTCGTGGCCGACGAAATCCGCAAGCTGGCGGAAAGCTCCGGCGAGCAGTCAAAGACCATCGGCACGGTTCTCAAGAAAATAGCCGAGTCCATCGGAAAGATCACGCGCTCCACGGACAACGTCCTTAACAAGTTCGAGGCCATTGACTCCGGCGTCAGGACCGTGGCCGAGCAGGAAGAGGCCATCCGCAAGGCCATGGAAGAGCAGAGCCACGGCAGCAAGCAGGTTCTGGCGGCTTCCAGCGAGGTCGGCGAGGTCACCCAGCAGGTTCGCGGCAGCTCGGTCGAGATGCTCGAGGGCAGCAAGGAGGTCATCCAGGAAAGCAAAAACCTGGAGAAGGCCACGCAGGAAATCACCAGCGGCATCAACGAAATGGCCGCCGGCGCCGAGCAGGTGAACAAGGCCGTGAACACGGTCAACGACCTGACCAGCCGCACGCAGGAAAACATCAGCTCCCTGGTCAAGTCGGTTTCCGGCTTCAAGGTCTAGCCCTCCCTCGCGCCGGCGCCGAAAAGCGCCGCGCCAGCAAAGGCTGCCCGCATGGGCAGGCAAGGCCCCGCCATTTCGGCGGGGCCTTTGCTTTTTGCGGCGCCGGCCTCCTCCCCTGCCAAAGCGCCGGAAGCCCGCCGCCCCTCGGCGGCGGCGCCTGCCTTTCCGCGCCCGCTTTTCGGCGCCGCTTTTAAGCGCCGCTTTTTTAAGCGGCTGCCCCTCCCGGGCTGAGAAAAAGGCGCCGGCGGCGCCGCTGCCTTCCCGCCCGGCCCGGGGCGCGGCGCCCCCCGCAGGCAGGCAAAAAATAATCGCATAAGCCGAAAGGCGCCACTGCCCCGGCGGGCTTTTCGCCTTGACCCCCGCCGCCGCCGGCTGCTAGCCTCGACCCTGCGCAGCCTCCCCGCATGAGCGCCGAAGCGAGCCGGCATTGCGCCTGCCGGCCGGCGGGCGGGGAAAACCGAGCTGCGCGCGGACAGCCGCGAAGGAGGCTTCGAGCAATGGCATTCATCAAAAACCTAAAAATCAGGGGCAAGCTGCTTCTCGGCTTTTTCCTCGTCTTGGCAATCACCTTGTTTGTAGCGGCCTTTGGCGCCACGGAAATGCGCGCCATCGACGCCCGCTACAGCTACGCCCTCGAATTTCCCTTCGAGCGCTACTCGACGCTCAGCGACATCGAGGTGGTCTTCATGGACGCGCGCCGCATGATGAACCGCGCCGTCATGTACATCAGCGACCCTGACGGCCCCATTGCCGGCATCGACAGGCAGGACGCGGGCCTTCGCGCCGCCAGGGCCAAACTGAGCGGCTTTCTGGCGCGGTACAGGGCCAGCCTCGAAGGCGACCCGATACTCGCCGCCGGGCGCAAAGCGGAAATGCTGGACAGGCTGGGCCTTTTCGAGGCCAGGCTAGACTGGTACTTCGAGCGCTACGTCGCCGGCGTCCTCGCCGCGGCCAGGGCCTTCGACGAGCCCGAGGCGATTCGCATGGAGCGCCTCGGCGCCGCGACGATCGAAAGCGCCCTTGAGCACTTCAACTACCTCAACAGCGCCGCCAGGGTCTACATGGAATCGATCAGCTCCGATCTCAGCGTCCAGACCGGCAGGAATTTCTGGGCGCTTCTGGCAGTGGCGCTGGCCGCCGCCATCCTCGGCGTGCTCGTGGCCTTCTCTATATCCGGCATGGTTTCCAAGCCCATCGGGCTTTTGGCCGCCGCGCTTTCCGGCCTTTCCAGCGGCGACCTGACGAAAAGGCTTCCGGAAATCGGCCGCGACGAGACGGCCATGGCCTCGCGCTCCTTCAACACGTCCATCGGCGAGTTTCGCGCGATGATTTCCGCGATCAAGGAAAAGTCCGACGAACTTTCCGGCATCGGCTCGAGCCTGGCCAACAACATGGCGCAGACTGCGGCGGCGATGAACCAGATCACGGCCAACATTCAGGGCATAAAGGGCCGCGTCATCAGCCAAAGCGCCAGCGTCACCGAGACGAACGCGACGATGGAGCAGGTCACGGCCAACATCAGCAAGCTCAGCGGCCAGGTCGAGCGCCAGACCGGCGCCGTCTCGCAGTCCTCGTCGGCGCTGGAGCAGATGATCGCGAACATCCAGTCCGTTGCCTCGACGCTTTCGCGCAACGCCGAAAACGTGCGCGCCCTTCAGGACTCGTCCGAGGCGGGCAGAACCAGCGTCAGGGAAGTGGCGGCGGACATTCAGGAAATCGCGCGCGAGTCCGAGGGCCTTCTGGAAATCAACGCGGTGATGGAAAACATCGCCAGCCAGACAAACCTGCTCTCGATGAACGCGGCAATCGAGGCGGCGCATGCCGGCGACGCCGGGCGGGGCTTCGCGGTGGTGGCCGACGAAATCCGCAAGCTGGCCGAGTCCTCCAGCGAGCAGTCCAAGACCATCGTCGCCGTGCTGAAGAAAATCAAGTCGTCAATCGACAAGATATCGCGGTCAATCGACAGCGCCCTGGGCAAGTTCGAGTCGATTGACCGCGGCGTGCAAACGGTGGCCGAGCAGGAGGAGCTTATCCGCAACGCCATGGAGGAGCAAAGCCGCGGCAGCAAGCAGGTGCTGGCCGCCGCCGGCGAGGTCGGCGAGGCAACGCGGCATGTCCAGGCCGGCTCGGCCGAAATGCTCGAGGGCAGCCGGGAAGTGATCCTGGAAAGCAAGAACCTCGAAAGGGTGACGCAGGAAATCACCGGCGGCGTCAACGAAATGGCCTCCGGCGCCGAGCAGGTAAACAAGGCCGTGAACGCCGTCAGCGACCTGGCCGGCCGCACCCAGGAAAACATCGCCGCGCTGGCGCAGGCCGCCTCGCGCTTCACGGTTTAGCCTGGTCCTGCCGCGGCGGGCGGCGGATTGCGCCGGCTGGCGGGGGGCTTGGGTTTGCGCCGGCTGGCGGGGGCTTGAGCTTGCGGCGGCAGGCGGGGGCTTGGGCCTGCGCCGGCGGCAGGCGGGTTTGAGCTTGCGGCGGGGGGCTTGGGTTTGCGCTGGCGGGTTTGGGCCTGCGCTTGCGGCGATGGGCTTAGGTTTGCGCCGGCTGGCGGGGGGCTTGAGCTTGCGGCGGCGGGCTTGGGCCTGCTGCTGCGCGGGCTTGGGTTTGCGGCGGCGGGCTTGGGTTTGCGCTGGCTGGCGGCGGGCTTGGGTTGCGCTGGTTGGCGGGGGGGCTTGGGTTTGTGCCGGCGGGCAGGCGGGCTTGACCTTGCGGCGGCGGGCTTGGGTCTGCGCTGGCTGGCGGGCGGGGGGTTTGCGCCGGCGGACGGCGGATTGCGCTGGCTGGCGGAGGGCTTGAGCTTGCGGCGGCGGATTGCGCTGGCTGGCAGGCGGGCTTGGGTTTGCGGCGGCGGGCGCAAGTCGGGAGGGGCGGGCTAGAACATCCGCGCCGCTTGCGCTAGAATGAAGGCGCTTTGACAGCGCCTGCGCGGCCGCCACCGGCTGCGGTCCGCAGGCGCTCAGGCGACACTAGCTCATCCGGATAGAGCAACTGCCTTCTAAGCAGTAGGTGGGGGGTTCGAGTCCCTCGTGTCGCGAGAGCTAATTCCTTGTCCCACAAGGAATTAGCGCATCGTTGGCATCCTTGTTTTGAACACTTGATCTTTAGTGTAGCACTCAGTGTAGCATTTTATAGAGAGGTGTCCAAAATGCAGGATGTAACGAGGAATTCATACAGCCTATACAAAAGGCAAAGCGGCAATCGAACCATTTGGTATGCCCGATTCTGGGATAACCAAACCCAGAGCTACACAAGCGGAAGGTCCACGGGGCAAACGACCAAACCCGCCGCACACCGTCAGGTTCAACAATGGCTTATAGAAGGGCTTCCCCAGCAGGAACGAAAAACGCCCAAAATCTCCCAGCAACGGATACTGACCGCCATCCGCAAGTTCCTCGTTGAAATTGGAACCATTAGCTCTATAGAAGAAGAGCATGAGGATTCCGAACTCATCAGGCTGTTTTACACCAAGGTTACGAATGAAAAAATGTCTGGGGGCGAGACGTTCGTCGATTATCTGAACCGTTTCTGGGACTGGAACGGCGATTATGTCCGCAGTCGCCATGAGCGGAAAAAATCCATCGGTCTGAAGCACGTCAGTTCGTGCCTCACGCATATCAAACTCCACATAGCGCCATACTTCAATGACACGCTTTTATGCGACATAAGCGCCAAGTCGCTTGAGGATTTCATGCGCTCCATCCCAAGGCGCGACGACGATCCAAAGAATGGCTATTCGAGGCGCACAATCAACGGCATGATGAAGGTGATCAAGGTCGCGCTCA
>Ga0209755_10002701_pt1 | contig 23838 bp, 13 predicted proteins | sample TergutCo191P1_FD_187301 | JGI IMG/M metagenome (GOLD analysis project Ga0209755, IMG submission 187301) | Cornitermes sp. P1 segment gut microbial communities from Petit-Saut dam, French Guiana - Co191P1 (SPAdes) (version 2) | ecosystem: Host-associated > Arthropoda: Insects > Digestive system... | reverse complement strand
CGCGACTCGTACATTTTTTCGTGAATTAAAACTGTTCCTTTTATTTGTGTCGCTACAACTATTACTATGCTGATAAGATCGGGGGGGAAGCCGGGCCAGGGAGCGTCATCAATTTTTGGAATCATTCCGCCGAGGTCGTGATTTACTTCCATGCTTTGGTTTTTCGGCACATGGATGACAGTCCCTTCGTGAGCCCAAAAAATTCCTAATTTTCCGAACGCTACTTTTGCAGGGCGCATGTCTTCGTATCTTGCCCCTTGTATGTGAAGATCGCCTCCTGTTACTGCCGCTAATCCTATAAAAGATCCCACTTCCATAAAATCTGCGCCGATTTCAAATTCGCAGCCGGAAAGTTTTTTTACTCCATTAATAGATAAAATGTTAGAGCCGATCCCTTCAATCTGCGCGCCCATTTCAACTAACATTCTGCAAAGGTCTTGCACATGAGGCTCGCTTGCGGCGTTAGTTAAAATTGTTTTACCTTTTGCAAGTACCGCCGCCATGATTGCGTTTTCTGTCGCGGTAACTGACGCTTCATCAAGAAAAATATCCGCACCCTTAAAATTTTTTGCAGTAAAAGTAAAGTTATCGCCGACTTTAACTTTTGATCCCAATTCGGTGAGGACTAAAAAGTGTGTGTCAAGCCGCCGTCTTCCAATTACATCGCCTCCGGGAGGGGGGAGTATTACTTTTCCTGTACGCGCTAAAAGAGGTCCTGCAAATAGTATCGACGCTCTAATTTTTTTTGCCTGTTCTATCGGTATTTCAGAAGATTTAATGTCTTTTAATTGTAATTTATAAATATTAGGAGAAAGAGTTTCAACTTCTCCGCCTATTGCGATGAATACTTCAAGCATTACCCGTACATCTTCGATATCGGGAATGTTTTTTAAAATTATCGGTTCATCAGTTAAAGTTGCTGCCGCTATACAAGGAAGGGCGGCATTTTTATTTCCGCTTACCTTGATCGTTCCGTTCAAAGGAACGCCGCCTGTAATTAAGTATTCGCTCATATATTGAATGTACCTAAAAAACTGCTATACTGTCAATTATGGAGTTTCATCAAGACGGGAAACATCGTGCTTCACACCCAGTTGAGGATCATGATGGAGAAAAATCCGTAGGCTTTTTCTTAAAGCTTATTAAATCACGAATCGGCCCTTGGTCTTTTTACAGTCAGGCTTTAGCAATCGCTCTGCCTGTAATGCTGCAATCATTCATAATGAGTATGGTCTCGCTTGTCGACAACTTTATGGTTGCAGGTTTAGGCGATGTCAGCATGGCGGCTGTTAATGTTACAAATCATTTATTTTTTGTTTTCTTTGTTATTATAAATACGATATGCCAGGCCGGAGGAATTTACATCGCGCAATTTAACGGCGCAAAAGATTCTGAGGGCATGAAAAACGCTTACAGTTTTAAAGCGATCTTTGCAGTAAGTATTTCGATTCTTTGTTTTGCAGTTTGCAAAATTTTTCCTCAGGAATTAATCAGTATATTAACTGTTAATAATGAAGCGCAAACTGAAATCGCCGCTGTCGGCTCTACATATTTAACGCTTATTTCATGGGCGTTTATTCCTACCGCGATCTCTCTTTCTATCGCAACAAGTTTCCGAGAAATTGCACGACCTAAGATTCCTCTGATAATTTCAGGAATTGCAGCCGTGATAAACACTATCGGCAATTGGATTTTAATTTACGGCAATCTCGGAGCGCCGCGTCTTGAAGTAATAGGCGCAGGTTACGCGACAATTATTGCGCGTACTTTTGAAGTAATTGCATTTTTAATTTACGCGCATCATTCAAAAGCGCCTTTCTTTGCGGATATAAAAAAATTATTTAACATAAAGAAAAAATTGATAGCGGAAATTTTTGCAAAATCTGGAATGATTTTTGCCTCAGAGATTTCCTGGGTTGCATCTGAAACATTGATGATTGCGATGTACAACAGAAGGGGAGGCGCGGAAGTTGTCGCAGGAATGGCGGCAGGCTGGACTATCGCAAATATTTTTTTCCTCCTTTTCGGAGGTTTGTGGATAGCGTCAAGTATTTTAGTCGGCGGAGCTTTGGGCGCAGGAAAACTTGATGAAGCGCGACAGCGGGCTAAGTGGCTTAAATGGGGAGGGATAGTCGCAGGTTTAGTTCTGGCTATCCCGGGTTTTTTCCTTGTGTCTGCGATTATCCCTCTTGTGTTTTCAAATCTTAGCGCAGATGCAAGATCAAATTGTTTCGGACTTGTTTCTGTAATTCTTGTATATCTGCCCTTGTGGTGTTTTTTAAATGTTCAATTTGCAATCTCGCGTGCAGGAGGCGACACAGCGATGGGCATGTATACAGATGTTTCTGTCAATGTTTTGCTTTTTGCTCCCGGAGCGGTTCTTCTGTCATTGTTTACAAATATAGCTCCTGTCCCTATGTTCGCTATTTTAAAATTAACTGACATTGTTAAAGTTTTTGTCGCACGTTTTCTGTTAAAAAAAGAGAAGTGGGTAAAGAATTTAACTGAGGGGTAAATTCATTATTAACCGCATTAATAAGGTTTATATAGCAACACAGACTATTTGTACTTGCTTAGGAAGCTTCTTCATGTAATAATAATTAAATGAAAAAATTAACATTTTTTATTTTATTCCTTAGCGTGTTTTTTTATTTTAATTGCGCTAATAAACAATCCGGCGGTGCTTCAGATATGCCGGTAAATGCCGATATTTATACGCAGTCAAGAAGCGCTGAAAGAGCATTGGTAAATGATGCCGCTATCGAAGCCGCATTTAAACTTGATTACCGTCCGTTAAAAGCGGAGCCGTTAAACGAATCTGAAACTTTGAGCGCGGCAGACCTTGCAGGAGCGTCAACAAGTTCCGCTCAAGGGACTATTGCCGGCGGCGGTTTGCGGAAATTATCAGAATATAAAACCGTTTATTTTGATCCTGCAAAAGAAAAAGCGAGAGTACAGGAAATTTTAGCCGCGCAGGAAGCGGGGAGGCAAGGGCGCTTAGTAACTTCCGGCAATGAACCTCTTACAGTGATTGATTGGGGGCCTCGCGGCGATTATTCCTCCGCTATACAACGTCCGTCTGTCTATGTGATTTTTTCTCAGCCGATGATCGCTCTTGCAAGCTTGGGCGAACAGAGCGATGTTTCTTCTGTCATGAGGATTAATCCTCCTATTAAAGGAAAGTTCCGATGGTACGGTACAAATTTTTTAAGCTTTGAAGGGGACGAGCCTTGTCAAAGCCAGCAGGTCTACACAATTACAATTGCAGATAACGCAGCATCTCTCAGCGGAAATAGAATAACAGGTGATAAAGTTTTTTCTTTTGTTACAGAAACGCTTAGTATCAAAAGGGTGAGTCCCGGAGAAGAATTTTTAACAAAAACGAATTTCCGTTTTAATAATAACAATGTGCCTCCTGAAGCTGCAAAAGCTGTAAGTTTGCTTTTTAATTATCCTGTTTTTGCCGCTGATATGAATCAATATATAGAAATTAATGCAAACGGTGTTAATAAAAGATTTACTCTAAGGCAGGATGGCGAGTATAAACTTATCGCTGATGTTCAGGATGCAATCGGTTTTGAATCGCAGGTAAATATTATTTTAAAAAAAGGGGCAAGGTCACGCGGCGGCAGCAGGGGGACAGAAGATGATCGCACTTTTAATTTTCATACGCCTGCCGCTTTCACTGTACAAGAACATAGCAGAAGGGCAGGTTACGGAAGATTCAGTAATATAATAGATATAATTTTCAGTCATGATTTAAATGAAAATACCGCTTTTGGCGCATTTAGAACAGAACCTCCCATGCAGATTGAAAGTAAAAATGTTGAAGTATATTCAAATATGTTAAGGCTTTCTAATTTTCCTGTCAGTTACGGAGATCGTTTTCAATTAATAATAGAAAATAAAATTGAAGATGTTTACGGCAGAAAATTAAACTCCCCTTATGTTTGCAGTATTGTAATGCCTGAAGAGCCGCCGCCAAGAGGCGATGTGCGTTTTTTAGATTACAGAAACAATGTAATGCTGGAAGCGCAGTTTCCGCCCCGCTATCTTTTTGAATATTTTAATATAACAAGAAATTCTTTTTATAAAATAACAGCGGACGGTAATCCTTTTATTTCAGGAAATTATAATAAAGACTGGAGAAACAGAGACGCAAAAAGATTTCAATTGCTTCCGGGAGATATAAATGCAAAATATTTTGAACAGATTGATTTAACTCCTTTTTTAAATAATCAAGGCAAAGGTTTTGTGTTTTTTTCAAGTAATATAGAATTATTAACAAGTGAAAGAATAAATGATAATACCTTCCAAAGAGGCACAAGAGAGACTGAAAATTATTACAGTATTCAAGTGACAGACTTAGGTGTTACGGTACGTTATGCGTTTAACAGAGCGGCAGCGCTTGTTACAAGTCTTTCTACAGGAAAACCTGTTGAAGGCGCAATTGTTAAATTTCTTTCAAACGACGCGGTTAGCAGTGAATATAATATATCTAATATAGAAAGTTATGCGCAAGGTATAACAAATAAAGACGGTCTTGCTGTGATTAACATGAACGCATCAATACTAAGAAATAATACTTTACATGGCAATTATCCCAGACCTCCGTTTGTAATAGCGGAAAAAGACGGAGATAAAGCTGTCTTTATTCCTAATTCGCATAATATGTGGCGTTCTGGCGTTTGGTCAGACAGCCCTCAGCGCGCTGAAGAAATAATCCCTCTTGCCTTTGTATTTTCAGATCGCGGTCTTTATAAACCGGGAGAGACAATAACATTCCGCGGTGTTGACCGATCAAGAGTGCTTGGGATGTATACACTTTACAATGGAGATTATTTAATTACTTTAGAAGAAAATTCGTATAGACCTGCAAGGATTGCGACATTAAACGGAAAAACAACATCCTCTGGAAGTTTTCACGGGCAGATAATTTTACCTGAAGATATTGAACCTGGTTCTTACAGGCTTGTATACAGACGCGCTGTCGGATCGGAAGAGATTGAAGAAATTGTAGCTAACGTTCCTATCACTGTTGCGTTTTTTGAAAGGCTAAGGTTTCAAGCGGCGATTTCTTCACCGCCTGAGACTATCATATTAGGTGACGATATCGATCTGACTTTAAAAGCAAGTTATCTTTCAGGCGGAAGTCTTGCAGGCGCATCATGGGAAGCTGCATGGTATGAAGAAATGTCTGTTTTCCGCTCGTCAAATAAAGATACAAAAGATTTTGAATTTGGTCCGCGCCGTGTTTGGGACGGTATGCGTCATATCGGTTCTGAAGATGGAGTGTTAAGCTCTCAGGGCAGCGCGTCGCTTAGCAGGAAAACCGGCGGCAGCAAAATTGAAGGCGCGCCTTATGTTTATCAGGCGGAAGCGAGGGTTACGGATATAAGTAATCAAATGGTTGCCGCATACCGTTCCGTGATGGCGCATCCTGCAAGTTTTTACATAGGTTTAAGCGGCAGCAGAAACGGATTTGTCCGCTCCGGCGAAGAATTTACCTGCAATTTTATTACAGTGAATCCGTTAGGTGAAAGAACATCAGGTAACAGCTTTTTTCTGCAAACCGGCGAAGGCGCGAGGCAGTTAAAAGTAGAACTGATACGCGAAGATTGGCGGCGTATCCAACAGCGCGGTGTAAACGGTTATATAAATGATGAATATACTTTACAGCAAATTACAGACAGCGTTCAAACGGTAAATATTCAAAACGGATCGGGTGTAATCAAAGTGAAACCTTCGTCTGCAGGTTCTCATTTTTTGCGTGTTTCTTCCAAAGACAGGGAAGGCAGAACAGCTCTTACAGAAATGTTTTTTTATGTTACAGGTTCAGGCGGTTATTGGAACATGGAAAATCCGACAGAATTGCGTCTTGTTCCCGATCAAGATATGTATGAACCCGGCGATACTGCAAAAGTATTATTGCAAAGTTCTCTGCCGCAAGGATCATACCTTATTACAGTGGAAAGGGACGGAATATTTACAGAAGAGGTTCGGCATTTCACAGAATCTGTTTCTGTAATTGATATTCCGATTGCACGTAACTATGTGCCTGTCGTTTATGTCGCTGTTTCTTCGTATTCCGTGCGCTCAGGCCCTCCGGTTCATGAATACGGAAATCCTGATTTGGATAAACCTGCCGGGTATTTTGGTATAACGCGGCTGAATGTAAATTCCAGAACTAAAGCGTTTTCTGTTAATGTACAGACCGATAAAAAAACTTACCGTCCTGGCGAAGAAGTATCTATTACCTTAACTGCAACAAGAGACGGAAGGCCTCTTTCTAATGCAGAACTTTCTTTAATGGCTGTAGACAGAGGAGTGCTTGACCTTATTAATTACCGTGTTCCCGATCCTATAGAACATTTTTACTCTGAGTATCGTTTCCCGCTTTTTACAGGAGGAGGGGATTCGCGTTCCATGCTGATGGATCCTGTCACTTACAATATAGCAAACAGAATGGGAGGGGATTCAGATGACAGTAAAATTTCAGAACGCAAAGATTTTAACCCAACCGCGGTTTTTGAACCTATGCTCATAACAGATGCAAACGGGAAAGTTACGTGCAAATTTAAGCTTCCTGACAATCTTACAACATATCGCGTAACAGTTTTTGGAGCGCGCGGCGATCTTTTTGCATTAAAAGAGAGTGAAATTGCCGCTCAGAACAGGATAAATGTAAGAGAGGTTCTTCCTCGCCGCTTGCGGGAGAGGGATACTGCCGAAGCGGGTGTGTTAATCACAAACCTTGATTCAACTTCTCATGCAGTGACCGTTAAACTAAATATCGGCGCTCCTTTGGCAAACGATGAATCAAGCGGATTATCAAAAGCGGCAGGGCAGTCTTTTGTTGACGGAAATACGGAACGTCGTGTAACGGTCAGAAGCGGCGAGAACGCTATTGTTTATTTTGATATTGCCGCCGTTAAACAGGGTATTGTTACTCTAAACTTTACAATTAATTCAGATGTATTAAATGAAAGGATTATCCGTGAAATGATAATAGAACATCCTTTAATTATGGAAACAGTTACAACAACAGGAACGGTATCGGGCAGTTCTGCGAGCGAAGGTTTAGTAATACCTTCATTTGCAGATAACGGTGTCGGAAACCTGACGCTTATCTTGGACGCAACCCGGTTAAGTTTATTGGATTCTGCGATTAATTATCTTTTCCGCTATCCCTACGGATGTCTTGAGCAAAGAAGTTCGGCTATCATGCCGCTTGTAGTTTTCGGCGAATACTTAGACGCTTTAAGTATAAAAAGCGAAGTTGCAAATCCAAGACGTGTTATAGAAAATGAATTAAGATCGTGGGCTAACATACAGCTTTCTAACGGAGGTTTTCCCTATTGGCCTACAAGTACAACAAGTGATTTATATGTATCTTTAAGGATCGCTCATGTAATTGCAATTGCAAAATCAAAGGGGATTAATATTCCATCATCGCTTAAAGTCCCTTTACTTGTTGCATATTTAAACCGTGAATTTCAAACTTTACAGAGCCGCAGATCAAACTCATATGATTATATTTATCAATCTTATTTACAATCTTATATGTTATACGTCATGTCGCTTCTTGGCGAAAGAGTTGATCCGTCAAGGTTAGCCGAAATTTTAAGCCGTGACAATATTGATCCGTCTGTTCTTGCATTTACCGGCATGACATACAGTGTTATAGGGCGTGAAGCCGATGCTTCAAATACCGCTCAGCGTTTACGCAATCTGGTTCGTCTGACAGCAAGAGGCGCTGATCTTACAGACCAATTGGAAAAAGAGCGTTTCAGTTATTACGGCGGAAATATCGAACAATTAGCGCTGACCTTACAATTTTTCGCAGATCAATTTAAAGGCGATGATATAAATTCAAGGCTGCTTTTTTCATTACTGGAATCCCAGAAAGCTTCTTCAGGAGAGGGTTTTTGGCAAAATACCGCTGTAACAATCCGTGTTCTTTCTGCAGTAGATGCGCTGATACGAGCGGAAAATTTAACAAATATTAATGTAAACGCAGCGGTTAAGTTAGGTGCAACAGAACTTTTAACCGGATCATTTAGAGGCTTAGGCGCAAAACCTGTCACCGGTATTTTAGATTTTAATAACTCTGTAATTTCTAATATTGCAAAGGATCGTATGCACCAGTTGGAATTTACACGTAACGGAACAGGAAACATCTATTATACAGCTTCTTTACGTTATGCGCTGCCGTCTGAACTTCAGTCTTTCCGCGATGAAGGTTTAGGAATATTTTTTACAGTTCACGATATAAACACAAATGAAGAGATAAACAGCGCTTCATTAAGGAGCGGAAAAACATACCGTGCAAGAGTGCGTGTATCTTCAAGCATGGATCGCTCCTATGTCGCTTTGCGCGTTCCTGTTCCTTCAGGCGCGGAAATTCTTGACATGGCGTTTGTTACCACAGCTTCTTATGCGGATGCGGGAGGCGAAAGCGGAAATGATTCAACTCAAAGAAGCTCATGGCTCAGCCATCAAACTATAATGGATAACGAGATTCAATATTTCTGGGATTATTTTAACAAGGGGGAGTCAACTGTAAGTTTTCTTTTCCGCACAGCAAGAAGGGGTGTGTACCCGACACCTCCTGTGCAAGCAGAATGTATGTATGAACCGGAAATCTTCGGCAGAACCAAGGGCATGATTTATACGATAGAATAGGGGGTTAATTAATTTAACCGCTATCATGATATATGAAAAAGTTGATAGATAACGCGAGACACTCTGTGTTTACTCTGCGGTGAAAATTTTATGGATTTTAATTTGAAGATTAATAATAAATTATTACGAATTATTATAAAAATAACTGTATGTATTATTACTGTCTTTATATTATTTTGGTTATTTCTTAGATTTTCTCCGTACCCGCAATTGCGTCAATTTCTGTCGCGCCCTTACAGTGTCCGTTATTATGATCGTTACGGAATGTTGTTGCAGATAACGCCTCTTGCCGACGGGCTTCGCAGAGAAAGACATGAAGAAATACCGCAGCATATAAAAGATGTTTTTATTTTTGCAGAGGACAGGCGTTTTTATCAGCATTTCGGTGTGGACGGCTTATCTGTACTTCGCGCTTTTTTTCAAAATATTTCAAAAAGCAGAAGGGTGAGCGGCGCGTCTACAATTACTATGCAGCTCTCCCGTTTAATTTCAGATAACGCGAAGCAGCATACACCTAATCAAAGTAATTCGCAAAGTATGAGGCATAAAATAGGAGAAGCTTTTAACGCTTTGCGGCTTGAGACGAGGTTTTCTAAAAACGAGATTCTTGAACTTTACATTAACTCCCTTCCTTTTGGATTTAGCGCAGAGGGGGTAACATCTGCGGCGCGGACTTTTTTTGCAAGCGAGTTATCAATGCTTTCCCCAGCGCAGCTTTTTTGTTTAGCGGTTATCCCGCGCCGCCCAAACCTTTATAACCCTCTTGATAATCCTGAAAAATGTATGGAAGCGGCTTCTTTATTACATAAAAGATTTGCAGATAACAAAAAATTATCGCGCAAATGGAAGTTACTTGCAAATATTAATGAACTTGATTTTAAGTATGCTGTTTCATCTGCAAGGCGTTTTCAATATCCTTTTGAAATGCCCCATTTTATTAGGTTTATAAATTCTCAATCAGATTTTTCTGAAGATAAAATTTGCGAAATGCATCTTTCTGCCGATCTTGCATTACAAAAATATATTCAAAATACAATTTCCGGTAATGTTTCGATGTATTATTCATCGCGTTTAACGAACGGCTCTGCAATAGTAATTGATAATGAAACAGGTGAAATTTTAAGCTGGGTGGGAAGCGCAGATTTTTTTAATGCAGAAGCTGCAGGGCAGATAGACGGAGTGCTTGTTTTAAATCAGCCAGGCAGCAGCATGAAGCCTTTTCTTTATGCAATGGCTTTGGAAAAAGGTTTTAAACCGACAGATGTAATTGCAGATATTCCTATGACCTTCGGCGAAAGTGAAATTTATATTCCGCAGAATTTTAACAATCGTTTTAACGGCCCTATGCTTTTTCGTTCCGCTCTTGCATCTAGCCTTAATATTCCCGCAGTGTATTTGCTTTACAGGTTAAGTATAAGAAATTATACTGATCAGCTTTTAAAATTAAAATTTGATTCTATCGAACATTCTGCACAGGAAGCAGGCTTAGGTTTGGCTTTGGGAAACGCGCCTGTCAGTCTTTTGGAATTAGTCAGAGCTTTCAGCGTGTTTCCCCGAGACGGTTATTTTTTACCTTTAACATGGGAAGTGCAAACTACGTTTACTCAAAATAACGAACAGAGAAAAAAGAAAGACGAGCAAATTTATTCCGCTGATACGGCGCGGCTAATTTGTTCTTTTTTATCTGATTCTAGCGCAAGAGTGCTTGCTTTCGGATCAGGGAGGAACTTTAGAACTTCTTTTCCCGCTATTTTTAAAACAGGAACCGCTAATCAATATCAAAGTATAGTTGCGTTAGGTGCAACTATGAAATACAGTGCAGGCGTATGGATGGGAAATTTTACAGGAGAAACAGTTTTAGATAAAACGGGAAGTTCTATCCCCGCTGCAATAGCCCGCGATACATTAAATGCCCTTCATGGCGCTAATCCAAATTTAATACAAAATTTTCCTGTACCTGAAAACTGGAAAATAAATAGAGTTTGCGGTCTTTCAGGAATGCCGCCTTCAGAAGCATGCCTTTCAATTATTAATGAATATGTCCGCTCGGATGAAGAAAGAAAAATTTGCACATGGCATTACCTTGTAAACGGCAGAAGCGAAACCGTATATCCTGCAGAATATCAAAGCTGGTTTAATGCTTCTGTAAGACAGGGTTCCATTGATTATGCTTCCCGTTCTCTTGAAATAATTAATCCGCGGGACGGTTTTGTGTATTTATCAAATTTTAATAGCGGTATGGAAGAAATCCCCGCAGAAGTTATAGGCGGCGAAGAAAATATATTACGTATAACGCACAACGGCAGTTTTTTTAATATAAGCCGCCCTTTTATATTTTTCCTTCCGCGTATAAAAGGGCAAAATGTTTTAAATGTACGGAATGGAAACGAAGAGAAATCAATTACGTTTATGATAGAATAAAATTTTTATTTTACCGCAGAATTGCACAGAGCGATTAATTTCATATCGTATCCTTAAATATTTGATAATCGTTATTTATAAAAATTAATATTTTACATCTTGCGCAAAAATTTAACCTATGTTATTATACCTACATGAGAAATAATAAATTTACCATTTTTACATTTATAGGAGTTTTATTTATTTTGAGTGCGGTAGAAACAGTTGATGCCCAAAGTTTGGGCGACGGGCTTTTTGCGCGGATTACGACCAATAGGGGAGAAATAATAGTGCGCCTTGAATATCAGAAAACCCCCCTTACTGTCTGTAATTTTGTCGCCCTTGCAGAGGGCAATATGGCAAATCATCGCGGCAGGCGTTATTATGACGGTTTAGCTTTTCACAGGGTTATTTCAAGAGCAAACGGCGACAGGTCAGATTTTATGATTCAAGGCGGCTGTCCGCAGGGAAACGGTATGGGCGGCCCCGGATACAGATTCCCTGATGAATTTGATTCCACTTTAAGGCACAACAGGCCGGGCGTTCTTTCAATGGCAAATGCAGGCCCCGGAACTAACGGCAGCCAGTTTTTTATCACTATAGTTCCGACACCGCATTTAGATGATAAACACACAGTCTTCGGTTTTGTTGTTCAAGGGCAAAATATTGTAAACACGACACAGCAGGGAGATATTATCCAGTCAATTTCGATTATACGCAACGGAACGCAAGCAAACGCTTTCAAAGCCGATCAGGAAAATTTCGACAGATTGCTTGGACAGGTTGGCGCTGCAGGAGACAGAAGATTGCAAGAACAACGGCAAGCGGTTATTGCAAAAATTAATGCGGATTATCCGAATACACAGCAAACCGCTTCCGGTATCCGTTACATTATTCAAAAAGAAGGGACGGGCGGAAAACCTGCAAGGGGCAGAACTGTAAGCGTGCATTATACCGGCAGATTGCTTGACGGTACTGTTTTTGACGATTCTGTTTTACGCGGCAGGCCTATCGAATTTCAAGCGGGGCAGGGAAGAGTTATTCAAGGATGGGATGAAATTATTTTAGATATGAGAGTCGGCGAGAAGCGCCTTGTCATTATCCCTCCTGAACTTGCTTACGGAGAAAGAGGCGCAGGAGACAGAGGCGTAGAGGTAATTCCTCCCAATAGTTTTTTAATTTTCGAGATGGAATTAATGAGAATTAGATAATAAAATTATGAAAATAAAATTATTTAAATTAATAAATATTAAATTAAATAGAAGATTATATGGATAGCGAAAAGAAACCTGAAACCGATAATACATCAGGAAGAAAAATATTTTTCCTCTATCCTACTGTATCTGTACAAAATCAAATTATTACCGAGTTAATTCAAAATGAATACGAAGCTTATATAGCAAAAGATCATTCCCGTCTTTCATACGCATTAAAAAATTATTCAGATTCAGTTATCTATATTAATATTGATGAAAAAATGCCGTCGCAGGAATGGGAAAAATGGATCGGAGGTATATTAACAGTTTGCCCGAATTTAAAAATCGGTATTTTCTCTAATAATAATGAAGATGAGTTCCGCGAAAAATTTGTTCAGCAAAATCACGTAACATGCGGTTATATTTTCCAAAAAGTTGATATGACCAAAGCTGTTTCCGTTGTTTTGGATAAAATGAACGAGCTGAATATAAAAGGGCGGCGCAAATATTTACGCGCTTCAACAGAACGCGAAGCGAACGCGACAATCAATATCCCTTACGGCGGCGAATTTCTTCACGGTATGATTAAAGATATAAGTACAGTAGGTTTTTCCTGCGTTTTCGATCAAGCGCCGACACTGGCTAAAAATTCTCTTATAAAAGGTATTCAATTAAAATTACAAACTAATCTTCTTAATGTTGAAGCTGTTGTTTACGGTTCACGCGACGAAAACGAACAAAAAATATTTGTAATGCTGTTTACCCAGCGTGTAGATTCTGATGTCCGCAGCAGAATCAAAAAGTACATACAGGGAAATATACAAAACAAAATGGACGTTGAGATAAATTAAAGAATTATATCCCGAATAATTTTATCCCTTCGCCGGGAAATTTTTCCTTTACTTTTTTTATCGCACGCTGTATGCCTTGCGCTTCTTCTTCTTCGCACCAAATTATTAACGCGAAATTTTCTTCCGGCCAGACTGCTGTTCCCATGCGGGGGCCGCAAGCGCCGACCCCGTGTATGTTTGGAATCATTGTGTATTGTTTTCCAACATTCTCTTTGTTTAAAGCTTCTAAAATATTTTCTTCTACTGAGCGGTTAGCGATTATTTCTATACGGATCATTCTTCCTCCACGACGCAGCCTTCACTTACTATTGCGGAGGTTGCAATTTTTAATTTTGCGCGCCCTTCGCCTGCGGCGATTTTGTCGCGTCTTTCCTGCGCTTTGCTTGCGCGTTTATCTGAATACTTGTTAATAATAGCATACATTACAGGCATCAAGAATAAGGTCATCAATGTACCGAAAGAAAGACCGCCGAGTACGGTTTTTCCAATCGGAGCTACCAATTCCGTTCCTTCGCCGGGAAAGAACGCCATCGGTACAAGGCCTAAAACTGTAGTAACAGTTGTCATTAAAATCGGGCGTAAACGGCTGCGGGCAGCTTCTATGATTGCGTCATTTAAAGGATAGCCTCTCTTGCGAAGAAGGTTTGTGTAATCAACAAGGATGATACCGTTATTTGTAATGATACCGATCAAAACTAAAAGTCCGACAGCGGTAAGTACATTAAAGATAGTGTTTGTAATAAGATATATCGCTACAATTCCTATAACAGAAAGAGGGATAGTAAGGATGATGATGAAAGGGGAACGGAATGATTCAAAAAGGCTTGCCATTATACCGAAGACAAGGAAAATAGCAATGACGCAGATTAAAATAAATCTTGTGAACATTCGAATCATTTGCGCGTTTGCGCCGCTGTATTCAATTATAATATCATCTTCAATCGGAATTTCCCTTCTCATTAAATCTTCCACAAGCGATTGCAATTGATTCGTTTTTGCTCCGGGTCTTGCTCCTGCCGTTACGTGAATTACACGGCTTTGGTTTTCACGGCTTATGGATAAAGGCCCTGTCCCTTCCTGATATTTTACAAAACTTGAAAGCGGGACTCTTCCTGCCATCTGGCTGCTTATAAAAATGCTGTCTAATGCCGGCAGTGTATTACGGTCAGCTTCCGCTAGAATTAAAAGCACATCATAATCTTTTCCGCTTGATTTAAACCTTGTCGCTGTTACGCCGTCTACCGCAGCTCTAATTTCATTTCCGACTGTATAGGTGTTAAGCCCAAGCGCATACATTTTTTCGCGATCAAGAACAATTTCAAATTGCGGCAGACCGTCACGCAAATCAACCGAAGGCTCTGTTACATATTCTGAAAGATGTTCTTTAAGCAGCGCCGACATCCGCTCGCCGATTTCTTTTCCTTTTTGTAAATTGTCTGTGCGTAAAATTATATCGACAGCATTGCCTCCTCCCATCATGCTGCCCATTCCGCCGCCGAATGAAAACATTACACCCGGGAATTGGTTAAAGTAAGGGCGCAAAATATCCTGTATTTCATTTGCAGTTTCCACTCTCTTTGAAAATTCCGGCAGATTGATTCGCAGCGATCCTGAGTTGGAGCTGTTTCCGCCAAAGCCCATAAAACCGCCGCCGCCGACACGCAGTACAAGCCTGTCGTATCCTTTAATTTCTTTTTCAACAATTATTTGCAGTTGTTTAAGCACGGCTTCAGTTTCCTGTAAAGCCGTTCCCATAGGAAGCGTCGCCGTTATGCTGACATTATCGCTTTCCTGCTGAGGCATAAATTCCCATCCTATTACAGGAATAAGAATTATACTTATAACAAGTAATACTGATAAAACCGTAATAACTATTAATTTTTTATTTAAAACTTTTCTTACTGCGTTTTTGTATTTTGTTTCCAGCCAGATAAAAAAGTTTTCAAACTTTAAATCAACTTTTGCAAGAGGGCCTTTTAAGGGTACTTGTTTTCGCGTAACAATCGGAAGGTAATGGCTGCAAAGAACAGGGACTAGGAAAATCGCCGTGAAAAGCGAAATGCCTAGCGATATTACAACAGTAAACGCCAATCCTGAAAATAATTCACCTGCTAATTCCAAAAGACCTTGAAACATAACAAGAGGAGCGAAAACGCAAATTGTTGTAACGGTAGAAGCTGTAATCGCAGTGATCATTTCTGAAGTGCCGATGACAGATGCGGTTTTTAATTTCGCGCCTTTCTCGCGGTATTTGTAAATGTTTTCTAAAATAACAATTGAATTGTCAATCAACATTCCAATTCCAAGAATAAGTCCCGCCATAGTCATCAGGTTTAATGTCAAACCCCAGAAGTACATTAAAAGCATCGTTATGATAACAGAGACAGGGATACTTATTCCGATAATGATAGTCGGCTTTAAAGAACGTAAAAATAAAAACAAAGTAAAAATCGCAAGGAATGCGCCCATAAAAGCGGTTGATGTTACCTGATTAAGAGAATTTTCTATCATATCTGTTGTGTTAAAAAGTTCTGTAATTTTTATATCAGGAGGAATTTCACGCGAGATTCTTTCTATTCTTGCGCGTAAATCCTTTGCAGTTTGCACGGAATTTTTACCGCTTTGTTTTTGAACGTTTAAAGAAACAGCAGGCTGCCCGTTAACAAAAACAACACTTGATTCGTCTTTATATCCTTCGTATACATCTGCAAGGTCTCTTAAATATATTTGCCGGGGCATCTCCACTTGCCCGCCGGAATAACCTCCGCCCCTGTATGAAATTACCGTATTTCTTAATTGATCAAGAGAAGTATATTCACCCATTGTTGTGAGGATGTAAGACATCCCGCCTTCTGTAATTGTCCCCGCCGATGTTTGAATATTCTGCACCATGATCATTTGCTGTATCTGCGTAATTGTGATGCCGTAAGCTTCAAGACGGCTCTGCGGAATTTCAACACGTATTATTTTTTCCCTGCCTCCGTCTACTGAAGCTGTAGCGATACCGGGTGTCTGTTCAATACGCGGGACTATTGTATCCTCTGCAATTTCGCGTAACTCTTCGGGAGTGCGTCTGTCAGATGTTACCATTAAACCCATAATGGGGATCATCGATGGATCAAATTTAAAAATCATCGGCGTGTCTGAGCCGCTCGGTAAATAATTTCTGATACGGTCAAGAAGATCGCGGATAGAATTTGATGCGTCAGACATATCCGTTCCGTAAGTAAATTCCATGATAACTAAACTTGATCCCTTGCTAGATGTTGATGAAACTTTTTCCAGCCCCGATGCGCTTGATAAGGTTGCTTCCAAAAGGCGCGTAATGGAACGTTCAACTTCTTCAGGGCCTGCGCCGGAATAAGAAGTAAAAACCGCCAAAATAGGAGGATTAATCTCTGGATACAGATCGATAGGAAGGTTTGCCATTGCAAAAAAACCAAGCCCTATAAGGAGGGCGAAAATAATAAAAATTGTTGTCGGCCGTGCAACGACGTTTTTAACCATACTCATAATTTTTTCTCCGTTACACTAATTTGTTGCAAGAGGCGCAATGCGTTCAATGATGTTTACTCTGAAGCCGTCATCTAACAAGGTCTGCCCTCTTACTACAATCTCTTCGTTAGGCGCAAGCCCGCTAGAAATTTCAACAACTCCGTCAATTAAAATGCCGGGAACTACAATCCGTTTTTTTACAACATTGTTATCAGGGTTTCCTTCGTCTTTTTCAACTACATAAACATACTGCTCTCCGAATCTGCTGATAACAGCAGCCGCAGGAATTTTTACAATATTATTTTTTCGCTCTGTAATTAGCCGCACCTTTGCAAACATACCGGGTTTTAATCTTGCTGTTGCGTCGTTTACATTCACACGCACTTCCATTGTTCTTGATGCAAGATCGACAGTCGGCGACATTTCGCTTATGCTTCCGTGAAAAATTTCTCCCGGCCATGCGTCAAGGGTGATCTCGCACGGTAAATTCATCGCCATTCTGGAGATGAATCGTTCCGCTACATTTAGGCGTATCTCAAGACCGCCGCCTCCTGCAATTCGCGCTATAGGAACAGCTTGGCTTATCATCATCCCGATTTGTGCGGGCATCATTGTAATAGTCCCTCTTATTGGAGCTGTAACTATGCTCTGTCTGAATGTCATTCCGGGACGTGAAGGGTCAACCGCTGCAATACTGTCGCCTCTGTTTACAAAACTGCCGACAGAAACATAAAGTTCTGTCACCCTTCCTGCCGCATCAGAATATGCGTCAATTGTCGAACCTGCGTAAATGTCACCTGACAAGGTGATATAATCTTGAATTTGCCCCTGCACCGCTAAAACTGAGTTGACAGCGAAAACAGGCGCTTCCGGTACAACTTCCTCTTTTTCTTTATTCTTTGAAAAAATTCCTTTTATTTTTTCGCAGCCGGTGAATGTTAGCGCGGCTATTATCAATATAAAAATAAAGTTACGCGCTATTTTTTTTGTGTTTCTTGTAATCATTTATCTGCTCCTTCTTGAAAGGGTTCCGAATGGAACGCCGATGGAATATTCAAGGTCTATAAGACCGTTAAGGTAATTAAATTGCTGTTCAAGTAATTGGACACGCGCTTGATGCAGGGATTGCTGCGCGTTTTGAACTTGAAAATAATCCTGCAAACCCGCTCTGTACGCTTCTTCTGTCAGGCGGTAAGATTGCTCTGCAAGCGCTACAGTTTGCGCCAGCGCTTCTGTATTAATACGAGTTCTTTCAAGCGACAGAACTATATTGGAAACTTCGATTTCTGTACCGGTGATTAATTGCGCAAGCCCTATGTTTACTGTTTTTATTTGATCGTCTAAATTTCTTATACCTTGAAAATCTGCGCTAAACGGGATTAAACTATGCACCCGCAGCGCGAAAGTTATTGAAAAAGAACCTGACTGCCTCCAGTCGTCTTTGTTGCCAAACCAAGAGTCTTTCCACGGGTCTTTAATAAAAGCTGAAGTATTATTCCAGCTTAAACTTAAAGCAGGTGTTAGAGAAAAAATCTGCGCTCTTCGCGCGCTTTCCATCATTAATATTGTATGCCTTAATTCTTGAATGTCAGGTTTTCCCGCCGCCGCTTTTGAGATCATTTCTTTTACATCAAGAGGAATAAAACCGATACTTTCCGTTATAGGGATAAGTTCAAATTGAGTGTGATAATCCATCCCTAAAAACATTGCAAACTGCATCATGGAAAGTTTCATTCCGTTTTCAATTTGATCCATTACAGGCCGCATATTTTCACGCGCAACACGCGCTTGCAATAAGACAAGTTCCGGTGCAAGCCCTGCATTGTAATTCGCCTGCGCCATCTGCACTTGGCGGTCTACATTTGCGATAGTGACATGCATAAGAGCCATATTTTCCTGCAATAAAAGCATGTTGTGATACGCTTTACGCACATCGCGTTCCAATTGTAATTTCGCTTTTTCATAACTTAAAAGCCCTGTTTCATAATCAAGACGCAGCCGTTTTATATTTTCAAACATTGCTGCGCTGATATTTAGCGACGCTTGAATATTTCCGACAACATGCCATTGAGACAAAGAGATAGGATCGCTGACAAAAAATGTAGGTCCAATCACTCCATTTATTCCTTCAACTTGAAACGGCGTACCTGTACCGGGTATTGCTCTTGTAATGACAGTTTCTCCCTGTTCATTATCCCTGTTTAAAATACCTGCAACCGTTATGTTAGGGATAAATTGATTCCACGACAGAGAAGAGGCGCGTCTTTTTGTTTCTAATCCTGTTCTTGAAGATTCAAGGCCTAGATTATTTTTGAGCGCAAGATCAACCGCCTGATCGGGCGTTAAACGCAACAGTTCATGGCTGTTCAGTTCCTGGCTGTGAAGTGTTGCAGATAACAACACAATCATTAACAAGCAGAAAGGTATTACCAATCTTTTTGCCCATGCAAAGTTTGAGCGCTGCTTGTTCTTTTGTTTTTGATTCATAAACTAACTCCTGTTTTAAGCCCGTTTTTTGCGCGGCTTTTAAATTCCATCCGCTGAAACACGCGGAAGAAGACCGGCATTACCGCCCCGTCTTTTATGCGCACACGAAGTTTGCAATAGATTTTAATATAATCTTTTTTAATCATCTGATAAAGCCCCCAAGCCCTAATGTAATAAATTTATATAACACTCTAATATCATTATTTTGAACACTTGAGTTAACATTTTTATCAATAAAACTATTAGCAGTGTGCGTATGCTCTGCAGGATGAGTTAAAATGTTTATAAGTGAAAATAAAATCCAGTGAGAAATACATTTCTTATCATCTTCCTTTGAAACCTGCGTCTCTGTTTCTAAATTCCGCGTTATATCAATATCTTCAAAAAGCCTGAATATCTCCATGTTTTTATCGGGCTTGCCGAGATCAAGTTTGCGCGTGCGTATCCAATCCATCGCGATAAGTATTTCCGGTCTTGAACGAAGATAAACAGTAATTGAAAAAATCCCTAAGTATAATTGTTCCGCTATGTCAGAAGATAAGCTGATCCCTTGGCGTGCAAAAGAAATAATCCGCGCAAACTCGCTTGTAAAAAGACGGCGCAGCATATCTTTTTTATTTTTAAAATGACCGTAAAGGCTGCTTTTAGAAAGCCCCAAACGTTTTGCAACCATCTCCATAGAAACATCCCAGGGCCCCGCTTCCGCGACAGCTTGCGCAACCGCTTTAAAAAAAGGTTCAGGCTCGGAATTAAGTTCCATTTTTTCTACCTGCATTTCCAGTTTTTCAAAATCCAGCTCAATTTCACTGCTTGTCCAATGAAGCCCTTTTGTTATGATTTTAAAAATCGTAGATGTAATATTTTGAATATCGTTGACAGCCGGTTGTTTTTGCATGGTTTTATTTTTTTTATGAAAAAACGACATAAAGAAAGTGAGGGTAGTAAAGGCAAGGCGGATTATTTTAGTTTCTTCTTTACCTGTGTTTTCTGAAGTTTGCGCAAACCCTGTTTGAGCAAACTCTGTTTGAGCAAATTCCATTTGTGCATATTTTTTTTCTATCACACGCTGAAACACAGACATATCGGCTCCGCGTGTTTTTAATTTTTGCGATAAGGTAAACCCGTCAATATTGCGTTCATATAAATTAATCAACGAAAAAATAAGCGCGTATACATTTCTGGCGAAAAAACCTGCTACGCTCTCCACTAGAATTAAAATCCCTTTATCTGTGTCTGTTTCCTGCAAAGCTTTATTAAAATCATCCCGGACAGAGGAAGCAAAATCATCGAGGAACTTGTCCGTCATAGCCGCGATAAGCGCCTGTTTGTTTTCAAAATGACGGTAAAAAGCGGGCTTGCTCACCTTTAATTCGCAAGCTAACTGGGAGAGGCTGGTTTTTCTGTAAAAATTGCGGCCCCATACTTTAAAAGCCGCATCTACTATTTCTATCTTTGTCATGTTAACGACCGTTCGGTAACTATAACTATAACAAGGTATTACTGATTTGGCAACATATTTTTTTAATTCTAAAGAAATATTAATCAAAAATTTACTTAAGAATTTATCGCAAAGGAGACAATATTGGCTTTTAGTGTTAATTTATTATATAATTAATATATAACCCCTAATTCAGGAGTTGAAAGTGAAGAAAAACCGTCTTATACATTTGCCGATTACCGTCCTCGTTATCTGCTTATGTGCAACTTGTGTCACTGTAGACGGTGATTTTGACAGCCGTAATTATACCAGCCCTGAGAGTTTTGCTTATAAAACTCATGGAAAAGGGGATGAAAGAACCATAACCATTACCAATTACAGGGGGAAGAATTTTAATGTAAATATCCCCCCGCGAATCGGGAAATTCCCTGTCATCGGTATTGAAAACGGCGCTTTTAATAAAAAAAATATAACCAGTGTGATAATCCCTTTAGGCATTTCCTTTATCGGGGATAATGCCTTTGCAAACAATCAATTGTTTACTGTTACCATCCCTGAAAGCGTTACAAAGATCGGTCATGGCGCATTTTCCGGTAATAAAACCCTTGCCGGTGTAATTATCCCTTCAGGGGTTACAGTTATAAACCGTTCCGTGTTTACGGATAACCAGCTTAAGAATATTACAATTTCTCCTTATATTACGATGATCGATAACGATGCCTTTAGTTTAAATCAACTTTCTGTTGTAATTATTCCTCCTAACGTAACCAGAATAGGTAATTTTGCCTTTGCAAAAAATCAATTAACCAGAGTAGAACTTCATGAAGGGCTTACAATTATCGAAGGCAACGCTTTTCAAAATAACAGCCTTACAAGCATAGTGATACCAAAGAGTGTTACAAGTATCGGGAATTACGCTTTTTCTTATAATCAATTAAACAGCGTAACGCTTTTAGACGGTTTAAAATCAATAGGGGAGAGCGCGTTTCAATATAACGCTCTTGTTAATATAAATATCCCTGACAGTGTTACAAGCATCGGGAGAAGGGCCTTTGCAAATAACGCGATAAAAAGCGCGGTTATCCCTGAAAGCGTGACAAGCATAGGGGAAAGAGCGTTTGCAGATAACAATATTGAAACGCTTGTCATCCCCCATAGCATTACAATTATCAGTGATGACGCTTTTCATAACAACAAGTTGATTAATGTTAATATTAAAGAAGGCGTTACATATATCGGCGACAGGGCGTTTTATAACAATTCGCTTGTAAATATTTCATTCCCTTCCAGCGTTCAAAGAATCGGGCACTTTGCCTTTTGGGATAACGATTTGGACAGCGTGACCTTTCATGAAGGTTTAATCACTATCGAAAGCAATTCATTCTGTAAAAACAGTATTAAAAGTATTATAATTCCGGGAACTGTAAAAAATGTCGGGGACAGCGCGTTTGAAAATAACAAACTTACCCATGCGGAAATAAAAGAAGGGGTGGAGCATCTCGGTTCCAGGGTATTTTTTAACAACGCCTTAACCGCTATAACGCTCCCGTCAACAATAAAAAGTTTAGGTGAATCGGTTTTTTGGGGTAACGCTATAACGAAGATTACTCTTACCCGCGGTTTTAATTACAGTTTCAAAAAAAACGAAGGTTTGCCGGAAGGTTTTTACAGCGTTTTTGCGGCTAACGAAAATTCAAGCGGGACCTATGAATTAAGAGGCGAGCAATGGTATATAACAGACAGGCCTGTTATCGTCATCCCCGAACCTGAGATTGTTTCTGATAATTTTGATAATTCTGAAATTACAGATACGGAATAAAATTGAATAAGGTTAAAGATTATACTAACATTATTTTGATTTTCTGAGGCGGTCACTCTCTATGTGAGCATTGTTTGTAACATAATAAAAAATCGTCAATTTCATCGAGAAATTAATAAATAACGCGATAAATCCGAATTTTTTTCTTGCTTTCAAGATATTTCAAGATTATAATTTAAGAACATCTTCGTTGGGCTAAGGGCTTAATGTCATTTTAAGCTTTATTACAGGACTCAAAGGAGAGGAGGCGTCATGCAAATTACTGATATTAGGGTCCGCAAGGTCACGGGCGGCGGCAAGCCGAAGGCCTATGTTACGGTTACTTTTGACGATTGCTTTGTTGTACACAACATTAAGATTATTGAAGGCAAAACCGGAGTTTTTATTGCTATGCCAAGCAGGAAAACCAGGGCAGGGGAGTACAAAGATGTAGCTCACCCGATTCATCCTGAGTTCCGCATGGAATTGCAAAAACGTATATTGGAGAAATACGAATCCGGTGATGTTACTGAAGATGGTTCTGATGACATGTAAATTTAAATAGAATAATAGATTTTATTTAAAATTGATGTTTTCACAGTTCGGCTAATTAGTGTCTGTCTATAATGTGGACACATATTATAGACAGGCTAATTCAGAAAATTAACCCCCTTTTGGGTCTGTGTGCGGGAAACGGCTTCTCCGGGAAAGAGGAGGCATTTCCCGCATACAGACCCATGTTTATTAATATGTTGATTCTTTTAAATGTTTTTGATAGGCTTATATTTACGTTTGTATGGGACGTCGGCAAGCGGTAAGCCATCGGTCTTTGGAGCCGATATTCATAGGTTCGAATCCTATCGTCCCAAAATTCTTAAAGAAAATATTCTTTAAGTAAAAGGGGTTATCCCGGTAAATTAATTACGGAGTAGGTCATGGGCAAGGTAGTTTTACAGGCGAAGAATCGTGTTAAAGCGGGTTCTGCAGAATCACGCAGAATTAGGAAAAACGGCAGGATTCCTGCCATCATTTACGGAAGGTCGGGGAAAGCGGTTTCCATCGATCTTGATTCCGCTGAATTTGTTAAAGGAACAAAAGGTATTTCTGAAAGTACTATCGTAAAAGTCGAAGTAGAAGGGAAATCCTACGAAGCTTTTGTCAAATCAAGTCAAAGAAATATTATCGACGGCAAAATTCTTCATATTGATTTTTATGAGGTTGAAAGCGGTATCGCCCTGCGCGCTAAGGTTTCCATTATTCTTCAGGGGAATCCTATCGGCGTACGCGAAGGCGGTATGCTTGAAAATCCCGTTCATGAAATTGAAATTGAATGTCTGCCTAAGGATTTACCGGAGCGCATCGAACTTGATGTCTCAGGGCTTAAAGCAAACCAATCCATCCATGTAAGGGATATTCCCCTTGCTTCCGGCGTAAGACTGCTCTCTAATCCCGATAAGGTTGTCGCGCTTGTTAAATTAGCCAAAGCTG
>Ga0209755_10002700_pt1 | contig 23838 bp, 22 predicted proteins | sample TergutCo191P1_FD_187301 | JGI IMG/M metagenome (GOLD analysis project Ga0209755, IMG submission 187301) | Cornitermes sp. P1 segment gut microbial communities from Petit-Saut dam, French Guiana - Co191P1 (SPAdes) (version 2) | ecosystem: Host-associated > Arthropoda: Insects > Digestive system... | reverse complement strand
GTCCGTCGGCACGTGTCAACGCCATCGCCAACACACTTTTGGGCGCAGGAACAGGCAGCTTGCCACTCAGTGGCGCCAGTGGAAGCACGCAATATGTCCAAGCCCAATATGTGCTTCGTGACAATGGTGAAGCCATTGTGGTGATGGCGGTTGCGCTTCACAATGCCCCGGGACTTGACAACACCCCACAAACGCTTGCCGCTTTTGGCCTGGCCGATGTGGCCGGCGGTGCTGCCCTGGCACGCTATCTTGACCGAACCGTCGTGCAGTGCGAGCGCTCTGTGGCCAAGCGCGGCGCTGTGGACTTCCTCTTTGTTGTGGACGACTCTGCTTCCATGAACAGTGCGCAAGATCGCTTGGCTGCGGCCGGCACCGCCATGGCGGACGCGTTGAGCAACAGCACCTTGGACTGGCGTGTGGCTCTGGTGACGTCTTCTTACCATACATCTGAATGGGGCAACGCGGGCATCATTCGCGGCTTTACGGAAAATGTTCATGAATTCCAAGCTTGGTTGACCAAAGACAGCACTTGTCGACGAAGGGACACGGGCGCAACGTGCACGTCTACAACACAAAGTTGTGCATGCGGCGTCAGCGCAACCGAAGCCCAACGCCCATCTGCCCCAAGTTGCACCTATAATACCAATGGAGCAAACAGCGGTTGTTGGATTGGCGAAAATGGCAATGGCAATGAAGGCATGTTGGGCGCTGCACGTTTGGCACTCATCCGCATGAACGAAGCTTCCCCAGGCAACCGCATCCGGCTTCGAAGCCCAGAGGAGGCAGAAATTGTTGTCATTATATTGAGCGACACGGAAGACCAGACCAGAACCCTGTATCATTCAAGCGAATTCCAATTACTCTGGGAAGACATTCAACATTTCATCGACTTCTTCCAAGGAAGTACAACGACAATACCCACAATAGCTTTTGGCGATGGGAGTCCAATGGTTGTGGTGCCGCCCGTCCGCCCTGGCAACACCATCCAGGTGAATGCCATTTATTGCCCTGAGGGCCTACGGTGTGGTGCTTTGGGCGAGCTTACGCTTCCAACCTATCCCGACCACCTTACTCGCATTGAGCGTGTTGTGCTTGCAACAGGCGGCACGCGAAGGCCCATTAACAATGGGTTTGACTCGAGAAATGAGCCTGAACACCAAGCGGCTGTTCAAGAAGCCATGAGAGAAATTGTGGACAATGCCATTGGCAGCCAAGGCATTGAGACGCAAAAACCGCTCATCGGCGCTTCTCTGCGCGTGGCCGTCGAACACCCCGTCGGCGCATGTGCCAACAACGCCGACGTGCCACGCAGCCGAGTGAATGGTTTTGACTACAATGGCCTCTATAGGACAATCAATTTCTTCGGAAATTGCCGCCCGGACGACCAAAGCCATGTGGTGATTTCCTATCGCGCTTGGGAAGCCTTCGGCAACGCGTCTTTGCCATGCGAAGAAGACATGTATTTTAACCACGAAACGCTTGAATGCAGCGGCTCTCGTACATGCGACAGCGCCAGCAACACTTGTGTTTGTCCTCTCCCCGCTAACTGTGGCGGTTGCCCGGCAGAAATGCAATGCAGCACCGACATCAGAATATGCGGGTGCTTTGTGGAGCCTCGACTCCCCTGAGCCCCCAAACCCAACTCGGACGGGTTGAGCCTTCACCAAAGGCCTCTTCACAACAAAAGCAGGCTCGGCAAAACCGGGCCTGTTTTTTTGCCTTTTTGGAAGGTGGCCTTTTTCTTACGCCCCGCATACCCAGCAGAAAAAACAAGGGGCAAGGGGCTTGTATGCCCAGTGGAGTTGAGTAAAAGGCAGCTATGGAGTTGTTGCTCAACAGCATTAAGGAATATGCCTGGGGCTCCTCCTCGGCCTTGGCCGAGTTTTTGGGAGGGCCCTCTCCAACCCCTGCCCCTCAGGCTGAGTTGTGGATGGGGGCCCACCCCCTGGGCAGCTCCCAACTGCTGTGCGAGGGGAGGGTGGAGAGTTTGGAGGCCTATATTGCACGCAGGCCCGAGGCCTTGGGGCCCGGCTGGCGCACTTTGCCCTTCCTCCTCAAAATACTCGCTGTGGAAAAGCCCCTCTCCCTCCAGGCCCACCCCAACCTCCAACAGGCCCGCCTGGGTTATGCCGAGGAGCAAACCCGCAAGCTGCCCGCACAAGCCTGCAACTATAGGGACAGCAACCACAAACCCGAGTTGTTATGCGCGTTGACGCCGTTTGAGGCCCTCATGGGCTTTGAAAAGCCCACGCGTTTGTTGGCGCTGTTTGAGGCATTGGCCATTCCAAGCCTGCAAAAAGCCCTGCCCCTGCTGCGCCGCGAGGACGAGGCTTCGGCCCTGCGCGCTTTTTTTGAAAGCCTGCTGCGTTGGCCTGAAAACGAGCGGGCGCCTTTGCTGGCACAGGCCAAACCCGGGCTTTTGCGCCTGGCCCAGGCCGGAGCGTTTGCTGACAAAGCTGCGTTGGCTTTGCGCCTCCTGCAAAATTACCCTGAGGACATGGGCGTGTTGGGCAGCTTGTGCCTCAACTGGCTGCGCCTGCAACCCCTGGAGGCTTTGTTTGTGCCGGCGGGCTGTTTGCACGCCTACATAAACGGCATGGGGGTGGAGCTTATGGCCAACTCGGACAATGTGTTGCGAGGGGGGTTGACGCCCAAGCGTGTGGACGTGGACGCGCTGCTGTCCATATTGCGTTTTGAGAGTTGTACCCCCACCCCCCAGCAAGCCCTCCCCAAACCCGGGGAGGTGTGCCTCTTTGAGACGCCGGTGTCCGAGTTTTGCCTCTCTCTGCTGAGAGTGTCCCCCAAGGCCCCCTGTGCCCCCCAACGCCGAGGCCCTGAGGTATTGTTGGTATTAGAGGGGGAGGTGGCCGCCCAGGGCCCCAGCGGCAGTTTGCGCCTTCGCCGCGGGCAGTCCGCCTTTGTTGCTGCTGACGAAGGCCCCTATGTACTCATGGGGGAGGGGTTGGTGGCGAGGGCAACCCCGGGTGAGGTGGCAGGTGGGGTGGCCTTCTCATAGCGACAAACCACCCGGGTACCAATGCCCCCTCGCACAAAAAAATGGCCCTCCACGGTGGCCTTGCGCGGGGAGAGGACATTCACCAAGTCCTCGAGTATACGGTTGCAAACGGCCTCATGGAAGGCGCCCTCGTTGCGGAAACTCCACAAATAGAGTTTGAGGCTTTTCAACTCCACGCAGAGTGCGTCCGGCACATAGCATATGAGGAAGCGCGCAAAGTCCGGCTGTCCCGTAAGCGGGCACAAGCACGTAAACTCAGGGCACTCGAAGCTAATTTCATAGTCCCTATGGGGGGCGGGGTTGGGGAAGCTGTCCAAGGTTTTGGAAGGTTGGGTGGGCATGGGGGGGCCTATTAGCAGGTTTTAGGTTTCCATGGCAGCTTCTAGCCACAGGCGAAGCCATTGGGCGAAGGCGGGGTTTTGGGAGAGGGTTTGCAGGTGGCCCTGGAGGCGGGCGAAGGCCGCGTTGCCTGCCCACTCAGCGAGGGGGCCCTGCAGGCTTTGGGCGGCGCCGGGCAAGTCCGCATTGGCCAACTCGCGGGCCAGTTGGGGGAGGCGCCAAGTGAGGGCGGTCTCCAAGAGGGCGCGGCCCAGGGGTGGGCCATGGGGGGCGGGGGAGGCCAGCGCTTGGGCCAAGTCCTCGAGGGCCCTTTCCAAGGCTGCGTCCACAAACTCGGCGGCGCGTTTTTCGGCTTGGCGCTCCACCTCGGTGGAAACCGCCTCCACCATTTCCCCCAGTGCCCCCGCCTTGGAGAGGGCCGTACGCGCAGCCATTTTGGCCCAATGCCCCACTCCCTGGGCCACCTGTGCCACGGGTGCTGGCGCTAGGGAGGTGGTAGCCCTGCGGGCAAAGTCACCCAAAGCGCGAGAGAGTATTTTGCGAATAAGCTCTCTCACAGGAGGGGTATTGAGGAGGCTTTTGAGGAGGGCCGGGTTGGGGGAGAAGGGCCTGGAGGCGAGGGAGAGGAGGGCCTGTTGGAGGCTATTGGGGAGGGACTCTTCCAGGCGGCGGTTGTCGCCATTCCAACGGTTAAAAATATTTTCAACCCAGCGCTCCACCTGTGCAATGGCCTTGTTGGAAGAGAGCCATTCTTGCAGCATTTGGGGTATGGGGGAGGCCGTGGGGGCTATATTTTCAGTGTTGGGTGGGCCCATAGGGGGAGGCGGGGGCCTATGCTCCACCAGCAGCAGGGCAAGTTTGGGGAGCAAGCCTTCTGTTTGGGTGAGGCTTTGTTGCAGTTTATGGGCGAGTTGGGCGGCGGGGGCATTTTGGTTTTTTGGGGCTGGACTTGGAGTGGACAAGGTGAGACGAGACTAGCACACATGAAAACTCAGCAACCACGTTTTGTCTGGTGCGACTTGGAAATGACGGGGCTGGAGCCCCGGAGTTGCGCCATTATAGAAATAGGCATTGTTATAACGGACAAGGACCTAAACCCGCTTGTCGAGTTTGAGCGTGCCATTTGGCAGCCGGAGGCGGTGCTTTTGGAGATGGAGCCTTTTGTGAGGCAAATGCACACGCGCAATGGCCTATTGGAGCGTGTACGGGCCTCGGAGCACTCATTGCGCTCCACGGAGAAGGAAGCCATGGGGTTGTTGGCGGAGCATTTTGCGGTAGGGGAGGGGATTTTGGCGGGCAACTCCATTCATATGGACCGCAGTTTTATAGCTTGGCACATGCCTGGGGTGGACCGCTATTTGCACTACCGGATGGTAGACGTCTCCAGCCTCAAGGAGTTGGTGCGCGCCTGGTACCCCCAACAGGCCGGCCGCTCCAAGGTGGACACCCAACACACAGCACTCTCGGACATACAAGCCTCCATTGGGGAGTTGGCTTTTTATCGTCACCATTTTTTTAAGGGGGCACTTGAGTGACAATGGGGGTTTTGGGCCTGCGGCCCGGGCCATTTTTTGGAAAGGGTTCTTTTTGCCCTCCGGGCGGGTTTCTTTAACTGAGAATGTTTTTTTTGGGCCATACGGCCCGGCTTCTTTCGCCCTTCGGGCGTTGTTTTCTCCTGGGCCTGCGGCCCGGCTTCTTTCGCCCTCCGAGCGTTGTTCTTTTTGGGCCTGCGGCCCGGGCTTTTTCGCCCTCCGGGCATTCTGCCTCCGGCGGGGAACTTTTTGCTCGCCCAAAAAGTTCCTCAAAAACGGCTCCCTCCGGTGGCCCTGCGGGGCCTTGGCCTCACTTGCAACCCTCTTGGGGCTTCCCTCCTCCGCGCCCATCAGCGAGGGTCGCGGGGCGTTGTGCGAAACTTGGAGCGTGTCAGCAGTGCCGTTTGAGGCCACCTCGGAAAATATGCCTCGCCCGCGACCCTCCTAGAGCCATTCGAAACAGCCTCGAAAAATACCCTTCACTCGCAACCCTCTTGGGGCTTTCCTCCTCCGCGCCCATCAGCGAGGGTCGCGGGACGCTGTGCAAAACTTGGAGCGTGTCAGCAGCAGCTTTTGTGGCCAACCTCGTGTCTTCGACACGAGGCTTTCAAACACCCATGTGCCAACTTTGCATTACCTTATGTCAACCAACGGGTTGACATTATGTAAAGAACACTGCCCACAATGCAAGGCGTCTCCATTCCTCAAAAAAACGAAAATAAATGTTGACATTTTCGCAAACAAAAGGCCCAATTAAAAACGCTGCATAAAAAAAATGCAGTACGGGCTTAAGAACCCGTGTTAAATCTGGTGAACGAGAAGTGCCTTTGTAGTGCCGTCGGCCTTCGGCTTCTCGTTCGTGTGCCTCCAGTTTTCTGGCGGCCTGAGCGGGGACCGTATGGTCGCCGGTTTCACTAGATTTACCGGATTCTTAACTCGTTTGGGCCGTCGCTTTGTTTGGCTCCGGGTTGTCCGGCCGCCAAACAAAAACGTCTCAAGCGAGCCCTGCTTGTGCAGACAGGCAGCCAGGGTGCCCCGAGTTTGCAACTTCACCCGGAGGGCCACATGGATGGACACAAAAAAACAGGCAAAAACAACACCAACAGCAAAGCACCCGCAATGCAATATATTGAAATAAACGACATTTTCATTTCACTCGACTTGTGGCCCCCAGAAGAGCGTCCCAACGTTGCCGCGTCTGCATTGTCCGTATTGCCCGTGGAGATTGCACAGACAAATAAACAGCAGCCCGTTCAAAGCGGCACCCCTACACCTTGGTGGTTACCTTGGGTTGTGGGGGTGGTATTGAGTGCTGTTGTTGCACCAGTGGTGTGGTGGTTGGCACATTAAAGGTGGAGTGTTTCTTGGGCCTGCGGCCCGGGCCTTTTTTGGAAAGGGTTCTTTTTGCCCATTGGGCGGGGGTTTATTTAACTGAGAATGTTTTTAAGGGCCATGCGGCCCGGCTTTTTTTGCCCTCCGGGCAGGGTTTTCGCCTCTCGGCGAGTCACTTTTTTTTTGCGCGCGCAAAAAAAAAGTAACCAAAAAAAAACGGCGCCCTGCGGGGCTTTTCGCCTCACTCGCAACCCTCTTGGGGCTTTCCTCACCTGCCTCCATCAGCGAGGGTCGCGGAACACTGTGCAAAACTTGGAGCGTGTCAGCACTGCTCTCTGCATTCAACCTCGTGTCTTCGACACGAGGCTTTCAAACACCCATGTGCCAACTTTGCATTACCTTATGTCAATCCACGAGTTGACAGAAAGCAAGGCAAAGTTGACACTTCAACGGCATTATAGAGCCGCCTGCTGAAAGCAGGCGGTTGGCCACAAAAACTGCTGCTGACACGCCCCAAGTTTTGCACAGCGCTCCGCGACCCTCGCTGATGGGCGCGGAGGAGGGAAGCCCCAAGAGGGTTGCGAGTGAAGGGTATTTTTCGAGGCTGTTTCGAATGGCCTCAGGAGGGTTGCGAGTGAGGCGTGGTTGCCGAGGTGGCTTCAAATGGCACGGTTGAAGCGTTTCTCGCTTCAGCACTGAGTCACCCCGGCCCCCCCCGATGCAAGCGAGTTGAGGGAAGCTCCGGAGGGGGTCGGAAGTGATGCGGAAGGCCCCGCAGGGCCACCGGAGGGAGCCGTTTTTGAGGAACTTTTTGGGCGAGCAAAAAGTTCCCCGCCGGAGGCAGAATGCCCGGAGGGAAAAAAAGCCCGGGCCGCAGGCCCAGGAAAGAACAACGCCCGGAGGGCGAAAGAAGCCGGGCCGCATGGCCCTTAAAAACTTTATCAGTTAAATAAACCCGCCCGGAGGGCAAAGAGAAGCATTTCAAAAAATGGCCCGGGCCGCAGGCCCAAAAAAAACGCTGTCAGTTGGCACCCAACAACCCCGCCCGGAGGGTGAAAAGAAATAATGAGGGCCTGTTTACACCAGCGCTCAGTCTGGAGTACCCGCAGCACACAATTGTGTGCTAAACGGGTGGGGTGAGAGAGCACTTGGCGTTGTTGGGTTTGTGGAGCATACGCGGCTTTGGGGCCGCCCGTTTGAGGAGGCTTGAAGCCCTCACCCCCCTTAAGGACATTGCAGAAATACCCTGCAAGGAGTGGCTAAAAAGCCTGGACCCGGGCCTGCCCCCCCAGGTGGCCTCCGCTTTTGAGGCCCACCCCAATTTGAAAACAATGGGACAAGCTGTGTTGGAGGAGGCACAGCGTGCCCACATGCAGGTGCTATTCCGCGGGGAGGAGGGGTTTCCAGGGGGCCTGGAGGTATTGGGCGACGTGCCCCCCCTCCTCTTCGCCTGGGGTTATGTTTCCCCCCCGCCGGCCCCCAAAGTAGCCATGGTAGGTACCCGACACCCCGCCTTCCCCTTTTGGCAAACGGCGGAATGTTTTGCCCGCCATATGGCGCAAGAGGGGGTATTGGTGGTTTCCGGGGCCGCGGAGGGGGTGGACCAAATTTGCCTGCAAGCGGCCATGGAAGAAAGCGGCAGGGCCTGGGCATTTGTGGGGTGCGGGTTGGACTGCCTGGGCCAGGCCCAACAGCGCTTTTGGGAGAAGCACATGTGCGTAGGGGGGGCCTATTTCTCCGAGTACCCACCCGGGGCCCGGGCCGACAAAACCACCTTCCCCCGCCGTAACCGCCTCATTTCCGCCGCCGCGGACGTCGTCGTCATTTTGAGGGCACCCCTCTGCTCCGGCAGCCTCTATACGGCGCGCTATGCCATAGGGCAGCACCGCCCCCTGTGGGCTTTGGCGGGCAGCGGGGAGGACAACGAGGGCTGTATGGCCCTGTTGGCCTATGGCGAAGCCCGCCTCGCCACCCGCCCCGAGGACATTTTGGCCTCCCTCCCCAAAAGAGGGGCAAAAGCAGAGAGAGGGGGGGGGCCACCCCTCTGCCCACCCTCCACCCCGCCCTATATACCCCACCCCACGGGAGGGGGGACACACACCCCATATACTACCCCTGGCCTGCAACGGGCCACCCCTGCTGCCCCCAAGGCCCCCTCTCGGGGCCCCCTATGCCGGAAAAAACGGGGCATAGTACCCCCCCAGCGGGGAGAGTTGGCACCCCTGGTGGGGGAGGGACTGAGCGACGAAGCCCACCACATATGGGCCCAACTGGCCAAGGCCACCCTCTTTGAGGAGTTGCTGGCTGCTACGCACATGGAGTCCGCTGCCCTGGCCTCCGCGCTTTGTGAGTTGGAGTTGCTCGGCAGGGTGGTACAAAAACCCGGAAAACGCTATGAGCGGGTTTGACGGGTTTCACTCCAAATTGAAACCCGTCTGGAGGTTTATTGCCGAGCTCATGCCCAATTGAAACCGGTTTGGGGATTTGTTGCTGAGCTCACGCCCAATTGAACCCAACCTGAAAATTCACCCCAAATTGAACCCAGTCCGCAGAGTTTTTTGAAGTAGAACCCATTGAGCTATGGAATACCCCTCCCCCCCTACCACTGTTGTTGGGGCGGGGCTTGCCGGTGTGGAGGCCGCTTTTTGGCTTTTGCGCCATGGGCATGCCCTCACCCTCCTCGAGCAAAAACCCCACCACCGCTCCCCGGCCCACCAGAGTGACTTGCCCGCCGAGTTGGTATGCAGCAACTCCCTGCGCTCAGACGAGCCGACGACGGGCATAGGCCTCCTGCATGAGGAGTTGCGGCTGTTGGGCTCTCTCACCCTGCGTGCAGCCGACGCCAACCGCGTGCCCGCGGGCAGTGCGCTGGCCGTTGACAGACAGGCTTTCTCCCAAAGCATAGCGGACAGTTTGCAGGGGCTGCCGGGGCTTTTTTGGAGGCGGGAGGAGGCCACCTCCGTGCCGGAAGGTTTGTGTATTGTGGCCACAGGCCCGCTTACCTCAGAGGCTTTCAGCCAGGCGTTGGCGCCGCTGTTGGGCGACAGGCTTTATTTTTATGACGCCATTGCACCCGTGGTGGCGGCGGACTCCATTGACATGGGGGTTGCGTTTCGCCAGGGGCGCTTCCAAAAGGGGGACGACTACCTCAACCTGCCTTTGGACAAAGAAAGCTACCTGCATTTTATACACGCCCTGCGCACAGCGCAAAAAGTGCCACCGCATGCTTTTGAGGAGTTGCGCTATTTTGAGGCCTGCCTCCCCATAGAGGCCATGGCGGAGAGGGGGGAGGAGACGTTGGCCTTCGGCCCCCTCAAACCCGTGGGCCTGCGCTGTCCGCGCACAGGCAAGCGCCCCCATGCCGTTGTGCAACTGCGCCAGGAGGACAAGGCCCAAACCGCCTATAACCTGGTAGGCTTCCAAACACGCCTCACCTATGCGGAACAAAAGCGCATATTTGGGAGTTTGCCGGGCCTGCAAAACGCGCAGTGGTTGAGGCTTGGGCAAATACACCGCAACACGTTTATGGACGCGCCGCGTTTGTTGGGAGAGGACTTGTCCCTGTTGGGGAAGCCGGGCCTATTTTTTGCGGGGCAAATAACAGGGGTGGAAGGCTATACAGAGTCCGCGGCCTCCGGGCTATTGACGGCCATGGCGGTGCAGGCGCGTTTGGAGGGCCGGGTTTTTGTCCCCCCCCCACCGGAAACCGCCCTGGGGGCCCTCTATGGGCACTTGAGAGGGCAGGCGGGTTTGCCCGGAAAAAGTTTTCAGCCCTCGCACATAAACTTTGGATTGTTTCCTCCATTAGCGGCTAGACTCAGAAAGTGCGACAAGAAGGCAGCCATTGTTGCAAGGGCGAGGGTGGGTTTTAGGGAGTGGATGGGGAGGGTTTCACCAGCTTGCCGGGAGAACAGCATATGAGATACGTTTGGTTGGTTTTTGCCTTGGTGCTTGCGGCCTGCAAGCCTTCCTCCTCTCCCTCCTCTCCCCAGCCTTTGGGAGAGCCGTTGGTGAAAGGCCGCCTCAGCAACCTTCAGCTGTTGCCTGGCAAGACGCACGTATACTTTTTAGCGGACGCCCAAAGTCCCCAGCAGAAAGAGACGGCCTCGACGTTGAAGTTGGGCAAACTCTACCTATTGAGCCTACAAACCCGCAAGCAGGTAGAGATAGGGAAGCAGGTTGCCAATTTACCGGAGACGCAGCAGGCGAGTGCGGACGGGAAGCACCTCATATTTCTCGAGCAGTTTGACCTCAAAACCAAGACAGGCAACCTACATTGTGCGGATGTTGCCGGTGCTGTTGTTGGCAATGCGCTTGGGGAGGGTGTTGGTTTTTTTGTGGTGTCCCCCCAAAACGAGGTGGCTTTTATAGAGAGGGAGACGTTGAAGCTGGGGCCGTTGCCTCAAGGGCCATTTGTGGCGATTGCCGAGGGTGTAGCGAATTTGGAATTTTCTCAGGATGGGGGCACTTTGGCTTTCAAAAAGAGGGTTGAAGAGGGGGGGCAGCTTTGGGTAGTGGACTTAAAGGAGGCGGAGAAGAAGCCCCGGTTGCTAGCAGACAACGCAGGCAGTTACCGCCTCAGCAAGGACGGGAGGAAGCTGGTATATGCAGCCAAAGAAGCCTCTCGAGAGGTGGCCTACCGTTTGTTTCTCGCGGACACGAAGAAGGCGTCCTCGCCCAAGCAGCTTTCCCAGGAGATGTTTCGTTTTTTGTTGTCTCCGGACGACAGGTGGTTGGCCTACATAGAGACGAAGACGCCGGAGAAGCCTGGGGCGCTTTGGCTAAGGCCTTTGGAGGGGGCAGGGGAGGCCAAAATGCTGGGGGACAGGGTGAGGGATTTTGGGTTTGCCTCAACGGGGGAGGCATTGGCGTGGCGGGAGGCCTACTCGGGGGATGAGGGTTTGTTGGCGTTGGTTGAGTTGAAGGGGGACATGGAGCCCCAGCGGTTGGCAGCGCGTACACGGCATTGGCAGTGGAATGCGCAAGGGCGGGCCCTGGCCTACACGGCGACGGTAACCAACCCGGAGGTTTCCGTGGATTTGTTTTTTTTCCGCCTGGGGGACAAGGCGCCCGCCAAAATACACACCTGGGTATACGAATATGCCTTTAGTGTGGATGGGGAGAAGCTTCTCTTTGAGGCCAACTGTACACGGGAGGGGCGCAGTTGTGAGCTTTTGTCCACCCAGCCAGGAGGAGGGGAGGTGGGGGCCCAGAAGGAGAAGTTGGCCGACGGCGTATATAGTTTTAAGCAGTCCGCCGACGGCCAACGTATTTATTGGTTGCACATAACGCCGACGGCCCCCATACAAACCCAGCTTTGGGTGACGGACATTTCCGCCCCCCGCCCCCAGAAGTTGGCCGACCATATACATTTGCCACCCCCGCTGGCCATAGACGAGGCGGGGAAAAAATTCCTCTACATTTCAAACCAACCAGGCCACGAAGGACTCTACCTCACCGAGTGGAAGCCCTGAGCCAGGCGCCAAAGGGCAGGGAATAACCAAGCCGCAGTGGCAGTGGAAAGGTGCTCATTTCCTATGGAATATGCCGTGGCAAGCCGGCGCCCCAACTCAGGGGGCCAAAGCCCCGTCGTTTTGGCCTCTTTTTTTGGTTTTTTCCTCAAACTCGACGGTGTGCCCTTCTGGTTTTAGACTAGGCGCATGTTGAGGCATGCACCGACGGGCAATGGGAGAGAAAGCAAAGCGGACGACAGAGCCATTGAAGCGTTTTTGACGGAGTTGCGAGTGGTACGCGGCATGTCCCCGCGTACTTTGAAGGCCTATGCTTCGGACTTAAGGCTTGCAAACGACTACCTCTCAAAGCAGGGCCTGGGTTTTGCGGAGGCGACGCATTTGCATTTGCGGGGTTTTTTAGGGTTACAGGAAGCCCATTGTGCGCCGGCGACGCGTGCGCGCCGCGTAGCCGCCCTACGCATGTTTTTTCGTTATTTGGTGAAGACGGGGAGGGTGGCGGTAGACATAGGGGAGAAGCTGAAGACGCCCAAAGTCCCCAAGCGGTTGCCGCACATTTTGTCCGTGGACGAGGCCTTTGCCTTGGTGAATGCGCCGAGTGAGGAGGAGGTATTGCCGTCTCGCGACAAGGCCATGTGGGAGATGCTATACGGCGGAGGGTTTCGTGTCAGCGAGTTGTGCCAATTGGACGTTGCAGGGGTGGACATAGGGCAAGGTTGGGTACGTGTACTGGGGAAGGGAAACAAGGAGCGCATATGCCCCATTCACTCGGACGCACGGGAGGCGTTGAAGAATTGGCTAACCAAGCGTGCGTTGTTGTTGAAGGAGCGCAAGAAGGAGACTTCGGCATTGTTTCTCAACAACCGAGGCGGGAGGCTGTCCACGCGCAGCGTACACCGCCTGCTGCATGCCTATATACAGAAACTCGGGTTGCATACGGGGTTGTCGCCGCACAGTTTGCGCCACACCTACGCGACGCATTTATTGGCAGGGGGTGCGGACATACGCGTCATTCAGGAGTTATTGGGGCACGCCAGCTTGTCAACGACGCAGCGTTACACGCAGGTTTCTTTTGAATTGCTCCAAAAAATATATGACTTAACCCACCCTCGTGCCTAAGCCTCGGGCCCAACGCCCAACATTCATTTTCAATTTTATTTTCAAGGCTGCTAAAGCCTTGCTGCATGTTTCATGGAACAACCATACTTTGTGTGAGGAAAGACGGCCACACCGTACTTGCGGGTGATGGGCAGGTGACGCTGGACAAGGTGGTGTTGAAGGGGAATGTGAAGAAAGTCCGTCGGTTGGCGGACGGGCAGGTATTGGCGGGTTTTGCGGGCTCCACTTCAGACGCATTCACTTTATTTGAGCGTTTTGAAGGCAAGTTGAAGGCGTGCCAAAACCAGTTGTCGCGGGCTTGTGTAGAGTTGGCCAAGGACTGGAGGGCCGACAAGTTTTTGCGAAGGCTTGAAGCTTTGTTGATTGTGGCGAACAGAGACAGTTGTTTTATTTTGTCGGGGGCGGGGGATGTTTTGGAGCCGGAGCATGGCATTGCGGCCATTGGCTCCGGAGGCTCCTACGCGCTTGCGGCGGCGAGGGCATTGGTGGAACATTCTCAACTGAGCGCGCGGCAGGTTGTTGAGACTGCGTTGAAGATTGCCGCGGACATTTGCATTTATACCAACCACAACCTTTCTTTTGAGGAACTATAAACGAATGGCCCCTTTGACGCCTCGGGAGATAGTCAGCGAGTTAGACCGTTATATTATTGGCCAGAAGGCCGCCAAGCGAGCTGTTGCGATTGCGCTGCGAAACCAGTGGCGCAGGCAGCGGGTAGCGGAGGATTTCAGAGACGAGATACAGCCGAAGAACATTATTCTCATTGGGCCGACGGGGGTGGGGAAGACGGAGATTGCGAGGAGGTTGGCGAAGTTGTCTCGGGCGCCTTTTGCGAAGGTGGAGGCCTCCAAATTTACAGAAGTAGGCTACGTAGGGCGTGACGTAGACTCCATGGTGAGGGATTTGGTGGAGGCAGCAATTGCGTTGATTCGCGAGGAGAAGACGGAGCATTTTCGAACCAAGGCCAGGGAGTTGGCAGAAGACAGGCTGGCCGATTTGCTTGCAAACCCCGGAAAGTCCTCCCAACCTCTTCGGCATTTGGGAGGGGCGTTGCCTTCGTCGCCTTTGGTTTTGAGTGAAGCCGAGCGTGAGAAGTTGAGGGCCAGACTCCGCGCGGGGACTTTGGACCAGGAGTTTGTTGAGCTTGAAGTGAAGGAAACGCAGTTGGCCTTCATGAAAAATTTTTCAGGCCAAGGGCTTGAGGAGTTTGGAATTAACCTTCAGGATTTTTTTCGCAACGTCCCTGGAATGGAGCGCACCAAGAAGCAGAAGATGAGTGCGCCAACGGCTTTGTTGCTGCTTGAGAAGGAAGAACTTTCTGGGTTGATGGACCAAGACAACATTCAGAGTGAAGCGCTGTCTCGGGCAGAGAAGTCCGGGATTATTTTTATTGATGAGATTGACAAAATTGCAAGTCGCTCCAGTGGCCAAAGCGGCGGCATTGATGTTTCCCGGGAAGGGGTGCAGCGCGACATTTTGCCGATTGTTGAAGGCTGCACGGTGACGACGAAATATGGGAGTTTGAAGACGGACCATATTTTATTTATTGCTGCGGGTGCTTTTCACCTCTCAAAGCCGTCGGATTTAATTCCCGAGTTACAGGGGCGGTTTCCCATTCGCGTGGAGTTGGAGGCGCTTTCGGGAAGCGACTTGGAGATGATTTTGCGCGAGCCCAAAAACTCTCTTGTTCGCCAATACACGGAGCTTTTGGCGACAGAGGGCATTGCGTTGAGTTTTGAGGATGATGCGATTAGGGAGTTGGCGTTGTTTGCCTGCCAAGCCAATGAACGGATGCAGAACATTGGTGCCCGCCGATTGCACACCATTATGGAATGTTTGTTGGATGAGGTTTCTTTTTCAGCCTCTGAAAGAGTGGAAAAAGAATTTCGTGTAACAGCGGACTATGCGAAGGAGAAGTTGAAGCCACTCATACAGTCCGAAGACATTTCCCGTTATATACTCTAAACCTTCCAACGGGTTTTGAGAGACTCTGCTCAAACGCCATTCAGAAAATTGGTTGCACAACATAGCGAGGCAGCAGCCTGCGGGCAGGCATGGAGTTTCCATTGCCCATAGGCCTGCGGGTGGCACATTGTAGAGAAACTTCCTGTTGTGGGCGCCGCTTGGAGAGAATGTGGCAGAGTTTATACTCTCTTTATTATTGGCAGACGTGGGCTTTGGAATTTTCGAAAAAGCACTTTTGAAGTTTTGGTTGTTTTCAGCAAGGGGGAGGGTGTGAGGGCTTGTTGTTGGCCGTGTTGGTTTGCCTCGCACAAAGAGGGTGGGGTATGTTAACCTAAGTTAGGTGGCAGAGGAGGGGTTTTCAGTTTTATTAACAGAGGAGGGTGGGGTTAGCAGAGAGGGTGAACAGTGGTGAACAGCGAGGATTTCCTATGCCCAGAAAAGAGCAGGACATGTCTGAGGCAAAGAAAGAGAAAGACAAAGAAGAGGGTTGTGAAGCTGTATTAATGGCGCCGAGTTTGGCTGTCGGCTTAGGCGGATATGGCACCACAGACCGCTTTCCTGCATTTGAGGGGGTTGACCTCGAAATGCAGGAAGTCAATGTCCTCTTAGAGAGGGCTTCAAGGCTGTTGGAGTTGGACAACTACAGTGGTGCCATTGAGTTGATTTCGCGAGCGGAGGAATTGGCTCCTGAGCACCCGAGAGTGGCGCGGTTGAAGTTGCGCAGTGAGACGACTTTGCTGGCGGTGATGGAGTCCCGGCTGGGGGATTTGGAAGCCATTCCTTTTATAAAGCTGCGCGACGAAGAAATTCTCTGGTTGAACCTTGGAAGGAAGGCGGATTTTGTTTTGGAGAGAATGGATGGCCAGACGAATTTAGGCCAACTGCTTTCTCTTCCTGGAATGTCGCGTTTGGAGTTGGCGCGCATACTCAACCAACTGTTGGACAACAACGTTATAGACATGTGTTGACGAGCTGTTGGGGGGGGCTATGCTTGAGTTGAGAGGAAGGCGTTCAGCTTTTCTTTTCTCCAGCAGTCGAGCTGACGATACAACGCTTCTTTGCTGCCCAGGTTTTCGACAACCCAAGTTGCGCGTTGGCGTTTGGATTCAATGTCCATTTGGGAGGCCATACGCCGAATTGCCTGTTGTTTGGAATAGGCGTTGCGCTCCATGAGGCGTTGAAGTTGCATTTCATAAGGTGCATAAATAAGCAACGTAGCTTTCACAAAAGCATTGCTGCCGGTTTCAAAAAGCAAGGGTGCGTCATAGAAGACGACGGCTGTTTGTTTTGCTTCAAATTGGCGCTGGTGTTTTTTCATGAGTGCGTGGATAGCGGGGTGCATAAGGGTATTGAGTTTGAGTCGTGCTTTTGAATTTGCAAAAATTTCTTCAGCCAAGCGTGAGCGGAAGTCCGCCGTGGGTGTTTCTGCAATTTCTGGAAAGAGGCGTTTTATTTCTTGGAGACGCTCTTCAAAAACGTGTTTGGCCAACACATCCGCCTCAATGATTTCGAAGCCGAAGCGTTGGAGGCAGTGAGCTGCCGTTGTTTTTCCTGAAGCGATGCCTCCTGTGAGGCCAATAAGCGTTGTGGTTGGCAAGCGGTTGATAGACATGCGAATGGCAAGTCTACTGCTTAGCCTACACGAAAGGGACAGGATTTTCCGAAAGCAGATTTCATGGATTCAAACAAGCATTTGTTCATTTCATTATTCGTCATGGCTGTTTTTTGGGCTTGTCCGATAGGCAAGACAGGCACGGGGGGCCCACCTGCCGAAGGAGGGGGGAAGAATGGGAGTAGCAGCAAAGGAGAAGGAGAAGAGGGAGGTTTGGGGATTCAGTTGGCCGGGAGGTGCACAGAGGGCCAGGCGTTGTGTTATAGTTGTGTTATAGTTGTGTTATAGCTGGGTTATTGTGGGTGTAGAGCAAAGGTTTCAGTGAGGGGTTTGTTTCTGGATTTTCAGAGGCGAATAAGTTAACCTATGGAAGGATGGTTGAGGTTTTTGGGAGGTTGGACTCATGCATTCAAAGAGGTGTTGGTGGAGTGGGTTGTTTTGGGCCGGAGGTTTTCGGATATGGGCGGGCAGAAGAGGCGGTGGCCGTCGTCAGGGTGGCACGAACAATAACTGCCATTGGAGCAAGCATAGCGGCATGAGCCGTGGTTTGGGTATTTTTTCTAGGTTGAGAGGGGGGGAGGATGCATTGAGTTGGGCAACCGGGGGGCCGGGTTTCGGAGTTGAGGGAGGGTGTATGGTGGATTTGAGAGGGGTTTCTGAGCTAAACGTTCTATTGGCAGTGCACATTCAAAAGGCGACCTCGGATTCAAGGGTTTGCCCGTTGAAAGCAGGTCCTTGGGGCTTCAATTTCATCAAAATTTGCATAAGCCTAATATGTTTAATATGTTAGAATGCAGTGAATACTTGAGGTACCACAGAAGAAAGCGTTGACCAAAGGAAGGCAATGGGTGGAGAATGACGAACATGCGGAAGTCAAAGAGAGATTTTTTACCGATAGTGTTTTTAAGCGTGGTGTTGTTGGCGGGGTGTGATTGCAAGAACGACAAAGACGAGTGCAGTGCAAACGGTTGTGCATGCACGGGAGCGGGCGGTTCATGTACCGACGCGGGGTGTGAATGCAAGGGTGCTGATTGTGCATGCTCAGCAGGAGAGGATGCTGCATGCAAAGGCCCCGGTTGTTTGTGTACGGCGACGGGTGGTTGTTCATGTACAACTGCGGAGTGTCAATGCACAAAACAGAACTGTCGCGACTTTGATCTGAGGAAGTTAGAATGCAAACAGGGAGATCCAGACTGCCCGTTTATAGATCCTCTTTTTCCAGGCAAGGGAGAATCCGGCAAGAGTGAGAATGGCTCCTGGGGAATTGGGACAGAAGATGTGGAAATAGAGGGGGCAGTGGAGAATGGTGGCAACATCACACTTCGCCCAGGAGTGACGAGAGAAAACCTGCACTACATGTGGTTGGCAAACACCGAACAGGGCTATGTCTCCAAATATGACACCAACACCGGCAGAGAAGTGGCTCGCTACCTCACCATATTCCCTCGTGGGTGCAGTGAGACAAACTCGGGGGCGGATTGCAGCACACAAGACAATGGTCTTGTGGATGTGAATGGCCCCATTGGATATAGAAGAACTGGAATTGACAGCACAACGGGGCAGCCATACAGTGTATTGGAGGGTGTGCAGCCCAGCCGCACAGCCATTGACTACAATGGGGATGCCTGGGTGGGCAATCGTGCCAAATTTGACGGTCAGGAGCGACCGGGGCTAACGAATATAGGGGTGACTAAACGGGCATCCATGACGAAAGTTGCCAATTCGTTTGTTCCGGAGCGTTGTCGCAATGGTGGTGCAAAGACCAGCAGCGATGCAAACGGCAACGGCGTTATTGATGCGGATGAATGGTATCATCCAAATCGCCCTGGCTACACTTGGAACTGGACTGACCCGAACAGCTATGACGACTGCGTGCTGTTCACGACGCTTGTTTGCAATCCGATCACCGCTTTGCCTCTTCCGTCAGATCCCTACCCCAACGAAACTGCTGGTGTCCGAGCTGTGGCTGTGGCTCAAGGCGAATCTTCTGCAGGGGATGCGTGGGCAGGCTGTTGGTCAGATTCGAAACTGGTGCATTTGCATGGCGACACAGGGGCGATTTTGCACCAAGTGGACCTGGACATTCGTCCCTATGGTGCCATTGCCGACAGGGATGGGCGTGTGTGGGCTGTGCAAAAAGAAGGTGGAGTGGTCTATCATGCTCAGAGTTCAGATCCACAAACAGCACCATACCGCGAAACAAACTACTTTGCTGTGCAAGCAGTGAATGCACGCGCCAACCCACCCGTTGCTCTAGAGCAAGCTCGTCCGAATGAAATAGACTATGCGGATGCCTATAACCGATGCAGTGCCTATGGTGTCGGTTTGGATGCGCAAGGGCGCATTTGGTTGGGTGGCCGTTTCTCAGAAGGAATCAACATTTGCCGCTATGATCCACGAGACAGGACTTGGTGGTATTGGGGAATGAGTGCTGAGACCGACACGAACACCGGAGAGACCTTTGGTTCAGCGCGCGGCATTGCTGTGGATACCCAAGGCTGGGTTTATTTTTCGGGCAATGGCGGCGAAAGAGCAGACTTCAACGCCCCAGAATGGTCCATAACACGTTCACAGTTGATGGTCATTGACTCCAACAACCCCGACGACCCCATCATACCTTTCGAGCTTGATGATGGGAGCAGGGTGCGTGCTTATGACATTACGGGAACGGGCAATGTTGCAGAAACCGGTGCCGTTGGTGTAGGTCTCGACACCAATAACAACGCCTGGTTGGTCAACCACACAGGCACAGCCATTCAGTTTCGTCCTGACCACGCCGCGGGAGTTGTCAGGTTTGGCATGAACACACGCGAGGTATTTGAAGGTGCTTTGGGTCCGAACGCACGTCCGAACTCAGGTTTCTATACCTATTCGGACTTCACAGGCTACCAACTCAGAAACTATGCTTCCCAAGGTCGCTTCACGCGCTATCTCACCGCTTGTCCCAATGGAACAAAACCCCCTGTTTGGGAAGGGCTTGTCTGGAAAGGAAGCACGCCGCCAGGGAGTTCCATTCAAGTTGAAATCAGTTCCGGCGCAACGAGAGAAGTGTTGCAGCTTGATACAAACCCAGGAAAGCTCTATTCCTCTGAGGGGGTTTATTGGGAAAATGAGCAATGGTTCCGCGTCGATTTATCGGATATAACTCCAGGGGAAGAGGCACGGTGGTTGGAAATTACCTTCCATCTCGTTTCCCATGACGATCAAACGGCCCCTGTCTTGGAAAACTTTATTGTCTACAGTGCATGTCCAGGCCTGCTGGGCTAGTTTGTCTTTCAAACAGCAACTCGCAAATGCGGGTTGCTGTTTGCCCAACTCATTGCTAAAGCCAAGGGGATGCGTTTTGTCCGCTTGGCTTTGTTGTTTGGGTTGCCTTTCTGCCTTGTGCCTTGGGTTTTGGCCGATGATTTTGTGGGCCCAGAAACCTGCCAGGGTTGCCACCCTCAAGCCTATGCCCAGTGGAAGGCCTCCGCACATGCCCGTGCGATGGAGGGACTCAAAGCTGAGCAGCGCAGAGACTCGCGTTGCCTTTCATGCCATGCGCCGGCTTGGACAAGCCAGGCTCAACCAGGTGTGGGCTGTGAGTCCTGCCATGGGGGCGGACAACACTATTCCAAAGGCTTCATAATGAAGGACGAGGAGCTTTCACGTTTGCTGGGACTGGTGGACCCTTCCGAAAAAACATGCCGCAGCTGCCACGACGGGTTTGAGCCTTCTGTTGAAGGATTTGACTTTCAGAAAAAACTGAAGGCCATTGAGCATTGGACGCATGGACGCCAACCCCCTCCATAAACTCAGGGTGGCGAAGGCCGACTTCCTTGTGTCAGCGACTCAACCCGCACATTTCCCTCCGCCTCTGTTGCCTGAGGCTGCATTTGTTGGGCGCTCCAATGTGGGCAAGTCCTCATTGTTGAATGTGCTGACAGGCAAAACCAAGTTGGCGCGCGTTTCACGCACACCAGGGAGGACGCGGCTGATTAATTTTTTTGAGGTGGAACTATACAGCGGTTTGAAAAAATACGACTTGCGTTTGGTGGATTTGCCCGGTTATGGCTATGCAAAAGTTTCCAAAACCGAGAGCGCAAACCTTCAAAAAATGCTGAGTTGTTATTTGCAGCGCGGCCCTTGCCTTCAACTGGTTGTCTGGTTGATAGATGCCAAGGTGGGGTTGACGGCAGTCGACATGCAAATATTGGAGTTGCTTGAAGAAAGTTCCGCTCGTCTTTTGCTTGTCGCCACGAAAACAGACAAATTGTCCAAGACACAAAGAAAAGTGCAACTGGAGCATATAGCACGCAGTTTGGAGCTTCCTTCGGAGGCTGTTTTCGCTGTGTCCGCCAAGGAGAAATGGGGGCTTTGGCCTGTTTGGGAGCACATTCTCCAGTCGCTGACATTCCCTCAAAAATAAACTTCAAATAAGCGCCCACCCCCTCTAGAGTTTCTCCGTGGACAATGCCCTTTTGGAACTCCGTCGCATTCAAACCCTCCCCTTGTCTCGCCAAGCGGATGCCCTGCTTGAAAACCCTGAAGTGTTGCAGCGGTTTCCTGCTGAAGAACTTTATTGGTTTATACATAACCTGGGCCTCGAAGATGCTTTGGAGTTGGTGCAAAACACAAGCCCTGCACAATTTTGTGCCCTTGTGGACTTTGCGGCCTGGCGAGGTGACAGCTTTCAATTGGCCGCGTTGATGGAGTGGTTGGAGGTGGCCTTAGGGGGGGAAGAGGAGGCTTTTTTTGCCAAACTACAGGGTTTGGACATAGAGGTATTGGAGCTTCTTTTCCAAAGGGCCGTCCACATAAAGCAAGTGGATGAGCCGGAGGACAACACTCTGGAGTCCATGGAGACGGTGGATGGCCGTTTGCGTTTGGAGTTTTTGCCAACAGGCAACCAGCGGCATGTTTTGCAGCGTATTGTCGAAATATGGGCAGGAAAAAACGCGCTTGAGTTTTCACGTTTTTTAGAGGCGGTGCGTTGGAATTTGCCTTCAGAGTTAGAGGAGACGGCTTTTTTATTTCGCAATGCACGTTTGGAGGATTTGGGTTTTCCGCCTCGAGAGCGCGCCATGTCACTCCTCGCATGGGTGGACATAAAGCAATACCTTTTGGTGCCGCAAACGCCCTCATTGGTAGACGCGGGTGAAGACTTTCTCGAAGAAGGGTTTAAAGCGCTTACCGAGGAGCAACGCCTGCAGCTTGAGGAGGAGGCCCGCTATTTGGTGAATGGTTTTCTAATGGCTGAGGAGGCGGAGCCGGGGGATGGCGAGGCCATTTATGACTTAAGCCGTCAAGCGCGCGACTACCTCAATTTGGGGTTGCACTACATAACTGCAGGGCAGCGCTCCTTCATTGTGGAAGCGCTGCAGCAATTTGGGCTTAGAAAAATTTTTCAAGTTGGCCTGTCTTTGACCGTGGACATAAAGCGCGAGTTGGAGCGTATGCGCAAGGAGCCTCATGCGCAGTGGCAAAAGCTATGGTGGACAATGGAAGCCCTATACCCCCTGTTGTCAGCCATCAACTCCAGGCGTCCTCTGTTGTGGAAGGAGGGGAAGAAGGCCATGTTTAGGAGTTTGGCGGACATTTCTTTTGCCAGGCTACAACTTGAGAAGGCCAGACGGCAAATGGCCATCATGGCCCTCCTCCACCAGAATGAGCCACAAAAGGCCCTGTTGCCTTTTGGTGTGGAGCTTGAGTTGCTCCGCCCTGAGCGTTTCTTTTGCTCAGCCGTGGCCCATTTTGTTTCTGAAGGGAAGGTTTGGGCCAAACCTTTTGCTCCAGAGGACATAGGGCATTTGGAGGCGAAGCTTTGCGTTTCAAGTTTTGCAGAGTTTGCAGAGGCTTTTGCGCATTCCCTGTCTTTGAGTGGGGAGATGTTTGAAGAAGCCAAGGAGATGGCGATGACATGCCTCCATAGCTTAGGTGCAGAATGTGACGCCAGCAAAGGCGAGCAGGGAAACCTTGCCGCCCAGAACATTTTTTGTCTGCCCATAAAAAGTTTGCCTTTGCACCCACCCAAGGCCCCGTGCTTGCCCTAGCCCGCTTCCACTTTGACATGCTGTCTTCCTTGGACTGCGTTTGGGCTGCCCCCAACCTCCTCCCTTCCACCCGCAAGCTCCCAGGAAAAGCCTCGCCCGTGTCAAGCTCATGCCCCATTGAAACCAGCCTAGTTGGTGACACTCACATCATAATTCATATAGCCACCCGGGGGCAAAGAGAAGCTTTTCGAGAGGGTGCTTTCTTGGTATTTGACGAGCAACCGGTGCTCCCCCTCCCAAAGCTCTATGCCCCCCATGGGGGCTGTTCCTTTGAGAATGCCATTCACCCAAATTTCAGCACCTGCTGGGGCGTTGACATTTAAAGTCCCCTTTTCAAGTTGAATATTCAGACTCAAGCTTTGTCCAGGCTTCGACTCGAAGTCTCGTCGTATGCGTATACCGGCACCCTTATTGGAAAGCACCAAGGTGGTTTTTCCCGGGGGCAAGGAAACCTGGGTGGGGGTTTTGCCAATGCGTTTGCCCTTAAAGAAAATGTCCAAAGGCATTTCTGCGTTGAGGCTCACTTGTGCAGGGGGCGCAGAGGGGGAGAATTTACAAGAAACCCGCACGAACCCTGCGAACGGGCTAATTGAGTCACAAGTCACATTCATCTGGTGTTGGCCAACTTCCGGTGGATTGCATAAACGCAATCCACCGCCTATGCCATCCCCTAATCCTGATACACAACGTGCAGAGTGACATTTTGGTTGATTCTTGATGCCCCACCACTAGAAAAACCACTGCCGGTCCACCCTGCACCTCTAAAACCGTTTCCCCAGTTCTCGCTTGTATCAGCGCCGGAATAGGTCATGGGAATTGAGCCATACCCTGCAGCTCCGGCTGGAACCTTAACTGTAACAACTTTGCTGTTAACTGGAAAAAATAACCTCTGATTAAGCATAGGAGCCGTTGCCCCAAGGGTAATAGTAAGCGCATTAGTACCTGAACTTCCAAAAGCTTCCAAGCCTATGCTGGTTGCCTTAGGAATATTTACACTGACCAGGCTGGTACAGCCATTGAAAGCCCAAATGCCTATGCTGGTAACCTCAGGAAAATTTACACTGGTCAAACTGGTGCAGCTAGAGAAAGCACTATCGCCTATGCTGATTGCCTCAGGAAAACTTACACTTTCCAGGCTGGTACAGAGACCGAAAGCCCCTTCGCCTATACTAGTTGCCTTAGGAATATTTACGCTTGTCAGGCTGAAGCAGCCAGAGAAAGCACTGCCACCTATGCTGGTAACCTCTGGGAAACTTGCACTTTCCAGGCTGGTACAGTAAGAGAAAGCCCAATAGCCTATGCTTGTTGCCTCAGGAAAACTTATACTGGCCAGTCTGGTGCAGCCAAAGAAAGCTCTATCGCCTATGCTGCTTGCCTTAGGAATATTTACACTTTCCAGGCTGGTGCAGCCTTCAAAAGC
>Ga0209755_10002699_pt1 | contig 23841 bp, 30 predicted proteins | sample TergutCo191P1_FD_187301 | JGI IMG/M metagenome (GOLD analysis project Ga0209755, IMG submission 187301) | Cornitermes sp. P1 segment gut microbial communities from Petit-Saut dam, French Guiana - Co191P1 (SPAdes) (version 2) | ecosystem: Host-associated > Arthropoda: Insects > Digestive system... | reverse complement strand
GCTATAGATTATGGTTATCATAAAGCAATAGAAAACCTTAAAAAACATTATAACATCAGTTACACTCCTCAAAAACCTTCAAGCGCTCCCTCACCTGCAAGCGGTTCTCCTTTTGGCAATTTTCCGCTGTCATCGCAAACGTCTCGACCTGCGCCTTCAGGCAGTTCATCATCTATGCCTGTATTTCAAAAAATAAAATATGAAAACGGAGAAACTTTTGAAGGTGAAATGATCAACGGTAAACGCCATAAAGGTAAATATACTTTTGCTAACGGTGACGTATACGACGGCGAGTGGGTTGACGGGCAAATGCATGGCAAGGGGAAAATGAAATACGCTCAAAGAATATACTCAAAAATAAAAAAGACGTATACAGATGTAGAAGAGGGAAACTGGAACAATGGAAATTTTGTAGGTTAAGGATACGCATAGCGTCTGTACTTACAGCGGTGTAACGTCAAGTGCCTGACACCGGGGAGTGAAAAATGAGAGAAAATAATTTTTAGCGGCATCGGACTTTAATCCGCAACCGCAATAGGAGGAAAATATTTATGAATTGGAACAATTACGCAGAAATCGCAAAAAAGCTGGACGATGTTTACCCTAATTCTCGGATTGATGCTTTAGCATTATCAAACGATGAATTAAAGAAAATGATTGTCAGCTTGCCGGGATTTACAGGAGATATAAACGATCCCGAAGCTGATTTGCATAGAAAATTCATTCGCAATGAATGGGTCGATCTCCGAATACCGAAAACAGAGCATAATACCAAAGCGGAGCTTGATTTTTATTATGATGAATATGAATAGGGAAAAGAGCAGGAGGTTTTTATGCCATCAAAATTCACAGGAACATGGATAAATGAAATCAACAGAGCGATATTCACCATTACAGACGGACAATTTGTACAAAGTTATAAACATAAGCCGGGATTATATTTTTACAAAGGCACATGGATACCCGATGGAGAAAACAAAATCATTTTAACATATACCCATGATAACGAAGAAGGGGCAGCCGCACCGGACGATATGCCGCCTGTTACAAAAGACTATAAAAAATGGTTTTTTGAAGTCATAACAAATGATACAATGAAACTAATCGCCGAAGGGCTGGAAAATATTTCCGGCAATTCGGAGTTGGATTTATATAGTAGAGTGAAAAATTAAATTTTAAACGGTATCGGACTTTAGTCCGCAGCCGCAGGAGGAGAGATTTATGGCAGATTCATTGTATATTAGGAAAGTGAAGGCTGAAGCCGCATACGACAGAGGAAAAGATAAAGAAGCAATTGAGCTTTTTACTGGTATTATAAATGAAGATAACGATCCGGAAGACTTAGGAAAAGCTCATAATTTACGAGGAATGTCATACCATTTAACTGGAAATAAAGATAAAGCAATTGCGGATTTTAAAAAAGCTATAGATTATGGTTATCATAAAGCAATAGAAAACCTTAAAGAACATTATAACATCACCTACACTCCTCAAAAGCCTTCACCTTCAGGCGGTTCGCCGCAAGTTCAAATAGGCAGAGACGGTACTATAATTCGCGGTTCGTCAGTACCGCCGAAACCAACAATTCCTTTTCCCTCATCTTCAACACCAAGCAATCCGTTTCCGCCTCAGCCGATGACAAACTCACTTCCAATTGCTCCTGCCGGCAGATCAGCGGGAAATAAGCAAGTATCGGTATTGATAGTAGAAGACAGCGCATTAATACGAAACCTTTTAGGTAATATTATCGAAGAAAATCCCGATCTTGTTATTGCTGAAAAAGCAATGAACGGTGTATTTGCGCTTAATAAAATTCCAAGATGTAATCCCGATGTAATATTACTCGATTTTGATATGCCTGAAATGGACGGAATTGAATTTTTAAAAGAATGTGCAAAAAGGGGAATCAAAATCCCTGTTGTCATGCTCGCTACTGACAAAGACAGCAAAGAACAAATTGGCGCCGCTCTTTCGTTAGGTGCAAGTGAATATATAATGAAACCGAACAGTATGTCCACTGCAAATGATAAAAAAATTATTGCAGATAAGCTGAGGAAATACAGTAACTGAGGAATGAGAAATAGAATGTGGTTTATGGTAAAATAAAAAGAATTTTTAGCGGTATCGAACTTTAGTTCGCAACCACAGGAAGAAGGTTTATGAATTGGACAGATTACACAGAAATTGCAAAAATGTTGTAGAAACATTATCCAAACTCTCCGGTTACCGTTCCGGAATTATCAGATGATGATTTAATCAAAATGGTAATATCCCTGCCGGATTTCAAAGGAGACAAAAACGACCCCGATGTTGGGAAACACATAAAATACATTCGCAATGTATGGATATCCGCCCTATTTCCAAAAACATCTTATAACACACAGGCAGGGCTTGATTATCATTATGATGAATAGAATAGGTTACAAGGAGTTAAATTAATATATGGCAGATAAATATGAATTATACGAACGCGGCATGGAATACCTTGAAGGAATGAACGGCTGGAGCGATGACGGTTCAAGCGAAACTGTAACAATGCCCGGTAAAGCAAAAGAGTGTTTTATCGAAGCGGCGGAACTCGGTCATGTTTTTGCGCAATATGAATTAGCCCGTATGTATGAAAACGGCATCGGCGGCGAAGCTGATACAGAGAAAGCAATCAAATGGTACAAAGCTGCCGCTGAAAAAAATTATCAAGAAGCGATTGACGCTTTAAAAAGATTAGTAGGATAATGAATGGACTTTATACAAACATTTAACGATTTCGATTTTATTTTGTAATAAATGCGCGATAGATAATAGAATATATTCCAACATGAAGCCGTCATTTTTATTATTGAAAAAACAGAATAAAAATGATAACGCAATGAAAGTGAAGAAAACAAGGAAAAAATAAAATAATAATAATTGAGCTTGTTTTAATAATTTTTCCATACTATAATACCGATATGAACGATAAAATCCAGACAGAACTGGATAAATTAAAGGAAATTATCACAAAAACTCTTCCGATAGACCAAATTTACCTCTTTGGCTCTTACGCTTATGGAAATCCGCACAAAGACTCAGATTTAGATTTATATATAGTGTTGAAAGATGAAGTTGAGGTGCGGGAATTAGATGCGGCGATCCAAATCAGAATGGCAATTGCAAACCACCAAACAATGCCTCTTGATATTATTACTACGAAAAAAAGCAGATATCTTTGGCTGAAAAACGGTCCAACTATGGAACGAAAAATTGCAAGGGAAGGAATAAAAATTTATGGTTGATATGGCATATGTTCTGCCCTGGATTGAACGGGCAGATAGTGATATATCAGTCGCTCATCATATAGCTGAGAATATGCATCCCGTATCAACAGAAATAGTTTGCTTTCATTGTCAGCAAGCAGCCGAAAAATATATAAAAGCTTTCCTTGTTTATAACGATCAAGAACCGTCAAAGACGCATGATTTAACAGAGTTAATAAAATTTTGCTGTGAATTCGATTCAGATTTTTCAACTTTAAATGAAAAATGTAATTTCCTTCTTCCCTTCGCTGTTAGAACAAGATATCCGGGAGGCATTGATCCAGAAGAAAATGATATGAGAATAGCATTGATTTATGCGGATGATATTATTAAATACGTTAAAGCGAAAATTACGGGTTTATAGTAAGAAGGAGTCGGAGTTGTTTGAGACAGTATAATGTTGCATACTGTATTGACGGTAACAAAATCTATTCTAGTTCTTATGGGTATATGGAAATAAATTTAGATTAAGTTATGGATACAGTGCTATTATTATACGACCGATAATATATCGGGAGAGGAAATTCGTGCAAAACTTCAAAATTCAGTGGAAAATCTGCTTATTTTTAGCCTTTGTTTTAGTTCTTTTTGGCTGTACTATAAATGAAACTCAATATATAAGAGCCGATACTAGCATGAGGGCAGTTGCCGTTCCTAAAGGCATAAACCTGTTTTTAAACAATATTCCAACCGATACAACATGGGTTTATATTGAATACTATGATTGGGGCGGTAAGGATAACCCTATAGATTACTATGAAGGTACAACCAATTTTGCATATATTCGGGATACACAAGAAATAGAACGGATTAAAGAAACACATATATTATTACTTCCTTTTGTCCAAGCTGGTCGTATGTACAAAATTCATACTGTTTTTTTCTTAACTAAAGAAGGTGAAACGCAAACTCAAGATAATATGCCAATATTATTAGAGGCAGAATGTATTGCGGACAATGGTATTTTCTTTAATGGAAATATAAACCTAAACATTAACGATACGCAAACCAGTGTTGCCTTATCTTCAAAACCGCAATTCACATCAGAAGTGCAATTTGCACCTGTTGATATAAGTTATAGAATGACTTTGTTGTATAGTATGTCTGAAAACGGCTTTGCTACAATAAGTTACAGTGATACAATTTTAGGAAGTAATCTTTTCAGTGATGGCTTGACTTGGGATTTTGAACCTGAAATGGCTGATTATTTAAAAGAAGGCAGTCAAATAAAAAGCGGTGTCAATTATCCTTCTTATTTTACGGCAAGAAGTAATGTTATTTATGATAATATTACATGGTCAGTAGAAATCGCTAAAAGCAAAGAATTTAATTATTCTTATTAATTACAATGTTAAATAAAAAGTTGTTTCTTATAGTTTTAATAAATAATATTTTAACTTTATCATAGACTAAGGTACTGGATTTTACTGCGGTTTCGCATCTACGACAGGCTCATGGAATTATTTATACAAGGCGTTAGTCAAAAACAACGAATGTGTAATCGCAATCCCGGCAGGGGACATACTAAAATATGAACCTGAGGCATTAAAATCAGGTAGCTGGTGCGTTACTTCCCAATCAATTCCATTATGAAATTGACAAACTGGTCAAAATACTGCGGCGTCAGGCGGTCGGGTGTGTCTGCGGGGGTGTTCATGTTTTTCCATGTGGAGGGAAGCGAGCGTCTTTCTGGGGAATTTTTGATGCCGCCTGAGATAATTAATTTTACAAATTCCGGGCGGTTTCGAAGCAGCGCTTCGTATTGATCGCCTTCATCGGTTGGAAGCATTGTGACGGTTTGCGCCGCAAGCCCCGCGCGAAGGAAACCCATGTCGTCGCTGAACGGAATGGGAGCGAGCAGGACTTTATCAAGGCGAAGGCGGTAGGCTGTTTCCAAAACATGAGAACGCAGTTTTTGAATTTCTGTTTTTACTTTGATGATGTTTGGATTGTCGCTGTTTCCTAAAATGGTATCCGCAAGGTTGGAAAAAACAAAAGTGTCGCCTGTACCGCATGTGTCAAAATTAAATATTTTCGCTTTTTCCAATCCCCATGCTTTTAATTGTTTCGCAAGCGCGAAAGAGCCCTGCTTCTCGGGATTTTCGCCTGCCGCAAGTTCTTCTTTGTCTGTAAAAATAATCATCCAGTTATCGACATACAATTTGTTAAGCTGCATCGCGACGCGAAGGAGGTGGAAGACTGCGATACTGTTGTCGTTTGCGCCGGGGCTTCCTTCGACACGATCATAATGGGCGACGAAAATATACGGACTTTTGCTCATTAACGGGAGACCGCTTCCAAGCGGCATGGGTATTTTTTTACCCTGAGGAACTATAAAGAAATGCTTGTTTTTTTCGATGGAGACAACAAGGAAATTTAATTTTAATTTTTCGATTGTGCTTAAGAGCACTTTATGGCGGTCAACTTTAGACGCGATAAAATAGGAAAAGCGGTCGTAAGGGCTGTTTTTTTGCCAATCGTCTTCTGTTGTTTTCATTTTTTAATCTCCGTTGATTTAAATGAATATGAAGGAGAAGCAAGCTCCTCCTGGGCTTTGATTATTTTTAATTCTATCATATTATCTTTTAACTCTCCAGCGGTTTTGAAACTGGTTTCCAAAATGCCGAATACGGATGCAGTACAGAGTTCCAGTGTTTTTTGAAGGTTTTTCGTTTCCAGATAGCGGGAAAGAAAAATTGACGTTGTCATATCGCCCGTTCCTGCGGCGTTCTGCCCAAACGGCAGTTCCAAAGTTGTTGTTTTATAAAGGTTTTTTTTATCGGAGGCGAGCATGCTAAGCTCTCCGTCTTTTTCTTTATAACTTGTAACAAGAACAATGGAAGGTCCCATGCCGTGTATCAGATTTATCGCCTCAACGGCGCTCTCAACAGATTTTATTTTAATGCCTGTAAGTGTTTCAAGTTCAAATTGATTCGGGCAGACGATATCGGCAAGCGGAACCAGTTCTTCCTTAAACATTTTTGGAATATCCGCTTTAACATAAAAACCTCTGCCTGTGTCACCCATTACAGGATCACAGCAGTAAAGCGCTTTCGGATTTTCTTTTCGTACTTTTTTTACAGCGTCGATTATCGCTGCGCCTGAGGCGGCGTTTCCAAGATAGCCTGATAATACGGCATCGCAGTTTTTAAGCGCGCCTCTTTCTTCGAGTCCGGCAACAAGATCAGATGTTAGTTGAGCTTCATGGACTTTGCCTTTCCACGCGCCGTAACCGGTGTGATTGGAAAAATCCACGGTGTTAATCGCCCACACCTCATGCCCAAGGCGCTGCATCGGAAAAACCGCGGCGGTATTTCCGGCGTAACCGTAAACAACATGCGATTGAATCGATAAAACCGCCATCCTTAAAAACTCCCTATTTGCGTTTTATTAATCTGCCTATAAACAGGGCAAGAAACCTTAAAAATTTTCCTTTGCTGTTTCCGTATTTTCTGGAAAAATCACCGGCGGCTTCCGCAAGCGAATATGCGCCGTATTTCATTTTCAAAAAATCCCAGTGTTTTATAATCCATACATAAAGATCGGCTTCTGTCCTTTTCGGGAAATGAACCAGCAGCCACTGTTCCCGGATTATCTTTATGGCAGGATTATACACATTGTTATACCATGATACAAGCGCGTCGTTAAAGTGTATTTCTTCTTCGATATCTTCGTTCATATAATACTTATGAACCAGTATATGATTGTATATAACGTCATACCTGCCCGGAGTTGAAAAATTCAAATCCCAGTTGTCAGTTAAATCGCCGAATAAGGTTTCGGCGTAAAAAATGCCTTTTTCGTAGGATATAAGAGAAGTTGTTAATTCTTCTGTTGTCATAAACGGTTTAATATTAATTTCTGTTGTCAGGCTTATTACATCAGCGTCAATATATTCCACACCCTGCATTTTAGCGACAGATACCCGGTGATTTCCGTCGCGCACAAAATACGCTCCGCCGATTTCGTAAAGAAGAATCGGAGGTAAAATAATATCTTTTATATGAGCTTCGTCCACTCTTTGCCAGCGCTGTCTTAGATGTTCTTTACGCGGTAAAAAATATTTATTAAAATCGCGGTATCTGCCTTCGCTTCCGACGACCATATTTATCGGGACAGTCTGGCTTCCCCTGTACACTTCGTTCCTTGGTTTTAAAATATCTTTAACGTCGTTAAACGAAAGAAGTCTGTCGCGATCCGTATTTAAAAAATTTTGTAACTGTGAAAGAATCGCCCTGCCTCTAGCGCGCGAAAAATCCGCGTATGCCTGCTGCGAAATTACATCACCTTCCATTATTATCTCCCATGTTAATAATATAATGATTGAATGCGTTAATTACTGTTGTTTTATTCCATTCTGTGCTTCGAATATCATTTAAATCATATAAATGTATATGTCCGTGAACAAGGTATTTAGGTTTAAAAGTTTTCATGAACCATAAAAAAGATTTAAAACCTGTATGACACTTGTCTTTTTTATCATGAATTCCGCACGGCGGAGCATGAGTTAAAAGTATATCAAGATAGCGTCCGTGAACAAGCCTGTTCCACAGGAGACGCGGGATAAGTTTAAATATTTCCCGTCTCATCTCCGAATCGGTAAATTGATTAAAGCCGTCATTGTACCGCATACAGCCGCCAAGTCCTGCCAGAATGACATTCTCTTCTTTCTTGATCTTACTCCCCAAATGAATCGCGCCGCACCCCATATAAGCCGAATCATCCTGTATCATCATTGAATTCCAGCGCTTTTTATAATGGCAGAGTTCTTCCGTATGGTGGTTGCCGAAAACAAAGAAAAGAGGTTTGTTTAATGTCGAAATTATATAATCCAGATAGTTTAGGGGAAGATCCCCAGCGCACAGGATTATATCAACATCCGAAAAACGCTTTTTTATCTGCGGCGAATACACCAGCGGGTCGATTTTATCGGAAATACAAAGTATTTTCAATATAGAGTCCTTTTCTGTCGATTCTTACTATATGCTATATTAATAATTTAATGTATTATAAAGAATATAGGAAGGTAAAATGAATAAAAAAATCATTTTAGTTTGTTCATTGCTCTTTTTTACTGTTTTTTGTTACGGGCAGTCTAATTTTGCCAGGGGTGAAGAACTTTTCATGCAGAATAACCCTGCGCAAGCGGTGGTTTTTCTGGAGAGAGCGGTCGGTGAAGATCCGTCGAACCCGGTTTCCTTTCTATATCTTGGTATCGTGTATGAACAGTTGGGCAGACAGGACGAAGCGATCGCCGTTTACAGGCGGATTTTACCGTCGGCGGGCAAGCAGTCCGCCAGAGTTGCCTCGAACCTTGGCAATGTTTATTTTCAAAAAGGGAATGTCGATATGGCTGAGCAATATTATTCTCAGGCTATCAGTTTAGATTCTTCATATTCTAACGCGTATCTTGGCAGAGCGAATACGCGGATAAAAGCCGGTAATCTGCAGAACGCGATTAATGATTACGAGGAGTATCTGACACTGGAGCCGCGTTCCGCACAGAGGTCGAATATTTTACAATTAGTTAATTTGATCAAAAGCGAAGCCGCGGCGGCGGAATTACGAAGAATCATGGCGGAAGAAGAAGCCAAGCGTATCGCCGAAGAAAGGCAGAGGCTTTTGGATTCTGTATCCGCTTCTCTTCAAACGGCGGCTGACTCCAGCAAGAGTTTATCGTCAGGAATTGAAAGCGTTGAACAATATGAAGGCGAATTTGTCCTTGAATAGATTACATCCAGAGGGGGATTTAAAAAATGGATAAAAAAAAGAAGATATTAATTATTTCCGGCGCTTCGCTGGTCGTCGTTGCCATAGTAGTTATAATTCTGTTAATGACATGCGGTTCAGGCGATTCCAATAATACTTCGATAGGCGGTAATGACGCAAGAAGGATTAATACAATCAGGCTTGCTGAAACTTACGCGCAAAGCGGAGAATATGACCGCGCGTTAAATCTTCTTGACAGTCTTTTAATTGAAAATCCCGATGATGAAGACGCCCGCAATCTCCAGCGCGCGATTTTAAGCGTCGATCGCAATAATACTAACGCCACGGACGCGTTAATCGAAGCTCAGCGAAAATTTTTAGAGGAACAGCAGAGGCACAATGCCGCGCTGGCTTCCAATTTACAGAGAGCGGGAAACATTTCCGCAGTGTCGTCAGCCGCGTCGCTGGAAGCTGAAGCCGCCGCCGCGGAACGCAGAGCCGCTTTAGCCGCCGCCGCGGAAGCGGAAGCCGCACGAAAGAAAGCTCAGGAAGAGGAGCTTGCCAAAGCGTCGCGCGAAGTTCAGGAGATTATGAGAAAGGTGAATAACCTTATCGCGGACGGCAAGGCAAGACTCGCGGCAGGGGATTTAAACGCCGCGAACCAGTTATTCAGCGAAGCGAAAGATTTAATTCCTGCCGGGCAGAACCGTTTTGAGGCGCAGAAACTTTCAGAAATCGCTGAAAGTTATTACGATTACGGAGCCGCAGATCCGGATTCAAACTCGGGGCGCGGAGCGATAAGAAATGCGGCTCAATACGCGAATGACGCGGTGGCAAAGGATTCTACACAGGATCTGCCGCACTATGTGCTTGGGCGAATTGCGCGTGACGCAAAACAAAATGATAACGCGATAAACGAGTTCAGGGAAGCGTCCCGTTTGGATTCAAGTAATTTTATATATTATCATGAACTTGGAAGGGTTTTCTTTTTATCAAGGCGTTATACCGAAGCCAGAGACGCGTTCCAAAACGCTGTCAGGGTAAACAGAAATTATGAGCCGTCGTGGTATAACCTTGGCGGAACATTCCGCGCGTTAAACAGGCAGGATGACGCTCTTGCCGCGTACCGTCAGGCTGTCGCGATAAAAGCCGATTATTCCGCCGCTCACAGGGAAATCGGTAGAATACTTCTTGCAAAGAACGATACAAAGGGAGCGGTTGCCGCGTTCTCAAACGCGTTACAGCATAACCCAAACGATTTTAACGCTGTCTGCGAATTGGCGGCGGCTTACAGTCAGGCAGGGAACTTTACCGAATCGGAAAAGGTGTTCGCTCATGCACTTCAGATAAATTCGTCAGACCCGCAGACAAATTATAATATGGCTGTCGTCAAGCACGAGCTGCAAAAATACACCGAAGCTGTTAATTTCGCTAGAATCGCGGTGGAGGCGAGTCCGACCAACGCCGCTTATCTGTATACGCTTGGACTTGCGTGCGAATCCCTAGGCGCGATTGAACAGGCGGTGACAGCGTATAAATCCGCCGCTTCGCATGATCCAAAATATGTGCGTCCGCGCATTAATCTTGGAAGTATTTTTCTTAAAAATAATAATTTGGCGGAAGCCGCAATGTATCTTAACGAAGCGTTAAATGTAGAACCTAATAATTTTGAAGTTAATAACAATTTAGGCGCCGTTTACGCAAAACAGGAAAATTGGGCTCTCAGTATGGTTCATTACGAGAAAGCGTTATCTGCAAAGCAAAACGATCCTACAGTGAGGTTGAATCTCGCGCGCGCCTACGCGCGTTCAGGCGATCAACAGAAAGCGTATGCTTCATATTTGACGCTGGTACGTATGGATCCGAACAACTGGGACGCGATATATGAACTTGGAATGACATGTCTTACAATCGGGGAAAACGACGACGCTAAAAAATATTTGCAGGATTTAATCAGCAGAAACCCGAATTATTCAGGTAAAAACGAAGCGGAAAGGATATTAAGAAGTTTATGAACGCAATAATAACTGTAGTAGGATCTGACAAAGTAGGAATAATCGCCAAAGTATCCGCGTTTCTCGCGGAACATTGTATTAACATCGAAGACATCTCGCAAACTGTTTTAAGCGGAAACTTTGTAATGATGATGATGGTTAGTTTAGGGGAAAAAGCCAAAGCATTGGAAGAAATTAAAAAAGAGTTAGACGCGCTTGGCGACACATTAAATGTCAGCATTAGCCTGATGCATGAAAAAGTGTTTTCCGCGATGCATAGGATATAAAAATGTTGTTTACGCCGTTTGAGATTAAAGAAACTGTTGATATGTTTATGCGCTACAAGCTTGATATTCGCGCAATTACGCTTGGCGTTTCGCTTTTGGATTGTGTGTGTTCGACGGGAGAGGCTACACGCAGGAAAATCCGCGAAAAACTTTTACGTGTCGCAGGACCATTGGTAAAAATAGGCTGTGACATTGAAACCGAGTTCGGCGTTCCGATTATAAATAAAAGAATTTCTGTTACTCCGATAGCGATTGTCGCTTCTTCCTGCGAAGAAGATGATTACACGCCTTTTGCAAAAACACTGGACGAAACTGCGAAAGAGCTTGGCGTTGATTTTATCGGCGGATTTTCGGCTCTTGTTCAAAAGGGGCTGTCGTCGGGCGATGAAAAACTAATCCGCTCTTTGCCTGCCGCATTATCACAAACCGGGCAAGTCTGCGCTTCTGTTAACGTCGCTTCCAGTAAGAGCGGCATCAACATGGACGCTGTGAGGCTTATGGGCGAGATAATTAAAAAAACCGCAGAAGCAACCGCAGACAAGGACGGAATCGGCTGCGCAAAACTTGTCGTCTTTTGCAATGCTCCCGAAGACAACCCCTTTATGGCAGGCGCGTTTCACGGAGTGGGGGAGGCGGAAAGCGTTTTAAACGTAGGCGTTTCAGGTCCCGGCGTTATAAAAGCCGCTCTTGAAAACTGCCGCGGTGCGAACTTTGACGTGTTAGCCGACACTATTAAAAAAACGGCGTTTAAAATTACCAGAATGGGACAGCTCGTAGGAATGGAAGCCGCAAAACGGATAGGAGTACCCTTTGGCATTTTAGATTTATCTTTAGCGCCGACTCCGGCAGTCGGTGATTCTGTCGCGAGAATATTGGAAGAGATGGGGTTGCAAACCGCAGGAACCCACGGCACAACAGCGGCTCTTGCGATGTTAACCGACATGGTAAAAAAAGGCGGCATAATGGCATCGACACATGTCGGCGGTTTTTCCGGCGCTTTTATCCCTGTCTCCGAAGACGAAGGCATGGTAGAAGCTGTGAAAAGCGGATGTCTCTCTTTAGAAAAATTAGAAGCCATGACCTGCGTATGCTCTGTAGGGCTTGATATGATTCCCCTCCCCGGCGACACAACCGCCGCCACAATTGCCGCGATTATCGCCGACGAAATGGCAATCGGCATGGTGAATAATAAAACTACGGCTGTGCGCGTAATTCCCGTACCCGGCAAAAAAGCGGGTGATTGGGCGGAATTCGGCGGTCTTTTGGGCGGCTCTCCAATCATGGCGGTTAACGCCGCGAAAAGCGACGCGTTTGTTAACCGCGGAGGAAGAATACCGGCGCCGATACACAGTTTCAGGAATTAATATTTTTTACCGAAATGTTTAAAGAGTCCATTAATTTGGTACCTGTTATCAGGCTTCAAAAAGAACAAACTCATACAAATTAATACAAATCTGTAACTGTAGCATAAAACTGATAATAAACTGCAAATATGCTGCGTAAAAACATATTAAAATCATCAAAATGAACTTAAAAATCAATGATTTTTCATCATTAACATGATAAGAATACCTCGATTTAACAACTTCTTAACAACTTTTTAATATTGTATAATAGTTAAAATAAAACATAAGACTAATTTCAAATGAAATTTATTTCATATGAAATTCATTTCATAGTCTTGGAGGAAGCCGTTGATCACAATCATGGTTGTTGAAGACGATCTTAAACTCAACAAAATAGTTTGTTCCAGCCTTGATGCGCATGGCTATCGTTCTGTAGGTTGTATCAATGCCAGCGAAGCCTTTGACAGAATGATTGATATAAAAATTGATCTTATCATATCAGATATAATGATGCCCGAAATTGATGGTTTCAAACTGGCTTCTCTTGTAAGAGAGCAAAATAAAGATATTCCAATACTATTTATGTCCGCAAGAGATGATATTTCCGCAAAGCAAAAAGGTTTTAGTATCGGTATCGATGATTTCATTGTAAAGCCATTTGATATGGAAGAATTAATTCTTCGCATTGGCGCTTTACTTCGCCGCTCAAATATAAAAAATGAAAAGAAGCTTACCGTAGGCAGCCTTATCATGAACGCCGATGAAATGACAGCATATCTCAATGATAAAGAAATACCTTTAACCATAAAAGAATTTCAAGTTCTTTATAAATTACTTTCAAACCCAAAAATCGCTTTTACCCGCACTCAGCTCATGGACGATATATGGGGATTGGAAACAGGAACAACACCGCGATCCGTAGATGTGTATATCACTTCATTACGTGATAAATTCTCAGAATGTAAAGATTTTGAAATTGTAACCGTTTATAGATTAGGTTACAAGGTAATATTGAAATGAAAAAAGAAAAAGACAATCGAATAAACGCAAGACATATTCCTTTTAAGTTATATGCGCTTTTATTTATTTTATTATCAGCATTTAACGGCTTTCATATGTGGATTTATCTGACATTAGAAAAGCAGGGAGTATTGGCGGAAAATACTCATATTGGCATAAATTTACTAATGTTTTTTGTTATGTTTACAGCCGCAATATTAACAACAATTTTCGGTTTTTTCCGTGAACAGACACTATCACGTCCTTTAAAGAAACTGGGAGAAGCAGCGCGGGAAATCGCTACAGGAAATTTCACAGCCCGTATCACCCCGCTACGCACTGACGGTAAAAAAGATTTTGTTGAAGTTCTTTTTGATGATTTTAACACAATGACAGGCGAACTCGCTTTCATGAATAATAACTTGCAGGATCTTGTCAACGAAAAAACAGCAAAAGTTACAAAATTACAGGAATCAATATTAAAAACAATGGCAAACATGGTAGATTACAGAGATAATCTGACAGGAGGTCATATTTGCAGAACACAACATACAGTAAATTTGATATTGGAAGAAATAAAAAAACAAGAACTTTTTACAGATATAATAAGTAAGTGGGACATTCCATTAATTTTACAATCAACCCAATTACATGATGTCGGTAAAATTGTAATCAGTGATACCATATTAAAAAAACCTGATAAATTAACAAGTGAAGAATTCGATGAAATGAAAAAACATGTAGTATACGGACTAAAAATAATAGAACGAATAGAAACAGAATCAGGAGAAAGTGAATTATTAAAATACGCGAAAATATTCGCCTTAACCCATCATGAAAAATGGGACGGCTCTGGCTATCCAAATAATTTAAGCGGTGAAAAAATTCCGTTACAAGGCAGAATAATGGCTGTTGCCGATGTTTACGATGCCCTCATATCTGACAGACCATATAAAAAAGCAATGACCCATGAAGAAGCAATAAAAATTATTTCAGAAGGAAAAGGCACACACTTCGATCCTGTTTTAATTGACTTATTTCTGGGAATTGAACCAATAAGGTTTTTTATATGAAGAAAAAAAATAAGGACCGCCGGGTAAATAAAAACTTTACATCAATAAAAGAATATACGATTTTTTTATTTGTTTTAGCGGCTTTTAACGGTTTCCATATGTGGATTTACCAAATTCTATATCGAAGCGGCGTAATTACAGAAAATCCACGTTTTGCAATCAATATACTAATGTTATTTGTTTTGGTTACAGCCGCAATCATAGTTGCAATTATCGGCTTAATCAGAGAGCGTTTATTTTTTAGTCCTATCAGGAAACTCAGTGAAGCGGTTCGAAAAATCGCAATGGGTGATTTCTCAGTCAGAATCACGCCCAGATACAAAGACGGCAAAAAAGACCTCTTTGATGTAATGTTCGATGATTTCAACACAATGGCACAGGAACTTGCAAGCATTGAAACATTAAAAAATGATTTTATCGCCAATGTCTCCCATGAACTAAAAACACCGCTGTCAGTAATTCAATTTTATTCAACTGCCTTGCAAGATGAAACAATACCATCAGATAAACGTATAGAATATACCCAAACAATTATTGAAGCAACTCAAAAATTATCTGTTTTAATAACTAATATACTTAAATTGAATAAACTGGAAAATCAAGAAATAATAAGCTCAACAAAGTTGAGCAGTGAGGCAAAACCATATAATCTAACAGAGCAATTACGCCAATGCGTCTTATCGTTTGCTGAAATAATGGAAATAAAAAACATCAGCTTTGAAGAAGAACTGGACGAAATAAGCGTTTGTTATGATAAAGATATGCTTGAAATTGTGTGGAATAATCTGCTTTCAAATGCTGTTAAATTTACAAATACAGGCGGAAGCATTTATATGCTTTTGAAATTACAATCAGATGCAAACCAAAAATCAGTTAAAATTTCAATATCTGATACCGGCTGCGGAATGGACGAAGATGCTAAAAAACGAATATTTGACAAGTTTTATCAGGGTGATACGTCTCATTCCAAAGATGGAAACGGTCTTGGGCTTGCTTTAGTAAAGAAAACAATAGATCTAATAGGCGGAACTATCACAGTTGAAAGCAAGCCTGAACAAGGCTCTATGTTTACAGTTTATCTAAATATATAAATACGATTTAATAATTTCTTAATAACTTCTTAACAGCGTTTAATATCTATTGCCTAAATTAATAATATCTTTTTATTGGAGTAGATATGAAAAAAATATTATTCTTTTTGATGGTTTTCCTAAATATAGGAATTATAAATTTATCAGCAGAAGAATCAGAAACTTTACAAACTGAAGAACCGTTAATGGAAAACGGAAATAGAGCAAGTTGGAACAACTTTGTTTCCGGTATAGTTAATGTCTATAAAACTATTGAGGATGGAGTTGTTACAGGATATAAAGCAGTAGAAGATGGTGTTGTAAGCGCTTACAGAACCATTGAAAGCTGGTTTACATCGACATTTGACATATCTGTTCCGAAACAATAGTCTCAAATTGAAAAATCAACAAATGAAAATACAATAGACGAAAATTAGTTATAAGTTAATCTATAAAAAAGTTTTTCTATTTTTTTACGATTTAATAACTTCTTAACATATTATTAACAATTTATAATAATTTCTGCCTAAACTACGTATATCTCGTATGAGAAAAATTAATATTTTGGAGGATTTTCATGAAAACAAAAAAAATTATCAGCGTTCTTTTATTTATAATGCTGATTGCAGGATTATCGGTTTCTTGCGCCAGTTCAGGGCATTATATGCCGCTGTCAAATAATGAACCAGTAATAGGCACAATTCAGGCAAATTTTGTTGTACGCTCATCATTATTCTTTTTGCAAAGCGCAAAAGACACTGTAAATACACAAGCCTATATACATTTGATGGAAGAAGCTAATAAAAAATTTAACGGCATTTTTGAAATTCGGGATATTGTATGGGTTACCGGCAGATCAATTGATAATGAAAATACAGAAGTGTCCGCTACCGGTAAAGTTGTACAAATTAACTAAAAAAGTTTACCCCTTTGAAAACGTTCATAATGTCAGCCTCCTATGACAATGAGCGTTTTCATTTTTGGAGGAAATATGAAGATTAAAAATAAATTATTTTATCTCATGGTAGCTATTATTTCCTGTTTATTTATGTCATGTTCAACAATTGGTAATCATTTACCAATAGCGCATGATGAAATTGTTATAGGAACAATACAAACAACCTTTATTGCCAGAAACACATGGATAGCAAATAAAAAATCTATAAATACGCATATTTATTTAAAACTTCTGGAAGCTGCCGTACAAAAATTTTCAGGTGATATTGATATTCGGGATATTGTTTGGGTAACAGGCAGAAAAGTCACTCCGCTTGATACAGAAATATCAGCAACAGGAAAAGTAATAAGGGTAAATTCCAATGAAAATTAAACAATTAATATTTATGGTAATTATTTTTTGCATTTTTTTTACTCAAACAATTTCAGCAAGTCATGCAAATAATTATCCCAATTCATTTAATATATTTCGAGATACTGTCTATATGCAAAACAGAAGCCTGTTAGAAACTATGCGCTTATATACAGTCGCAAAACAGGAAATAGAAATTTCTCTTTCCGGTGTAGATAAATTAATATTGCTTTCACGATGTGAATATCTAATGGGTATTACTTTCAGAGTAGAAAACAGAAATAATGAAGCGGCGGCATATTTTGAGCAGGGAATAGTGTGGGCAGAAGAATCTATTAGTATCAACGATACATCAGAAGGTTATCGTTTATTAGGAACAAATATTTCCTTTTTATGCGAAGTAAGAACATCTTACGGACTAAGACATTATAAAAAAATTGAAGAAAACGCCCAGAGAGCTCTAGAATTAAATCCAAACAATTTATTGGCGAAATATTTGATAGCCGCGTTTTATATTTCCGCTCCCTGGCCTGTTGCAGATGTCAGGAGAGGTATGAGAATACTTGAAGAAATAATGCAGCAAAATTATTTAAATCTTGATTGGGAAGATCAATTTAATATATTCCTAATGCTTCAAGCGGCTTGTATGAAATTGAATAGAAATCAAGAAGCTCAAATATGGCGTGCGGGTGGTGAAGCAATATATCCTACAAATAATTTTATCAGGTTCTTAGTAGAATGAAACGAATACCGGAAATACACGCATGAATATTAATAAAACTGTAAAAAATACCCAACCTCACCCATATTGGTAGTAAAAAAACAGTTAAAAACCGCTTATCTCCCCTGATTTGGTGAGTTGCACTGCATTTTTCAAGGTGTATATTGTCATTAAATGCATATCGTACAGTTTCTTTGAAACGCAGATATGCAAATCAATTTTAGGAGGTGTACTTATGAAAAAGTATGCAGCTTTTATTATCGCCTGTTTGGTCATGTTAATATTAACAGGCAGCGTTTTCGCCCAGCCAGCTCCGGGACAGCGGATTGGTCCCGGTCAGCCTGTTGCCCCAGGTCAGCCGATTGCACCCGGACAACAGATTATTCCCGGACAGCAATTTGTACCGGGACAATACGGATATAACTTACAAGTTGTCCCTGTTGTTCAAGCATGGACATACGCACACAGAACGCCGATAGTATTACAGGGAAATATCGTTCAATTTTACGGAGAAAGGGATTTATATATTTTCCGTGATTCTTCAGGCGACGTACTTGTAAAAATCGGGCCAAAAGAATGGCAAAATTTATGGTATCAGGGTATAAACATAGCTGCGACAGACAATGTTGAAATCTACGGAGAAGTCCATTGGCCAAGACATAGTTACGGCACGCCTGAAGTACACGTAAGATTTATCAAGAAGATATAACATATTGTGCTAAATCACAGTTCAGAAAAACACCGTTTAGGCGCAGACCAGACGGTGTTTTTTTAATGTATTTCAGGTTGCCGATTAATATTTAATATGCTATGCATGCGTCACAGCCTGTATCCTTGCAATAATAACAGTTATATTCAGTACATGCGTCGCAGCCTGCATCTTTGCAATAATAACAATTATATTCGGTACACTCGTCACAGCCTTGATCTTTGCAATTATGACAGTCATATTCGTCACAGTTGTCACTACATTTTTCTTCTCCGCAAATATCACATTCTTCAGGAGAATTTATATGCAAATGGTAAACATCCATTTTCTTTTTTTTACCCTCAATTCCGGGTTTAACGATCTTAACTTCGATTTTTCCGGGTGTTGAAGCGGTTACTTCCAATGACCAATAAGCGCCGCTGCCTGAAAGCTTTCCCTTTTTAACTGAACCTGATTTATTGGTAATATGTATATCTTTTGCTTTTAATTCTTTAACATCACCATCAAAAGAAAATACGATGTTGTCAGTATGCGTGTTTTTATCAGATGTAACCGTGTAATTAATATTTTTAGCCGGTTTTTCAGGGGTTTTCTTATCGTGAATTCCCGCGCTCTTTCCTGCTCCTAAATCATCATGTAAAAGGTTTTCGCAGGAAGTAAAACAAAAAGCCAGAATCGTTACAAGCAATGCCGCTCCTTTCATATAAATCCCCCTTTTTCAGTGTTATATTAAGATTTTATCGTAAAAATCGGATTCTGTCAAATAGACGATAAAATAATTGACAATCATGTCATAGACAGAACAGCCAAACAATCCCTAAACACTTTAATAAAAATTCAAAATTAAATATAATGATAGAAAAGCAAGGAGTAATTAAATGACAATTTATGACTTAACAGTCAAAGACATTGACGGCAATGATTTTTCATTAAATTTATTAAAAGGAAAAATCCTTTTAATTGTAAACACGGCAACAGGGTGCGGTTTTACACCCCAATATACAGGCTTGCAGAAATTATATGACGCTTACAAAGATAAGGGTCTTGAAATCCTTGATTTCCCCTGCAATCAATTTTTAAATCAAGCACCGGGCACAGAAAAGGAAATAAACAGTTTTTGCACATTAAAATACAATACAACATTCAGGCGTTTTTCAAAAATAAATGTAAACGGAAAAAACGAAAGCGCATTATACACATATCTTAAAAGCCAGACAAAAGGGTTTTTAGGCGTAAAAAGAATAAAATGGAATTTCACAAAATTCCTGATTGACGCAGAAGGTAAAACAATAAAACGCTGCAGCCCGACAATAAAACCTGAAATAATTGAAACCGACATAAAAAAATTATTAGGAATATAATCTATCTAACATATATTAATTTAATTTCAAATATTTTTTTAGGAGGGGGAAAGCCTTCCACCCTCGCTTCAAAGCCTTCGGCTTTTCCGCCTTAGCTTTTGGAAATAATAAATTTGTCATTAGCGGAAGCAACGGTTATATTGCGTATTCAGGCAATTAAAATATTCAAAATGTTGTTATACGCAATATTAAATCAATAGATAGATATAAAAAAGATAAAAACTCAAATGGAATGGGCTTTTAAAAAACCATGAAAAATGTCAATATTTAAGAACCAAATTGAAGTATTAATAGTCTAATATGTAAGGAATGCAAAAAAATAGTGGCAGATATAAAGGAAACAATGGAATCTTTGGCAATACAAGCCATAGGAGGGAATGAAGAATGTTTTGTCAGTCTATGCGATTTGTTAAAACATAAGCTTTTTCGCACCGCAAAAGGGATTCTTGGCAATGAATCACTGGCTCTTGATGCCGTAAGCGAAGCTGTTTTTCGCGCTTTTAAGAATATAAAACGGCTTCGTGAACCTAAATTTGTAGAAACATGGTTTATCCGCATAATAATAAATGCGGCAAATGACTTGTATAGGAGGCAAAAACATGAAGTGACAATGAAAGACGTGCCCGAAGGCATATATCATGAAAATCATAATGAAATGGAATTCAACCAAATGATTGAATCATTACAACCCGATCTTCGTGAAATAATCAGCTTAAAATATTATTCCGACTATACTCTTAGTGAGATAGCCGAAATATTAAAAATACCAGAGGGTACTGTAAAAAGCCGTTTTAACAGGGCGTTAAATTTGTTAAGGTTGGAGGTTATGAATGAATAAAGAACGGTTTTTACAATTAATTGAAAGCGATTGTAACTGTAATCAGGATTGTCTTGATACAGCCTTAAACAGAGGACTTCAAAAAGCAAAAAATGACAGGGTTGATACTAGGAAGATATTATTGCTTGCTTTTGCATTTGTATTAACTTTTTCAATGTGTTTTACTTTAAACACAAAGCCGTTAAAAATGGCTGTGGATAATTATTATCTGAATTGGAATAAAACAATGTCAGGTAATATAGAGATTTTAGATGATTATTTGGTTGAAAAAATCAGTAACATAAAGAAACATTTAGGAGGAAATAAATGATTTTATTTTTAGGATTTTTGTTCATGCTTTTTTTCTTTGCGATTATCGGCTTAACGGGAGGGTTGCCGGGAATTTTAATAAATATACCGGCAGCTTTACTGATTTTGGCTCCGCTGGTATATTTTCTGTTTGTATCAAAAAGCGGAAAAATTATTAGTAAGTATATTTCAACAAGTTTTAAAAAGAATAGTACTTACACAAAAACAGAATTAGAACAATTATCTTCTGCGATAAAAAACACGATAAAGTTTATTCTTGCGGCAGGAGGATTTTGTTTTATAACCTGTATGGTTATAAGTCTTGGATATATAGGATCTCCTGAACAGCTAGGACCTAACCTTGCAAACTCTTTGCTTTCATTTACATACGCCGTTGCAATTGGTTTTTTTATTTTCTTTCCCGTGCAGGCTTGGGCGGAAAATAAATTAAATTCAATTAAAAATAATATATAACAATAATGACTTGTTCTAATCGGAAATGGGAGAATATCTATAATAGATTTTATTTTTATCTACCGAAGTATAGACTAGTCAATACTAGTTTAATATATTTACAAAATGAGGTATACTTTAAAAGGAGGATTTTATGGGATTATTTGGCAGAAAAAAAAGAGAAATTATATCAGAGGTAAAAAAAGGAAAAAAGATACTTAAGGACAGGTATTATGAACACGATTACGAAGGTGATTTAGTTAACGGCAAAGCTCATGGCAAGGGTAAAATGGAATTAGACGCAATGGGTGAAATCTACGAAGGAGATTTTGTCAAAGATAAAAGAACAGGCAAAGGAAAAGTAACGGCATATAATATCCATGGCGGTGTGCGTTTTTCCTATGAAGGCGATTATATTAACGGTATGTTAAACGGCAAGGGAAAACACACATCTTCCACTGAAGTATACGAAGGCGATTTTATTAACGGCAGAGAACAGGGCAAGGGAAAAATTACAATTTGTTTCGGTGATGTCTATGAGGGAGATTTCGCAGACGGATATATCGTAAAAGGAAAATTAACGAGTAAAAACGGCAACATTTATGAAGGCGTTTTTGATTACAGAAGACTTGGACAAGGAAAAGGAAAATTAACGAGTAAAAACGGCGATGTCTATGAAGGTGATTTTGACAGCGGAAACTTTCACGGCAAAGGAAAAATGACTTACGCAAACGGTAAAATAGAAAATGGCTATTGGCATAAAAACCGTTTCTTAGGTGAAGGTTCGTCAGGTAAGACAAAATTTAACAAAGCAGAAAAAGAAGCAAACAAACCGATGAGCGAAGCAGAATGGGAAGCAAGGGCATTACAAGACAGAATTTGCCCGTAATTGGTATCGAACACAAAAATAATAAATAAAATGTTTGAAGCATTAAGAATAAATGATAGAAAAAAGAGTAAAATTATGGTTAATAATAAGATGTAGAAATTATTGAAAGAACTTGAAAGGAAAGCCATGATTACAATCAATTACGGAAAAGACTATACCAAAACCGCTTATGACACCCTTGCAGCTTCGGATATAAAATCATATTTACAAAAAAATATTTCTGTCTCCATAAAACCCAATCTTGTGGTAGAACGCCCTGCTTCAGACGGAGCGACTACACACCCGGAAGTAATAGAAGGAATTATCCAGTTTTTAAAAGATTTTGGAATAAAAGATATAAAAATAATTGAAAACTCAGCGTGCGGACACAGTGCGAAACTTGCGTTTAGGGTGTGCGGGTACGAATCATTACAGAAAAAGTACGGCGTTATATTAAAAGATTTAAAAGACGATAAGTTTATTTCTTTTAAACATGAAAATATTGATTACCAGATAAGCGAAACCGCTCTTAAAAGCGATTTTTTAATCAATGCTCCTGTTTTAAAAGCGCATTGCCAAACGCGAATGACCTGCTGCATGAAAAACCTAAAAGGCTGTATACCGCAAAGCGAGATGAGGCGCTTTCACGCGCTGGGGCTTCATAAACCAATTGCCGGTTTAAATGTATTATTTAAAACGCACTATTGCGAAAAGCAATTTTGCCTGGTAGACGGTATTTGCGGCGACCTTAGTTTTGAAGAAGGCGGAACTCCTGTAGAAGCAAACCGTATTATAGCAGGACAGAATCCGCTTTTAGTTGATTCTTACTGCGCGCAGCTTATTGGTTATAATCCGGATGATATTGGTTATTTAGCGTATGGTAAAAAGTTAGGAATAGGGGAATACTATTCGCAAAAAACTAAAGTAATTGAATTAAACAACGAACAAAAACCTGTTTGTGAAATGAAAAACATACCAAGAATTGCAGATAAATACCGCAACATAATCGAAGAAGACAGCGCTTGTTCTGTCTGTTTCGCCGCGCTCATCTTCGCATTACATCGCAAAGGCGGCGTAATGAAAGGTAAAAAAATCTGCATAGGACAGGGTTTTAAAAATAAGAACGGTGATTTTGGTATCGGGAATTGCGCTAATGGGTTTAAAAATTACGTTAAGGGCTGCCCGCCCAAGGCAGTAGATATATTAGAGATGTTGTAAGTTAATTCCCGCTTTTTCGATTTTTTTTACTTGCCGACTATATTTCGAATTACTATATTTAATTATGAAAGATATCAAGGAAATTCAAATTCCGGGCTGAATTTCATAAAAATTTAACAAATACCATAAAAATCCCATTGGAAGCTTCGGGATAGATCCGGGTATTTGACGGAAACATAAGGAGTAAAAAATGAAACTGAAAATCAAACTAAGCTTAATGTTGATCGCCATCGTGGCGGTTATCGTAACGGGAATCGCGGTGCTGCTCTTGCGCGAGGCATCCGACATAAGCCTTAAACTGAGCA
>Ga0209755_10002697_pt1 | contig 23845 bp, 23 predicted proteins | sample TergutCo191P1_FD_187301 | JGI IMG/M metagenome (GOLD analysis project Ga0209755, IMG submission 187301) | Cornitermes sp. P1 segment gut microbial communities from Petit-Saut dam, French Guiana - Co191P1 (SPAdes) (version 2) | ecosystem: Host-associated > Arthropoda: Insects > Digestive system... | reverse complement strand
CGGCTGCCCCGGCACCCGCTGCACCTGCAAAAAAATCAATAGTACCCGACTTCACCGAAATTCTCCCCGAGAGCAGCACGCAATCGGTAAAAGCACCTTCCGCCGCATCCGTCTACGAACGCAGAGACTTTGGTAAGTATTAAGAATAATAAGGTAGTTTATTCGCCTTTAGCGAATACCGAATTTTGAAATGCACGTTGAAGCATCGTGACATTTCAAAATCCTAACCAAGGTAGTTTATTCGCCTTTGGCGAATACCGAATTTTGAAATGCACGTTGAAGCATCGTGACATTTCAAAATCCTAACCAAGGAGAGTGACCCAAAAAAGTGATTTCAACCAATATATTCCTAGAAGGTCAGCTGCGCCGTCCCACAGGCGCTGTTGACGTTGTGCTAGACACCGACGCCTACAACGAAATCGACGACCAATACGCCATAGCCTACCTACTAAAATCAGCACCGCAACTACGCACAGAGGCAATCTACGCAGCGCCGTTCCTAAACAAAAAGTCCACTTCACCCGAAGACGGCATGGAAAAAAGCTACAAAGAAATCCTGCGTATCACATCCCTGTGCGGGCGCGAAGACTTGCATAAGCTGACCTTCAAAGGCTCAACAAAATACCTGCCCGACGAAAACACCCCCGTAGAAAGCGCCGCCGCACGCGATTTAATCGCACGCGCAATGGCGCACACGCCGGAAAACCCGCTCTACGTAGCAGCGATTGGGGCAATCACAAACGTAGCCTCGGCACTGCTGCTCGAACCGAAAATCCGTGACCGCATAGTGATTATATTTCTGGGCGGGGTTGGGCTTCACATGCCGCCCGCGCCGGAATTTAACCTATGTCAGGATATCGCGGCGGGGCGTGTTGTCTTCGGCTCGGGCGCGCCGCTTGTGCAACTCCCGTGCTGGGGGGTCGTCTCGGCGCTGACCACAACCGAACCGGAACTTCGCGAGCATATCAAAGGCAAGTCCGCACTGGGCGACTATCTCTACGAAGTGACTTGCCGCGATGCAATCGAAGACGGAGGAAACATCTGCTGGAGCCGTGTGATTTGGGATGTGTCCACTATCGCTTGGCTGCTTTCGGACGACTATGTCCTGACGGCGACAGTCCCCTCCCCCATTCCGACCTACGACAACGGGTATATCCATGACCCGCACAGGCATATCGCAAAAGTAGCCTACCACATTCACCGCGATGCCATATTTAAGGACCTGTTTCAAAAAATAGCGGAGGCTTGATACAATAATATGAAGACGCATGTACCTGATTATATAGGAGAGGTTTTTGCGAAGCAGGGCGTCAGTGATTTGATTTTCGCCATACACACGGATATGACTCCGGATGGCGATTTTTCTGACGTATACTCTGCGGTAAATTCCAAGAATTTGTACATAATGTACGGCGAGGAACAGATTGTCCGCACCGAGGGCGCGCGCCGTATAGTAGCGGAATACCGAATCGAAAAAATGGAGACGATTCCGCTTGACTCGCTCGGCGAGCTGAGAACGGAAAAGCTGCTGTCCGCAGGGCGTTTCACCTCGGGCGGCCCGCCGGATAAATCGGACGACGAAGACAAGGAAAAACCGCCCGCGGAAATCAACGAGCAATTGATTCTGCAATACACACTGGGCTACCTGGGCTTCGTCGAACGGCTGATTAAGGTAATAAAAAACATCAAATCCGGCGAAGACCCGCTCTACGAGGTTCTGGTAGACGACGATTTATTCTGCCAAAAATGCGGAACGCGCTACCCGGAACCGGAGCGCAAGCTATGTCCGAAATGTATGGACAAGGCAGTACTGACGCTTCGCCTGCTGTCTTTCTTCAAGTACTACAAGGTGCAGGTAGCCGCGATTGTAGCAATGATGGTGGCAAGTACCGCACTGACGATAGTAACCCCGATTGTCGGTACGCAAATGTTCCTGGACGATGTACTGACCGTAGGCGGGCGTTTTTACGGCGCGGTGGCGTTCATGGTAGGTATGCTGCTGATTGTGCGCGTGATGAACACGGTTATGAACGTGTTTTTCTCGTGGATGCTCGCCAAGATTATGCCGTGGCTGATTTATGACTTGAAGCTGCGTATTTTCGAGGCAATGCAGCGTCTTTCGGTCAGCTTTTATACCTCGAAGCGCACAGGCAACCTGATGAACCGCGTAAACCGCGATGCCAACAACATATATTGGTTTTTCGTGGACGGGATTCCGTTCCTGTTTGTTAATGTCCTAATGTTTATCGGCGTCATCGGCCTGATGTTTTTCCTTGACGCAAGACTGGCTGTTGTGGCGCTTGTCGCCATACCTGTCTGCATGTTTTTTTTCCACCTGCTGTTCGGATTCTTCCGCAGATACCATCACAAGGACTGGGTTTACAACTCGCAGCTAAACTCCATGGTAAGCGACTCCGTAAACGGACAGCGCGTTATCAAGGCGTTTGCGAGGGAATCCGAAGTGGTGGAGCGTTTCGCTGAGACAGGCGGCAAGCAGGCAGGGGTCGAGACGCATATGTTCAACACGGCCGCGACCGCGTTCCCGTTGATTTATGCAATTATGTTCCTGGCGCAGGTTATTGTCACCGCTGCCGGCGGTATCATGGTACTGCACGGCGAAATGACGCTAGGCGTCTTGATGGCGTTCATCGCATATATGCGGATGCTTTTCGGCCCGCTCGAATTTTTGTCATGGGTTTCAAACTGGTGGGCAAGGTGCTTAGACAGCGCCCAGCGGGTCTTTGAAATCATCGACTCAAAACCCGAGATTGAAGAACCCGCGCAGCCTGTTAAGCTTGAAGAAATGAAAGGCGATATAGTAGTGCGTGACGTTTGGTTTGAATACGACCCAGCCACACCTGTCCTAAAAGGCCTAAACCTAAAGGTAGAGGCAGGCAAGACGTTGGGAATAGTAGGAAAGACCGGCGCAGGCAAGTCCACCTTAGCAAACCTAATCGCGAGACTGTACGATGTAAGCGAGGGCAGCATCACCGTAGACGGCGTAAACGTAAAACAGCTGTCCCTGGGGCAGCTGCGCCAAAACATCGGCATAGTCTCCCAAGATATTTACCTGTTTATAGGCAGCATAATGGATAACATCCGCTACGCGCGCCCCGGCGCAACCGTAGAGGAAGTAATCTGGGCTGCAAAAATGGCAAGCGCACATGAGTTCATCATGAACCTGCCCGACGGCTACGAAACAAGAGTAGGCGCAGGCGGCCAAGACCTATCGGGCGGCGAAAAACAGCGCCTGTCAATCGCAAGGACAATCATCCAGAACCCAAAAATCCTGATTCTGGACGAAGCAACCGCCGCGATGGACACAGAAACCGAAGGCAAAATCCAAACCGCACTAAACGAGCTGCAATCCGGCCGGACAACCATAGCAATAGCCCACAGGCTGTCAACCCTAAAAGACGCACACAGCCTGGCAGTAATAAGCGACGGCAAGGTCATAGAAAGCGGCACACACGAAGAACTAATGCGCATGAAAAAAGAATACCACAAGCTTTTCATGATACAAATGGAAGGCCTAAAAGTAATCAGTATGGATTAAAGGAGTGCAATATATGGAGACACTTGATATCGGACTAATGGATATCGGTAAGGCCGAGTTTTACGTAACAGAAGGCGGCTTTACCGGTTTGAAGTACGGCGGCGAAGATTATCCTCATATAGTGCTGCGGCGGTCGTTACCCGTCCGCGAGCCCATGAAATATATTTCTGTAGCTGACCATGAAAATAAGGAGATTGGAATTATCCGCGCGGTGGAAGATTTAACGGGCGACCAGCGCAGCATTGTTGTAAACGAGCTTGACAACCGTTATTACGCGCCTAAGGTGCTTGAAGTTTTGTCTGTCAAGGACAAGCTAGGCTATGTGTACATCGAAATGCGCATTCAGAACAAAAGCGAGAAGGAACATACAAAAAGCTGTGCCGTGAAGGACGTTAACCGTAACATTCGGATGATGTCCGAGAATGCGCTGATTATTTTTGATGTGGACGGCAACCGTTATATTGTTGAGGAGATAGATAAGCTTGATAAGCACAGTATCAAGCGGCTTGACCCTTATCTGTTTTAGGAGGTTTTCCACCCGTGGATAAATATGTGTTTGACTACGACATGGCTATGAACCGTCAGCCGGAGACGGGTACGCTCACGTTTTCGGAAGACGGGATTATCCGTGTCAATGGTTACGGCGAGGACGAGTATACGATTGATGCCTCCTTGCTGGAAGAAGCGCTCGTAAAGGCCGGGGTAGGCTGCGGGCTTCTTTACGTGAGATATAAGGAAGGGCAGGACAGGATTCTGTGCCGCTTTACCATGAGCGGCTTGAAACGCGCAGGGGATTTTTGTAAGGTAGTCAACTATTTTATTCAGACCGGAACCGCGATTATTCCCGAGAAGACGGAGAAGCGGGTATGCCCGGAATGCGGGCAGCCCATGATGGACGAGATTAATGTCTGTATCTTCTGCTATGACCAGTTTGGGATACTGTTCCGCGCGTTTTCGTATTTGAAGCCTTACAAGAACGCTGTTATTATCGCGACTCTGCTGCTTGCGGTGTCCAGTGTCTTGTTCCTCAGCTTCCCTATGGTGAACCGTATTCTTATCGATGACGTTCTGCGCGGCGACGGCGGGACGGTTTCTATGATTATTTGGCTGTCCGCGGCTATGTTTATGCTGCGGATTATCGGCGAGGTCACGTTCATTATTAATGCGCGGATTTATAACCGTGCGACGTTTTCTTACTGTAACGACCTGCGGAACCTGGCTTACAACAAGCTGCAATCGCATTCGCTTGCAACTTTTTCGAAGCGTACGCCCGGTGATTTGATTCGAAGGATTATCGATGATACCGCGCAGATTCGGAACTTTATCACCGACCTTGGGCGCTGGGTTGTTGAGCTTGGGCTGATGTTTATTATTGTCCTTGTGATTCTGCTTTCGATTAACTGGCAGCTGACGCTCCTTGTGTTTGTGCCTGTGCCTATTGTTTCTGTATTTATGGCCAAGATTTGGGCGTTCATCCGTGCGCGGTTCGAGCGGCAATGGCGCAAGAGCTCCAGATGTAACTCGATTTTGCATGATATTATCAAGGGGATTAGGACTGTAAAATCCTTTGGTAACGAGGAGGCTGAAATCGCGAAGTACGCCGCGGCAGAGCGTGAGCTTGCTGTTATTTCTTCGCAGAACGAGGTCACTTGGGCGCAGTTGTTCCCAACGGTTACGTTCCTTGCGAGTACGGGCGAGTTTATTATCCTCTTGGTCGGCGGATTTGCGGTGCTTAGCGGAAATATGACGCTCGGTGTTATGATTCTCTTTACGCAGTTTGTAGGGTTCATCTACGGGCCGCTCCGTTTCCTTGTTTCGTTCCCGCGCTGGCTTGGCGAGGCTACCACGAGTATGGTTAAGGTCTTCGAGATTCTGGACGAGGAGCCCGAGATTGCCGAGCAGGATAATCCGAACAACGTACCGATTGCAGGCAGCGTTAAGTTCGAGGGCGTTTCGTTTGGGTACAAATCCTACGAGCCTGTGCTTAAAGGCATCGATATAGAAATCAAGCCCGGCGAAATGGTCGGCTTGGTCGGAAAATCCGGCGTCGGTAAGTCCACGCTCATCAACCTTGTTATGCGGCTGTATGACCCTAATGTCGGGCGCATTATGATAAACGATACGGATTTGCGAGATATTTCGCCTAACCACCTGCACGAGAATATCGGCGTTGTGTTTCAGGATTCGTTCCTTTTCGCAGGCTCGTTCTACGATAATATCGCCTATGCAAAGCCGGATGCGACTTACGATGAGATTATTTCCGCGGCGCGCGCGGCTAACGCGCATGAGTTCATAATAAAAAGCCCGGACGGCTACAACACGCTGATAGGCGAAGGCGGCGAATCGATTTCCGGCGGCGAGCGCCAGCGGCTTTCGATTGCCCGGGCAATAATCAAAAATCCTGACATCCTCATACTAGACGAGGCAACAAGCTCGCTTGACGTTGAAACAGAAGCGGCGATTCAAGAGAGCCTCGACAGGCTGATTCAAGGGCGCACGACAATAGCGATTGCCCACAGGCTTTCGACCCTGCGGAACGCCGACCGCTTAATCGTCCTCGACAAGAACGGTGTCGCCGAGACAGGCACACACGCGGAACTGTTGAAGAAGAAGGGAATTTACTACAACTTGGTAATGGCACAACGGCAGAGTGCCGCAAAGGCGGAATAAGAATGATTTCTGTTGAAAAGCTGAGGGGTTGGCTGAAAGACCCGTACATCGTACTCTACATTGTATTTATCTATTTCATTGTTTTTGCGTTCATCGTGTCCACGCCGTCGGAGATTTGGAACGGGCTTATCATCATTTCTCTGGCGTACGATATCCTGATAACCGACTATGTCGCCATAGGCGGCGTGGGCGCGACCTTGATGAACGCCGCTATAGTCTGCTTAATTTTTCTTACATACATGCTGCGGATTCAGCGGAAGGCCAGCGGCTCTATCATCATGTCGTTTTGGCTGCTTGCCGGGTTTGCTTTCTTTGGAAAAAATCTAGTCAATGTCTGGCCGATTTTGTTCGGCGGGTATCTGTACGCGAAGTTCCGCGGGGAGTCCTTCGACCGCTACGCGGTTGTGACGGTGCTTGCAACCGCGCTTGGCCCTACGGTTACGCAGGTGGCTATGCTTGAGCATATTCCGATTGTGCCGCGGCTGATTTTCGCGGGTGCGTTCGGCGTGTTTATCGGGTTCGTCGTCCCGCCTATTTCCCAGAACATCATGAATGTGCATCAGGGGTTCAACTTGTATAACGTCGGCTTCACGGCGGGGATTCTGGCTATACTGACGCGGATTTTTCTGCTTGTAATCGGCGGTGATGAAGTCGCGCCGATATTTATTTGGAGTACGGAGTATAAGCTCGTTCTCAGCATCTTCATGATAATTTTGTTTGCGTTTTTGATTTTCGTCGGATGGTTCTGCGGGGAGAATCATAAGGAGAATTTTACAGGGCTCCTAAAACGGACGGGCCAGGCGGCCAGTGATTATTACGCCGATTACGGCGAGATTACTTACATAAATATGGGTACGCTAGGGCTGTTTTGCACGGCGGTTATGCTTGCGCTGGGCAGTGACATAAACGGGCCTGTGATGGGCAGTATTTTCACGGTTATCGGTTTCGGAAGTTTCGGCAAGCACTTGCGGAATATTTGGCCGCTTATGCTTGGCTGCCTGCTTGCAGGCGGGTTTATGCATATTTGGACGGGAAGCAACCCTTCGTCGGCCATTGCGGTGCTGCTTGTCACTTGCCTTGCGCCGATTGCCGGGCGGTACGGTTGGAAATGGGGCGTTGTTGCCGGGGTGATTCATTTACATATCGCTATGCATGTCGTGGATTTTTCGTCCGGGTTTAATTTGTATAACAATGGGCTTGCGGCAGGGTTTGTTGTTATGTTTTTGCTGCCGCTTATCAGGGTGGTGCATGATAGGAAAGCGGCCGGTTAAATATTTTTGCAGCCAGATATCTAAATTGAGAACGAAGCGGTGTATGCCGGGGCGTTCTTTTTTTTTGCAAGCCTGTCTTTACTAAACATTTACGGTACATTTACAAAAAATGTATTTCGATTTTACACAACAGTTTTATCATTACCCCATTCTGAAGTATGGAAGGGGCGAGTGCTAATATTGCTCGGACATATTAAAAAGTTGCTGCCTTTTGTGGCGGTGTTGCTGTTTTTTTCGGCTTGTGCCGATAGGGAGCGGTTGGGTATGCTTCCTGCCTATGCGGAAAGTTCAAACTACGAAGCCCGCCTTGCGGGAGAAAACGATGCAGCCCTTGCGATTGAATGCTCGGTATCGCTTTTGTCGTTATCAAGAAGCCTCGGTTCCGCATATAGCGCGGAAGCCACCGTCACCGCCGTAGGCGCGGACGCGGCACTTGCGTCAGTCGTTAGCGGAAGCGCTGACATTGCTCTGTTTGGCGGCGATTTGAGCGCCCCGGCACGGCATGATGGCGTAAACGCGATGGTTATAGGTATCGAAGTCATTCGGCTGCTTACGGGCATGGACAACGCCCGCTACGATATATCCCTTGACGAAATTTACGCGCTGTTTATAGGCGACGATGCTTTTGATGACTGGGATGATTGGGGAGATTGGGATGACGAATATTCCGACGATTGGGACGATGATACTTTAGATTTCTTGCAGCCCGAGGAGTACATAGCTTTAACACGCCCGGGCGTTACCTCACGCGTATTGTTCGAGGAGATTTTCCATCTTCGGGATAACGTCGGCGGGGTTTTGCAATCGCTAATCCCCGTATATGCCAACGTATTTGATAACGATGCCGATGTAGTTGCCTTTGTCACGGCAAACGCCGAAACGGTAGGTGTTGTAATGGCTGCAAGCGACCCGCAGGGCGTAAGGAGTCTGTCTATCGAAGGTACAGCACCCGGAGCCGACGGATATATAGGACAGCGGGAGATTATACTGGCATACAGACCCGGCAATGCCAGGGCCGCTTCATTCATTGCGTACTTACAGTCGGGCGCGCTTGATGGTGTTTTTGTTGATAATAACGTGATGCGGATTCAATGATTCGTGTATGCGTCTATTATATAGGAAGAATAAAAAGGAGGATTTTCATGAAAGTAAAGCGTATTATTGCTACTTTGCTGATTACGGCATTTGTGGCGGCATTGTTGCCTGCGGTACCTGTGTATGCGGCAACAGAAACCCTTAGTGTTACTGTTAATGTGGACGGCTTTGAGATTACTACCGAGGCTGTTCAGGAATCGGGTACTATTCTTGTACCTTTCAGCTTCTTGGAAGAAGCTGTCGGAGCTATCGCTTCATACAACCCAAGAAACAGACGTATCAACATTGATACAGCAGCTTTTGCCTTCCGTATGGAAGTCGGAAGAAGGAGTTACGCACGTAACGGCTCCACAAGGCAGTTGGCTGTTGCACCGCGTTTGGTAGACGGCGTGCCTTTTGTACCAATGGAGCCTATCATAACAGGCATCGGCGGAACTATCGGCGTTGACCTTGCTACTGCTACACTTACCGTTACCTATTTCTCTGACATCACGGGCAGGGTAACTATCGGCGGTTCCACAACACTGCACCCTTTTATGCAAGAAGCCGCTGACTTCCTTGGCGAACTTAATTCCGGCCTTACTGTTACTGTTGCCGCAGGCGGCAGCGGCGCAGGGGAAACAGGCGTCGTTAACAGGACAATAAATATCGGTATGATTTCCCGCTCCTTAGGTTCCGCGTTCCAAGGACGCATCCGCCGCGTAATACCTGTCGGCCACGATGCTGTTGCTATAGTCGTGCATCCGCGCAACTCGGTTTCTGACCTTTCCATAGAAGATGCCAGAGCTATTTTCCTTGGTGAAATTACTAACTGGAATGAAGTAGGCGGAAACAACGCTCCTATCATTATCCATACCCGCGCACCCGGTTCGGGCACAGGCGACACAGTTAACGACATGCTTTTGGGCAGCGGAAACACTGTTGTAGGAACAGCAACCCCTCACGTATCTAACGGTCTGCAAAGAGGCGCTGTCGCTGCTGATGTAAATGCAATCGGTTTCCTTTCCGTAGGCTACTTAGATGCCACAGTTAAGGGTCTTACCTTAGGCGGTGTTGCTCCTACTTTCGAAACAGTGACGGGCGGTGCCTATCCTTTAGGACGTAACCTGTACCTTCTGTCCGAGAACAGACCTACAGGCGCTTCCGCCAGAGTCATAGACTTCATCCGCACCACCCATGCACAGCAAGAATTTGTCGTAGGTGCCGAGTTCCTTGGCATTCGCCCTCTTAACTAAGATGGCGGGCATGACAAATAAAAAATCAAGCTATAAACTTTCCGAAAAAATAGCGGAATCTGTAATGACTGCGCTCGCCGGGGTCGGAGTTTTGATGATACTTTTCATCTTCATCTTCGTCTTCCTGCGGGCGTGGCCCGTTATCAGGGAAAGCGGCGCCGGGCTGTTCATCAACACGGGCTTTGACCAGCAAATTCCCGAGGCGCTGCACGCACATTACCCCATGTTTAACTTCGGATTTTTGGGCTTGATAAGCGGGACTGTTGCTACAACTTTACTATCCTTGATGCTGGCCTCTCTGATAGGCATAGGCAGCGCTGTCGCAATCAGCGAGTTTGCGCCGAAACCTTTGGCATACGCCCTTACATCCCTTGTGAGGCTGCTGGCCAGTATCCCCTCGGTTATTTTTGGGCTGATAGGCGTTATTATTGTCGTACCTTTCATACAGGATACTTTTGTTACCGTGGATTTGCAGCTGGAATATCTGCACCTGTTCCAGATAACGGGGCGTGGGTTGCTTGCCAGCGTGATTGTACTTACATTTATGATTGTGCCGACTATTACCGCACTAAGCGCAGATGCCATTGCCGCTGTGCCGCACCGTTTCCGCGAGGCGGGCTTTGCTATGGGGATGACTCATTTTAGGGTAATATGGAAGATTGTGCTGCCTACGGGGCGCTCCGGCATTATAGCCAGCGTAATACTGGCGGCAGGGCGCGGAATGGGCGAGGCTGTTGCTGTGGCAATGGTCAGCGGCGGGATTGGCCTAGTGCCGGATTTTACTCTCGGCTTTGTTTCGCTTTTGGCACCCGTGCTTCCTTTGTCCGCCGCTATCATGTTTCATTCGGAAAATATGGGGCACGAGGCGATAACCGCCGCTCTGTTTACCTGCGCGGTCTTACTGCTTTTGATTGGCACCTTGCTAAGCATATCGGCGCGTTTAGTTAATTCTTACATGCGAAAGAAGGTTGGAGATGCGAAGTAGAAGTCATACAGTGGGCGATATTTTCGGACGGGTTTACGCTTGGCTGTCTATAGGCATTGCCGTTGCGGTATGTCTGCTTATCATTGTTAACGTCATATACTTAGGCTCGGGCATTATGTCATGGGAATTTCTCAGCCAAGAGCCTCCCGCGAACACACGCGTTACCACAGAAGGCGGAATCCTGACACCTATGGCAGGGACGCTGATACTTACGGTAATAGGCATCCTCATAGCCCTGCCCCTTTCCTTGTCCGCGGCAATATACTTGACATGGTACACCAAGGGCGGGCCTGTCAAAACCATCATAGAGTCGGCAATAGACATATTGGCGGGCGTACCGAGCGTTGTTATAGGGCTTTTTGCCGTGGCTGTTTTTACCCAGCCTTGGCTTGCGTTTTTAAGCACACGCATAGAGATAGAGGGCGGTTACGGCGGCGCCTTCGGCCGTTCCTTTTTGGTAGCGGGTATTGCTATGTCCATTATGATTTTGCCCTTTGTCACAAAATCCATTTTGGAAGCCCTTAAAACCGTTCCGCCGGAATACGCCGAAGGCTCTTTTGCCCTGGGGGCAAGCAAGTGGAGAACTGTCACAAAAGTGGTGCTTAGCAGCGCCCGGCCGGGTATTATAACAGGCGCGGTTTTGGGGATGGGGCGCATTATCGCGGACACAGCTGTTGTGTGGCTTGCCTTGGGCGGAACTTTGCGTATGACAGGCTTGCAGCCTTGGTACGCACCGCAAAACTGGCTCTCTACCTTGCAGCACACCGGCACTACGCTTACCGCGTATATCTTCTTCACCTCCCCCGCGGGAGAGGGCGGAAATCCGATTCTGGCTTTCGGAGCCTCACTTGTGCTTATCGTTATAATCATAATACTAAACGCGGTTGTGGCTGCCATAGGTACTATAGGCGCGCTTAAAGAAAGGTAGAAAAATGAGCGAACAGTTTGCAGTAAACATAGATGACGTAAGCATATGCTACGGGGATAATCAGGTCTTGAGAGATGTTTCTCTAGCTGTGCCGAAGGGCAGCATTTACGCCTTCATAGGGCCTTCCGGCTGCGGCAAAACAACCATGCTCCGCAGCATTAACCGTATGAACGATTTTGTGTCAAGCTTCCGTTTGAGCGGGAAAATTACGATGGAAGACGAAGATATTTACAGCAACAAGAAGCCGCAGCATCTGCGCAAGAAGGTCGGCATGGTTTTCCAGCAGCCCAACCCTCTGCCCATCTCCATTATGCAGAACATGCTGCTGCCCATCACGGAACATTATCACGGGTCTGTTTCTAAATTCAGAGCCTTGGCTGTTGAGAAGCTGAAATCCTGCGCGTTGTATGAGGAAGTTAAGGATAAGCTGAACCAAAGCGCGTTTTCGCTGTCGGGCGGGCAGCAGCAGCGTTTGTGCATTGCGCGTACTTTGATGCTTGACCCTTCGGTCATTTTATTTGACGAGCCTTGTTCTGCCCTTGACCCTATCTCTACCGGCAAAATTGAGGAACTGCTGAATGAATTGAAAACGGAGCATACTATTATAATCGTGACGCATAATATGGAGCAGGCGCGCCGTATTTCGGATTATACTGCCTTTTTTTATGATGGGGTGGTTGTGGAGGCGGGGAGGACGGATAAATTGTTTATGAAGCCGGAGACTGAATTGTTGGAGAGGTATATTACGGGGAAGTTTTGATGGGGGATTATCCCTCTATATCAATAACTTATCAAAATCCCGCCTTGCTATCGGCAAATACTCTAACCTATACATCGACTCATTCTCCAATAGCCGCTTTCATCGCGTCCAACACATCTTTTGATGAATACCTTACGTCCGTATGTTCTGCCTCCCGCTCTGCTTCTAGCAGTTTAGAATAAATTTCGCTCTCAAACTGCATATTTTGGTAAGCCTCCATACTTAAAACAACCATATTTCCATAACCATTCTTCGTAAGAAATACAGGTTGTGCTGTTTCGTGTACTATTTTAGAAATCTCCGCAAAATTATTCCGTAAGTCTGATACAGGTCTAATCAAATTCATTTTCATCACCTCTGTTCGAACTCTATCATAACCACGCCAAAACATCAATCACCACCAATCCCCAACACCCCATACATCTCAACCAAACAATCAACATTATACTCCGCCCCATCACAACGCCGCCCGCTTCCCTCCGAAAAATAACACCCACAAATCCCCGCGTTAACCCCCGCTAAAACATCAATATCCCTATCCCCAACCATCAGCGCTTCCTTTGCTGATATCTCAAACTTATCAAGCAAATGCAAAATAGCATCAGGAGCCGGTTTCCTTGGGAAATTCCCTTCCTGTGTCACACCCCCCGCGAAGCACTCCATCATGCCGAATTTTTTCAGATAAAAGTATGCAGATTCGTCTTTATGGGTATATATGTAATTTTTACCGCCGTTTTCGCAGATTGCTTTGCATAATTCCGCAATTCCTTCGTAGGGTTTTGCGTCTCTTTCTTGAGTTTCTTTGTTAAGTTTTTTATAGTTATTGAAGAAAGCTTCGTCTAAGGCGTGTTTTTCTCTGTAGTGTTTGTACGCGTGCCCTATTGAGACTTTCATCAGCGATAGGATTTCGGCTTGCGGCTCGGTTATTCCGCGTTCGCTTAGTGCGGCTTTGAACGTGCCTGAAAATATAGGGTATGTGTCGAACAGCGTGCCGTCGAAATCCCAGATTATATGTTTATATTTCATTCTGTCACCCTTTCTAAAAATAGCCTTTTGTCAAACTTGCCGTTTTTCATAGCCTTGGCAGACTTAGCCGCTTCAATATCCATGTCCGAGTACCCCAAAACTTTTTTCAGCGCATCCAAGACCTCATAAATATCACAAATCTCCTCAATACAGCTGTCTTCAAGAAACTCTTTCACTTCCTCTTGTAATTTTGCTTTCAGACAGCTGATGTACTCGTCTTCCTCAAGCACTCTTAATATTGGTGTTTGCCCGTTTTTTTCGATTATCGCAGGGATATTGTCGCGGACTAGTTTCCTATACTTCATCATCCTTTTCTCCTTTGGAAGTTTCCTATCCATATCGGTAGTTTCAGCTTTTGCTCGATTTCTGCCCTCGTCATGCCGTCCAGTGTAGTCTCCGTCCCCGCACGGAACATGTTTTCCGGCAGAAACAAGCCTTCGCAGCCGTCTGCCTTGGCTTTTCTGCCGATTTGCGCCACTATGTCCCTGCCCGTCAGCAAGCCGCTTACCGTGATTTCCTTGCCGAAGAAGTCGTTTCGGATTGGGTAAATTTTTGCCTTTGGCAGCAGCTTCGCCATCAAGGCTTGTGCCGCTTCGCCTGTCACTACACCGAAGGGCAACCGGTCGGTGTGAGCGACCGGTTGAAACTCCCGTTCGAACAGTGCACACATGCCTACGCCGTTTTCCAGCTGCGGGAAGTCGTTGTAATGTTCATATGACGGGATGGGCTGCCCTGCTTTCAGATACCATTCGTCGGCGCAATACGCGAACGGATGATGCTTCTCCACCTGCGCGATTACCTTTGCCGCGTCTTCGCGGGAGAACGGACGCAACTGCGGCAAGCCCTCACGGTACTTTGTCAGGCCGACGGGGACTACCGACAAGCTTTCACCAAGCGGCGCAAGTGCCGCGATTGTGTCGTCCAGTGCTTCGCCGTCGTTTATGCCTTCGCACAGCACGATTTGAAAATGCATGGCTATGCCGGCCTTGCTGAAACGGCGCAGGTGTTCGAACAGCTTACCCGCGTTGGCATTTCCAAGCATTTTCCGGCGCAGGCTTGGGTCTGCCGCGTGTACGGAAATGTGCAGCGGGGACAGGCGGTATCGTGCTATGCGCTGTGATTCTGCCTCGCTTAGATTTGTCAGCGTTACGTAGTTGCCTGACAGGAACGACAGGCGCGGGTCGTCGTCTTTGAAATATAAAGACTCGCGCATTCCCTTAGGCAGTTGGTTCATGAAGCAGAAGATGCAATTATTTTCGCAGGAGCGCGGGGCGTCCATTAGGTCAGATTCGAAAATCAGCCCCAAATCCTCGGTTTCGTCCTTTTCTATTTCCAGTTCCCAGATTTCGCCGTTCGGCTTTTCGATTTCCAGTAGGAGAAATTCGTCTTGGATTATGAAGCGGTAGTCCAGGATGTCGGTTACTTTTTGGTTGTTTATGCTTAGGAGTACGTCGCCGGGGGCGAGTTCCAGTTCTTGGGCTATGCTTGTTGGTTCTATGTTTTTTATTTTGTGCATGGCTGTCCCTTCATTACGCTGATTACAGCATCAAAATCATCCGGCGCAACCCTATTAACCTTCACCGCACCGCACCTCCGACACCGCTGCACTACCTGCCAGCCCTTCTTCCCGCTGTACCGCACGCCAACGGGCTCCATCAAGCCCAAACACTCGCTTTGCCTATCACCGGGCTTATTATCCAAATGCCGCGAAAACAAGCACCGCGGACAGTGGTTACGGTAACTTCCGTTCGTCAAAGGCAAAACATCCGCGCCGCAATTCGCGCAGACGAAGCCTGTATTCTCTGTCTTTCTGCTCACGCCAAACCCTCCGGATATTTGGATTCAAATATCGGAAGGCGGGGTTCTGTTTGTTCTTTCTATCCGGGCTTAATAGGCGAGTGACCGATTCTCCGCCATCTTCTCGGGACGGCGAATACTTCTGCTTCCTGCTTCAAAGGGGCGTTTCAGCCTCTTATCCGAACTGTTCCCGGTTTTGTGCTGCAAAACTGTACCGGGCAATGTATGGCGGCTGCAAACCACCATCCAACGGTAGGTGTCATCCCATTTCACCGGCTTTAGGCGTCATCCCCCGTTAGTACGTGTGTGAAAAATTTTACCAAAACGCGTTTTCAATATGCTCAACCTCTATTCCCTCTATCTTCCCAAGCATTTCCACCACATCGAACCGAAAATCCGCGTCATCAAGCCGTTTCCGCTTAATGTAGTGCATTGCTGTCTTCTTTATGCGCTGCTGCTTAGACTTTCCCACCGCTTCGCGCGGCAAGCCGTAGTTTTCGTTCTGACGGAATTTTACTTCTATGAAAACGATGTAACTGCCGTCCTTCATTATCAGGTCGATTTCGCCGCCAGGTGCGCAGAAGTTTTCTTCAAGCAGCTCATAGCCCTTGTCTCGCAGAAATTTTTCCGCTACGCCCTGACCGAACTTTCCTATTTCAATATTAGACATCTTCCACCTCGATTGGCCTTAGGCGCTCTAGCCCGATTTGCTGCTCCAGCGAGCGCCCTGCTTCTTTGTCCAGTTCACTTATAAAGGTCAGCACCTGCGCCACGACCTCGTACAGCTCCGGCGGAATGTGGTCGCCTATGTCCATCCGCGTCAGTTCTTCCACCAGTTTTGCGTCCTTATAGACCGCTACTTCGGCTTCTTCGGCTTTATCCAGGATTTTTCCGGCGATTATGCCTGCGCCTTTTGCCACTACCCGCGGGGCGTGTTCGTCCTTCTGATAGTGCAAGGCTACCGCCCTTTGGCGTTTCTTCCGTTCCTCCATGCTGCCTGCCCCCTTAAACTCTCATATCAAATGAATATCGGCGGTTATCTTCACTAGGCTGCGCAGGGCTTGGCGACAGCACCGTCGTGCGTTCGTTTTTCTCCGCGTAGCTGATTCCTTCTATTACAAAACCCTTTTCCCGCAAAGCCGCCGTAAGACGCGGGCTTTTCGCGCGTATTAGCGCCAATACATCGTTCTTCTCTCCGCAGAATTTCAGTGTCAGGCGCTTTTCTTCCTTATTCGTCTGAACCTCTACCCTCCCCAGGTTCGCTGTGTCAAGCGCGATTACGCCGTTCGACTTATCGTACATGAACAACTCGCCTTGCTTAGGCTCGCCCTGCCACACGAACGGAATCTGAAAATACTGTACATGTTGTGTCATTTGCTTAATCATCGATAAATTTTCGCGGATGCCGAGCAATGTCTCCTGTATATTTTGCAGCGCGCGGTCGGCTTGTTTTATCTGCGCGAGCATCCGCTCGGCAGTCTCGTTTACTTCCTCGTAGTAGCTGCCGAGCGGCTTTCTTGTATTTTCCAGAGCCAGATACATCCGTTCAGGCGGCCCTAAAATTTCCGCAAGGGCATGTTGAACTTCCGACTCGGCAAGCCTCGCCACAGCCTCATGCAGCTTTGCAAGAGACGCCGACAAATGCTGCGAGGGGTTGGTCAGGGACTCAAGTACGCGAAGATTCTCCGCATCTACCGTCAGATTATTTTCGACCAATACCCTGCCAAGCTTTATATTTTCCTCACCCGCATAAATGTTTGCGCCTTGCAGGGCTTCCTGCACCATGTTTTCTTGGCGCTCTTGCAGGCTGCCTTTAAGCATTTCGAGCTGAACCAAGCCCTTCATATCGTTGGACTTTACGCGGAAATAGCTTTCCTCGCCGATTCTCGCGTCGGGCAGCACAAGCGTACGCGCGGTGAAGTTGCCGCCGCCGTCTATTCGGATTGTCACCCGCCCGGGCGAAATGTTTACGATTAACGCTTTGAACGTCGTCCCCGGCGGGGCGGTGTAGAAGTTCATATATGCACCTTCTTCAAAAAACTGCGCCGATGTATGGCGCACACGCCAAATTCACGGATTGCTGCTAAATGTTTAGCCGTGCCGTATCCTTTGTGTTTATCGAATCCGTACTGCGGGTACTCGTCATGGTAGCGCAGCATCAACTCGTCGCGGGCTGTTTTTGCCAAAATGCTTGCGGCGGCTATCGAGTGGCTTGCCGCGTCGCCCTTTTTAATGAAGATACTCGGAATATCAGGCTGCCACTTGCCTTGCAGTCCGTCGATAAGCAGTGCGTCCGGCGGGCTTTTTAAGTTTTCCAAAGCGCGCTGCATTGCAAGATAGGTTGCTTGCAGGATATTTTTCTCGTCAATTTCCGCAATATCCGACCAACCTAAAGCATAGTCGATTGCGGCTTCCTTAATAGCAACTGAAAGCACCGCACGCCGTTTTTCCGATACTGCTTTAGAGTCCGTAACGCCCGCAATTTGCAAGCCTTCAGGCATCACAACGACGCAGGCGCAAACAGGGCCGGCGAGCGGCCCGCGCCCTACTTCGTCCAAGCCCCCTACCCTAGCAAAACCTTGCATATGCATTTTTTCTTCAAAATCCAAGCTCGCTGTCTTCATAATAAACCTATTGTATAGCCTTTGCCCCCTTGCGTCCAGTGCATTAATCATGTAAAATTGAGCCGGTGGCAATGTGTGCCAAAGATATAACCGATTTTTGAGAGGAGAATTTTCATTGGCGAAGAAAACAATCGATGACATTCAAGTAAAAGGCAAGCGCGTACTGGTGCGCGTTGATTTCAACGTGCCGGTAATCGACGGGAAAATCACCGACGACAACCGCATCAAGGCGGCCTTACCTACAATCAAGAAACTGACAAGCGACGGCGGGCGGGTAATCCTCTGCTCACATTTCGGCAGACCAAAAGGCCCAGACCCTGCGGCTTCGTTAGCACCTGTGGCTGTGCGGCTTTCCGAGCTTCTAGGCAAAAAGGTCGTATTCGCAGACGACGACAACGTGGTAGGCGATAACGCGACTAAAGCTGTAGCTGCTATGGCTGACGGCGATGTGGTTCTGCTGCAAAACACACGCTTCCGCAAGGAAGAATCCAAAAATGAAGACCTCTTTTCACGCGAACTGGCAAGCATTGCAGATGTGTACGTGATGGACGCATTCGGCTCGGCTCACCGCGCCCACTGCTCCACCGTCGGCGTCACCAACTTCGTAAAAGAATCCGCAGTAGGCTATCTGGTGAACAAAGAGTTGGACTTCCTCGGCACAGCCGTAATGGATAACCCCGCTAAACCATTCGTAGCAATCCTCGGCGGGAACAAAGTCTCGACCAAGCTAGGCGTTATCGAAAGCCTCATTACAAAGGTAGACGCGCTAATCATCGGCGGCGGCATGGCTTACACTTTCATGAAGGCGCAAGGCTACGGCGTCGGCACATCCCTGCTTGAAGAAGACTACGTGCAATACTGCAAAGATATGATGAAAAAAGCCGAAGAACTGGGCGTAAAGCTGCTGATTCCGACCGACACGGTAGTCGCGAAGGAATTTAAGGCGGACGCGGAGTTCAAGACTGTGCCGCTTGGAGGAATCGAAGACGGCTGGATGGGTCTTGATATCGGCGAAAACTCCCGCAAACTTTTCACAGACGCGCTTAAAACCGCGAAGACAATCGTCTGGAACGGCCCTATGGGCGTGTTCGAGTTCGAGAATTTTGCCGGCGGCACTCGCGCTATGGCACAGTGCATGGCAGATTCCGGCGCAGTGACGGTAATCGGCGGCGGCGACTCTGCCGCGGCAGCGATTCAAATGGGCTTCGGTGATAAAATGAGCCATATTTCCACCGGCGGCGGCGCTTCGCTTGAATTTTTGGAAGGGAAAGAACTGCCAGGTGTTGTGGCTGTTCAGGAGAAATAATTATGCGTAAAAAAATAGTAGCAGGAAACTGGAAAATGAATAACAATCCAAAAGAGGCGGTAGATTTCGCGAACAGTATCAAGGACAGCATGAAAAGCTCAGAAGCTGATGTTGTCTTTTGCGTGCCGTTTGTGAGCCTTGCCCCTGTAATGGAAGCGCTGAAAGGCACGAACATCGCCGTAGGCGCACAAAACATGCACTTCGAAGACAGCGGCGCGTTTACCGGAGAGATTTCCGGCAAGATGCTTGCCGCAATGGGCGTACCGTACGTTATCATCGGCCATTCCGAGCGCCGTCAGTATTTTAATGAAACTGACGAGACTGTCAACTTGAAGACAAAAAAGGCCTTATCCTGCGGGCTGACTCCTATCGTGTGCGTCGGCGAGACGCTGACACAGCGCGAGCAGGACATCACCGTTGACCTTGTGCGTATGCAGGTTCGGATTGCGATGCTTGGCGTAAGCAAGGACGATGCCAAGAAGGTCGTAATCGCCTACGAGCCGATTTGGGCAATTGGCACGGGCAAGACCGCCACCGACCAGCAAGCCGAAGAAGCGTGCAAAGCTGTGCGTCAGGTTCTTTCCGAAATTTATAACCAAGCGACTGCCGACGCAATCCGCGTACAGTACGGCGGCAGCGTCACGCCCGCGAACGCGAAGGCGCTTTTTGCCATGCCGAATATTGACGGCGGGCTTGTGGGCGGCGCTAGCTTGAAGCCGGACTTTGAGGTGGTTGCCAATGCCTAAGACGACTCTGCTTATGATTTTGGACGGCTTTGGGCTGTCGGACGAGAAAGAAAGCTGCGCTATTTCCATGGCGAAAACGCCTGTTATGGATAAGCTTATGGCAGAATACCCTTTTCAGAAGGGCAGCGCAAGCGGCATGGATGTGGGTCTGCCCGAGGGGCAAATGGGCAACTCGGAGGTTGGGCACACGAATATCGGCGCGGGGCGCATTGTTTATCAGGAGTTGACCAGGATTACCAAGTCGATTGCTGACGGAGATTTTTTTGACAACGCCGCGCTTGTAGGCGCTGTAGAGAACTGCAAGAAGAACGGCTCGGCGCTGCATTTGTACGGGTTGGTTTCTGACGGCGGTGTTCATAGCCATAACACGCATTTGTATGCGCTTTTGGAGCTTGCGAAGCGGCATGGGCTTAGTAAGGTTTATGTTCATGCGTTTTTGGACGGGCGCGACACGCCTCCCGCTTCGGCCAAGGACTACTTGATGGAGCTTGAAGCGAAGATGGCGGAAATCGGCGTGGGGCAGGTTGCCACAGTGATGGGCCGCTATTATGCGATGGACAGAGATACCCAATGGGATAGGGTCGAAAAAGCATACAACGCGCTGACAAAGGGCGAAGGTAAAACTGCGGATTCGGTTGCGGCCTGCATGGACGCGACCTATGCCGAGGGCGTGAATGACGAGTTTGTTGTGCCGACAGTTATCCTTCCGAATAGAGCGCTAGTTGCTGCGAATGACTCGGTTATTTTCTTCAACTTCCGTCCCGACAGGGCGCGGGAGATTACGAGCGCGTTTTGCGACCCGTCGTTTGACGGTTTTGCGCGCGGGGCGGTGATTCCGCTTTATTATGTGTGCTTCACGGATTACGACCCGTCGCTTACGAATAAGGTGGTCGCGTTTACGAGCCAGTCCTTGGCTAATACCATGGGCGAGTATGTTTCGGCGCAGGGCTTAAAACAGCTGCGTTTGGCCGAGACGACCAAGTACGCGCATGTTACCTATTTCTTTAACGGCGGCGTGGAAGAACCGTATTCCGGCGAGGACAGGAAGCTTGTTCCGACGCCCGAGGTTGCGACTTTCGACTTGAAGCCGGAGATGAGTGCGCCGGGGATTACCGATGCCGCGATTGAGGCGATTGAGTCCGGAAAGTACGATTTGATTGTCATGAACTACGCTAACCCCGACATGGTGGGGCATACCGGGATTATTCCCGCGACTGTTACTGCTGTGGAGACGGTGGATACGTGCGTAGGGAAAGTGCTTGATGCTTTGCTGAAAGCGGGCGGGCAGATGTTTGTCTGCGCTGACCATGGTAATGCTGATAAGATGGTCGAGCTTTCGAGTGGCGAGCCGTTTACTGCGCATACGACTAATCCTGTGCCGTTTATTTTGGTGAACTGCGGGACGGCGAAGGGGTTGGCGAGCGGTGGTAGGCTTTGTGATATTTCCCCTACCTTGTTGGACATGATGGGCTTAAAACAACCGACAGAAATGACAGGTAGGTCACTACTTGTAAAATAAGAGAGGAGCTTTACATTGAAAGGATTTTTTGAGATTACCGAAGTGTTTGCGAGAGAGATTATGGATTCTCGCGGAAACCCTACTGTTGAGGTAGATGTTTTTGTTGCTGACGAAGCAGGCAAGGTTCACCTTGGCCGTGCTGCTGTGCCTTCGGGTGCATCCACCGGCGCTTTTGAGGCTGTTGAGCTTCGCGATGGCGGCGACCGTTACCTCGGCGTAGGCGTTGAGAAGGCTGTTGAGAATGTTAACGATATCATTGCGGACGAAGTTTGCGGTATGAACGCGCTTGACCAAGTCGGCGTCGATAAGAAGATGATTGAGCTTGACGGCACACCTAACAAGGGCAAGCTTGGCGCTAACGCGATTTTGGGCGTTTCCATGGCTGTGGCTCGCGGCGCTGCCGAAGCGCTTGGGATGCCTCTGTATCAGTATCTTGGCGGATTCAACGCGAAGAAGCTGCCTGTTCCTATGATGAACATTCTTAACGGCGGAAAGCACGCTGATAATACTGTTGACTTCCAAGAGTTCATGATTATGCCTGTGGGCGCAACAAGCTTCAAAGAAGCGCTGCGTATGTGCGCAGAGATTTATCATAATCTGAAAAAGATTCTGAAATCGAAGGGGCTTGCTACCGCGATTGGCGACGAGGGCGGTTTTGCGCCCGACCTTGCTACACCCGAGGATGTACTTGACCTTATCGTAGAAGCGGTCAACAAGGCCGGCTACAAGATGAAGGACGATATCCGTATCGCGTTCGACGCGGCTGCTACCGAGCTTTACGGCGATGCCAAGAAGAACGGCAAGGAAGGCATGTACTACTTTGCAGGCGAAAGCAAAATGACAGGCAAGGAAGTATACCGTTCGTCCGCAGAGATGGTTGACCTTTGGGAGCGTCTTGTTAACAACGATAAGTACGCGATTATCTCCATCGAAGACGGTCTGGACGAGGAAGACTGGGACGGTTGGAAGATGCTGACCGACCGCGTTGGCAAGAAGGTTCAAATTGTTGGTGACGACCTGTTTGTTACTAACACAGAGCGTTTGCAGCGCGGGATTGATATGGGTGCGGGCAACTCGATTCTGGTTAAGGTTAATCAGATTGGCAGCCTGACAGAGACATTTGACGCTATTGCGCTTGCGCACCGTCATAACATGACTACCGTTATCTCCCACCGCTCCGGCGAGACTGAGGATTCTACTATTTCCGATATCGCGCTTGCCGTTAACGCAGGTCAGATTAAGACCGGCGCACCTGCAAGAAGTGACAGGATTGCGAAGTACAATCAGCTTCTCAGGATTGAGGAGGAGTTGGATGAAAGCGCTGAGTATCCTGGGCTTTCTGCTTGGTATAATGTGAAGAATTAGTGTTTGAGCAGGTTTAATAGAACTAAAAGAACGGGAGTTGAGGCTTTTGCCTCCTCTCGTTTTCTTTGATGCAACCGGTCGGTGTGAGCGACCGGTTGGGTGTGTAGTGTGATATAATGATTTTACTAAGGGAGGGACAAAAATGTCTGCAAAAAAGATTGAAGACATGATTCATAAAAAACTTTCGGATGAAGCTCAAAAAAACGCATTGGCTTTTATCAATTATTTAGGCGATGACGTGCTTCTGGAGGATGAAGATTGGTGTTGGAAAGCCAAGTACAAAGGTGAAACCGTAGTCCATTTCAGGATTGGCGGTTTTCAAGATGAACCGAATTGGCTAGTTTGGTCTGCATCCGCCTTTGATTATAGTGACACAGAGATGGATGAACGGTCAAAAAAAATTGCTTGGGAAAATATATGCACTTGCGGTAACTGCGGCAGCGATTGCGCTCCAGGAAGGCGCGCTGTAATTTTCGGAAAAACATTTGAAAATTGTTGCACATCTTCTCTCATGTTCATAAATCCCAATGGGGACGGTTTGGAATGTTTGAAAAAATTAGTAGACGCAAGAAAAGCCGACATTATTGACCGCATATAACGAGTAGCGGAGATAATGGCGAATGGAGGTATAGTATATGCCAAAAATCATACTACTACGCGGAAACTCAGGCAGCGGAAAATCCACCATCGCAAAAGAACTGCAAGAACAACTGGGCCCAGGGACTCTCCTAATCCAACAAGACACCGTAAGACGCGACATGCTAATGGCAAAAGACCGAGCAGATAATCCCGCAATCGGCCTTTTAATAAACCTCATAGAATACGGCGCGCAAAACTGCGATATCACTATATTAGAGGGCATTTTATATTCAGACATATACGCACAGCTCTTTACATCAGTCAGGGAGCTGTTCGGCACGCAGGTTTTCGCCTACTATTTCGATATACCCTTCGAAATAGTA
>Ga0209755_10002696_pt1 | contig 23848 bp, 20 predicted proteins | sample TergutCo191P1_FD_187301 | JGI IMG/M metagenome (GOLD analysis project Ga0209755, IMG submission 187301) | Cornitermes sp. P1 segment gut microbial communities from Petit-Saut dam, French Guiana - Co191P1 (SPAdes) (version 2) | ecosystem: Host-associated > Arthropoda: Insects > Digestive system... | reverse complement strand
CGCGCGGCCATGTATATCGCCCAGAACCACTTGCGCAACGGCGTGTGGCTGCCGTGCATGATCGTGCCGGCGGTCAGCGACACCTGCCGCCCGCATCTGCACTCGTAGACGTTTCTGGCGCTTATCCTGTAGAAATTCCCGCCGCCGCATTTGGCGCACTTAGGGCCTTCCGGCCAGCGTATCTTGTGCAGGTGGTCTCGGCAGGCGTCGTCCGTCGCAAACCGCCGCTGGAACTCCAGTATGTCAATGCTTTCTTGTTGGGCCATTGCGTCCCCCCTTCCTCACTGTACCATGTTTGCCTTCCTGCGTCAACTTGAGAGGCGAATGAGCTAATTCTTCCCGACACGATTGTCTGCGCACCCAAAAAACGTCCTACGCTGAGGGCCGTCTCGTCATCAACCTCCCCGGATAATTGCAGATTCTGTTCCGCGCGGATTACGTCCAATTGCTGTCTGTCAACCACAGTGAAAACCCGGTCGTTCACCGCGTTCGCAAGCAACTCATCGATGATAAAATCGGAAAGCTGCTCAAAATCCGACTGGACGTTCACGAAAACCACCATGCTTCCCCCGGGGATGGTGTTGTTAAGATAGTCCGACACGCCGCGAATCGCCGTGCTCAACTCGGCCAGCCCCGAGGCCGGCGCCACGGGAGCAGGGGTTGGGATGAAAACGGAAACGGGGGGTAACGCACAAGCGGTAAATGCCAGTACGGATGCCATCAATGCTGCAAGTGCTACAGCGCAAAGGCCTTTTCCTTGCGCTCTGAAAAGTTTGAATACGTTTCTCATAAAAATCTCCTCCATGGCTATTCACCTTACTGTGCTGGATAGTGCATTGTTTCCCACAACGTGGGATATACAGGACCAAAATATAGCAAGTGCTACAAAATAGTTGATAAACCTCATAACTCGCTAAGTAACATCCAGCTCCTTCCATGCGAGTATCGCGCCGGGGATAGCGGAGAGGATATTCAACACGACTCTGCCAATTAAATTAAGGAACAGAAAGCCCACGTTACCCGCCCATACAGAGGCGGCAATTGATTGAACCAGCACCATCCCAACCAATATGGTAAGCCCAGCTCCATAGGTTGATTTTCGAAGAAACGCAACGCTCGTAATACCCACCGCCAAGGAAAATCCCGCAAATGGTAATAACCTAACGCCCCCCCTGCCACCCACAAGGCGACGACCGCGTCGGTGCCAAAAAGGACAAAAAGATAGACCGCGGTTATGCCCAGTTGAAAAACCAACCCTATCCTGTATCGGCGTTTTTCCGCCGCCTTGCGTTTAGTTACCCTATCCCTGAGGGAGGCAAAAGCGGCATTCAAAGGTAGCGCCGACAAAATTTCATTGGCCCGGGCTTCCATGTTATGACCACAGCCAAACATGAGACAATTATAAGCACCATCGATGTCCCCTGTTAGGACTTTGTGCTTGGCATCTTCGATAGCGGCGTCCAATTTTAGTTTTCTCTCGCGCTCTTTATTCTCTTTGCGCGTGCGCTCCTCCTCTTGGCGGAGGTACTCCCTTTCGCGACGCACGCGCGACTCCTCCCTTTGTTTTCGGTAAAATTCGGTCAGTGTCAGATCGTCTATTTTGTGGTCACACCTTGGGCAACGATATCCGGTGCGGGAAACTTCATTTCCGCAGATGCATGTGATTAGCCCCATACAAATCGCTCCTTTCAATAACCATATTTTTATGGGGCAATGCCCCCCGAAGTTGCATCAATCCTGTTCCCTCCTCGCCTTGCTCAAAGCCATATTCGCCTCCTAAAAATGTATCAAACAACACATTTCTGAATATTTCCTCAATTTTTCCCCGCGCCATATGATAGCTTGCATAACACGAATTAAGCATAGCTTAGTGTAACTCATTCATAGATAGTAGTCAAGCGAGTTTTGGTGAGGAAATCATATTTTTTAGCTGGTGGTTGAGAATGAAGTCCGTTTTGCGCAATGTTCTGGCCTCAAACATCCGGGAGCGCAGATATGTCCTCGGCCTTTCGCAGATGAAACTTGCCGAAGCCGCCGATATCTCGCCAGCTTATGTGGCGATGATAGAGATGGAGAGAAATTTCCCTTCGGCCGAGGTGCTGGAACGGATAGCTCTGGCTCTTAAAATGGATCCGACGGAGCTGTTCTCGAAAGCCTGTTATCCGGTTGAGGCGGTAAAGGAACTGCACAAATCGGTTTTGGCGGGTTTCGAACAGGTGGTAAAAAGCCACATCGAAGAGTTTGAGGCAAACGTGAATTCCGGAAAATTCTGCTGACGGGAACAAGAAACTCTTTTCGGGCCGGCGCCGGAAGGCGATCTGGTAGCGGGACTTCCTTTGTGCTATGATTTCCGTATGACACCTGAAAACACCGAGCGGATGGAAAAGGGACTGGCCGGAATAAGCTCCAGGCTGAACGCGCTGGATGGCATGATAGCGGAGGCGCTTCCGAACATTGATAAAGGCGAAACCAAAAACGAAATCGCGGGCGCGGATGACTCAGAGCAGTCCGGAACGCCGGCCCCCGCAACGGCAAATCCGGTTGGCGTTCTGCTGGAGGGCGCGGGGCGGATTATCAAGGGCAAGCGGGAGTTTCTGGAACTGCTTGTCGCGGCGGTGCTTGCCGGCGGCCACGTACTTATAGAAGACAATCCGGGGCTGGGAAAAACCACGGTGGCCAAAACGCTGGCTAAGCTAATCGAAGGCGGCGAGCGGGGGCTGGTTTTCAAGCGAATCCAGTTTACGCCGGACCTTTTGCCCTACGACATAACCGGGGTGGACGTGTTCGACCCCAAAACCCTGGAGTTCCGTTTTATTCCCGGCCCGGTGTTGGCGAACATCGTGCTTGCCGACGAGATTAACCGCGCCACGCCCAAGGTTCAGTCGGCGCTTCTGGAAGTGATGGCGGAACGGCAGGTAACGATTGGGCAGACAAGCCACCGTCCGCCGGAGCCGTTTTTGGTAATCGCCACGGAAAACCCCATCGAAAGCGAGGGAACGTTTCCGCTTCCGGTTGCGCAGCTCGACCGGTTCATGATGAAGCTGTCGATGGGCTATCCGGATCGCGGTGCCGAGCTTGCGATTCTGGACGAAAATCCGGCCGAAGCCGGGCTGGAAAAACTGGAACCGGTTATCGGGCTTGGCGATTTTATGAGGGCGAAAAACGCGGCGCGCGCGGTGTTCTGCCACCGGGCGCTAAAGGAAGCCATTGCCGACATTGTTCGCGACACTCGTATTCACAAAGGTTTTACGCTGGGGGCCAGTCCCCGCGCCGGTTTGCACATGCTGGAAGCCGCCAAGGCTCTGGCTTTGGTGCGGGGTCGCGGTTACGTCATAGACGAAGACCTGTCGGTTTTGGCGTTGCCGGTTCTGGCCCACAGGGTAAAGTTCCGCAATGTCAGTAACGGTGAAAAAATTATCCGGGAGATATGCCTTGCCAGAATCGACGGAATAAATACCGACGGCATTCACGGCGACAGTGCAAAACCGACGGCGAAAACGCCGGTGTCCGGCGCCGGTTCGTAAACCATGAAAACAAAACCTGTGCTTCGGCGGGCGGTGTTCCTTCCCCGCGCCATGGGAATTTTTGTTATCGCCGTTATCGTTCTGGCGTTTGCTTTGGGCGTTGCGGAACAGGAGATTGGTCTGGTTCTTGCGGCGGCGGTTTTTTTTACAATATGGGTTTACTGCCTTGCAATGACTCTGCTTTTGGCGCTTCTGCACAGCCGCCGCGCCCGCCGCGCTTCCATCCAGGTAAGCCCCGGGGAGGTCGCGACAGGCGCTTCCGCCGAAGCGTTTTACTCCGAAGTGGATACCGCCACGTCCGCCCTTGTTCCCACGAGCAGGATTTTTCAACTGCCGGGGGTGCTGGTTCGCTGCCGTCTGCTTCTTGCCACGAAGGACGGAAGGCGGATTGAGCACGACTTTAGTCCCGTAAAACCGGGGTCGCATCCGTTCAAGGTGGAAAAACGCGGGGCCTATTTTTCCGCGTTCGACGAGTTCGCGGTTTTCGACATTCTGGGGTTTTTCCGGTTTGCCTTTCGTCTGCCTTCCGAAGCCGACGACGGCCGGGCGAACGCGCGGATTCTGGCCAGGCCGCGTCCGGCGGGGGAACCGCCGAACGTGAACGCGCGGGCCGGGGACTCGAACCTGAAACCGGAATTTTCCCTCCAGCGTTCCGACATTCTTACCGACCACCGGCCTTACACGCCGGGCGACGATCCCCGGCGGATTAACTGGAAGCTATACGGTCACGGCGGCAGTCTTTTTGTCCGGGAAGGCGAACGTGAACCGCCGCCCCACGCGAATTTAACCATACTGATTGACACCGAATACGATCCGGCGCTGTACGGTAAATCCGAAGCGCGGCGCGGAATAGACTTGCTGTGCGAAAACGCCCTTGCGGCCGCCATTGCCTGCACCGAAGCCGGCATGAACGTGCTGGTTGGTTCCCTGGACGGTGTAACCCGTGGGGGGGGGGGCAGTCCGCTGTCTCCGGAACCGGCTTCCGCCCTTGCCTGGCCCGCCGCGCGGCAGATTCAAAAACCGGAAACCGCAACGGAGGGGGAGGGTGGGAACGCGGACGCGGGTTCCTCCGGAGCGCAACTTTCCATGCCTGTCGAGCGCGGTATTTTTGTCATGGCGCTTCCCCGCACCCGCACCGGGATCACGCTGGACGAGTTCCTGAAAAAAGCGGCGCACCGTCAGGGAACCGGAGCGAGTGGCCGCCCCGTGGATTTGCTTTTTGTCTGCCAGCGCGACGGTGGATCCGCCGCGCTTAATTCCGCTTCCGTTGCGGCTTCCGCTTCTTTTAAGGCCGGCGTTTCCACGGGAGCGGGGGACGTGCCAGAAAAACTGTCTCCGGCGGAAAGCGAACGCCTTGCCGCTGCGGAGCTTTGCGTTTCGCTGTTCAACCAGCGGCCGGGTGTAAAGGCAAGGTTTGTTCGGTTTTAGGAAAACCCGGTTTTTCCACTAGACACGATTTCCCGCCTACAGTATATTCAAGCATTCGAGCAGTTTCAGGAAATCGGCTTGAATGCCCGGACTTTCAAAAAGCAGCTTGCCCGCTGCACATCTCACAGTTTTTCTTACACATTGGAGGGTAATTTTGGGAAAGATCAGTATCACAGTGGCCAGCAAATACGAAGACGACCGGAAAGCGATTGTCACGCTGCTGGCGGAGCAGGAAAATTTTTTCATTGCAAACGTCGTCGAAGATAATTTCGCTTTAGTCAATTCGGCGGTACGCCAGCACCCGGATGTTATCGTCATGGATTTTTGTTTGGAGGATTTGGACATACTGAGTCTGGCGCCGATAATCAAACGCAATTCACCGGCGACCGCGCTGGTCGTGCTGTGTTCCCCGGAGGACAATGTTACCGTGGACCAGATTCTAAGGGCGGGGATTTCCGGTTACCTGCGGAAGCGGCACGATTTTGTTAATCTTGCTTTATCCGTGCGTTGCGTTTTTTGCGGCGGCTTGTATTTTAGCAATGAGACCAGGAAGAAAGTGTTTGGGTATTTTGCCACGCGCAGCATTGCCGAACTGGGCGCGGAGAATCGGCACAGTGATACGCACGGTATTTTTACGCCAACGGAACTGCAAGTTTTTCTGGGCATTATTCGCGGGTACTCGGACAATAAGATTGCCAACGATCTTCACATTAGCGCAGGGAGTGTGCGTAACTGCATTTGCCAGGCGAAGAAGAAAAGCGGGCTGCACAACAGAACACAATTGAGCATTTACGTTTTGTCCGTAGGCTTGATCGCGTGGGAAAACGATTTTTTGAAAGCGGTAAAAACGCGGGGTGCTGTTACCAGAAATACAGCTTTCCCCGATCTGGCACAAATCCGGAAGCCCTAAAAACACCGGCGTAGCCACTCCGGGCTGCGTCAATGTCGTTAATCTTATCCACAAGCAGTTTGTTTTCCGGAAGAATCTTTCTGGTGCGGGGTACCTTAAAAAGTTCAACCAGCCCGGCAATGTCCTGGTCATCGCGGTCGATTAAAACATGCAGTTCCCTTCCGTTTTTTTTGCTCACGGCAATAAGTTTTTCGCCCCGGAAATACAGACGGTTGGACGGCAGCCTGGCGGGAATATGCGGTTCCAGCCCTTCGATTCCCATTCCCGCAGGGCTTACCGGATCTGCGGCGTTCATCCAGTAGATTCCGTTAAAGGATTCCGCCTTTTCCAGTTCCGCCGCAATAGACGGCGAAGCAAACTGCAAGGAATTGATTCCAGCGAAAAAACGACCGGCGACAAGCTCGCCGGAAAGCTCCATGCGGCGCATCGCCGGCAGAAGACCGGACCAGGAAAAAGGCGGGGATTCTTGTTCAAAAAGCGGGCGGCACAGAATCCCCCACCGTGCCAGCAGCAAACGCACGCGATCCCGGTTTCTGCACTCAACGTCAAACGGATCCTCTGCGGCGTTGTTTGCGGGCTTGTCCAGAACAAGGGAGTACCACGCCCCACGAACCGGCGCACCGTCTTTCCAGCGATTACGCAGGGCGCGGGGAATGCGCGGAGGGCGGGGAGCGAAAGGTGCGGCGGACTCCGTTGGCGGTTCCGCCGCTTCCGGTTCCGGTGCCGCAAAACCGTTTTCGATGCCCCTGCGAATCGGCTCGAAGGAATCCGCCGAAAGCTGCCCCTGCCAAGCCTTTTGCCAAAGGGCCTCGGCGCAGTCCTTGCTGCCAACGCCGTTCCGTTCCGGTATCGCCGATTCGTTTCTTGTTAACAGTTCCACGGCTTTGGTTTTTACTTCCCAGAAATCGCGGGGCCTGTCAAAAAAGCCCTCGCCTATGGCTTTGGCAAACGCTTCCGTCAAAGGCGCGTTCTTCGAACCCAGGGTTCCGCCGGTCCGGTGCCCCGCATACGTCAAAACAAGGTCAAGGTCATCGACGGGGCACACGCCAATTTTTTCCTTCCCCACGCCGTACCAGACCAGCCGCCCCTCCCGTATTTCGCGGTCGAGTATCTCCGGTTTGTAGTTTTTGCAGCGGGCGGTACACAGTTCGGTTTCCCAAAGTTTTGAGGCGGCAGTGCAGGCGCTAAGTTTTTTCAGAAAGCCCGCATCGCCGGAAGCGTCGGTGCCGTTTCCGGGGCCGCCGCCGGCAAGCCCCTGGCGAAGTGCCAGGAACGGGACCAGCGCGGCAGCCGGCCTTTCGCGTATTTCCGGGCGAGCCCTTCTGCGGGAAAGCCGCAGCAGCATTTCCAGGTTTTCACGGTCGCAGACAAACGTATCTGTTGTTGACGTTTCCGTCAGTGTTTCCGCAAGTGCCGGCGCAATCGCAATATCCCGGACTACCTCTCCAATTTCGACAAGGGCGTTTACCGCATCCTCCGCGTCTGCGGTGCCGACTCCAAAAACATCGGATATGCGCGAAACGGAAACCGGGCCTTCGTAGCGCAGCCACGGGCCCAGCAGGGTTAGAGCCTCGGCTACCCAGATTTTTTCCCATTCCCGGTGAACCACAGAGGCAACGCCCGCGCCTTCCCGCTTTATTTTTCCAAGGCGTTCGCCAAGGTATGAGTCCGGGCTATCCGGGTTCGCCGTTTCCGGCACCGGCATGGAGGCGCACAGCGTTTCCCATTCGTCCAATGGAATGGCGATTCGCTCCTTGACCCACTCGCACAGGGAAACCGCGTCCTCTGGTGCCCACCCCGGCGTCTCCCTTCGCAGCCGCCCCGCAAAGTCCCCGACCAGTTCCGGTTTTAGCGTGGGGCGCAACGCGGCATCCCCCAGGGCTTCCTGGATAATCTTGTCGGAAAGCGTTGCGGTACCCCCTCCCCCCATGGTGCTGCCGGCGGTTGTGCCGGCCAGGTCTTTTCGCTCGTCGGTTTCGTACAGCAGGATGTTTGTCCCCTGCCAAACCAAATCCCGTGAAAACGGGCTGGGGATTCTGCCGGTAAAAAAAGACACGGCAATGGTGCCGTCGTTGAGTGCGGTTATAAGATCGCGAAACCCGTCCATGTCGAAGCTGTCGACCAGACAGCTCCGCCAGGCTTCGGCGGTAACCGGGAAGCCGTCCTCGCGCAGTACGGTATCGAAAAGTTTTTTGGAGCGTTGCCGCGTGATCCACAGCGGCATACGTTTCCCGAAGCCGGCTTTGGGAATCAACAGGCTTCGTTCCGCAGCTTCCCTAAAGCTCGCCCCGAAAACACCGGAACTTTCCAGCCTGTTTCTGAACAGCCGTTCCCCCCTGCTAAGTCTGCCGCCGGACGCGCCGTCCACGCTGCCAAGCGATGCAAAGGCCCGGCGAAAAATTTCCTCGATTTTGTGAATACTGTTGCCATGGCGTGGCACCAGAAAAAGCACGGCATCGTCGCTGGAAAAGGATTCCACCCTAAGCTCCAGCGTCTCTTCCAGTTCTCCGCTAAGGGCAAGCGAAAACGGGTAGTTTATCGTGCCGCCCCTAAAGCTGTGGATTACCGCCGAATAAAAATCTCCGCCGCTTTCCGGACTGTCGATTATTTCCACGGTGATGTTGCCGCTTCCCGGTAACGGGGCGCTTCCCTGTGCGCTTTGCTGTAAAGCCAAAAACGTTGCAAGGGCAGATTCCCACTCCTGCTCCCCTCCCCGGGGGGGAGGATGTGTGCCATGCGTTTTACCGCGTGCCGAATCCAGAATCGCCAACACCCGCCCCGTAAGTTTGGGGCTGCGAAAAACTGTGTCGGCCCTCCAGAAAGGGACAAAGTTGGAGGTGCTTGCCAGGGGCTTTACCTCCACCGATTCGGGCCCAATGGCGGTAATCCGCCAGACTTTTCCGCCGAAACTAAAAGAATCCCCTATGCGCCGCTCCCAGACAAATTCCTCATCCAGTTCCCCGATTTTCGTGCCAAGTTTTGCGTCCCCTCCCCCCCCGTCGGACAAGCGCATGGAATACAGTCCGCGATTGGCGATGACTCCCCCGGAGGAATACAGCAGCAGAAGATTACCGTCAAGGCCGCCAATCTCACCGGTGATGCCGTCAAGCCGAATCCGGGGTTTTAGCTCCCGCAAGCGTCCCTTTTGGCCGCACCCCGCAAGCATACGCAAGGTGCGGTTGTACGCTTCCTTGTTAAGGCTTCTGAAAACGTAGAACCCCCTCAGCGTCGCGTAAAGTTCATCGGCGTTCCATGTTTTTTCGGCGCACATTGCAACGACAAGCTGGGCCAGTATGTCCAGCGGATTTTCAATGGGGCGCGTTTCCTCTATGTCGCGATCCTCAACCGCGTTTTTCAGTGCCGCGCCAAGCAGCAAATCCATTCCGTGAAACGGAAACAGTATGCCCCGGCTTACCCTGCCGACGCTGTGCCCCGATCTTCCGATCCGCTGCAATGCCTGGGAAACGCTGCCGGGACTTCCCGCGAGTATTACTTCGTCAACGTTGCCAATGTCGATACCAAGCTCCAGCGATGCCGTGGCGACCACGCACGGAAGCTGCCCCGCCGCCAAACGCCGCTCGACGCTCTGCCTAAGCTCTTTTGCAAGTGAACCATGGTGCGGAAACGCAACGGGGCCGGTGACCTGCATTGCGCGGGCCGCTTCCTGGTTGATAAAATAGCTCAACCTTTCGGCGCGGCGGCGCGAATCGGTAAACACCAGCAGCGTGGAATTACTGCGAATTTTGTTCAATATGAAGGCGACAAACGCGGTGTAGCTTCTGCCGTATTTCTCCAGTGTGTCCGGCGCGTCCGTTTCATTGCCCTCCCCCTCCCCGGGGTATGTTATGGTAAACTCGATTTGCTTTTCGGGCCTGTGCGGTGACACCGATGACGCGGCAGGATCAACAATGCGAATGGGCCGCCCCTGCCCGTCAGGGGAAAGCCCGGCGACAAATGCCGCCGCCGTTTCCGGCGGGCGCACTGTGGCGGAAAGACTTACCCGCTGGAATTCCCCGGCAACAAGCGCAAGCCTGTCGATCTGGCATGAAAGGTACGCCCCCCGTTTGTTCCCCAGCACGGCGTGGATTTCGTCGAGTATAAGATACTTAACACCGGACAGCACCTGCCGCCCCTTGGGGTTCAGCAGCAGTATCGCCAGGCTTTCCGGGGTTAGGGCAAGGATTGAAGGCGGTCGCGAAAGAAACCGCCGGCGTTCGGACTGCGGCGTGTCCCCGGAACGCGTTTCCACGCGAACGGCGGGAAAAGCATGGCCGGCGTTTTCAAATCGGGAACGTATGGCCGCCAGCGGTTCCAGCAAATTTCGTTTTATGTCTTCGTTCAGCGCCTTGAGCGGCGAAACGTACAGCACGGTAAGCCTGTCCGCCGGATACTCCGGCCCCGCGCCGGAAGTGCCGTGACAAAACCGGGAAATCGCCGACAGAAACGCCGTCAGGGTTTTCCCGCTGCCGGTGGGCGCAAGGGCCAGCACGTTTTCCCCGCGCTCGATAACGGGCCAAGCCCGGGCCTGCACCGCCGTGGGCTTTCCGTAGGTCTCGGTAAACCAGGCCCGGATTATGGGATGAAACGATTCAGGCAAAACCAGCATGGTTTATGGTACCGGTTTCGGCACCTGGACGGAAGAGACCTTGGCCGTGTTTCCACGTGATGGTGTTTACGTAAACGGGTAAACACCACTCCGGGAGAAAGGCCGGCATACGTGCCTCTCCATGTCGCTATTTCTCCGTCAGGTTGTCCACGCCGTCGCACCACGCTTTTTCGTCCGGCGGCGATGCAAGGTGTGCGCGACAGCGGGCGTAATACTTTTTCGCGACAAGGTCCGCGTTGTCCCGCGCCAGTGCCTCGTTGAACAGTGCGGCTGCGGCGTTAAACTCCCGGCGTTCGTACAGGGCCATAGCGCGTTCCCAGTTTTGCGCCATTTCCAGCAGCCCCTGGTCCGCGTCCTCCCGTATGTCCAGCAACTCGTAGAGGCGCAGCGGCGTGTTTATGCCGACAACCCGGACGCGGCTAAGCGGGCGTACAACAAACTCGTCGCCGATTTGCGCCCTGGTGTATTCGCTTATCAGAATGCCGCCAGTGTTGTACGCCTTGTTTACGCCCTCCAGCCTGGCGGCCAGGTTTACCGCGTTTCCCATTATCGTGTAGTTCATTTTGTTCGGCGTTCCCATGTTGCCCACCACCATTTCGCCGGAGTTGATACCAAGGCGGGTAAACATTGGACACGGGTCGTTCGCGCTTTGCAGAATGCCTTTTTTCACCAGCGCCTCCAGTACCGCCCCGGTTATCAGCCCCAGTTCCAGCGCCTCCCGGTTTACCTCGGTCTCGGCCCTCTTCATGTGTATCGCCGATCTGCATGCAAGACTGGCGTGGTTGGCAAAGTGGACCGGCGCGCCGAAAAACGCTATTATCGCGTCGCCTTCGTACTTGTCGATGGTTCCCTGGTTTTCAAGAATGATGTCGCTCATCCGCGTAAGATAATGGTTCAAAAGTTCCACCAACTTTTGCGGATCGCTTAGGGCTTCGGCAATTGTGGAAAAGGCCCGGACATCGGTAAAGATTGCCGTCATTTCGCTCTTTTCGCCGCCCAGCCTGAGCTGAGACGGATCGGCGATAATCCTCTCGATTACCTTGGGCGAAAGATACTGGCTGAACGCGGTTTTGATAAAACGTTTTTGACTGCCCTCGGTGGCGTAGTTGAAAAGGATCACGCTAACAAAGGCCACCGTAATTCCGGTAAGGAACGTTATCATGGGAACCCAAAGGCCGAGCCAGCGGTAGGCGGCAAACGATCCGGCGACGACAAGAACCAGCGCCAAAACCGTACCCGCCGACGTCAACAGTACCCGCGTGGAAAACAGGCAGAGCAGAACCGTAAGCGCGACGGCGGTAAGCAGAATCAGCAAATTGGCAAGAACGCTGCTTTCCCGAATAAAATCGCCCTGCAAAATATTGTCAAGCATGGTAATATGAACGCCCATTCCCGGATACACCGTGGCGATGGGCGTGCTGAAAATATCGAAAAGCCCCGGCGCGAAAAGACCGACAAAAACGTGCGTACCTTCAAAGTCCTCCGGAATAGGCAGGGGGAGAGGGGGTAGTTCGCCTCGCGCAAGGTAGCTGTAGCTTTCCAGAATGTCCTTTGCGTAAAAGGGATGGTAGCGTTCAAGATCGCCCCTGAAACGCAGAAGCGTGGAACCGTCCCTGCCAACCGGAATGGAAAAATTGCCCCACTCTATAACGTTGGTACGGGGATTGAAGCTAATCTCGTTTCCGTATCCGGCGACAACCAGCGGCATGGAGGCAAGCCCCGGCACCGCCCTTCCGTCAAAGTAGGTAAAAAGCCGCAACCTTCTTATAATACCGTCCGAATCCGGAATCCCGGTAAGGGAGCCAATTCCGGCGGCGGAATGCCTAAGCGCCGGAATGGGAAACTGCGCCCCGGTCAACGGCTCGCCGCCGGCACCCAGTCCGAAACGTTTCAGAACCGCGTCGTCAAAACCGTGGGTACGGAAAACCGGCGTGTCCAAATCCTGCGGCCAGCGGTCGGCGTTTCCGGTGCGGCCGGAGAAAAACGCCCCCTGCACAACCGCGCCGTGTTCCTCCGAGGCGCGGGCAAACGCCGCGTCGTCCTCCTCCCGATGCACGGAAGGCTCGGTGAACAAAATATCGAAGGTAACGGAAAGGGCGGCGCCAAAGAACTCCAGCATTTCGGCATACGCCGCCCGGGGCCACGGCCACCCCCAGCCCCTTTCCCGTTGCGCCCAATCGATGCTGTCCTGATTCACAAGCACGACCACGATGTCGTGCGAAGGCGGCAAAAACGGCGCTAAAACCCTGACCCTCAAATCGTAGGACCTGTTTTCCAGATACTCAAAAGCGCCGGCAAAATGGAGCAGCACGACCGCCGCGAAAACAGCTCCGGCAATAACCGGCGCCGCGGTTTTCTTGTTCACCTTTTTGTGTCTACGCGTCATGGTAAAAATATAACACAACGGGGGGGCGAAAAAAACCCCTTCCGCTTGGCGGACGGCTTGCGGTTCACCGGCACGGGTTTGACCACCCTGGCCTGCCGGCGGCGTAAGTTAAAACCGGTTTGCCCGCCGGCTTTGACCTTTCCCCCGCGACTCTGCTATACTTCCCCCATGGATGCAAAAATTAGCCGCGAGCGGGCATGGGAGTTGCTGCGGCATTATAACGACGACGTTTTCCACCTACAGCACGCTTTGACCGTGGAAGGGGTAATGCGCTGGTTCGCCGTGGAGCACGGGTTTGGCGACGACGAGGAGTACTGGGGGCTGGTTGGCCTGCTGCACGACATCGACTTTGGGCGGTTTCCGGAGCGGCACTGCATTAAGGCGCAAGAACTGCTGCGGGACGGCGGTGCCAGCGAGGAGCTTATCCGATCCGCGTGTTCCCACGGCTACGGTCTTACTCCGGTGGAATTCAAACCGGAGCACCTCATGGAAAAGATTCTGTTTGCGGCGGACGAACTTACCGGGCTAATCTGGGCCGTCGCGATTATACGCCCGTCGAAAAGCGTTATGGACATGGAAGTGAGATCGGTGAAAAAAAAGTACAAGACTCCGGCCTTTGCCGCCGGCTGTTCGCGCCAGGTTATAGAAAGCGGCGCGGAAATGCTGGGCTGGGAACTGGACACGCTAATCGAAAAAACAATACTCGCCATGCGCTCTTGCGAAGCCGGGGTTAACGACGCGCTGGCGGTTTTCAGGTAACGCGGAGTCGTATGCAGCCTAAAGCCTTTGTCGCGATGTCCGGCGGCGTGGACAGTTCCGTCGCGGCGGCGTTGATGATCGAGCAGGGGTATTACTGTGTCGGCGTAACGTTTAAACTTTTTTCGGAGCAAATTGCGTGTTCCGGAAAACCGGCCGTCTCGCCGACCGGAACCGCCGTCGAAATGCCCGCCGGGGCTTGCTGTTCGCCTCGGGATATAAGCGACGCAAAGGCGGTTGCGGCGCGGCTTGGCATTCCGCATTACGTTCTGGATTTTACCAAGGAGTTCGAGGCCGGGGTTGTCCGGCGTTTCGTGGAAACCTACGAACGGGGTTCCACGCCCAACCCCTGCATAGACTGCAACCGGTACGTTAAATTTAATTTGCGCCTGTTGCGGGCGTCTCTGGACAATTTCGACTTTATCGCCACCGGACATTACGCCAGGGTCAAACGGGATCCGGTTAGCGGCAGATTTCTTTTGTGTAAATCTGGCGACGAAAAAAAAGACCAGACCTACGTGCTGTACTGCCTTAGCCAACCGGAGCTTGAACACGCGCGTTTTCCGCTGGGGGAATTTTCGAAACAACAGGTGCGAAAAACGGCGGCGGACAAAAACTTTGTCAACAACGCGAAACCGGAAAGCCAGGATATTTGTTTTGTCCCCGCTGGAAACTACGGCGACTTTATCGAAGCGTACACCGGAAAGAGTTGGCCCCCCGGGGATATCGTCGATTCGCGCGGAAAAATTCTGGGCAGACACCGGGGCATAATCCGGTACACGATAGGCCAGCGGCGCGGTTTGGGAGTGGCCGCGAACGTGCCGCTGTACGTCGCGGAAAAATCCGTTCCAGACAATACCGTTACGCTTGGGCCAGACGACAGCCTTTACCGCAAAAGTCTTGTTGCTAACGATATTAACCTTATCGCCTGTGCCCGTCTGGACAGGCCCATGCGCGTTACCGTAAAAACGCGGTACCTGCAACGGGAACAGCCGGCGCTGGTGGAACAAACCGGCGACGACGAACTTCGCGTGGAGTTCGACTCGCCGCAACGCGCCATCACTCCGGGGCAGGCGGCGGTGCTGTACGACGGGGACATTGTGGTGGGCGGCGGAACCATCGTCTAGCCGGATTTAGCCCCAGCCTTTGGCGGCCTCCGGCAGCCCTTACAGCCCTATTGAAAAATATCGTGTATTTTGCTATTTTTTACCGGAAGCTGCTGTGCGCGGGCAAGGCGGCATGGCGGCAAGGAGATTCTGTTGCTGAAGGCGATTGAACTGGAAAAGGCATACGACCCAAAAACGTTTGAAAGCAGGATATACGCCTGTTGGAAGGAACGCGGGGCATTTAAGCCCGAATCCGCCCGAAAAAACGGCTCACCGGGCGACAACGCGCCGTTTGTGATTACGATTCCGCCGCCCAACGTTACCGGCGTTTTGCATCTGGGGCACGGGCTGAACATCAGTTTGCAGGACGTTATAGTCCGTTTCCACCGGATGCGCGGAGTGCCGACCCTTTGGGTGCCCGGAACGGACCACGCCGGAATCGCCACGCAGAACGTCGTGGAACGCAAGCTGAAGGAGCGGGGCACGAGCCGCCGCGAACTTGGCCGGGAAAAATTTCTGGAGGAAACGTGGAAGGTCAAACGCGAACACCACGCCATTATTTGCGAGCAGCTTGCCCGGATTGGCGCCAGCGTGGACTGGGACCGGGAGCGTTTCACTCTGGACGACGGCCTGGCCCGTGCGGTGCGCGAAGTGTTCGTAACGCTGTACGAGCGGAATCTGCTGTACAAGGGAAACTATCTGGTAAACTGGTGCACCTCCTGCGGCACGGCGCTCGCCGACGACGAGGTTGACCACAACGAAACGCGGGGCATGATGTACCGCCTGCGTTATTACTTCGCGAACGCGGAGGGCGATGCCGCAAGGGACGCGGCCATGCGCGGCGAATCCGGTTCCGGTTGCGCCGTCGTGGAAATCGCAACCACCCGCCCGGAAACGCTGCTGGGCGACACCGCCGTTGCGGTTCACCCGGAGGACGAACGCTACGCCGGGCTTAAAGGCCAATCGGTTCGGCTCCCCTTAACCGGGCGCGACATTCCGGTTGTTTTCGACAATTACGTAAGCAGGGAATTTGGCACCGGCGTTGTCAAAATTACTCCGGCGCACGATCCCAACGACTGGGAAGTCGCCAAGCGGCACGATCTCCCGGTTGTCAATATTCTTAACGCCGACGGAACGCTCAACGACGGGGTTCCGGAAAAGTACCGCGGCATGAAGGCAAAACAGGCCCGCGCCGCAGTGCTGGAGGACTTGAAAGCCGGGGGCTGGTACGTCAAAGAAGAAGACATCAGCCACGCGGTGGGGCATTGCTACCGTTGCAATACCGTTATAGAACCTTTCCTGTCCGAGCAGTGGTTCGTAAGAATGAAGCCGCTGGCGGAAAAGGCCCTGGCCGCCTGGCAGCGCGGAGAGGTTGTTTTTTATCCGAAAAAATGGGAACACACTTACCGACACTGGCTGGAAAACATACGGGACTGGTGCGTCAGCCGGCAGCTTTGGTGGGGGCACAGAATTCCCGCGTGGGATTGCGGGGACTGCGGCAAAAACTCGGTGTCGCGCGACGACCTTTCCGTCTGCCCCCATTGCGGTTCGGCGAACGTGGTGCAGGATCCGGACGTGCTTGACACCTGGTTTTCGAGCTGGCTCTGGCCGTTCAGCACTTTGGGCTGGGAAAACTCGGGCTGCGACACTCCGGACTTCCGCGCTTTCTATCCCACCACCGCGCTGGTCACCGGATACGATATAATCTTTTTCTGGGTGGCGCGGATGATAATGGCCGGACTTGAGTTTACCGGCAAGGTGCCCTTCCGGGACGTTTACTTTACCAGTCTGCTGCGCGACAAGCTGGGCCGCAAAATGAGCAAGAGTCTTGGCAACGGCCTTGACCCTCTGGATTTGGCGGACGAGTTCGGGGCGGACTCGCTCAAGTTTACCTTGGCCTTTATGACTTCGCAGGGGCAGGACGTGATGGCCGACAAGGAATCTTTCAAAATGGGTTCCAAGTTTGCCAACAAGATATGGAACGCCAGCCGCTACATTCTTATGAATCTGGAGGGGCGGAAGCTGGTGGAAAAACCGGTGCTGCTTCCGGTGGACAGGTGGATTTATTCCCAGCTGAACGGCGCGGCGAAGGCAATGGAAGAGGCGTTCCTTTCCTACCGCTTCAACGATGCCGCCCAGACCGCCTACGAATATTTCTGGAACGATTTTTGCGACTGGTACGTTGAGGCCACTAAGCTGTCGGTTAAAACCGGAGAGGACGGCACGCAAAACGCCGCCGAAAAGGATCGCGCCACGACGGTTCTGCTGGACGTGCTTGCCGAATCGTTGCGGCTGCTTCATCCGCTGCTTCCCTTCGTTACCGAGGAAATCTACGGCAAACTGCCAAACGTGTCGCCGGAAACGGACGGGCTCTTGATTAGCGCGCGGTATCCCCGGTTTTGCGAAGGGCGCGACGACCGGGAGGCGGAAAGGCGTTTCGCCTTCCTCCAGGAGTTTGTTCGCATGATTCGCACCCTTCGCAGCGAATGCACGATAACGCCGGACAAAAAACTTCGCGTCACGGCAAGGCTGGACGCGGAACGGGAAACGTTGCTGAAACAAAACGCGGACCTGGTAAAACTGCTTGCCGGAATCGGCGAACTGGAAACCGGGGCGGAAGGCTCAGGCGGTCGTCCGGAGGGGGCCATAGGCCTTGCCGGTTCCGGTTTCGAGATTTTCGTCTTTATTGCAGAAGCCGTGGACATTGCCGCGCTGAAGAAAAAATTCGCAAAGGAGCTGGAACGCGACCGGGCATTCATCAAGAGTTTGCAAACAAAACTCGCAAACGAGCAGTTCCTGAAAAACGCCCCGCCGGAACTGGTGTCCGGCGAAAAAATAAAATTGGATGATTCGCTTGCGCGGGTCGGGAAACTTGAATCATATTTGTGTGGTCTGTAGTGCAAGATGCGATGACAACTGAGCAAATGCTGCGTTTAAAAGGGGTTCACCTTGCCCCCTACATGCAGATTGCAACTTTCCTTAGAGGAAAAGTCCGGAATGGCGGCGGAAACATGTTCCGCCACCAGATTGACACGATGGCGACCCTAATCGACTACGGCTATATCGATTCCGTGTTGCTCAAAGCCGCGATTGTTCACGACGTTCTGGAGGATGTTCCGGATTTTAACCACAACATCCTGCTTAAAGTGGACTACGAAAGCCATTCGGTTTACGATCTTGTCCAGGAGGTAACCAGGGCTCCCAGTCTGCCCAAGGCCGACTTCCTGATCCGTATTCTGGAGTCCGGATCGCAAAACGCCAAACTGCTTAAAGTGGCGGATCGCATTTCCAACATGGTAAGCCTTGGGTTCGTCCACAGCATGGATTTCGTGAAGCGTTATTCCGACGAAACCGAACGCTACGTTTTCCCCATTGCGGAACTTGTCGACAAGGACATGTTGAAGGAACTCCAGGGCCTGGTGGAATCGCGGCGCAGGTACTTCGTGGATTTCGAAAGAATCAAATCCGAAAAAGTGTACGTCGATTCCACCGATTTCCTGTAAACTTTCTGGCAAACTTTTACGGAATCGTTTTTTGCAGGATGTAGAAATCCGCAAGCGTCCCAACCACCGGGTTTCCCTGCATGTCCAGTTGACGCAAAAAGTTTTCGCCCACTTGGTAGAAAGGCGGGTAGCGAAGCGGCAGGCCGTCCTTTTCCAGGGTGATGTTGCGCCCGGCGTCGTCCCACCGGAACGTCCCGGTTACGGTAAAAACCGCGTCCGCGCCCAAATACTCGTAGCGCAGTTCGAAAGTGTAATCGCGGTTTAGGGTAATCCGAACGTTGATGCCGCAGCAGCTTGCGGACGGAACGATGCCTTCGTACACGCCCCACCAGGTAAGGCTGTTTCTGGAATTGTGGTAAAAAGGCCCGTCGTAATAAACCGCGTCGCCGGCCGCCAAAACCGGAGCGCGGCGATCCGCGTGGGCGCATGAACCCAACGTCAACGCGAACAGGGCCGCCAAAACCGCGAGGCCGGCGAAATAGCCGTTTTTCATTCGTCCTCCTCCGTCAAAAGGATAGACGAATCCCGGTGAAAAGGCAACACGCCGGCCGCCGAAACCGGAATGTATTAGGGAACCGTTGACGATGTTAGAAATTCCCCCCGGATTGTTAGAAATACGTAAAACCGCTTGTTGCGCCTTGTCCGAAAATGTTATTGGTCATCATACCCCGCCGGACACGAACGCCGGCGGGGGCAAAACTTTTTGCAAGGAGAAGCAGGGAAATGAAATTGAAAATGGTTTTCATGGGATTGTTGATGGGAACGGCTGTAGCGCTGCACGCGCAGGTAACCATAGGCGGGTCGGTGGACATGTCCGTCATTCCGTTCCAGTTTGTCGAGGGATTGGGGGATGCGTCGAATACAATGGGCGCTGGTATAGGCGGCGTTTTCCACGCCAACGGGCCAAGGATAAGGCTTGACGCGCGCGCCGCCAACGCGGATCACAGGATTGGAATGAGGCTACGGATTGAGGCCGTGGCAAATAACATCCATGGCAATCCCAATTACAGGGGTGAGAACTTCCTACAGGCATGGTGGAGCCCGCTTGAGTGGCTGCGGCTTGATGCCGGGCGTTTCGACGACGACCGCCTGCGCGGCAGGATTGGCTGGGACGAAATGGGCATGTTCACCAACATGATGTTCAACCAGGACCAAATTTTTAACCGCATTAGGGTACGGCAGGGATTTATGGTAAGCGCCACGCCGGTCGAGGGCCTTTTGCTTGCCGCCGCGCTCAGGGAGCTTGTTAATTTCAGTACTGCTCATGCTGCTGGTAATGTTGGGCCGGGGACCGCTACCAATACCGCCGGTGGCGTAAATGTCGTTACCAACCGTCATGTCAACGGCGATGCATGGCGCAACATGACGTTCGCGGTGGGCTATACCATTCCGGACATTGGCGCGATTAGGGTGCAGTACATTGGGGACGCTACCGGTGGAGCTGCCATTCAAGAAAACAACAACGTCGAACTGGCCTTTGCCCTTACCGCCATTGATAATCTGCTTCTGGATTTTGGCGCCAAGCTGCACTTCGTGCGTGCCATGGACGACCCAAACTTCGCTTTTTCGCTTGGCGCCAGGTTCCGGGCGGACGCTCTTGAAATCATCGGGAGGGTGGATACCCAAATCGGCCGTGTTCTGACTGGCGATGTCGCTACCTACAACCCGACATACGTGAACAGCAACAACCTTCTTCGTCTGAACGCGCATATCTGGCCTTCCTTTCAGTTGGATGCGGCCAGGGTTGTCCTCAACTTCGGCATTGACTTCACACAAATGCCCGGTGAAATGGACAATCAGACCGACATAGGCGTAGGCATTTCGCTCCAGAGGAACTTCTTCGGCAGCACCAGGGTAAGGGGCGGTTTGGCGCTGGCCATTCCCATGCACGACCACCGGCCGATGGTTTTCACCATCCCGCTGTTCTTGGAATATTCGTTCTAGTTTGGCTAGCCAGTTAAAAATATAAACCAGGGTTTGCCCCGGCGGTTTCACGGGGCAAGTCCTTGAGCTGCCGGTTGGCGTTGTGCTGGCCGGCGGTTCTTACGTTAGCACGTCTTTGATTTTTTTCGCGATTTCCTTTACCGCCGGAACGGAAACAGAATTGCCAAACTGTTTGTACAAATGCACGTCGGCAAGCGGCAGTTTAAACGTGTCCGGAAAACCCTGGAGTCTGGCCCATTCGCGGGGAGTCATTCTGCGGATTCCTTCGTCGTTGACCCGGCCTTTGATGTGCGTAACCGGGGTTAGGTCTTTTTGCCGGTCGTCCGCAATCAGGTTGCGCTCCCTGCCCATTCCGCCGCAGACAATCGCCCCGGCAATGTCGTCCCAGCCGCGCACTTCGTAGCCAAAACCGTTGCCCTTCGCCTCGTGCCTTGCGCGGTGGCGGCGCAGCGTTTCCAGATAAACGTTGCTCAGGTAGTACTTTGCGGAAACCGGCTCCCGTTCCAGTATGTCGCGAAGGCGTTTTCCGGAATCCGTGGGCTCCGGGAAGGTAAACGCGGAACTGTCAACGTCGTTGCGAAAAGCCACAACGTAGATTCTTTCGCGGTTTTGCGGCACGCCAAAGTCCCTGCTGTTCAGCACCCTGTCGTACACGGTGTAGCCAATTTCCTCCAGCGTGCGTTTGATAATCGTAAAAGTGCGGCCCCTGTCGTGCATGGCCAGCCCTTTCACGTTTTCGCAAAACACGGCTTTCGGCATGTGTTTGGCGCATATGCGTACAACGTCGAAAAACAGAGTTCCCCGGGACATGCCTTTGTAGTCGTCGTCAAACCCCTTTCGCTGCCCCGCAAGGCTGAACGCCTGGCACGGAAAACCGGCAAGGCAAAGGTCGAATCCGGGAATGTCGTTTTCGTCAATTTTGGTAATGTCCCCGGCAATGTCAACCGGAACGGCAAAATTCGCCCTGTACGTTTTTTGGGCGTTCAAATCCCATTCGCTGGCAAAAACAGTGTCAATGGTCTTTGCGCCAAACGCCTGTTCGAACCCAAGCCGTATCCCGCCGATGCCGGCGAACAAATCCACCGAAGTCCACTGTTCCATTTTACTCCACCAGCAAATCACGATCCCCGGAAGCCAGGGCGTTTAGTATGCGCCGTTTTACCGCGCCGGAGGAACCGGTCAAATCGGCGATACGCCGGCGCATGTCCCGGCGTTTGGAGTGAACCCCGTAGGGGCACGTACAAACCGCGCTGAGTATGTCCAGCGTGTCGGCGCACTCGACAATCTGCCGTTCCTCAAGGTATGCCAACGGGCGTATCAGGCTGACGGGAAACTTGCGGTATTTCAGAAAAACGGGCATGGCGCTCATGCTGCCCTTGTTGCAAAGATTCATGAAGAACGTTTCCACAATGTCGTCCAGATGATGCCCCAGCGCGATTTTGTTAAAACCGTTTTCCGTCGCGTACCTGAGCAGTTCGGTACGCCGCTGGGTGGAACACCAGTAGCAGTTCATCTTTTCGCCCTCCTTGAGTCTGCCGATAATCGGCACGAAAAGATCGTTGAAGGGTATACCCCATTCGGCAAGCCGCTGCGCCAGAACGGACTTTTTGCAACAGGCGCAAAAGTCGGTGGAAATGTGCAGCGCGGCAAGCTCGTACCCGGCCTTAAGCGCCGGGCGTATGGAGGAAAGCACCCAGGCAAGAACGGTGGAATCCTTGCCGCCAGACGCGGCTATAAGAATCCGGTCGCCGTCCCGGATTAGCTCGCGTTCCTTTACGGACTTTATAGTAAGTTTTTGCACAACGGTGCTTGCGTTCGACCTGCGTAAAAACCTGTCACTCATCGTTTGCCTTCCACTCCGGCGTGAACATCGCGCAGTATCAGGCTTGCCAGAATCATCCCCGCCGTGGCGGTAACCGTAACGATGCTACCGTTGGGCATTTTTTTGTTAAGCTGCGTCTTCCCGCCCGGGCCGGAACCGGTATCGTTAACACCATTGCCGCCGGTAACATCGGGTACAAGGTCCTCCGGAATATCGACGGGAACGTTGTCAAGACATTCCTCGCCGTACACCACGGTAAAGTTGCCCCTGAAACCGCGCTTGCGCAAACCGTAGCGCACGTGCCGCGCCAGCGGACAACCCTTGGTTTTCCAGATATTGGCGGCTTTAATGCGAGCGGGATCCATTTTCCGCGCCATTCCCATGGAGGAAAAAAACTTTACGCCGGCCGCCGCATGGCATATCTCGATTAAGTCCAACTTGTGCGTCAAACTGTCGATGGCATCTATAACGTAATCCGCTTTTTCAATGCCGAATTCGCCGGCGCTTTCCCGCGAGAAAACCCGCCCCCAGGCGGTAACTTCGCACTGCGGATTTATTTCCAGCAAACGTTCTTTTAACACGTCCACCTTCACGCGCCCCAGAGTTTGACTTGTTGCCTGCAACTGGCGGTTTACGTTGCTGGCACACACCGTGTCGGAATCCACGATGCCAATCCGCCCAATTCCGGAACGCACCAGCGCTTCCACGCACCAGCCCCCAACTCCGCCAACGCCAAAAACCAGAACCCTTGTTTGCTGCAACTTTTCCAGCGTGTCCGTACCGGTAAGCATTGCGACACGTTGAAACGCCGGGTTGTTCGTAGCGCTTAAAGTTTTTTGCATTGCCGCTTACTCACTTTGGTTTTTCCGCATGGCGATCCGCATCGCTGAAAATACAGCCGCAGTACTTTTGCATATACAGCCCAAGTGCGCGGGCCCTGGCCTGGCCTTCCCTGAACATGGGGCGAAAATCCCTGTAAAAAAATTCCAAGCCGTAACGTTTGGCAACGTCGTTACCAATCCGGCGAATCGCGTCATGCTGCTGGTAGGGGCTGGTGAGCAGACTTGTGCCAAAAGCGTCAAACCCCAGTTCCGCCGCCCGTGCCGCCGTCCGTTCCAGCCGCCCGCGATAGCAAACCCCGCAACGCTTCCCCCGTTCCGTTTCGCCGCCAACGTCCCGCAAAAAAGCGTACAAACCATATTCGTCAATTGTTTCCAGCGGCAGGTTCCTAAGCCCGGCAAAAGCAACCAGCGCGTCACGGCGACTCCGGTATTCCGCGGACGGGTGAATGTTGGGGTTATACCAAAACAGCGTGGGCTTTACGCCGTCGCCGCAAAGCCCCTCAACGGAGGCCACCGCGCAAGGCGCACAACAACAGTGGAAAAGCGGATTCATTTACGTTACGCGCTCTGTCCGGTTCCGGTTTCATCGGCCACGGCCTTGGCAACCGCCCTGGCCAACTGATCGCCGCAGGACGTTTTTCTTATACCGCACTTCAGCCCGCTCAGCTTTTCGATAAGCTCGCCGGCGTCCATTCCTTCGGCAAGAATCCCCAGCGCCTTCAGGTTCCCGTTGCATCCCCACGTAAAGGAAACATCGTGAACCCTGCCGTCACGCAAATCGAAACTGATTTCCCTGGCGCAGGTTCCCTTGGCTTTGTACTTGTGCATACGCTTTCCGCTGGTTTAGAGCATAGCATCGTGTGAATCCCTTGTCAAGCGATCGGTGCCAGGGCCCAGCAATTCAAAGTTACAATTTTTGGGGGCCAAAAGAGCCGATTTCGTCGGTTTTGCCACCAAAGCCAGCCTATTTTATCGTGTTTTATCGGGTGTAATATCTCAAAGTAGGGTGAAATAAGGCGTG
>Ga0209755_10002695_pt1 | contig 23851 bp, 7 predicted proteins | sample TergutCo191P1_FD_187301 | JGI IMG/M metagenome (GOLD analysis project Ga0209755, IMG submission 187301) | Cornitermes sp. P1 segment gut microbial communities from Petit-Saut dam, French Guiana - Co191P1 (SPAdes) (version 2) | ecosystem: Host-associated > Arthropoda: Insects > Digestive system >... | reverse complement strand
GGTCCGGGTTGGCAGTTGCAACCGGTCGGAGGTCCGGGTTGGCAGTTGCAGCCGGTCGGAGGTCCGGGTTGGCAGTTGCAACCGGTCGGAGGTCCGGGTTGACAGTTGCAGCCAGTCGGAGGTCCGGGTTGGCAGTTGCAACCGGTCGGAGGTCCGGGTTGACAGTTGCAGCCGGTCGGAGGTCCGGATGGGCAATTGCAGGTTGCGCCACAGGTGCAGCGTCCGCCATTGCGGCAGTTGCATGTGGGTTGCGTCGGGCAGTTGCAGGTCGTGCCACAGGTGCAGCGTCCGCCGTTGCGGCAGTTGCATGTGGGTTGCGTCGGGCAATTGCAGGTCGCGCCACAGGTGCAGCGTCCGCCGTTTTGGCAGTTACATGGTCCGGGTTGCGTGCTGCAGTTGCAGGTTGCGCCACAGGTGCAGCGTCCGCCATTGCGGCAGTTGCATGTGGGTGGCGTCGGGCAGTTGCAGGTTGCGCCACAGGTGCAGCGTCCGCCGTTGCGGCAGTTGCATGTGGGTTGCGTCGGGCAATTGCAGGTCGCGCCACAGGTGCAGCGTCCGCCGTTGCGACAGTTACAGACATCATTGTCGTTGTCGTTGCCGTTTTCACAGGGGCAACCGGTGCCACAGTTGCAGTTTGCGCCGCAAGTGCACTGTCCGCCATTGCGGCAAGGACATGTGACGGTGGTGCCGCAGCAGTCGCCGGGCTCGGTTTGGATGATGGTTACCGTGTTGGAGCTGCCGCTGCCGCCGTTCCAGGTCATGAAGCCTTCGTTGACGATCAAGCGTGTTGCACCTTCAGGCAGGTTGTCGTTCACGGTCACGCTGAAGAACAGCGTCCGCTCTTCGCCTGCCGGGAGTGTAGCAAAGGTCCAAGTGATGCGTGTGCGTCCATTCACAACGCTGATTGCATACGTGTTGGCTGGGCCAACAGAACCGGACACCAGCGTGGTGTTGGGGGGAACATAGTCCCAAACCACTACGTTTTCACGCACTTGGTTGCTGCGGTTGTGCACCGTGAACTGGTAGGTGATGTTCTGGCCACCCACGGCTTCCGTAACATTCGCACGCTTGGTGAGCAGGAGGTCGTCTTGTCCGCCGCCTTGGCTACAGCAGCAGGGCTCGTTTTGCACGATGATTACCGTGTTAGAGCTGCCGTTGCCGCCGGTCCAAGACAGGTGACCTTGGTTGACGATCAGGCGAGTGCCGCCTTCTGGCAGGTCATCGTTCATCGTCACGCTGAAGTACAATGTGCGCTCGGAGTTGGGTTGCATCGTGCCGACATTCCAGGTGATGCGTTGACGCCCGCCAACCGTGGGGATCGTGTAGGGGATCGCGGGAGTTCCAACGGAACCGACAGAGCCGGGCACCAGCGTGGTGTTCGGCGGCACGTAGTCCCAAACCACCACGTTTTCGCGCACTTGGCTGCTGTGGTTGTGCACGGTGAATTGGAAGCGGATTACGTCGTCACCGTCTTCAACGATGGTGTGTGCTCCGCTCTTCACGAGCATCAGATCGGGGGCAGTGCCTTCGCCGGGTGGCACAACAGTGATAATCACTGTGTTGGAGTAGTTGTTGCCACCGGTCCAGCTCACAGAGCCTTGGTTGACAATCACGCGTGGGGTGGCGCCTGCGTCCACACGTACGGTGAAGTATACCGTGGCAACTTCGCCGGGTTCGAGGTAGTCGAACGTCCAGATGATGTACGTTTCGCAGTCGCTAGGATCGCCGCCTTCGCTGATGTTGATTAGCGTTGTGCCTTCGGGGATTTCGTCGCGAACTTCTACGTCGTAGACTCTTGCGTTGGTGGTGTTGCGCACATCAAAGCGGAAGGTGATGTAGTCACCAACTTCAGCATTCACGCGGTTTGCACTCTTGGTGAGTGTAACACCTCTGTCGCCTTTCGGTCTGCCAACAACGAGAATGATTTCGTTGGTGTCACGCTCGGACTCGTTGCCAACTTGGTAGGTTGCGCGGTTGCGGAACTCAACGTAGTCGGTATTCGGGTCGATGGTAACATCAAACCAAACCGTTACACTGCTGTTTGCAGGGATTTCCGCAATCGTCCAAGTGAAGACACCGGTTGCGCTGTTGAATGAGCCACCATGCGAAATGCGGTTGCTCGCGGTGAAGTACATGCCTGCGGGGATGGTGTCGCGCACGGTCACGTCGAACGCCGATGCCGCGCCTGCGTTGAACACTTCGATGAAGTAGGTCACGACTTGACCGGGCGTTACTTGACCGGTGGTTGCGCTGGAGGACTTCAGAGCAAACACATTGGGTTCGCCTGCTGCTGCGCCCAAACGCACTTGGTGTATCGTGCGGTTGGAATCGCGCAGGTGGCTGCGTTGCGTGCCTGTAGCGTTCATTCGATACACACGCGCCACGTTGTCAATGATTTGACCCTGTGTGGCGTCGGGATCAACTTGCACAACGAAGTAGCGTTGAACGGTTTGTCCGGGTGCGAGGTCGTCGAGGAGGGGGAACACCACATCATTTCCGTCGCGCAAAGCACCGACACCTGCTTGATAGCGCACAAAGATAGTGCCTTCTGGGATTGCGTCGCGCAGTTGCAGGTTGCGTTCGATGTTGACTGCGCTGTCGTTACGCAGCGAGAGGAAATACGTGATGTATTGTCCGGGTGCAACGTAGCTGTGGCTGACCGGGATGGAGGATTTCTCCAGTATCAGGTCGCGCCCTGCGGGATCCGGATCGCCTTCGCCAACAATCAGTTCAACTTCGTTCGTCGGGCGGTTCACGCCGTTTGCGAACACGTTGGCACGGTTGCGCACGAATGCGGCGTCCACGCCTGCGGGAAGCACCACACGAACTTGGAAGGTGGCTTCGGCCACTTGGCCAGCTGCCAGGGATTCAATGACCCAGGTGATGCGACTGCCGGCTTCGGTGCCGGTGTAAGTGCCCAGGGTGTATGCTGCGCTGTTGACCGCCGAAACACGCGGTGTGCCGGCAATCAGCACGCTGTTGGTGGGCACATGGTCGGTGATAACCACGCCGGTCATGTCGCGTCCGGTGGTGTTGGCCACGCGGATGGTGTACTCAACATACGAGTTGTTGGGCACTCGCTCACCATGGACAGGGTTCGACGATTTCAGCACGTCAAAGTCATGGCGTTGCACGGGGTGAATGACGCGGTTGCTGAAGATTGGGTCGCCGTCACCAACCACCACACGTGCATTGTTTTGCACGAAGTTGAATGCTAGGTTCGTGACTTGCACGGTGAAGCGCAGGGTTTGTTGTTCGCCGGGGGCGAGGTTAACAGTCCACTCCACTTGGTCGCCAACCAGCGCGCCATCATCATAGACCGACCAGAAGGTCGTGCCTGCGGGGATGGGGTCACTGACGGTCATGACTTGGGGTTGGTTGGTGTTGTTGCGCACGGTGATGAAGTAGGTGATCAGTTCGCCGGGCGCACGCGGTGTGCCGTCAATCGGGTTAGAAGTTTTGATGATGCTCACTTGACCAATCGGGCCGTCGGCGGGCACCTTCACGATGTGGCGCACGGTTTCGCTGTTCCACGAGTTGCCGCCTTGCCACACGGTGGCCATGTTGTCAATCCAGCGGCTGTCGCCGTCGTCAACGGTGACTTGGAAGGTGAGGACGTAGCTGCCGCCTGCGGGGATGCTGGGAATGGTCCATTCCAGCACGCCGTTTGCGTCGGGCGTCAAGCCGTAGTTCATGTGTGTGGGATCATCGCCATGCGGGGTCAGGCTAGTGCCTGCAGGGATGTGGTCACGCACGAGAACATCAGTGACTGCAATGTTCGAGCCATTGAAGATCGTCAGGGTGTAGGTGATCACGTCGCCGTAGTTCACCAAGCTGCCGCGCGCGGGATTCGCATCTTTGAAGATGGAAAGCGTGGGTGTGCCGCCATGCCATTGGATGTGACGCACTTCGTTGGAGCGTGCGCGGAAGTTGCCGCTGCTTGCCGTTGCAACGTTGAGGATGTTGCGCACGGTAATGTTGTCGGGCAGGTCATCCACGGTCACGGCAAAGCCAACGTAAACATAGTCGCCGGGTTGTAGCGTTGTAATCGTCCACGTGATGATGCGACCGTCGATGATGTAGGTTACTTGCGGCGGGGCATTCGAAACACTGCCGCCCACCAGAGTTGTGCCTGCGGGGATTTCATCGCGTACCACAACGTTAGCAATAGGTGCATTGCGGGTGTTGGTGACACGAATGCTGTAGGCGATGGTGTCGCCATCTTGCACAACAGTGTTGTGTGGCGGAGTGGCGGATTTCACCAGTTCAATGCCGCCAGTGCCATCATGGTCATGCGACCAGATGAACTCATGCCAAACCGTGTTGGACTCGCGACGAGTGCCGCCGTCCCAAATCACATACGCCACGTTGGTGGTGCCTTCGGGGATAGGTTGACCGTCATCGGGTTGCACGGTGCGCACGGTGAAGCTCACAATGATTTCTTCGCCGGGAGCCAGGCTCGGGAAAGTCCAAGTAATGAGACCTGTGGCCGCGTTGAAGATGTAGGCGTGGCTGATGCTTCCCACAACCAGTTCGGTGTAGTCAGGGATGTAGTCCGTGACTCTTACATTGGTAAGCGTGGTCGGACCAGTGTTGCGCACAGCAATGGTGTAGGTGATTGTGCTGCCAAACTGCACGCGGGTGGGTGTGACTGAATCTTTGCGGATGGACACACCGGGTTCTGCTGCGCGTTGATAGTGGCGTACCACATTCGACCAACGGCTGCCGCTGTGGTGGCCGCTGTCGCGGTCGCCTGCCGGACCGCTGTAGCGCACATGCGCTACGTTTTCGATGAAGCCACCGGGGATGTGCGCGTTGGTGTCCACATCCACTGTGATGAACATCGAATGGCTTTGACCGGCTGCAACGGTGGGAATTGTCCAAGTAATCACACCGGTGGTCAGTGCCGCAGAGTCATTCACTGTGCCAACGCCATTGGTGTTAACTGATACAGCGGTGATGAATGCGGGAAGCTGGTCAGTCACAACAACATTACGTGCAACAGCTTCACCGGTATTGGTTACGGTGATGGTGTACACGATGCGGCCGTCTTCGGGAATCCAGTCACGGTGCGTCGGATTGGCCGATTTGGTGATGGCCATATGCGGGTGACGCGGGAATTGGATATCCCAATCGATGGGCGGCGGGCAGGGCTCGCCGGGCTCAACGCCAGTGCCATGCAACGTGCGGTTGCTTGGCACGCCGTTGGCATACGCTACGTTGGGGATCAGCGTGACGGTAGAAGTCACCTCTGCGGAGAAGTAGAAGAACGCTGTGCTGTTTGCTTGGAAGTAGGCCAAGGGGATGATGCCGGGCAAAATGTTGCCATAGTCATCGCGTGCCAAGTTGCCGCTTCCATCATCACGACCCCAGATGATTTCGTTGCCGCGCACTTCATAGCCAAAACCGCCGGGTCTTGAGCCCACAACGATGCTGGACAGGAATGGGTGAACGGGGTCAACCAAAATCAGTTCAAGGTCATAGTTGCCGAAGTGGGTGATGCCAATGCGATAGTAAATTCTGTCGCCCACTTCAACGTGATCCGAAACCAGCCATGGACCAGCGGCATTATTCACGCTCGCTGTTTTTTCCAAACGGAAGGTAAACGGGTTCACGGGGTGATAAACTTCGTTGGTTTCGCGGTCGGGGATTTGCGGTTGCACGCCGGGCACGTTGCTGCCTTGGTGATACCAAGCGGTATTGCGTACCACGGTGGTGACCGCTTGACCGGGCAGGAGTTGGTTAACTGCAACAGAGAACTGCAGTTCAACGTATGCGCCGGGTTCCAAGCGCGGAATCAACCAGTTAATCACTTGGTTGTTGGGGTTGAACACGCCGTCATGCGTGAGCGTGCCCGGGATAAACGTGGTTCCGGTCGGGATGACATCCAACACCGGGATTTGATACTTCACGCGGTCGCTGGTGTTGCGCACGGTGATGGTGTAGCGGATGATGTTGCCGGGGTTTACCGGTACGGTGTGGGCCGGGACGGAGCTCTTTTCGGCCGTCACTTCTTGGGAAACCACACGGTGCACCACGCGGTTGGTGACCAGCTGGTCGTTGTCAAAGATGATTGCGTAGTTGACAACGTAGTTGTAGTTTTCTGGGCTAAAGACCACGTCGCCACCTTCGTTCGTGGTGATATAGCGGAAGTCAGTTGGCCAATCTTGGCGTTCTGCTAACGTCCAGCCGTAGGGGAAGCGTGGATCCTCCGGGTTGGTGGAGTTGAGCGGCGAGGTCACGAAGTCGAACGAAGCGCCTTCGTTCACGCGCACAGCGAAGCCTACGTATACCGTTTCGCCGGGCAGCACATTCGTGATAGACCATTCCACGCGGTTGAGCGTGCTGTTGAAGAATCCATTGCCACCGCGGTGCGAGTTGCGAATGGAGTTCCATACAAAGCTGGTGCCTTCGGGGATGTAGTCAAACACAGGGATAACGGGTTGGATCACTGTGCCGATGTTGCGCAGTGCAATGGTGTACTGGATGATAGTGCCCACTTGCACCGTGCTGCCATGGGCGGGATAGGCAGATTTCACGCGTTCAATCATCGCCTGGTTCACAAAGTGAATAATTGTGTTGGTGTCGCGATAGGGTCTGCCGATACCGTATCTGGCGGTGTTGTATACACGACGGCGCGCAATTTCGCCTTGTGCACGGGTAGTAACGGCGAAGCTCAAGTACATCACTTGACCGGGGCGCAGGACATCAATTACCCAGCGGATTTCATAGGTGCGATCCTCGGCACCCGCGTCACCGAAGCGATCCCATTCCATTTCGACGCCGGCCGGTACATAAATGGTGATGGGCAGCAGAGTCAGGTCTTGAATCGGATCAACAACATGCACATTGTAAGCGTTCACTGTGCCGGTGTTTTCCACACGCAAGATGTAGTAGATCAGTTCGCCAACGCGCACTTCAGTCATGTGCGGCGGCTGGGCGCTCTTGGTTACCTGAACGACGGGACGGGTCACGTTATGTTCCGTAATGTTGGTGGGAACGCCGTTGACCAATGCACGGTTGAGAATACGTGTGGAAGCATAGGTCTCCACGTTGTCCACCGTCACGGTGAAGTGTACATACGAGCGGACGCTGCTTGCCGGAGGAAGCGTCAAGTTCCATTCCACTGCGCCAGCAAGGAGACCGCTGGTGTGGAACACGTACTCGTAGACGGTGATGTTGCTGCTTGCGCCAACGCTACCCGGCACCAACGTGGTGCCAACGGGCACGAAGTCAACAACATTCACTTGGATCGGACCACTGTGCGGGTTGGTTAGGTCGATGAAATAGTGAATTTCTTGACCTACGACCACTTGAGTGATGTGGTTGGGGTGCGTGGGGGGATTGCTGTGCTTGTACGCACTGACCACAGGTTGAGTTTGGAAGTGATACACCCTGTTGGTATTGATGTGGGATCTTAGAGTGGCAACGTTTTCGATAGTGCGGCGATTCACGTTTTGTGGCAGATTCGTCACACGCACGCGGAAACTTAGGATGCGGGTTTCGTTGGGCTGGAAGAAATAACCTTCGTCTGTTGTCCATGTAATCAGGTTGGCGGCAACAGTGTGAGACATGCCGGGTGTGTAGTAGACATGCACGATTTCTAGCGCGGTACTCACCAAGTCGTCCACCGTCAATGGCCGTGCAAGGTGGCTTTGGTTGGTGATGGTAATGGTATAGACGATCTCTTCGCCGGCATATACCATTTGACTGTTGGGCAGGAAGTCGCCGTCGAATGCGCCGGCCGTGGTGCGTTCGTCGTCGGCATTGCTGTCTAGCCATTCGGCATCGCGATAGGTACGCTTGAGAGCGGTCCAGTTCATGCCATCTGCAAACTGGTAATGGCGCGTTTCGTTGGTTTGCAAGTTGTTCACATAGGCGCGGTTAACTACAAAGCGCACATTCGTTGCCGGGAAAGGTGTCACAGGGAACGAGTGCAAATCAATGCCAAAGCAAACCACGGCATAGCCGCCAGGTACAATGTTGGGGATCGTCCAGCGCAGTTCGCCATTGAGGTAGAACGGTGGCAGTGGCGGTGTTGGCGGCGCTGGTGGTGGTGGCAATGTTCCGCGCCAAGCCACGCAGCCCGAGCCACATTCGCAAGCAGAGCTGATGGTGGCGGGGTTGTGGTGCGGCGACAATACGTCGCGCACAGACACAGGTCCGCTGTCCAAATCGCTGTTGTTGCGCACTGTGATGCGATAGTAGATGCGGTTGCCAATCACGTTAGGCACTGCCGTCAAGTCTGGCAGCGGCACGAGTTCGCCGGCAACGCGCTGATAGGCGGTTTTCACGCCATAGATATTCGGGCGTTGCACGTAGTGCGTGGTGAGGTTTGTTGGCGTGCCGTCTACAATGGCGAAGTTGTCAATGCGCGTGTTTACGGGCGCATCAGGATTCACTCGCACGCTAAAGCGGAACTGGAGCGACGAGTTGGCTGCCAGACCGCCATACACGGTCCACGACACGGTGCCGTCGCTATAGATGCCTGTTGAGCCCGACGGTGAAACGATGCTGGTGGGCACAAACGTGGTGTGAATCGGCACAGGATCATGCACATGGAATTGACGGGTGATGGCGTAATCAGTGTCATTTCTGACGGTGATAGTGTACTCAATCACGCCGCCGGCCGTGACATGACCGCTAGGTCCGCCTGCCTGGAACGCAGGCGGGTTAGCAGTTTTCACTGCGCTGATGCCTGGCACGCCTTGCACATAATGGTTCACGCGGTTGGAGTACAGGCGTTGACCGTTGACAACAGCAACTGCGCCATTATAGATGTGGCGGTGCACCATGCCATGCGGCAGTTCGGCGACAACGACGGTGATGGTTGCTGTCCAAACTGCGTCGGGAAGCAGGGTGGGGATTTCCCACACAAGCGTCCTGCTGCTGGGCAGTTGGGTTGCGGGCGGATTGGTGAAGGGAGTGCCGGGGATGACCACGCCTGGATGCATGGTGTCATACACCCGAATGTTGTGAATCGGTGTTGCAGTTGGGTTGGTTACGGTGATGGTGTATACAATGGTTTCACCGGGTGCAACATAGCTGCCATCAACGGGATAGCCTTCGCCGGTCGATTTGGTGATGTTCAGCACCGGGCGGCGATAGCGGTGCACCACGTCGTTGGAGCGGATGAACGGCTCTACGTCGCGTCCACCACCTTCGTTGGCCAATGCAACGTTGTGGATGATTCTGTAATCCAGACCGGCGGGAAGTGGGTTAACGGTTACGTCGAATTGCAGCCTAATTCTGCTGCCGTCCATGCCGTGCGGTTGCAACACAGGGATGAGCCATTCCACACGCGGTTGTGCGACACCAACGGGGGTGTTCACCAACACACCGTTGTGGGTGTTGAACTCACACGTGGCAGAGCCCCACACAAATGTGGTGCCAAAGGGCACGGTGTCCCAAACCCACACATCAACGAGTTGATAGTTGGTGATGTTGGACACATAGACGTAGTAACGAATGGTGTTGGGACCGTTGGAGCCATCGGAGCTCACAAGACCGCTCGACGGCTCTGCGCGTTTGTACAGTTCCACGTAGGTATCCACGATTTCGTGCACAGTGATGTTACTTCTGGTGCCGCTGTGGTCATAGCCCCACATGTATGCGCTGTTGTAGATCCGCGTGAAAAGCTGATTGTCGTCATCATCCACAGCATCCGGATGCGCCACAGGACCAATCACTTCCACTTGGAAGGACAGGAACACACGGCTGGGCATGGGTTGTTCGCGCTCCTCGCCCGGAGCAATTTCCGTGCCAGCACCGCGGAAGGTAGCCGCAGGAATGTACGGGATTGTCCAGCGCACTTGGTTGACCGGGATTGCCTCGAACATGGCCAAGCCTGTGCCGGTGTGCGTGATGGAGTTGGGCACAAAGCGGGTGTGTTCGGGAATTGGGTCGATGACCAAGGTGTTCAGTGCAGGCATCGTGCCAAAGTTCACCACTTCAATGGTGTAGGTGATGATGCTGCGGCGGCGCACCACGCCGCGGGTGTTGAGGTACTCATCAATTTGGTGAGGATTTGCGTGCTTGTAGATTCGCAGCAACGGTTTGCGCACATAGTGGTACACATTGTTGGTGGCTTGGTCTTCATCAAACTTCCTACCACGATAATCGTAGGTGTCAGAGTAGTTGACATACGCACGATTGGTGATGTGGTATTCGCCGGTGATGGGGTTGGTGCTCACGCCGGGGCCGATTGGGTCAACCGTCACGGCAAAGCGAAGCTCTTGGTCAAGGTTCATTGACCAGTTCTCGAAATGCCAGCGGATGCTTCGGGTGTTTGCGGCACTGGTGGCGGGTTCGCCTGTGCCATTATAACCCTGCATAGGCACACCGCCATGGCTGGCAGAGCCCCACACAAATGTGGTGTTTGAGGGAATGTTGTCATGCACAACCACGTTGCGCACATTCATTTCGCCGGTGTTACGCAGGCGAATGAAATAGGTGATTTGTTGGCTTTCCAGCACGCTGCTGCCACTGGGGGGCTCGGCACGTTTGCTGAACTCCAGCTGACCGCGGCGCACTTCATGCGTTACGGTGTTGGTGATGATTTCATCAACAAAGGCATAGTTGATGATTACGCCGAACAGTTCGCCATCGCGCAGGTCGTCAGTGATGACCGCGAACTCAATGATGACGCGTTGGTTGGGAGCAAGCTCAAGGATTTCCCATCTCAGTTCGCCGTTTTCCATCGGGAGCACTCTAACGTTGCTAGGTGCATCCCAAGCAGCGCGACGAGTTTCAGGGCTGCAGGGGCTAAACCAGTAGCCGCCATCTGCTGCCAGAAGGGTCGTGCCATCTGGAACCATGTCGCGCACCATCACGTTGCGTGCGGTATCCGAGCCATGGTTGATGACTTCAATGCGATAGATGATGGGCTCACCCACGTGCACGCGGCTGCCGTCCGGGCGGGGCGTGCCGTCGATGCGGTGCGAGCTCTTTTGACCAAATAGCAGGTGGTTCGTTTGCAGGTGACGCACTTCGTTGGTCAGGAAACCAATCGAAACATTGCCATCCGGCACGCTGAAGTTACCCACTTGCGCTTGGTTGAGGATATAGCGTTGCTCAAGGTTGGTGGGCATGCGCGTTACGGTGGCTTGGAAGGTTAGCGTTGCCACTTCGCCGGGAGCGAGGCGGTCAATGCGCCATTCCATCACGCCGGTGTTGAACACCACGCCAGTTACTGGGCAAGTCATGTTGCCAGCGGGGATGTAACGTGCCATGGTGACACTGCCGGGTGCGACAGGCGACGGAATTGGCGTGCCGGGAGCGGTCAAGCCAAATTGCAGGCTGCCAGCGGGTGCAACGTTCGGGAGTGTGCCGGGAGGCACAAGTTGCTGTTCAATCAGCTGGCTTGCCACTGTAGCGTTTTCGATGAAACGCATGCCGTTGGGCACTTGGTCAAACACAACCACGTTGTGCACCACGCCGGGGCCGTCGTTGACCACGGTGATGGTATAGTTGATGACGTTGCCTTCGCGCACGAACGCGCCGTGCGGAGGCGTGGCTTGCTTGTGTGCAGACAGGCTGCCGGTGTAATGGAAGTGCTGCACTTCGTTGGTGATGCGATAAGCCACTTGTGCCACGTTGCGAATGACATGCGAGTTAAGGTTCAGGTGCATGCGCGCAACAATGACTTCAAAGGTCAAGTGGATGGTGGAATCTCTTTCGAGAGAGGGAATCGTCCAACGGATGATACCGTCAGCGCCTAGTTCACCACCATGGCTGATAATGTAGTTGCCGCTGTCGTCGCGTGCCAAGGTGGTGCCGTTGGGCACATGGTCGGTGACGGGGATGTTGTACAAGGTGTCAGCGCCTTCGTTGTGCACGGTGATGGTGTACACAATGCGTTGACCTTCTTGCACCATCGAGCCATGCGGCGGCATCGCCGTCTTATAGGCGGTCAGCCGGCCGGCGTATTGGCGATGCTCCACCGTGTTGGTGGGGATGTCGTTCACCGTTGCAGAGTTGCGAATGGTGCGTGATTCCACGTTGGTGGGCAGTTCAAGCACGATGACTTGGAAGGAAATTTGTGCGCGAGTGCCTGACGGGAGAGTGCGAATATTCCAGTGGAGTTCGCCCTCATCAACGTCAGTCTCAGGCACAAAAGCGGTGTAGTGAGGTGTTGGAATGTCGTCAGAGAGAGCAGGAGTAAAGGTAATGGTATAGCCATAGCCGTCTGAACCGAATGTGGAATCAAAGCGTGTGCCCGAGGGTATCCAGTCGCGCACATTCACGTTATGCACAGGCTCTGGTCCGCGGTTATACACCGTGATGGTGTAGATAATGGGGTCATTTTCTTGCACGGGCTGCATAGTGCTCGGCGTGGCTGTTTTGTTGATTTGCAGCTTGCCGCTGTATTGTAAATGCTCCACTCGATTGGTGGGGATATCATTGACCGATGCAGCATTAACAATGGTCCGCGAGGTCAAGCTCGAGGGCATGGGTAACACACGCACAGTGAAGCGGAACTGAATGCGTTCGCCGGCTCTCAGTGTGCAGATATGCCAGTATATTTCGTTGATGGGAGATGATGGTGTGATTGCATTTGCATGGTCACACACATCAAAACTAGGCACTCGATTGGCAGAGGCAGGATTGCTCACCAATTGTGCGGAATGGCCAGTTGGAACCGACGAAACTGGCGATGCTGGCAATGCGTTGTCTACAAACACAGTGCCTTCGGGTATCCAGTCGCGCACGTTGATGTTGTGCAATGCGCCGGGACCGCGGTTATACACGGTGATGGTGTAAGTGATGTGTTCGTTTTCGCTTACAATGGTGCGGTTAGTCGCAGCAGGAACAGCTACGCCAGCTGAATTCGTGATTGCACCGACCTTGTTAAAGTGCAGTTGACCGCTGTACACGTAGTGTTGTGTATCCATGTAGAACACACGATTGAAATACACACGGTTGTTTAACTCGCGTGCGCGCATGCCATCCGGCAAGTCATTCACCGTTACTTGGAACTCTAGGGTAACGTGGCTGTTGGCAGGGATTTCAAAGCCCTCCCAGATGATTTCCGTTGTGCTGGCGTTATTGCTGCCAGCGGGGACAAAGGAATAGGTTCCGCGCCCAGCTTCCAGGCGATCCCCCTCTGCCGATAGCAGATAAACAGAGTTAGTGACAAACGTGGTTCCATCTGGAATAATGTCACGCAAGTGCAGGGGGCGGCCGCTTGCATCTGCGCGGGCAACGCTTGCACCGCGGTTGTGCACAGAAATGGAGTAGGTAATCGTGTCGCCTTGATCCACCACGCTGCCGTGGGGCGGGTTGGCGCGTTTGATCACATGCAGGCTGCCGGGGTTTTGCGTGTGTTCAACGGGTATGGTTTTTCTGCCGCAGCAGTCATATGCTACGTTGATGATGCGCCGTTGGTGGTCGCCCTCCATGGGGAGCACGCGTACGCGCAGACCGAGGTTAATCTGCCATTGCGGCAGTAAATCAAGGCTACCAAAGCGCCATTCGACCCTATGCTCTTCGCTATTGTAACGTCCCTCAACGTAGCCGAGAGCACCGACGGGAATAGAAACCCAAACATCGGGAGCCGGGGTTTGCATTTCGCTTGTGGGTCTGCTGCTGCAGCAGCCCCCGGGGGGATGCGACACTTGGAAAAACCCAACAAACTCCACGTAGTTAGACAACGGGTCATAGACCACGTATTCACGTAGCGGTTGCGTGTTCAATGTGTCGTTGCGCACGGTGATGCGATAGTCAATGTAGTCGCCTTCGCTTACCGCAGTGCCGCGCGGCGGGCAAAGTGTGTTTTTGTCCAACTCAAGGTTCGGTTGGTTGGCGCGCAGACCAAAGCCAAAACGTACATCAGAGAAGCGGAAACCGCCGACGATGTCTTGGTACTGACCCTCTGCTGCACCGGTCGGTCTCAGCAGGCGGAAATCTCTTCTTGCCAAATCGCCAGTGGGCTGTGCAACGATATCAAAGGTAATCGTGGGTTCTTGTGGGTTAATTGCGATAAAGATATGCTCTTGGGGAGATTGCAGAGCAGAGCGTCCCAACAACTGGCTCAGGGTTGGGCTGCCGGGAAGCTGTGTGATTCGTGTGTTGGGGTTGAAATTGCCTTGCCAAAAATGCAGCACGTGTTGTGCGCCACTAATATTGGTCATGGCAAGATTCAGATAAGGACCATATACCTGAAAAACACTGTCCATGTCAAACACAGACACAACACCAGCCCGCGCGGGGTAGGTGATTTCGCCGGAAACAAATTCCATTTGAAACGGACCGAAATCTGCATCTTGGCTGGTCAAGCAATTGCATTCAATGTCTTCATCTTCATCTGCTTCGCACACTACATCGCTCGGTTCATACGTATAAGAAACCGCAGAGAATCGCGGCGTGCGCAAGAAAAGCGAGTTGGAGATGCGATTCAAAATCGCAAGATAGGCAGCACGGACAGCAGCATAATTGAATGCAGAAACGCCAGAGTTCCAATCTTCAGACCAAGCTGTTTGTACGGATGCAGACTGGAACATAGGGGGATTAAGATAAGACCAAATCCAGTCTTGGTTCCAGCCGTCTGCAGTGGCGCTGTTGCGCAGACCGTCAACACCTGTACTGCGTAGCGTTTCCCAAACATAAAGCTGAACGGCAGGCTGCGCACTGGCACCGACACCGCCGCCGAAATGGTGACCATAAAATTGCGCCAAGCTTACCCAAAGCATATTACGTTCACTAAAGTTGTGGGGAATACCAGATTCAAACGGACCATCCCGAAAAGGAAGGCCGGCGTGAATACAATAGTAGGGGGTGCCATCTACGTGTTGAATCATTTGCGTGACAGGGTGTTGCTGGAAATTGCCTGCCGGCGCTGCAAACGTCACCGTAAACAGTGCGCTCACCTGCGTGAGCAACAGCGCGATAACGCTAAGCAAGGCCACAAGGGTCATTTTCGCCTTGCGCCTTTGTTCTGCGTTGGTTTTCCAGAAAGTCTTCATTTTTTTACCTCCAATTTTAGAGCTTTTTTACTTTCTTTAATTTGTGCGATTTATGTGAACTCCCGAAGGAAATATTAGTTGTGATTACCGCCAAGCTGCCGGGCGGCGGAAGCCGTGGTTGTGTTGCGCGCCGCTAAGGTTGATGGTTTCGCCGTCGTGCATGGTTCGTGCAAACACCACCAGCCGCGCATCATGGAACTCGTGCGTGCAGGTGGTTAGGCTGAGCAGTTGGTCGTTCGGTGTGACCTCCACGCCGGTGTGAATCATGCTGCGCGCGTGGATTTCGTCCAGCAGCGCTTGCGTCACCTCTTCGCGATACTCAAAGAAGTTGCCGTTGTCTTGCGCGGGATCAGAGTTTGTGACAAACAGCGCGAAGATGACAAATTCAATCTCTTCATACAGCGTGGTGAACGTGAACGTGGGATTGTTGCGCAGGGTGTCGATGTTGCGAAACCTGCTTAGCCGCCCAAACATGCTGCCGTTGCGCGTGTTGTGACCGTATAGGCTGAGGTTTTGCGTCATGCGGTGGGGGTGGACTTCCTTGCCGGTGCACAGGAATATCGAACCGTAGCGCGTGAACCTTCCGTTGAAGTCGTGGTAGAGATAAAACTCGTTGTCGTCGCCTTGCAGCACCGGCAGGTCAACGTCCGCTGCGGGAATGTTGAGCCAACCCACGATGTCGCTGTTTTCTGCATACAAGGTTGCGAAGCGACCTAGCCGCTGTGGCTCTGGTGTTGTTTGTGCGGGTGGTTGAGGTTGTTCCTGCGCGCGGTCGTTGTGGAACTGCGAAGAAAGGTCGCTGTTGACATTTTGGTTGCGCGCAGCCTCTGCGGTGAAGCCGATGAGCCAACTTCCGCTTGCGATTGCAATGAGCACTGACACAATCACAGCCATCGCGACCATTGGACCGGCTTTTCTGCGCGGACGAGGCTTACGCGGTGGCTTGGGCTTGGGTGCAGGCGGGGGAGCGGGCGTTTTCGCTGGCGGCGACATCGGGATTGCTGCGTGGGTTGTTTTGCTGGTCACAAAGGGTTGCTGTGTGATCGTTGGTGTGCCGTGCGCCCAGGCGATGTAACGCAGCATGGGCAGCGCGAGCGCGGGCTCGTTTGGCACGGCGTAAACAGTCATGTTGCGTGCACGCACTTCTGCGCCAAGCCGAGCTTCGCCTTCGTGCAGCCATCGCCACTTCACGCGGTTGTCGGTGACGGCGGCGGTGTAGGCCATCACGCCGCGCACGGCAGAGATGGACGGCATGTTTTCGCAGTGGAAGCCACCCACGATGACCACAACATTGCTGCGGCGCAGTGCGCCGCACAGCGCAATGGAGAACTTAGAGGGGCATGGCACGTGTTCGGGTTGTGCTTGCAAGGGCAGCAGGCACTCGTGCAGGGGCAGGTTTGCGTGTTGCAACAGCAGAACGGGCACGTCCTGCCGCAGCGCAGAAATGTGATGCGATTTCATCCTTTCCCACCCTTTCAGGCATGTGCGTGTTTTCCCAATTTATTGCAGTCGGACTCCGCCCCGCAATAAGGGTAATTGCATTATATCGCTTTACAGCGCGAAAATCAATAGCTTCAGCGCAATAATGCGACAAATTCACACAACAAAAACATCTCTTCCCAAGCACTGGAAACTTCCGCGCTTCACAACGGAAAAGTCTGGTAGCAATGTCATGTCCGGCGCTTTCGCATATACTGTGCATAGAAAGACCAAGCTGTAAAAATCTTTCGTCTTGTGGCCAACGCCGCCTAAATATCCCCGGCAGACGCCATTTTTTCGTTTTTTTCTCTTTATCGACTTGAAATAGGAGCAATAACCATGTATAATAGAAGAATAGACTCGGGCAAAGGAGGTGCAGCCCATGGAAGCTTATCTGGATAACAGCGCAACCACGCCGGTTTGCGCCGAGGCCGTGCAAGCCATGCAACAACAACTTAACCACACCTGGGGCAACCCCAGCTCGCTGCATCGGGTTGGGCTGATGGCCGAGCACCTGCTGAACCAAAGCCGTGCTGCGGTGGCCGCGGGACTATCCTGCTCGCCGGGCGAAATCACCTTCACCTCCGGCGGCACGGAGGCCAACAACCTTGCTGTGTTCGGCACTGCCACTGCTCGTGCAAGACAAGGGCGTCGCATCGTCACCTCCAGCGTTGAGCACTCCTCCATCGCCGAAAGCTGTGCGGAACTGGTCAGCCGCGGCTACGATGTCGTTTATCTTGATGTTGACCACACCGGCCGCGTGAGAGAAGAAGACTTGGCTGCTGCAATCAACAGCGAAACCATTTTGGTTAGCCTGATGGCCGTGAACAACGAAGTGGGCACCGTGCAGCCCATTGATGCTATCCGTCGCTTTGTGCGGCAGGCGGGCGCGCCCGCGCTGGTGCACTGCGATGCCGTGCAAGCGTTCGGCAAGCTGCCCATTCATCCGCAGCAGCTGGGCGTGGATTTGCTCACTGTGAGTTCGCACAAAGTGCATGGACCGAAAGGTGCAGGTGCGCTATATATCCGCAACGGCGTGAAGATCAGCCCCATCCTCTACGGCGGCTCGCAGGAACGACGCCTGCGCCCCGGCACGGAGTCCACAACGGCGATCACCGGGTTTGCCGCCGCGGTTGCCGCCACGCCCGACCACACGCAGTCGTTCAACCATGTTACGGCACTGCGTGACCGCCTGGTGGCAGGGCTACAGCGCATGCCTGGCGTGTTCATCAACTCCCCGCCGGATGCGTTGCCGTATCTCACCAACATTTCGGTGCCCGGCTTGCCCAGCGAAGTGATGATCAACTTCCTCACCGAGCGCAACGTGCATGTGTCGTCGGGTTCGGCCTGCGCGAAGGGCGCGAAAAGCCGCGTGCTGCAAGCGATGAATCTGCCCGACAGCCACGTGACCAGCGCGCTGCGCATCAGCTTGTCGCGCTTGACCAAGTGGGAAGAAATCGACGCGCTGCTCTACGCCTTGGCAGAGGCAATGGCAACGCTACTCAGAAGGTAAATCAAGGGCGGCATAATCGCCGCCCCTACATACAACCAAAGAAAGAAATCACATGACAGAAATTCTTCTCATCAAAGCCGGCGAGCTGGTGCTCAAGGGCAACAACCGCCGCACCTTCGAGCAACAACTCGTGCGCAACCTGCGCCATGCGCTCGAACCGTTTGGTCAATGGCAGTTTAGCCTGCAGCAGTCCACGTTGCAGGTCATTCCTGCCAACCGCCACATGGACATGCACCGTGCCGCCGCACGGGTTGGACAAGTCTTTGGCATCGCGGGCTACAGCCGTGCGCTGCGCCTGCCCAAAAGCATGGACGATATCCTCGCCAACTGTGCGTCTTATCTGGACGAGCAGCTCGTGGGTGCGCGCACCTTTAAGTGCGAAGCCAAGCGCTCGGACAAAACCTTTGCGCTGAACTCGCCGCAAATCTGCGCCAAAGTGGGCGAGCAACTGCTCAACGCTTTTCCTCACCTTAAAGTAGACGTGCACAAGCCCGACCTGACCGTGAACATCGAAGTGCGCGACCAATATGCGTTCATCCATGCCAACCAGCTGCGCGGCGCGGGCGGCTTGCCCGTGGGCACAGCAGGCGATGCCGCCATCCTCATCAGCGGCGGAATCGACAGCCCCGTTGCCGCCTGGATGATGGCACGGCGCGGCTTGCGCTTGGCGGCCATTCACTTTGCCAGCCCGCCCTACACCAGCCAGCGCGCCGAGGAAAAAGTGCACAAGCTTCTCGGTCAAGTGGCGGGCTACAGCGGACGCATTCGCCTGTTCGTCGTGCCCTTCACGGCCATTCAAGAGCAAATCAAAACCCGCTGCCCCGAGGAGCTGTTCACCCTCATCATGCGCCGCGTGATGATGCAAGTGGCGGAAACCATCGCCCGGCGCGAGAATTGCGGTGCGCTCATCACCGGCGAAAGCTTGGGTCAAGTGGCCAGCCAAACGCTGGAAGCTCTCGCTTGCACCGATGCCGCCACCGGCATGCCGGTTTTCCGTCCGCTCATTGGCATGGACAAAGACGAAGCCGTGCAAATCGCCCGCCAAATCGGCACGTTCGACATCTCCATCCTGCCCTACGAGGACTGCTGCACGGTCTTCACGCCGCGCCGTCCGCGCACGCGCCCCAAACTTTCTTTGGTTGAACAAGCAGAATTGGCGCTCGACTTGGATACAATGATAGATGAAGCCGTGGCGAACACGAAGTACATGGCGATTGATGGGGCGTGACCCCACCGGCGCATTCGCGCCACCTCCCCCACGGGGGAGGCACAGAACGGCTGCGTTGTTTTAACGTAGTGATTTTCCAACTTGAAAATATCTTATTAAAATCAACCCGCTTGCTTGAAGCCTCCCCCCGTGGGGCGTGACGGTGGGGGTAAAGGAGGGAAGCCCATGCAAATTTGCGAGATCATCAACGTTGGCACGGAGCTGCTGTTGGGCGAGATCCTCAACACCAACGCGCAGTTTTTGTGCCGAGAGCTGGCAGCGATGGGCATCTCCGTGCAGCGAGTGAACACCGTGGGCGACAACCCTCACCGCCTGCGCGAAGACTTTTTGCATGCGCTTTCTCGCAGCGACATTGTGCTGCTCACCGGCGGGCTTGGCCCCACGCAAGATGATTTAACGAAAGAAGTCGTTGCCGAAGCACTCACCCTGCCGCTGGAAGAAGATGCCAAGCAAATGCAATGCATCAAGGATTTCTTCGCGGTGCGTGGGCTGCCGTTTAGCCAAAACAACCGCAAGCAAGCCATGGTGCCACACGGCTGCACGGTGCTATATAACGAAAACGGCACAGCGCCGGGGATATATATCGAAACGGGTGAGAAAGTCATTGTGCTACTTCCCGGTCCGCCGCATGAGCTGCAGCACATGTTTGCCCATGCGCTGGCGCCGTTGCTGCAACAGCGCGGTGAGGGCGTGATTGTGTCGCACCACCTGCGCACGATGGGCATTGGAGAAGGTCGCATGGCGGAGCTGTGCAACGACTTTTTAGACAGTACAAACCCCACCGTTGCGCCCTATGCGAAAGATGGCGAAGCCTACTTGCGTGTGAGCGCTGCGGCTTCCACAAAATCCCAGGCGGAGGACATGTGTGACTGCACGATAAAAAAATTGCAAAAAGTGTTAGGAAATTACGCCTACTCCATCGACAAACCATTAGAGCGAGTTGTGCTTGAGCTTTTGCATGCACAAAACAAGACCCTCGCCATCGCGGAATCCTGCACCGGCGGCGGCATTTGCAAGCAGCTGACCGACCTGCCTGGCGCATCGCGCGTGTTCGGCTGGGGCGTGGTGACTTACGCCGACGAAGCCAAGCAAAATTTGCTGAATGTTTCACGTGAAACAATTTCCAGTGTTGGTGCAGTGAGCGCCGAATGTGCGCAGGAGATGGCGCGGGGCATGCTTGCGCGTTCGGGTGCGGACGTGGCACTTGCGGTCACCGGCATGGCAAGCCCGGCGGACGACACCGAAAAACCCGCAGGGTTAATCTTCCTGCATGCCACCGACGGCACGCAGCACAAATCGCTCAAGCTTGAAACCGGTCGCAGCGACCGCGCCTATAACCGCAGCGTGGCGACCAAGCAAGCACTTGACTTAGTACGACAACTTTTGATGATATAGAGGAGGTAAAAGTATGAACGACAACTCATGGGATCTGCCCGAATCGCAAGAAGCAATCGAGGCCACCGAAGCGGTGTGCAATGGCGGACGCAAGCGCAAGACCTTCTTTGAGCAGCACATGTTCCCGCTCAAAGGAGACAGCCCCAAAGAGCGTCGGCGCAAAATCCTGTTTGATCTGTTTGCGCTCGTTGCGGTGGGCGCACTGGCTTTCCTCGTCGTTTGGGCGGGGGTGCTGCCGTTTGTGCATTGGCTTCATGAGCGCGATCTGCCCGGACTCCGACCTGAGGCGGTTTACGGCTATGAGTGCCGCATTTGCAGCACGCCCTGGGTTGACGAGGCGGAGTATTGCGCGTTTTGTGCCGAGCATCTGTCGCCCGATGACCCCGACCATCCGGACAATCTTCCCGAGGCGGGCTATCGCTATGAGATTTCGCCGCGGGTGCGCATTGGTCGCTATTCATTTGAGGAGCTGCATGCCATCAACCCCAACGTGGTGGCTTGGCTTGAAGTGCCCGGCGCAGACATCAGCCTGCCGGTGACGCAAGCGCACGACAACGAGCATTATGTTCACCGCAACTTGCGAGGACAACCATCGCGCCACGGCAACCCGTTTTTTGACTTCCGCAACCGTGTGCGCACCACGCCGATGTCCACGAACCTCATCATTTATGGTCACCACATGCGCGATGGCACGATTTTCTCGCGGTTGCCGCGTTTTCGCACCGCAGACGGCGTGCGCCGCAACCCGTTGATTACCTTGACGATGGAAAACGGCGATGTGCACCAATATCTCATTTTTGCCTCGGTGATTATCAATGGACGCATGGAGCACGATAATATCCACTCGTTCGCGGTCAATACGCCGGACTTCCCCACCGCAGAAAATTTCTATGGTTTTATCCGTGCGATTCGCCAGCGCAGCTTTGTGGAGGTTGACCTTGACATCCGTTGGGGCGACCACCTGATTACGATGCAAACGTGCGTGTATGACTTCCAGGATGCGTTTTTGTTTGTGCTTGGTCGCCGCGTGCGCCCCGGCGAAAGCGCGAGCCTGCCCAGCGGTGCAATCCGCAACAACCCCAGCCCGCGCTTGCCGCAAATCATGTTTGACCGTCAGGGCCGTCAAAACCCCTTTGATTCGGACGACGTGTGGTATCCGAGCCGCTAAATTGTCGGCACGGCAAATCCCGGCAAAGCTTGCCCTTGCTTTTCCGCAAGTTAACGCCCTTTGCGGAAAATGCCGGGAAACGCACAATTGCTCATGCAAAAAGCCAAGAAAATCTTGCGACAGCCGCTTGATTTCTTGGCTTTTTTGTGTTATAGTCAGTTTACGTTAGCCGACGGGCTTGCGTTTCCCCAGAAAAAGATGTGAAAAACAAAGGAAGTTAAGCATGAAAAAAATACAGCTGTTCACGCTGCAAACGCAGCCGTGGCCGCAGGAAACTGCGCGCTTGCGGGAGCTTTGCAGGCAATGCGTTGACGCAGAGCCGCCTCCCACGTTGTCGGCGCTGACGACCGAGGCGTTGTTGGAAGATCTTGCGACGTTTTTGCGTCGCCGCGATGTGTTCGTCATCGCCGCCGAGCCCGCGCAGTTCAACACCTGCAAGGCTGCGCTGCTGCATGCGTTGGGTTATACATCGCATGTGCGCACGCATGTCCTAGATATGCAGTTTGAACCCTCGCCCGAGGATGCGGCTTTCCCTGTTGGTGCCAAGGCGTTTCTTTCGCTGGACGGCTTATTCAATGGGTTTGCGCTGCATTGCGGCAACCAAGAAATTTTGCTGTTGCCGTTGTGCGAGGCGCGTATTGAGCAGCAGTTCCGGCAGGTTTATGCCTACCTCACACGCAATCGGGTTGAGACGCAAAGCGTTGCGACCGTGCCTTTGGCTGCGCCGCCGCGCCGGCAACGCTTGCGAACCTTGGCGGCAACGGGGTTGACGGCTGCGCTGTTGTTCAGCGCTGCGGGCTTGACCACGCAGCTTGGCGCAACGAGCCCGGACTACGTTGAGCGCCTCGTTGCGGTTGCGCCGGTGGAGCGTGCCGTGGAGTTGCCGCAGGCGTTTTCTCCCGCGCAGCATGTGGCGGATGCGATAAACATGCTGGGCAATGCATTCAATCGACCGTCGGTGGTGCAGCAACCCGTTGCGCAGGGAACATTTCAGTTCCAGGTGGCGGGCTTTGGTCATGGCGTTGGCATGAGCCAAGAGGGCGCGATGGAGTTCGCGCGCCGCGGCTGGACGTATCGCCAGATTTTGCTGCATTACTACTACGCGCCCGGCATTGCCATTGTGCAACACAGCAACCCGCCGGCGTTTGTGACGCACGAAGGGCGGCAGTTCCCCCTTGACGAGTACATCGCGCGCATTGCGTGGCGTGAAATTGGTCACAGCGGCAACGTGCCCGAAGAAGCGATGCGGGCGCAGATGGTTGCGGCGTATACCATTGCCAAGCGCAACAACTTCCGCACCACGGAAGTGAACCATCATATTTTGTCGGACGGCGAGTGGAACGGCGGGTTTGCGCAGCGTTTCCATGAGCAGATGCTGGCAATCGCAGCCAGCGTGCGTGGTCTGTACATCAGCCACAACGGCAGCGTGGCGGATGCACTATACTTCGCCAGCAGCGCCGGTCACACGGCCAGCGCGCAATGGGCATGGAACGGTCATGCGCCGTCGCCGTATCTGCGCGGCGGGCGGTATAGCCCCGAAACGGTGCAGCGCAGCAGCCCGAGCTTCACCACGCAGGAAATTCAGCGCATGGTGGAGGACTACAACCGCCGCTTCCCGGGCAATCGCATCACCTTGGGTGACAGCCCGGCGCAGTGGATTGAGGTGCTGGGCGCGTGCCCGCATGGCTATGTGCAGCAGGTGCGCATTGGCGACAGAATTTTCACTGGCGGGCAGGCGCGCATGAACTTTTTTGGCTCGCGCACGGTGCGGTCGCATAATTTCACGGTTAATTTTGCAGCAGGATAATGGGGATAAAGGGATAGAGGAGAAGCCGCCTTGCCGATGGAGCAGGGCGGCTGTTTTTGCTGCGCCCCCACCGTCACGCCTAACGGCGTGCCACCTCCCCCAAGGGGGAGGCGCAAAGCCTCTGCGCTGATTTTGCGCATAGACTTTGCTTAGCTTGAAAATATCGCAGCAAAAATCGAGCCGCTTGGTTGATGCCTCCCCCGTGGGGGAGGTGGCGCGAACGCGCCGGTGGGGGGAGAAATGCCCCGCGCGCGCCAAAATTCACAAACTATTCACACAAAACACTTGATTTGTTAAC
>Ga0209755_10002694_pt1 | contig 23854 bp, 14 predicted proteins | sample TergutCo191P1_FD_187301 | JGI IMG/M metagenome (GOLD analysis project Ga0209755, IMG submission 187301) | Cornitermes sp. P1 segment gut microbial communities from Petit-Saut dam, French Guiana - Co191P1 (SPAdes) (version 2) | ecosystem: Host-associated > Arthropoda: Insects > Digestive system... | reverse complement strand
GCAACTTCGCACCAGGCACATCACCCAACGTCCGCCGCCCCGTTTGGTCAACCCACGGAACTCATGTGTCAGGGACTGTTGCAGCTATTGCACCAGAAGCCGTTATGTACCACTATCGTATACTAGGTCCTGCGGGCGGTCTCACAAGTGATTTGATTGCATCTCTTGAAATGGCATACCACGACAATATAGACGTGGTGAACCTTTCGCTGGGCGCAAGTGCTAATAGCCCTTGGAGCGCATCAGCCGTTGCATCTACCACTGCATCTTTAGCAGGTATTGTTGTTGTGGTGTCTTCTGGTAATTACGGCATGTTTTTCCAAGGTTCTATCGGCACACCTGCCACGTCCCCCCTTGTTATCGCCGTTGGAAACGCACGCCTTGGTGCTATCCCCAACATTTTGATGCAAGGACAGGTGAACAATGTGGGTTCAGCCGTTTTCATTGATGGTGACGGTATGCGCCACGACATTCATATGCGCTTGCGCGGCACGGGATATTTTATGGATGTGGACGCCTTCAACAACCTCGGAGAAATCCCTTTTCGCTATTTCCCGGCGGTTGCCAACACCAGCCCTCACTACGACTTACCTTACGCAACCGACCCATATTTTACAGAGAGAGTTGAAGCCTTTAGGCAATACCATTTTGGCCCAACTGGCGATTCTGCTGGTCTTGTAGCCGTGTTTGGTCGCGGAAGCAGTGACTTTGAAGCTATGCGTGATGTTGCTATAGCTCTTAATGCTGCTGCTTTTATGATAGTTGATACTGTTATCCACACTTCTGGAAACAGCCTAGACAACCTGTCATTGCTTTTTGAAGGTCAACGCACAACAAGTGACCATCCAGTGTTTACCACAAGAATGGGTTCTCACGACATTATCAGAAACAATCCCAATGGTCGTTTTTTGTTCAACACTCTTGACCTTGTCGTTCATCCAGACTGTATGCACGACACATCATCTGTTGGTCCTGTCGGTTTCACAAACCATATTGGTCCTCACGTTGTTGCACCTGGTTTCAGAGTGTTTTCCACTATGCCGTCGGCGGTTGTGAACCGTTATGAAGGTCAGGACATTTGGCACAATGCATATCACCAGATGACGGGTACATCCATGGCTTCTCCTGCCGTTGCTGGTATTGCAACTCTTTTGTTAAGCCGACATCCAGATGCAACACCATATGAAGTGAAAGCGCGCATAATGAATTCCGCACGTCCCCTTGAATATATGTGTGAGCACAAACAACAGCATTTGGGACGTGACCATTTCTCCGTGTTTCACGTTGGCGCAGGTTTTGCAAACCCAGTTCCTGCCATCAACAACACAGCTTTTGCAGTTGTGCGCAATTATGTGCCATATATGGAAATTCTTTTGGGTGAGTCTGTCCCCACTCTAATCAATGAAGTTGTTTCCGATCTTAGCTTTGGCGCGGTTGCAACTGGTACATATGACGAGCTTGTTGTGGAAATCCGCAATGCTGGTTCTGACCCGTGGTCACACAGTGTCCTTTGGAATGTTGGTAATCCAGCTTCTACGCTACAAGAAGTCAACAGAGAAGTCGAGGACGGAACTTTATATATCACCATGCGCATCACCGTCGCCGCTGGTGCTGACGAGCCTTGGCATGAAGGAAATGTGATTTTCACAAATGGTGCAGAAAGCCTAACTATGCCTTTTGCTGCCATGACACCCCAACCTCTCACGGTTGACACAGGAGAAAATGCCCACTTTGGCATTTGGAGACCAATTGTGTCAAACTTCGCAATTGAATATCTTGGTCAGTTTGACCCTCGCCACGTGCGCTCTGAAGAGCACATAAACGAAGGTTCAAACCCAATTGGACACACCTTTTTTTCGAATATGTCACTAGCTTCTATTCGTCTTAACGACCCGGCTTTGCCTGTTAATTCATTTGGCAACCCGCGCCCCGTAGATATGGTCTATGTTCTTTATTGCCAAGATACAGGTGAAGTTTTGGAAGGACCATATTACGCAGGAACTTTCAGCATGAACGCTGGTCAAAACCTTGTTCTAGGCGGGCATGTGGAAGGTCGTTTCCAAGGTCTTCGTGACTTCGACCCCGAAACCTTTGATATTTACAATGTGCCACCTTTAGAAACTATTGCTTTGACCCCAGGTCTTTGGACGTCATATTTCAATATACGTGACGAACATTACCCTCTTGTTGTAAGCCTTGGGGATTTTGTCGTGGTTGGCATCGATGAAATGCCAAGTTTGGTTTTGGATAATGACGGCCAGTTTTTCTTTGATGAAAATGACACCTATGTTCAAATCACAGGGCGTCTTGATAGCTGGGGCATAGACCTTGCCATTGAAGCTGGTCTTGTGACAGACCGCACCATTCAAATAGACGGAGTCACCTTCCGTAACAGAAGGAGTTTTGACTATACAGCCGCCTGGATAGCCGACGGCAGCATTCATTGGACCCAACCAGGTACACCAACAGACTGGTCCATGCGTCAACGGATTAACCCAGACGGCACATTTACAATCAACTATCCAATTTCAAATGCAATGCGCAGCACAAATGAATACGAAGTAAAATTTCAAGCTGTGGAGGGCTTAGATGATGTTCCGTTTGTGTTGTTCTTTATCCAAGTTGGTGCTCAAGTGTCATACGTGGAAACAGCAACCTTGATAAACATGGACGCAGATCCAACGGAGCTTTTGAGCATCACAATCAGAGGCGAACAAGCTGCTCGCCGTGCAGGTGGCGGGCACAATTGGGATTTCACTCTGCCATATGGCACACCTGTAGCCAGCATCACGGCTGATGACATTATGGCGACAGCAATGCATCCGAATTCCACTGTGGGAACAATCGCATCTCTTGCCCCTGGAATGTTCCAAATACCAGTGACGCCGCAAGGGGCAATTTTCCCAACCGTGCACTCTCTTTTCATCACAACCGCAACTGACCCTGGAGTTGTTCGCCTTGTTCATAACTTGGAAACCCTTACCCAGGCCATGGAAGATATTATGGAAGTAGACATCATACGTTTTGCACCGAACACGAACATAAACGTGGCCGGCCTCGACCAGGGTACGACACCATTATTTGTTGTTCCGTCTGGTGCGAATGTTGTTATCGAAGGCGCAAACAGCACTGTTATCGTCACAGGAAATTTAGGGCCAATGTTTGCTGTACAACCAGGTGCGAACATTGAGTTTAGGGATATTTCTTTTGGCGGTGAAAGAATTCTTAATGTGTTTGGGCAGCTCATGGACAACAGACGAACTGTTGTGCAAATACTTGCATCAAACGAAGAAAATCCAAGTGCGGCAAGGGTTGCATTACGTGGTGCAGCATTTAATCACGTAACAAACGGTATAGCGGTAATTAATGGCGCAGTTGGAGCGGTTATTGATATTCACAACAGCACCTTTGCAGATGCAAGCGGCAATGTAATAATGGTCACTAACCCCGACGGATATACCGCTGTAAATGTGAATGATAGTATATTTAACATGCGCAACCCTGTAAACGGGAATCGTGCTGGTTCTGTTTTCAGTGGTGGCGGTCCAGGAACATTCACGTTTAATGATGTTGACATCAGCGGTGCTGTAAACGCTATAAACGCAACTGTTGCTGGCGGCACAATCATTTTCAGCAGCGGCACAATCCAAGATAGCAATAATGCCTTGCAAGCTGGCGGACAACTGACCAACATGACAGAACCCGCAACAATCATAATGAACGGCGGTCAGCTTTTTGACAACACCAATGGCATCAACCTTGGCGGTCACGGCAATATGTTCATCTTAAATGATGGATATGTCCGCAATAACACAGCTCATGGTGTGCTTTTTGGAGGTAGTGTGCCAAATCCTGACAGCCAACCGAATTCACTGCCGCGCGGTGGTAATCAGTTGATTATAAACGGCGGAAGTATTATTAACAATGCTCAAAACGGTATCCAAATCGCTATGAATAACGCTGCTTTCACCCCAGAATCTCTTGGCAATCGGGTTGTTATGAATGGCGGCGAAATTTCTGGAAACGGTGACTTCGCAGTTAACATAATGTCGGGTCAAGCAGAAATGAGCTTCACTTTCGACGGCGGGAATGTCTTAGGTGGTATCCAAACCGCTGGCGTTGTAAATATTAACACTGCCGATGATGAAGCTGAATCTTTTGCAAGTTCCATTTATGTCATCACAGGCAACGCGGGAGCGGGAGCGTTTTTGACTTCTGTTTCAGGTGTTGTTAATATCCGTGGTCTTGTTGATTTATCTAACCAACCATTCGGAAATGCCGTTGAAATGATAGGCGACAACACAATTCTTAATATTATAGGCGGCAAAATTGTTGGTGCACCAAATCATGCTGTCTTTGCAACGGGTGATGACGTCAACATCAACATGAATGGCGGAAGAATTGAAGGTAGTCGCAACGTGAGCGGCGATGCTGTCGGCTCTGCTATTGCCATGACGGGAGCAAACCCAACCCTTACCGTTACAGGAAACACCCACCCCAGCTATATTGTGGGCAACCATGCATATGCTGGTGCAATATTTGTTTCATCATTCGATAATGTCAATATAGCTAACACTACAATTTTCGGGCTCAACACTTCGGTCAGTGGAACACGGGTTCATAATCATTTGGCTAATCTCCATTCTGGAACAGTTGGTGCTCAAGCCGTAAGTTATGGTAACCACCCATTTAACAATTTGGACATCTATACTCTTAGTATTACTTTGCCTATTACATACACCCGCGTTGTAACATTTGACGTTGACGGCACAGGCGGCACAATCATTGCCACTGTAAACGGCACGGAAATTCAAAGCGGGGACAGAATACCAGTAGGCTCCACTGTTGAATTTGTTGGTATTCCAGCTGAAGGTTATGTTGTTCAAGACTGGACACTTGGGTTTGGTGCAAATGTTGCTTCAGATGACGCTTTTGGTGAAAACGATGATGTTGCACTGCCAACCTTTACTCTCAGAAACTTAAGATTCGACCATCACGTAACCGTGGCTTTCCGTTATGTTGGCATCGAAGACCCAACTCTACGTATTTACCTAGAAACCATCGGTGAAGGTCACCTCTACAGGGTGATAGAGGTTGAAGGTGAAGACGGGACAGTTAAAATCATGAACGAATCTCTAAAGGGCAAAGGCTATATTGATGTACCATTCTACACTCCAATTAGCTTCCTGGCATCCCCTGCAACTGGTTGGACTTGGAACAATGGTTGGGAAATCGAAATTGTTGCCGATGGCAACAGCACAACTGGCCTAACATACACATTTGAAAACCGAACCCTAAACGGATTTACCATTGCAGCTTTCCCGAGCACTTTGGGTATTGAGCGTGTAATACTAACAGTGCGGTTTGACTTCGTTGGAACTGGTGGCAGCCCCTTGCCAACTCTGCCAGGGACTCCACACCGGCCACAACGCCCAACCCCAGAACAACCACCAGCCGTTGACGCTCCTCCATCGATTGGTATAGAAGCCCCAGCAGACAGACCCGTAATTATTTCACCACCTGTACAAAATCCAGATAGACCTTCTCGTCCACCAGTAACAACACCACCAACAAACGATACTCCATCTCTAGAGGTATAACCGTCATATCTTGGTAACGAGTAAGTGTCACCAATTTTACAACCAGAACCACCAGCCGCCACCTGAATATCAAAACCAGGTATTTCAGAAGAGATAGTGCTTACAAACCCCCATCCAGCGAATGGATGGGGGTTAAATTTTTCATAGGTAGCAAAAAACAAGACTTCCAAATTTCCAAGCGCTATAATGGAGTTACCACACTACGGGGACCGTCGTTGTAGGTTTTTGTTAGGGGGGTGGAATTTTTTTCTCTTTTTCTCTCTTTTTAAAATCTTTTTACTTCTTTTTACTTCTTTTTCAGCAAAAATGCGATGCCTACAAACATTGTAAATACAGGGTTTGACGGGGTCGTTTTTTTTTACTTGCGGGGAGAAAATTGCATACTTGCGGGGAGAAAATTGCATACTTGCGGGGAGAAAATTGCATACTTGCGGGGAGAAAATTGCATACTTGCGGGGAGAAAATTGCATACTTGCGGGGAGGTATTGACATATCATGGTAAGTATGATAAAGTTATCCACAAACACCTTTAAGGGGGTAGCAAATGGCAAAGATGAGTATACAAAAAGATTTTTTTGTAACGAAATCAAATACTTTGAATGAATTTCGCCCAAGAGAAATGACGTTGCAAGAATTAAGGTTTTTCACCATTTACCTAAGTAAAATAGACCCCAGGAATGAAAGTACCAGGGTTGTAAGATTTTCGTTATTTGAGTTTCAGGCGGTTATGGAGCTAGGTAGGTTGGATGTTCAGCAAATACGAAATGCAGTAGATGGGTTGCTAACTAAGGTTACTGGCATACCCTTGGAAGATGGTGGCTTTGTGAGATTTCAACTTTTTAAAGAGTGCAGATTGCTAAAAAATGGCGAAGGTGATTGGTGCATAGAGATAGATGCCCACGACAGAGCATTACCTTTATTTTTTGACCTTAAAAGCCATTATTTTAAGTACGACCTTTGGAATAGCCTGCGCCTAAGGAGTAAAAACCAGTTACGTATGTACGAAGTTTTAAAGCAATTTGAAAAACCAGGACGAAGGGTTCTTCAGATTTCGGAACTAAAAGGCTTACTCGGAATAAACGAGAGCGATTATACTAGGTTTAATGATTTTAAGAGGGATGTACTGGATGTTTGTCAAAAAGCCCTCGCAGAAAATACAGATATATCGTTTATATATGAACCCTATGGCAAAAAAGGTCGAGGAGGCAAAATCTTAGAGTTAAAATTTATCATAGAGAAAAACAGGGACTATCAAGACCCTTTAGTGTTAGAAAGGTTTATTGGGGCAAATTTGGACGATGTTAATGAAAACGTAGTTTACCTCGATAAAATCGAAACAGAGGCGAAAAACAATGAAAAAATGCTAAATTTTGATATTTTTTGGGGAGAGTATCCTGAACATAGGAGGGTAGCTAAAAAAACAGCTCTTAAAGAGTGGGATAAACTACCCCTTTGCGCAGAGCTTTTTAATGAAATTATGAATGGCTTAAAAAAGGCAAAGAAATGCCAACAATGGGCAAGTGATGGGGGAGTATACATACCAGAACCCGCCAATTGGCTAAGGCAAGAGCGTTGGAAGGATGCTTACGAAGAGCCGATTCAAAACTTTAAAGGCAACAATAAGAACCAAAATTTCAAAGGAAGAAATTGGAATCATGACGAATTAGCCAAATTAGAAAAGCTTCGCATAGATAAAAGAGTAGAAGATGATTTTAAAAAGTAAAAGGAGTACATATGGATGAGTATATTTCTATAAAAGAATTTGCTTCAAAAGTGGGGCTTACTTCTCAAGCTATTTACCAACGTATTGACAAGGATTTGAAACCTTTTTTAAAGCTAGTTGAAAACAAGAAAACCTTGAATATCAAGGCGTTAGAGTTATTTGGTTTTAAAGAAGTTGAACAACCAATTGAACAAGGTGTTGACAAGGAATTGTTAAAGTCTTTGCAAGATACTTTAAAGGTTTTGACAAGCCAAATTACTGTAAAAGACCAACAAATAGAAGCTTTAAATGATAGACTAAAAGAAGCACAAGAACTTAACAGAAATAATCAAATTCTTTTGAGTAGTGAACAATCACGAACAAATTTAAGTTTACTAACTGATGATGGCGAAGTGAAAACGGAAAATTTAGCAATAAGTTGGTGGTCTAAGGTATTTAAGCGAAAAAAATAACAAGTTGCAAAAAGACACAAAAGATGCTACAATATTTTTTTAGGAAACAAAATTATAAAAACAAAAAATGAGGGGAGGCTTTCATTGAAGGTTAATACCGGAGCTATTATTAAAAAGTTGCGCCTAGATGCGGGACTTACCCAAGTAGAAATGGCAGAGATGCTTTTTGTGGATACGAGGCAAATCTCTAGATTTGAAAGCGGCGACTTTAAGATGGATGTTTGGCAGTTGATGTCAATGTTACAAATTTTTGGTCAGCCATCAGATGATTTTTGGTTATTTTTCTTAGATTCTGAAGATTATAATGGCTATCGCGCATACAGGAAATTAAAAAGTGACTTAAGGAACGAAAATTATGATGAAGCTACAAAATCTTTGGAGCTGTTAGAAAAAAGTTCTGTGTCAACAAAGCGATTTGTGCGCCAAATTGTGTCTTGGGCTAAAATCTATCTCGACAAAGAATTGACTAATGAAGAAGCCTTAGTACAACTCTATGAAGTGTTGAAAGTGTCCAAACCAGAATTTGATGAGGAGAAGCTATCTGATTATCGGTTAAACTACCAAGAAATGAGGATATTGCTTCATATATCGGTATGTTACAGTGCTATTGGGGATAAGGAGCGGGCTATATACATAGCAGAGGCTCTTATTGAAAGCAGAGAAAAATCACGAACGTCCGAGGAGGATAGAGCGGTTTTCTTCCCTGTCCTTTTTTCTAACTTGTCCAATCATTATGGTCAAATTGGAGAGCTGAAAAAATCTATGGAAGTTTGCAGAAGAGGCTTAGAAATATCACGAGAGTACAACAATTTCAGGTTTGTTCCAAAACTATTACTCAACCTAGCTAGCTGCCTTTGTCTACTGGGCGAGGAGGAACAAATTTATAAACCACATGTTGTTAGGGCTTATCATTGTGCTTACGCTATGGGTCTAACAAAGGTGGCAAAAGATATAAAAAGAGATGCCGAAGAACATTTCGGCATCACGGATTTGTAAAATTGCGTTAATTAGTCAAGACAGTTATCACATAACTTGAAATGACAAGGAGCTGTGTAATTACAAGAAGCGTACACTTCACCCTGATTGAACAAAGGCGAGGCTACGACGAACGCCGTTATCAGAAGGAATAAAGACATGCGACCAACAACTTTTTTAACCCTTTTCATTCGGTATTCTCCTTTCTTGTATTGGGATTTACACTACAACCCAATTATAAACTAAAACCTGAAATTTTGACACGACAATTTTTGTCCAAAAAAATAAAATTTTGGACGAAAATTGTCGTGTTTCTCTTTATTTGTGTATGATACAATTTAAGTGCGGCATATTTATAATGAGTAAGGTCGCGAAATCCAGGGATACTCGAACGTATCTCTGCAACATCATCTTTTCCTCGAGATAGGGCGAGGAATCGTATAATTTATAGGAGGTGCAAAATATGTTTAATGACTTTGATTTGGATATTCAAAAAATCGGGATAGAATTTTCCCCTAATCAGGTTTGTGATGGTAACATGGGAACTGGTCGTCCAACGCATGCTACGTGTCCTGCGTCGTGCCCATTTACGGAGTGTCCTCCCGGTGTTACTGAAGGCGGTGCAAGCTGCGGTTGGATTTGTAGCGCACTTTCTAATTGTGGATAATTCTTAAGTTTACAAAATATCATAGATACAGAATTATCACTACATAGATGTAGTACATCCTGATACTACCATTATTTGATAATAAAAACCTTGGAGTTTGGGGGCGGGTAAGTAATTACCCACGTTCCCTATCACTCAAACCTCCTTGGTTTCTTGGTAAAATAAATGCATTTGACTATATGATGTATAAAAAAATTCTACACAAAGAAATGTTTAAATCTATTTCCATAATACTAAAATAATTGATTTAAAGGGAGATAATAATGAAAAAACTATCATTAATTTCGTTATCACTTATCACAATTATAATCCTAACCGCGTGCGGTGGACAATCAGAAACAACACCACAAATATCAGAACGCGACCAAAACCTTGCAACTTTAGCCAAGGTCTGGGGCTTTACAAAATACACACATCCAGTATTTCTTACTGGTGAATTGTGTTGGGATGAAGAGTTATTCAACCTAATACCAATCATTTATTCGGCTGACGCAGATGATGTGAATGACATACTTTATGAGTGGTTTGTGGGCTTGGGCGATGATGGCTTTGATGAGGTTTCTATCGTTACCGTGAGAGGGTACGTGAGTCGTGCAGTTTGGGAACGACTTACTAGAACACAATGGGTTTCTTTAGTGAACAGTCCTTTTTCAGACCATTTCGCAACAGTATCTATTATTGCGCTATTAGACGAAGAAAATCTTACACATTTGGAGGCGATGCAAGAAGAGTTATCCTGGGGAGGCTTTCACAGTTTAGAACTCCTCAATGAAAGTGACATTAATTTATTTCGGATGTCGGATTTCAGCTGGATTAATGAGTCATATTTAGGCCAACCATTATTTGAACAACTTGCTAGTTTTCAAGCAATCAGGCCACTCGACCGAATGAGAGCACCAGTTTATTTTAGAGATGACATAATCAACAGCGTGTTCACAAACCAACTACCTCATGAAAACATGGACTTCAGCGACATACAATACCGCCTACTCGGTCTTTTTCGTATGTGGAATGCAATAGAATACTACTTCCCCTACAGAGATATTCTTGATAGGGATTGGCATGAACTTCTTCTTGAATATATACCCAAAATGCTAGAAGGCGACTGTAGAAGTAGCTATGAATTAACCCTCGCCTCTCTTTCTAGAAATCTACACGATGCCCACGTTGTTTTTACTAATACCTCTTATTTCATGTACAGAATAATGGGAGGGAATTATCCGTTACCTGCATTTCTCCTTGAAGCTGAAGGTTATCTTGTTGTTAGCGAGCCTTTGTTCAACGATATTCTTTTGCCAGGAGATGCAATTCTCGGGCTAAATGGTAAGGATATTGATGAGATAACCTCAGACATGCTACAATTCCTACCCTACCCCAACGAAGAAAAAGCATTGGCATACCTCTCGAGATTTGGGTTGTGGTCACAGTACAGCGATATGACTGTCACGGTGCTTCGTGGCAATGGAGAATTACAGCTCCAATTGGACTTAAACGAAATAATGCTTCAAGCTCAACTCGACGGCCAGGGAATGAATGTTACGATTATACCAAGCCACCAACGCTTGGAAAACAATATAGGCTTGATAAATCCAGCTCATTTGTTACATAATGAAATTCACCAAGTAATGCAGTATTTTATTGACACAGATGGACTGATTGTAGACCTCCGTCAGTATCCTTCCGACTTTATTGTTCATACCCTGGCAGAATATCTAGTGGAGCATCGTCAAGTATATGCAATTTTTTCAAACCCTATAGTGACTGTTCCCGGGGTGTTTCTGAAAGAAGCACAAGGATATTCAGGTGGTTTATCAAGTCATGGTGCTTATTTCTATGAAAATCCCATCGTGATTTTAATGAACGAGTCAACCATGAGCCAAGGAGAAGCAACTGTGATGTCCCTAAGGAGAGGGGAAAACGTAACTGTTATGGGTAGCAATTCCATAGGTGCTAATGCGAGTACAACAACTTTACCCTTGCCTGGAGGTATTGATATGAGCTTCACTGGTATTGGCATTTTCACCCCCGAAGGAGGCCAAACCCAGCGCATTGGTCTTTTCCCTGATATTCGTGTAGACAGAACAATTCAAGGTATAGCAGAAGGCAGAGATGAGTTGATGGAAGCCGCAGTTGAGTTTTTGTTGAGATAAGCTTCTTGTTACTGATTGTGTTTTGATTTAAATTTAAGTATTTTTTCCTCAAGATAGGGTGGGGATTTCTATAAAGGAGGTGCAATGTATGTTTAATGACTTTGATTTGGATATTCAAAAAATCGGGATAGAATTTTCCCCTAATCAGGTTTGTGATGGTAACATGGGAACTGGTCGTCCAACGCATGCTACGTGTCCAGCTACATGTCGGTGGACGGAAGCTTGTGATAATCCAGGAGCTACCCAAGGTGGTATAAGTTGTGGCAATGTTTGCAGCATGCTTCATAATTGCGGATAATTTTTAAAGTTTTTTAAATACATAAACTCGAAATTATTTGTTGCATATTATGTGGTTTTAGTATTACAGTTAAACCTTCGGGTTTGGGAGCAGTCGAGTAACTTGTCTGCGCTCCCTATCACTCAAGCCCCTTGATTTCTCTGTAATATAAGCAGTCTAGGTGGATATTTATGATGTTGAAATTTTGGCATAGGGGGTTTAAAGTGAAGAAAATAGTATTTATTTTAACGATGCTTTTAGTATTAATAATTTTAGTTGCCTGCAGTGGGCAATCAGACACAACACCACGAATATCAGAACGCGACCAAAACCTTGCAACCCTGGCTAGGGTCTGGGGATTTACAAAATACACTCATCAAACATTTCTTACTGGTGAATTATGTTGGGATGAAGAGTTGCTCAACTTGATACCCATTATCTATTCAGCTGACACTGATGGTGTAAATGACATACTTTACAATTGGTTTGTGGGTTTGGGTGATGATGGGTTTGGTGAGCATAACTTTGTGTTTGTGGAGGCACAGGTTCGAACTGCTCTTGTGCCTGGAGGAAGAATTGCTTTTGAAAGAATGTTGGATGTTGCAGATGGAATCCAATTGGTGAGCATGTCCCATTCTGATGGCATTACAACATTTCGTGTGCAAGTAAAGGGAGACGATATACCCCACTTAAAGGAAATGTTTGAATTTTACAGTTTTGAAATTATTGACATCAACGAAATGAACCTACGTCAAATGGCTAACCTTAGTTGGATTAATGAGGCATACCTTGGATTACCACTTTTTGAGCGACTTTCACGCTTCCAGGTTATTGAGCCACTTGATCGAATAAACTCCCCTGTCTATTTTGATTATCTAGGTAATAGCATCTTTTGGAATCAGCAAAGCCATGTAAATATGGACTACAGTGACATAGGATACCGCCTACTTGGACTTTTCCGCGTGTGGAATGCAATGGAATATTTTTTCCCTTATAGAGATATTCTTGACAAGGACTGGCATGAGCTGTTAGAGGAATATATAGGGATGATGCTTGAAGGGGAGGATAGGCTCAGTTACGAAACGACCTTGACTTCGCTTTCGAGGCATCTGCATGACGCACATATTATGTTGAGAAACGTTACCGAACTTTTTCATGGTAACCTTTTTGAACTTTCTGTAATTTTGAATAGTGCAGATTTTGGTTTTTTGGGCTATGGCCTTTTCGATAGCGCAGTTGGGTACTTTCCTCTACCAGCAAGGCTTGTTGAGGCTGAAGGTCGCCTTGTTGTGAGTCAACCCATATTCAACGATGACCTTTTGCCTGGTGACGCAATTCTCGAAATAAATGGCAGATATATTGACTATATAGTGGCGGATATGTTGCAATTTATGTCTTATCCCAATGACAAAAAAGCATTGGCGTACCTATCAAGATTTGGATTGTGGTCACAAACTCGTGATATGACAATTAAAGTGCTTCGCGAAAGCAACGAACTTATACTTAATGTGAGCTTTTATGGTTGGGAAACGGTTAGCGAAATAACTCCAAGTTACCAACGCTTAGAAAACAACATCGGTCTGATAAACCCAAGATATATGTTGCCGTGGCGTGTTTTTGACTCTAATGAAATATTTGATATAATGGGATATTTTGCTGATACGGATGGTTTAATTATTGACCTTCGCCAACCACCCTCTGACGAATTAGCTTATTCGTTGGCGGATTTTCTTGTGGAAGAAAGTCAATTATTTTCGATTATGTCAAATCCTTTGGCGTTAATTCCTGGAGTATTTGTAGACTTTTACCGTGCATATTCGGGTGGCGCACAAAATTTTGATTCCTATTTTTATGAAAATCCTGTTGTGATTCTGATGGATGAATGGACAATAAGTAGTTCTGAATATACAGTAATGTCCCTAAGAAACGGGGCAAACGTAACCGTTATGGGAAACAATTCCATGGGTGCTAATGGAAACGTTACGGTTCTGCCCCTACCAGGAGGCATAACGATGTCATTTACAGGTTTGGGTGTTTACACCCCCGAAGGTGGTCAAACCCAGCGCATCGGACTTTCCCCTGATATTCTTGTAGACAGAACAATTCAAGGCATAGTAGAAAGCAGGGATGAGTTAATGGAAGCTGCAGTTGAGTTTTTGTTGTGGGAAATCGAGAACCACCGATAGTAACCAATGTATACATTTTCATTGAGAGTAGACAAACATTCGCAAAACTAAGTTTTTAACAATTGTGGAGGTAAACAAATGATAAAATATAAGGCATGTGATTTTTTCATGATTCGTACACCGCTATTGCCGATAGATGACTACCTATCGGCTTTTCGCGACCAACCAGAAATGTCAGAAAACTTAGATCGGGCTTTCAAAAATCCAATTCTAAGAGAGGCTCTTATTGTTGCTAGTAAAGATTTATACGAAGCCACCGAAAAAGTGAACCTGGGTGACGAAAGTAAGTCTGCCAACCAAATTCAGTCATCACTCTTAAAATATTTTATCAGACTCTCCACGCGACCTACCCCTTTTGGTTTGTTTTCGGGTATAGCTATGGGCAAGTTTGATGAAATTTCTGAACAAAAAATGTCGAATATTGTTGTATCACCTCCAGAATTACACACCAAAAGAGCACGTCCAGATATGGAATGGGTTTATGGATTGATTAAAGAAATTGAGTCGAACAGTAGCATAAGGCACAATCTTCGTGTAAGGTTTAATGACTTCACATTTGTAAATGGAAATAGGATAGAAAAGCCCAATAAAACCTCAATGCAACACGGAGAAGAGGGCAAAAGCAATCAAGAGATATCTACATCGATACGTTATACTGACCAGGTCAAAAAAATAGAGGAAAGTTGCAAAGATTTTCGTTTATTTAAAGACATTATAAATGAAGTGGTGAGCAATAATCAAGATGTTCCCATCGGCAAAATCGAAACTTTCTTCACACAACTCCTTAATAATGAATTTTTGTTGTCTGAACTAAGACCACCTCTTACAAATACTGATATGCTTGAACATATTGTCAAAACACTAAAAAATATTGAAGGTGTTGAGGAGGTCAATTTTTATATTGAGAAAATTGAAGAAATAAGAAAATCTCTGAAAGAATATAACTCTAGTATAATTGGAAAAGGGATCGATATTTACAACAACACAACACGCCAATTAAAAGACTTGTATGAAAACGAAAATTATCTACAGGTTGATATGAAAACCCATTTTGATAAAAATGTTCTTGGTGTTGGGCTTAAATCTGAACTGAATGAATTTGCTAATATGTTGTATAAGGTCGCGCCTTCAGGGAAAAAGTCTGAAGAAATGGCTCATTATTTTGATCTATTTGTGGAGAAATACGGCTATGGTGCAGAAATTCCAGTCATGGAACTGCTTGATGTAGACAAAGGGCTGGGTTCACCATCACATTACCAAGTGAACACGGTAGCTCGAACCGTACCGAAACGACAAAAGACGGAAAAGGAGCAAAGATTAGGTTTACTGATGGACAGAAAACTGATTTCTGCATTGCGCGAAGGAAAGAGGTTTATTGAGCTAACTGATGAAGATGCCGAATATGTACAAGGTACAGAAGCCCAAAATAAAGAAAATTTTCCAATGGATTGCCTACAATCATTTGAATTATACATGCTCGCCCACCCCAACTCACCAGAAGCCTCTTTCACTATACTTGGTGCTTCGGATTTATTAGGGAAAACGTTTGGGAGGTTCGGGGACATATTTACAGAGGAAGAGACATCTATTTTAAACAAGAATTTAGCTACACACAAGAAATTGTTACCTGACTATATAATCGCAGAAATTACCGAACCTCCTACAAAAGGCAGAATGAGTAATGTATCAATCAATAATAGTGAATATGATTATCAAATAGCATTGACGACTAATACATGTGAGGGAAAGAAGTCAATAAGCATCCGCGATTTGTACATTGGCGCAGACCGCAATAGTAGGCAATTTTATATAAAATCAAAGTCGTTCGAAAAAAAAGTTATCGTAACGATGACCTCTATGTTGAATTCTAGTTTTGGAAGCAGCGCTTTAAGGTTTTTGCGCGAAGTATCATCAATGCGAAATACAAATGTAATAAGTGGATTTTACGGATTAATAAATACCAATTTTGAATATTATCCTCGCATAACATACGGCAGGATAACTTTGAAGCCAGAAACTTGGGTTATATCCAAAGATATCATTTACAACAAGAGCGACAAAAAGAAGAATAAAAAGGATTTTCTATCTTCGTTCATGGTTTATCGTCAGAAATGGAGCATTCCTCGTTATGTTAGCTTGAATGAATTTGACAATAAGCTTTTACTAGACTTAGATAACCCTACTCATATAAACGAAATATACAGCACTTTAAAGAAGAAAACGGCCGCTCCTATAACACTAACTGAACTAGGTTGCGGTTTTAACGAACATGTCACTGTAGATGAAATCGGAAAAAACCACGTAACCGAAATAGTTGTTCCATTTGTTTTGTCCGAAGAAAAGAAGAAGTCAAACAAAAATGAAGTACAAACCAAACAAAATAAGCCTTTGAAAACACAATCTGACACATCTTTAAATTGCATGCAGATAGATAGAGAAAGTTTGTTTGTAATGCCTGGGGACGAAAATTGGCTATACTACAAACTTTACGGATGCAGTAAGCGCCAAAATGAACTTTTAGCCAGGGCTTTTTACGAACTTGAAAAAATGACATCAGAGAATTTGGTGCATAAGTACTTTTTTATTCGGTACGCAGACCCCGAACACCACATTAGACTTCGTGTACAAGCTGTGGACGAAAAATTGCCCATTTTATTTTCGTATATGAATAACTGGCTAAAAGCTATTCAGATTGAAGGTCTTATATCGAAAGCGGTTATCGATACTTATCAGAGAGAAACTGAAAGGTATGGTGGAACTGATTTAATCAGACAAGCCGAGGAATATTTCTTCGAGGATAGCAAGCTGGTTATGAGTATATTAAAAAAACAACGGCTCGAAGGATTGTCATTTAGCCTTGATTTTATAGGGATGTCGTTTATCATATCCACACTGGAAGCTTTTGGCTTATCCTTAGCTGACCAACAAGCTATACTCGATGCTATGGGCAACAATAGTTCATACAGGAAGGAGTTTCAAAACAATCGCAAAATGTTTATGCGTGCCGTGAACAGCGGTGATGATTGGTTTGAAATACGTTCGTCTTCGATGGATTCTAAAGTTTCTGATGTTTACGACTTACTCAATATCAATTCTTTGGCTATGCAGAAATATGCAAGTTCCGTTTTTGAGGCTGATAGTCAGGGTAAACTGACGAATCAGGTTAAGGATATTGCATTTAGTATAATACACATGTTTTGCAACCGTCTAATTGGCAACAACGCTTGGGAGCGAAAGATATACGCCCTAGCGAGGCATGGTGTACATGGCTTGAAGGGCTATTTACAACATAACCAAAATAACCTTGTCGATTTGGCATTACCAGAAAGGTTAATATAGATAATGAGGGAGCGACTAGAAAAGCTAATCGTAGCGTTTGGTTATTTTAAAAGAATAATGAAGATACTAGCCAGTGCGGGGAAGGGATATTTGGTTCTAATAGTCCTGTTTGCCATTTTCTTTGGTGCTCTACCTGGCGTCTCAATACTTGTAATGCAGGCGATTATGAATGCACTCCAAACAGCAGACAGAGGATTTGAGTTCATGGTTGGTCTGATTGCGATTTACATAGGTATTGATTTATTGAGCGCAGCCCTTAACCTTGCTTTGGGATATATTGAAAACGCTGTACAAATGAAGTCGTCAATAACATTAAATATGTCTGTTTTGCAAAAAGTAGAGAACCTTTCACTAAAAGATTACGAAAACTCCGATACATACAACTTAATCCAGAGAGCAGTTAACACAAACATAGGTCAGTTGTTTTCGTTTTTTAAGTCGTTTGTAACCATTTTTCAGTCTTTAATAAACTTAATTATGTTTAGCTTGATTCTATTGGCTTGGAGATGGTGGATGTTGCCAGTTGTATTGATTATGCCTGTAATCAGTGCAATTGTAACTGCCCACTACGGTAAAAAACAGTTCCTCATCCAAAAAAATAGGACTGGCGAAGACAGGAAAAAATGGTATTATCAATACCTATTAACGAACGACATAGCATTTAAGGAGATAAAGGTATTTAAATTAGGTGATTACTTTAGAAATAAATACAAATTTCTTAGTCTTGAGTTTCTGAAACAAGATAGGAAATTGCTAAATCAACGAACAGGGGCGATGTCACTACTTTCACTATTCGACCAAGCAATTTCCGCCATATTATTTGTGTACGTAATATTACAGGCTTTTGCGATGAACATTTTACTCGGTGACTTGATTACGTATACACGAAGTATTTCAAATGTAAAATCGAGCTCGCAAGGGTTTTTAGCACAGATTAAGTCGATATACCAAAGCACTTTGTACATAAGTATGTATTTTGACTTTATAGACATGAATACCAACACAGACAGGCAAATCGACTCACAGTCTTTGTCTGACATACCCTATATTGAACTTAAAAATCTTTCGTATAAGTACAAAACGCAGAGTGACTTCGCTATAAAAAACATTAACCTCCGTATTGATGCAGGAAGCCTGGTGGCTTTCATAGGTCAAAATGGGTCAGGTAAGACAACGTTAGTAAAAATACTTTCGACTTTATACGACGATTACCAGGGTGATGTTTATTTTGGAAAAAATAATCTACGAGATATTAACGCCGATGAAGCGCGAAAGAAAATCGGTATTCTTTTCCAGGATTTTGTTAAATATGAACTCTCAGCAAAGGAGAATGTTGCTCTAGGTCAACTAGAAAAAATAGACGACAGTGACGAAATTTTCAAGGCACTAGAGAAAACAAACATGCATAGTAAAGTCAATGATTTAGATACTCAACTCGGTTTTTGGTTTGAAGGTGGAACACAACTTTCGGGTGGCGAATGGTTGCGCATAGCACTAAGTCGAGCGTTCATCAGAAACGCAGAATTATATCTACTCGACGAACCTAATTCTGCACTGGATTCCATATCCGAAAGACAAATATTAGAATCATTTAAGGAATTGACCAAAGGTAAAATTGGGATTTTGGTGTCTCATCGTATAGCGAGCATAAAGAATATCGCTGATAAAATAATCGTTTTTGACGGCGGAGAGATACAGGCTACGGGAACTCATGAAGAACTATTGAAAGTATCAAATACTTACCGTGAGTTGTACGAACAAGAGAGTGGTATGAATTAAATTTGTGGGTATCGTACATACGATTAGGGAGGCTGTTATGATTATAAATCTCGATAAGATGAGGTGTGATGGCAATATCAAAGTCCGATTAAAGGACGAATATTTTGAAATGTTCCTTCAAAATGTCGGTGAATATTTTAGTAAACTGGAGAATGCTTTCAGCAAAACACCGCCACGGATAAACCCGATGGAAGCACTGAACATCATATCAATGCTGTCAGGTTTTAAAGATTATTTTGATTCAGAACACGAGTGGGAACGCTTAACGCTGGAATCCCTTGGTGTTCTGCGCAAAGGAATCAGTGGCGGTTTTTTCGGTAAATTTTCAGCCTTTTCAGGCATGGCTCACGTGGCATTTGTTGCTCACAATTTATCGTTGAAAGCACCCAACATTAGACCTTTCGTAGATGGCATAAATAAAATATTAGTTGATAATCTATCAAAATATTTACACACAACAAGTGAAGAAGATTTGATGAATAGGGGAAGCTACGAAGTTATAAGTGGGCTTTCTGGTCCACTACGCTATTTAATTGATTTCCCAGAAAACAATGAAATGATTGAACTGGCGGAAAAAATAGTCGATTCACTGATTCGGCGCTCGGAAGGAAAGGTTATTGCTGGACACAACGTAACTGGTTGGCATTACTACCCAACAAAAGCAGAAGCTTCTTTCATACCTTTCGATACACCAAATGGGGTTGTTAATTACGGTATATCTCACGGTATGGCAAGTCCGCTCGCAATACTTCCTATGGCTTACAAAAATGGTATACGCAGAAAAGGGCTAGAGGATGCAATTAATGGTCTTATATCGGAATATATGGAAACATATTATTACGTAAACGATATAATATATTGGCCAGGGATGATTACGCTCGAACAACGAGTTGGTTTAAAGGAAATCAATAAAGAAGCTGTACAGATGAGTTGGTGTTACAGTTCTATTGGCAACCTTCGAGCATTGTACCTAGCGGGAGATTCTATGGATAATGACAGGATAAAACAATTTGTAACAAGTGAATACACTAAAGTTGCAATGATGGATATTCCTAACTTTCTTTTGAAACAGCCCATTGTATGCCATGGTCATGCGGGAACGGCAGCGGTAATCCATTCCATGTACCTAGACACTAAAATACCAGAACTCTTACAAAAAGCACTTGAAATGGCAGAAATCAGTACGCAATTCAACATTGGACATTTTTTTGAACATCAAAATCAAATTCATAAAAGCAATAACACCCCGTTAAGAACTTACCTTCATGAGTATTTAGAGGGATATACAGGTATTTTGCAATCAATCCTCTCCATAATGAAGGGAGAACCTAATGAAAACGAAAAAAGACTATTAATTTTTTGAAGTATCCAAGGATACATCAAGACCTAGGGTTTTATGCAGTAGAATTGCCTCAATATCACGCTCTTTGAGAGAAATTATTTTTGGGTTAAATGAGCCAGAAAATGTTTTTGATGGTCTTAGCTGATGATGGTTTACTGGTTATGATGACGATTTCAAAATTTAGGTTGTGTTTGCAGTGGAGGTCAGTATGATATAAGTGGGTGTGATTTTTGTTGGGGTTGAGTTGGCAGAATAAAAATATCGGCGCACCATGCGCCGATATGGATTTAACTTTCAAATTGTACCTCTTGCAAATACTGATAATTATCAGTATCCAACACATCGCTAATCAACGTCTGGTATTTGCTAATAGTTTTTTCTGCGGCCTTTTTTAAATTCTCTATGGTTTCTACAGAGAGATAAATACTGATTTGTCGCTTTGCTCTTTTTCTGCTTTCGGCAAATTCTGCTACACCTTCTGGGGTTAGCTCGAAATTCGGAATTATGACAACTCTATCAAGATTTTCTCTGATGTCGCTTGGTAGGTCGGTGTATTTAATGCCTGTTTTCATATGGCTTTCCCCCTTTCTCCAGTAACCAGCACCGATAATGCGTATTTTGTCGCCTCTGCACCAAAATAATCTAATCTCCATAGGAACAACAGCCAATGTTTTGCCAAGAGGAGCTAATATTTTTATGATTGTGGATAGTTGGGGGTCTGTTGAGCCTTTTTCTAATCTTGCAATTACAGGTTGGCGCACTCCACTGACTTCTTCAAGTCTTTTTTGGGTGAAGCCCATGTTTGTCCTAGCTCCTACTATTTCATCTAGGAGTGCTATTTTTATATCTGTTTCGCTTCTTTCTTCTGGGGTGAGTAGTTCCATACGTAAATCATTCCAATCATCTCCGATTGGTGACATGATATTATTTTCTTTCATTATCTTCACTCCTTCTTAAAAAGTCCTCTAAATTCCTTTGGCTTGTTCTATTTCCTGTTGGGGTGTTTTGGGGGTTGTAACCCCCACTCACAACACATCCACAGCACCCTTTACAATATCGCAAACATCCCATAAAGTATCCTGGTCTAAAACTTCAAGTATCTTGTGCTTACGACTAGAAAGGTCAACGGCTCTTATTTGGTCACAAAGAACATATCCTGTCGTAGTAGTTTTAGTTAATTTTACGTGCATGATATTTTTTCTGTTTGTATTGGTTATTGGGCATATTAGCGTCATATTGCTGTTTTCTGAATGAACAGAGTTATTGATTACAAGGACTGGACGATAGCCCGCTTGTTCATGCCCCTTAATGGGGTCAAGGTCTATTGTGATAATGCTTCCCTGCTTTACCATGCTATCTCCTCTCCTACTGATGGCATTTCAAGCCACTCTCTATCTTCTTTTGTTATTTCAGCGGGTTTGCCATCCCACGTGCCATCTTCTAGTGCTTTAGCCATTCTCTCTGCTAAAGGAATATGCTCGCGTAAGGTCGTTATTGGGAATATCATTATTGCGCCATCTACCACTTTTGCTTGTACCTTAGACTTTTCCTGTATACCTATTACTTCTGCAAAATCCTTTGGTATCCTAATACCCATATTGCCGCCCCAGTTGCTTACGGTTAATGTTTTTGTTGGCATCATAAAATCACCTCTATATTATTATTTATAATAATATTACTATAAATAATAATATTATGCAAGTGGTTTTTTATTATTTGTGGTTTTTATTTTTATGAAGTGATTATGATTTTGGTGTTATTGTGCAACTGGTAAAAGATAAAATTTGCACTTTAGCTTTGTGATTGTACATCTTCAGGGAGGCCAAAACTTGCGTTATGTCCACCATGTCGGGTTGTACCGCTATCCTCCGTACACTAAAAACTCTCTCCGAAGATCCGGTTTGCCCACCAAGGTTCGATGTTACAGTGATTCTATGTCGTTCCTCGGCAACAATCTCTTTCCTTCTTATCAGAATACTGTTACCAACAGATACCATACCCGTTCATCCGCAACCTGACTTTGGTATCTACTCGCTGGATGGGGAGTTAAATCTTCCTCTGGTTTTTTGATAATTTTCTTGACAATACTGTTAAGAAAAAGTATAATCTTGGTGTAACCACTTGGAGGGCATTGGATTCGCGTACCTCCAACAAAACCTCATATTGAAAGGAGTGTTTCTATCGTGTTGTTTGCTAGAGAGAACAGAAGCGGAAAACTGCGAAAAAGGCAAAAAAACTGTCTGGCTTTATTCTTGGGTGGTTTAATGACTTTTAGTGTGTTGCCCTCTTCTCAAGTGCTTGCCGACGATTATGTGGCAAATTCAGTTTTGGAGCATCTTGAAACTCAAGATTTAAGCTCTGTAGAGGAGCTGCCAGAGGGTCTATATTTCCTGGATTCTGCTGACAGATTTTTTGACCCGACACGCCAACTTGCTGCGTCCCAAATGTGGGAAGGTCGCAATGATGATGGAGAGTTTTCCATCCTCACCCGTACACTAGGTCATCCAATGGGCTTAGTTGGCTTTGAAGGGGACTATGCCCTGACAGGTCAAACAGCTGACATTATCGTTCAGTTCCGAACACCATCTTCCGTTGCTCTTCGCTTGTTGTCGGAAGTGAATCACCCAGAGGCTCGAGACTTATTTAACTTCGAAGCCGTAGCAGAAGCTGCCCATCATGAGTTCTTTGCACAGATGGCCAGTATACAGTTGCCTTTAAATTCCGAAAGAATTCAGGTGAATCGTTCGTACATAACCTTGATAAATGGTGTGTCCATGCGCGTACCCACTGATATGGTTGAGGCCATCGCAACATTGCCAGAGGTTTTTGCGGTGCATCCGAACTATGGCATATTCGCCCAAAGCGTTGAGGAATGTTGCGGGGATGACCACATAGGCATATCAGTTGCTAGGATGGGGTACGAGCCGCAAACTCCCTCAGAACTGTTCATGTATGGTCCAATACAAGCTTTGAACATTTCAGAGATACATGATGCGGGCAATCGTGGTCAAGGTATACGTGTTGCTGTAGTCGACACAGGTATAGACAGCAACCATCCCGTTTTCCATAACTTTCATCAGCCCGCGGAAATGCGTCATTTTGATGAATATGGTCGCGAGATTGCCCCGCGTTCACCGTATTTAGTTGACGGAGAGCCTGTTTATGCTGTTCCCGGTTGGTGCTTTATTCGCAATCATCCTATCCCAGCGGAATATGGTCCTCATGATTTTGTTCCAGGCAACTTCGCACCAGGCACATCACCCAACGTCCGCCGCCCCGTTTGGTCAACCCACGGAACTCATGTGTCAGGGACTGTTGCAGCTATTGCACCAGAAGCCGTTATGTACCACTATCGTATACTAGG
>Ga0209755_10002693_pt1 | contig 23860 bp, 29 predicted proteins | sample TergutCo191P1_FD_187301 | JGI IMG/M metagenome (GOLD analysis project Ga0209755, IMG submission 187301) | Cornitermes sp. P1 segment gut microbial communities from Petit-Saut dam, French Guiana - Co191P1 (SPAdes) (version 2) | ecosystem: Host-associated > Arthropoda: Insects > Digestive system... | reverse complement strand
GTACGCAGACCAATATCGTCCGGGTGCCCTCTAAACCATATAGCTTGTGAGCGTATAGGCCATATGCCTTGGCGTACGAAGTTGAGGTCGGCTTCACTAAAATAATCGCCCGGTCTAAAGAATATTTGGACAAACCTGGCGCTGGTAAAGGCATCGCCCCTAAGCGGTATAGGCGCAATAACTTGCCCGGGCTCTATTACCCCCGTTCTGGAAAGGGTAATATCACCAAGTTGCGGCGTACCGGGAAGCGGGGATTCTAAGATAACGTATTCGCCCCTTTGGGCAAAGGGTGTGGCTATATCTATATGGTATATACCGTTCATCATAGTAATTTCGTAGTGCGGCAAGGTAAATGCGCCAAATACCTCTGTGGAACCAGGAACGGGGTTAGGGATACCAATAGAAGAAGCCCGCGCAAATAGCTCAGAGATAGTTCCGACGCGAGGTTGAGGTACCAAACCCACATATGAGCCGGTAGTAAAGAATATACCGGGTCTAAACAGATCTTGCCCTATTGCCGCGGCATCTCTTACTAAAATATCCATAGTAATTTCGTCAAAATCAAGACCTGCGGCGCTAGTAGTAATGGGGCGAACATGGATACCGGGCGGGTTCCCCCCCAGCAAGCCTGGTGTAACACCGCGTACTACATTATTAAGAACAATCTGAAAGGTGTTAGCACCCTGAAAGTCTACAATGGCCGCTATGCTAGTAGGTTCAGCGCTACCGCTGGCCTGTGTTGGTAAAAAACGCGGAGTATAAAAACTTAAGCGAAGGCCAAGCGCTTCCTCTGGCATGGCAGGCCATCTGCTTACGGCGTCCGGTGGTGTTACACCTCTGGTAGGCCCTTCGTAAACTGTCGGCGAGTCGGGAAAGCCCACCCTAGGGGCTTCAAAGCGCGTAGGATATGCGGGATAATACCTGGGGTATGCTATACGATTTATGTAGTCCCATGGTTCATTAACACGATCACCAGAGCCATCGTTTAGTCCGGCGGGCATTGGCGCGTTTGCAAAAGGTGTAATCCGCACTCGGCCACCCGGGCCGGTTAGACCGGTGTTAATAAACAAGCCGGAACGCCTTACTACGACATCCGCCACATTCAATTCTTCCAAAACAACATCATGAATAAAACCATGCGAAAAATGGTCTACAGCAAAGTGGAAATTATTATCTTCGTCAAATCTAATATGCACGTAATCGCCAAAATATCTAAAAGAAAAACCTGTGCCCCTTGACATTTCAAAGGTAGGCGGCATAAGTACTTCGTAATGGGAATGTACAAAAGGTTGCCATCCAAGGTCTACCCATTGGCTGATAAGAGCTTGCTGTATTGGCACAGTAGCGCCAAATGAAGGAGGCCACACTACAAACGGCCTTTCGGCTATAATACCAGGCAAAGCCCCAGGTGTTGAAACCCAGTTAGGCGGGGCAGTTACACCGGCAGTTATCCACCAGTTTTCACCTTGAATTGGCCAAGTTGCGGGGTCAGGCCATCCTGGTGGTATTGGTGTTGCCGGCGGCGCCATAGGATGCAGACGCTCGAAGCCCCTGCCAACGACCCTATGTGCATATATACCGGTATGATTTGGCCTGTCGGTACGGTTTATGTATTCATCTATTAAGATAAAGTCTCTTTCCATAGGTGCCAGCCAAACACTAAAGTTAGGGTTTAGATTAGGTGTGGCAACGGGTGGGGGTAGTATGTATCTTACAGTAGCAACGTCGTTGACTATTCGAATCTCTAAATTAACTTCCCTGCCATCTGCCAAGGCGTAACGTATTATAAAACTATTGTTTGGGTCTGCCGGTATAGCCGGAAAGGACATGTAAACATGGTTATTAGTACGGTTGGTTGCCGTTGACGCGTTGGCATGGCCAACGGTTATAGGTGTAGAACCGTAAGGGTTGGTTGCCATACCCTGTTCTATTACAATGAAGTCAGGTATTAGCGCAACCGCTTGTACGGGTAGTATTGCAGGCGTGGAGAATGGTACTATTAGGTTAAATAGCATTATTACCGCTAGGTATAGGCCTGTTTTTCTTTTTGTGTTAGAAGTTTTGTTTTTAATCATAATTTCAATTACCTCCTAGGAAAAGACTGATAATGCTAATTCATGTAGTTATCCCAAAATTCCAAATGTGAAACAATTTCTGGTCGTTCTATGTTGCTTTCAAGAAAATCTTTATCGCCGGTAACAATCATATCTACATCTGCCATAATCGCCGCTGCCAATATGGACTTGTCTTTCTCGTCCCTTAAACTTGGCATATTTTCTTGCCACTGTGGGGTATAGACCAACTCAAAAGGCAATTTAGAAAAGAAAGCGTCAACGGCATCATTATATTTTGGAGCTTTTTCAGATACTACTTTACGAAATTCATCAATTATATGTGTGCAAATAACCATCGTATGTTCTTCGCCCACTTTTTCTAATAGCTCTGCCATTCTTTCGCTTTTAAAAACCAGTGCAGACAGTAGAATATTGGTATCAACCATTATCCGCATTATTGCTTCCCCACATATCTTTTCTAACTTTCATACATAATGCTATAACATCATCCTCAGTTTCTAAACCAAGTTTATTGGACAAGCCGGCAAATGCCTCCTGTGCTTCTAATATTGCCATCTTTGTGGGGTTCACTATTTTATACTCACCATCATCTTCAACGAATGCTACCTTGCCGCCATCCTTCAAGTTCAACTTTCTCATAACTACCAAAGGAATGGTTATTTTCCCTTTTTCTAAAATTTTTACCAATTCCATATTATCACACTCGCTTTTTGTGCTTTACGAATCGCATCAGGAAAGCGTATCGCCAGCGAATTGTCCCACTTGTCAACCCTTAAAGTTTGTGTAGTTGCCACGTAGCCACGCTCCTTCTGGCAATATTCCCTACTCCTAAGATATATCGGCAAACTCCCAAGGAAATGATACATGGAAAGCCGCCACATATCAATAACAATTATGTTACGGCAACACAATCATCGGATTTTCCCTATTTCGTCTAAAAAATACAATTTTCTTGCCTATAAGCTGTACGCACTCGCTTCTGGTGCTTTTACATATCGCCTCTACCATATCTTTTGGGGCTTCTGCGCAGTTGTTTAGTACTGATACTTTTACTAACTCCCTGGCTTCTAAGGCTTCGTTCAGGGCTTCGCACAATTCTGGGGCGGCGCCGTGCTTACCTATTTGCAATATTGCGTCCATGGAATTTGCAAGCTTCCTTAAATAAGCCCGCTGTTTACTTGTCAACAAAATAACCACCTCTACGGATAATAGTCAAACTCATATTCGTACATCTGTACCGTGTCGCCTTCTTCTATTCCCAGCTCTTCCAGCCTTGCAATTATACCGCGTTCCCGCATAAAGCGCTGAAAGTACGCAAAGCCTTTTTCGTCTGCCATGTTGGTGTAGCCTAGCATACGCTCTACGCCAGGGCCCTCTACCCGGTATATGCCATCTTCTTCTTTCTCTATTGTATAGGAAGCTTCCGTTATTTCTTCCTCTATTATAAACTCATATTCCTCTTCCTCGAAGATAATATCTTCTGGGTATTCTGCCAAAATTTCGGAAACGCCTCGCATAAGCTCCGTTAGCCCGGTATTTGTGGCGGCTGATATTGGAAATACCTTGTAGCCCAGCTCCCGCAAAGGGGCTAGGCTGGCCTCGGCATCTTCCTGGGAAAGCAAGTCCATCTTATTGGCCGCTATTATCTGCGGGCGCTTTAGTAGCTCAGCATTATAAGCAGAAAGCTCGGCATTAATCGCATTCACGGCCTCTACCGGGCTTTTATCGCTTTCCAAGCCAGAGACATCCACCACATGTATTAAAACTTTAGTGCGTTCTATATGCCGCAAGAAATCGTGACCCAGGCCTATGCCTTCGCTTGCCCCTTCAATCAGACCGGGAATATCTGCCAGCACGTAATCGTTTTCCCAGTTACCGCGCACTACCCCCAGGTTTGGGCTAAGCGTGGTAAACTGATAGCCGGCAATTTTAGGCTTAGCGTTAGTCACCATAGAAAGCAGTGTAGACTTACCCGCGTTAGGAAAGCCGATAATACCCGCATCGGCTATTAGCTTTAGCTCAAGAATAACCTCTAGGCTTTTGCCGGGCTTGCCGTCCTCTGAGAATTTAGGCGCTTGGCGGGTTGGCGTGGCAAAGTGCTGGTTGCCGCGTCCGCCGCGCCCGCCTTTTAGCATAAGCTTACGGGCATCATTTTTAGACATATCTGCCAGCAGTCTGCCTGTTTTTGCGTCCCGGATAAGGGTACCGGCGGGTAGCGCAATTTCCAAGTCGCTACCCCTGGCGCCAGATCTGTTGTTTTTACCGCCCTTTACGCCTGGTTCTGCTTTAAAATTGCGGCGGTAGCGGAAATCTACTAGGGTATTAAGCCCTGTGGTTACGTAGAAGATTATATCGCCGCCGTCGCCGCCGTCGCCGCCGTCTGGGCCGCCGTTGGTTACGTATTTGGCGCGATAGAAGCTAATGTGGCCGTGGCCGCCTGCTCCGGATTCTATTTTTATTTTTACATGATCTACAAACAATGTATGGTCTCCTTGGAGTGCTGAGAAAGCTCCCCGGAGGAATGGCTGATAATTTTTTTCTACGGCAAATCGCAACTCGCAAGGACGGCGAGCTACGCCCGCCTGCTTGCTCAAACAAGCGATTTACCTACGAAAAAAGTTATCAGCCATTCCTCCTGCCATCTCGGTTATCTTTTTAGCTGAGCCCTCGAGCGCCAAATAACAACATACTAAACAAGTATGTTATGTATGTTGTATTTTTCGCCTCGGCGAGACCCAGTTCTAAGGAGGAGGGGATAAACTTTTTTCGTAGCCAAATCACCTGTTTGAGCAAGCAGGGAGGGCGTAGCTCTCCCGTCCTTGCGAGTTGTGATTTGGCGAAGAAAAAAATTTATCCCCTCATCCGAGGGCTTTCGCGCTATGACAATCCAGCCCCGGTTTACTTCAAAATTATGCAGGATACACAGATACCCGTTTTTTATCTCTACCTTTACGCTCAAAACGGACTGTACCGTCCACCAGCGCAAAAAGGTTATCATTCGAGCCTCGCCCTACGTTATTACCAGGCAAAATTTTTGTACCATGCTGGGTATATAAAATATTACCAGCTTTTACAAACTGGCCGTCTGCTCTTTTAGCGCCCAAGCGCTTAGCGTTAGAATCGCGACCGTTCTTAGTAGAGCCAACGCCCTTCTTATGGGCAAAAAAGCTTAAATTCATTTTAATCATTTTTATCATCCTCTATCTCGATCTCGTCACTATAATTTTCCTTTACTGACATCAAGCCCAATAGCATAGACTCCATCAGCAAATTAACATCTTTACAGTTTTTATTGTCTTTTACCAGTGGCAATTCCAGCCTCAAATAACCGCCCTCTGGGTCGTAATCACAGTTAAAGGGCTCGTTATCCAGCAGAGCCTCTACGCTATTAGCTGTATTTAATGTAAGAAGCGACACAGCGGCACATACCTCGTTACCACCATGATTTGAAACTTCGTATCCGCAGATGTTGCCCGTGGCGTTACGCTCAATTTTTACCGAAATCACTTGGCATTAATGGAGTCAATTTTAAGCCGGGTAAAGGGTTGACGATGGCCTTTTTTGCGGTGGTGGTTCTTTTTAGATTTGAATTTGTAGACCACAACTTTTTTGCCTTTACCGTCACCCAAAACAGAAGCGGCTACAGATGCACCTTTTATATATGGTGCGCCAAAGGTGGCTTTATCGCCGTCTGCTACAGATAAAACTTTGTCGAAGCTGTAGGCTGTGCCGGTATCTATCGGCAACTTTTCTACAGTGATGATGTCGCCCTCTTGTACCTTGTACTGCTTACCGCCGGTTTCAATTATTGCGTACATGTTTTAATACCTCCTAAAGAAGTTCTCGCCGGATTTGGTAGTCGCTTGACAGCGAAACTTTTTAAGACCTATCCGTGCGGAAGAAATTTTGTTACGCGGAATGATAACATACAACAACTATGTTTGTAAAGTCTAGCTAGGAATTGGCTCGCCTATACCTACGCCCGGATACCTGGCCACAAACTCCTCTAGGCTGGATAGGTTATTGTTGATTATATACTGCGAAATCGGTAAACCCACATATGTAATATGCCAGGGTTCGGAAATAAAGCCGGTAATGTGGGTGTTTTCCGCTGTGTAGCGTACTATGAATCCGTAATTATGGGCGTTTTCTCTAACCCAAATGCCTACGGGTGTGGGGGGGCCGCTACTATCCATAAGCCCGCCTATTGGGCCCCATAGGTCTAGGGCTCGTCCGGTCTGATGTTCGCTTTGGTATGGCCTGGCTACTACGCCGTCGCCGGGCTGACGGTCAAAAAGTACCCTCTGCCGCTCGGCGTTGCGATAGGCAGATACCACAGCTAGGTCAAAGCCCGCCTGTATTGCGCTTGCTCTAAAGCGCTGGAAGGCCGCGGTGGTTTCCGGCGTTGCAAACATTTCTGGCGTTGAGCTACACACCGGCACTAGAATGGCCGGGCTAAAGCCGTAAGGCAAACGATGGGAAGGATTAACCAACAACGGGTTAGGATCGTTGTTGAAGCGTATGTAGGAATAAAATTCAAGATGCAGTAAGGCGTTGACCTTCCAGACGACCGTTTCTGCGTCAAAGTAAGGGTGCCTCGCTTGAAATTCTACATAATCTTGGGCGTGTTCTTCTTTATAGAAGGGGAATATTATGAAACTTTCTTGGCCGCTTGGTACTGTTGGCTCTGGTTCTTGCGGCTCTTCTGGTTCATAAATTTCTTCATCGTCAGCTTCTTGTTCTACTACGTTGCCGCCTATGGCTGGCATGGTTTCTGGTAGTTCCGCTATCCATGCGGGGGCTGTTACTGCTTCTTCGCGGGCAAAAACTTGGGTTAGGGACGGTACGCTTATCATATCGTTCCAAACCACAACCACCACAAAGGCTATTGCCGTCAGGGATACCACAAGTAGCAGGCTAAGCATAACTACAGCCAAGCCTTGCAATCTGCTACCGCGGCGGCGGCGCCTTCTATGTACGTTTTTTCTTTGTCTATTCATATTATCCTCTTTTCCAAAGCATAGCATAGCATAAAAAAATTATTTTAGCAAAGCCAAGTAGCGCTTATAGCGCCTAAAATGCATGTCAAAATCTGCCTGGTTAGGGCTCAATTTCTCTTGCGAACAAAGCTCCATATTTGTGGCCGCGCCCAGGGTCTTTGCGGCAACAAAGGCCGCGCCCATTAGCGAACATTGCTCCATGTCTGTACGGTATACTTCTTCGCCTAAAATATCGCTTAGCATTTGGCTCCACATAGCCGATTTTAAAATACCGCCCGAAACCATTATTTTATCCGGCTTTGGCAAAATATCGTAACACTGCTTTATGTTAAATAAAACACCCTCCATGGCGCTTATGAAAAAATCGGCCGGCTGATGAGATGCGTTAATTTCAAGATAACCACCCCGGCGGCTGTCGTTCCAGCCAGGGCAACGCTCGCCGTATATAAACGGCAAAAAGATGGGTAAACTCTCTTTGTTGATTGAATTATCCTCAAGCTCTGCGTAAGAGTACTGATCTTTTAGCAACTGCTTTTTAACCCAGTCAATACAATTGCAAGCCCCGGCGGTAGCCGCGCCGCTAAGCCAGGTATCCATAACCGAAACATAACACCAGGTGCTTTGGCATTCTGATACCAAGGGTTTTTGGGCAATTAGCCGCATTGCCGCGCTTGTTCCTACTGATAGCGTCATTATGCCGGGCTTCATTGCGTTTGCGCCCATTTGGTTAAGCGCACCGTCCGGGAAGGCCGGCATTATTGGCGTACCCTGCGGTAGGCCTATCTCGCGGGCGGCGGCTTCTGTTAGCTGTCCGTAATCTCTGCCTAGCGGGTTTAATTGATCTTCAGATATTCCGGCAATTTTAAGCGCCTCCGGCTCGTAGCTTAGGCTGTGAATATTCAAAAATCCCATTCCAGAGGCCATGCTTTTAGTCGTAAGCCTTTTCCCGCTAAGCCTGAAAAAATTATAGCTTCCTTGGTCTATTACTAATTTATCGGATAAATCCAGCCCTTGTTCCCTCATATGTTTAAGCTTAAAGGGCGCGTAGGTTGTGTGTATCATACAGCCGCAGTTGTTATAGTAATAGGAAGTTAGTGCCGCATCCTCCCGCAAGCGTGAAACTACCGCGGCGGCGCTGGTATCTAGCCAGGAGTGCGTTCTGGTAACGGGCTTCATGGCTTTATCGCATACACTTAGGTTATGCCAAGTTCCGCCCAGGGCTATAGAATCCACTTGCTGACTTGCGCATATGCGTCTGGCCAATTTCAAAAGCTCCTGATAGACCCCTTCGGTATCTTGCGAAATTATATCATCTATCTGAGAAGGGAATGGGCAAACTTCCACTTTTAGAACACCCTTTTCAGTATCAAACAACATTGCCTTAGATGCCGTAGAGCTAGATTCTAGCGCCAAAATAATCATCTAACATAGCCCTCCTAAAGTCACCACTAAGTAGCTTTACGTGTTTTTTCTCCAAAAACTCATGTAGCCAAGCATACTGCAAATTTTCGGATAATACAACAGCGCATTCTATGGCTTGGGGTTGGTGTAGCCATATGCGCTCAAGCTCGTTTAGTCTAAACTCCGGATCGTTGCTAAAAAAATAACAGCCCCAGACCGCGCCATCATGCATGGCAACCAGCCGGATTCCCGGCTTCTGAGGCAGAAATAGCAACAAAGATTTTTTATCGCTATTATTATTTAAAAGGTAATATGACATCCGATACTCTAAGGTATCTATGGCCTGTATCTTGTTAGGCTTAACACCCAGCAAGCGAAGTTTCTCTACTAAGGCGCGGGAATCTTCTTCTGGAAGATAGCTTGTCCATTTACTTTTTCCTATGCTATTACTGCTTGATACATGGGCTTGGGAAGAATAAAAATCCGCACAATCCAACCTAACACTTGTTGCGGCTGTATTTAATATGACATACACCGGCGCGTTAATACACTCGGCTTCACATACCCCAATTTTAGGCTCAAAGCGCCATAGGCACCATTCTTCTCCGATCTCTATAATCGTGCATTTCTTCATCAAGGCCTCAGTTCTTTGTAGCTAATATCCACAGTGCTTGTTAAAGTCACCGGCTTGCCCAGCCCTTCGTATGTTATGACCGTAATATGTATCCGCTGGCGGCACTCTGACGGCCGTAAAAGAACCTCGCATATATTAGAAACAAGCTCGTTATGCCCGCCAAACTCTAGGCGTTTATACTTGGCTTGCCCACGCACCGCGTTTGCGTCGAAGCTGAAATCGTACCAGTGCGGAGAGCCGTCCGGCGCTACTTGCAATAAACTTAACGAGCGTAGCATTCCGTAAGGCGGGTCTGTATGTAAAATAATTTCTTGTGCCATTTGTATGTTGACTATTAAGGCGTCCATAGCCACTCTTGCGCTTTCTAAGGCTTCTTGCTGGCTTATTAGATTTGTAGAAACTTGCGTGGTATACCATAGCATCCTAGAGGCGCCTAGCACTAAAATCATCCATAATGCTGTGGCTATCAGTAGCTCTAGTAGCGTAAGTCTGCTAATCATCAATGTCCGCAATTGTGGCCGAGCCCAATATATAACTGCGCTCCTGGTTAGAAAGCCCCGCTACTAAATCGCTTAGGTTACTAACAGTAGTAACGCCGCTAAGATCAAGCAAAACCTCGCCATTGCCGTTTAAAAAGAACCTTGCCCCGGCAGTTTGAGCCGCCACCCGCCTAATATCTACATAGCCATGATTATCTAAGGTAGCAACAAATTCCGAGTGATCTGGCCCCATTAGAATAGGAGTTTGCTCGATATTATGTAAATCTACGGCGTTTTGTAGTACGCGGGTCGATTGTATGTCGCTACGCAAACGCGCCCGGTCGGTTGTGTTTAAAAAATTTGGAATTAATATGGCACCTATAATAGCTACTATAGCAAGGACAATAATTAGCTCAATTAATGTGAAACCTGAAAGCCAAACCTTCAAGGGAACACCTCTTTTCACTAAACGTACACAATTATTGCGGACTAAATGATATATTATTTGTGGAATATTGTTATATGGAGTTGAAATTAACAGAAATATTTGATGATGTCAATACGGTTCATTTGTACACTATAAAAGTACAAAAGAGCAATATTTTATTATTTAAATGAGCGCTATCCTTTTGGTAATGAAAGGACGGTTCAAATGAACACTACCAATATGAGAATAAGACAATTGATGAACGAAAGAGGTTGGACAGAGTACAGGCTTGCTAAAGAATCAAAACTGTCTCAATCGACGATAGCGAATTTATTTAAAAGGAATAATGTCCCAAGCATTCCAACACTAGAAGCGATATGCGACGGAATTGGGATTACCTTGGCGCAATTTTTTAGTGAGGGGAAATTTGTAGAACTTACGGACGAGCAGAAGGAGCTGTTTGATAGCTGGGTGCTACTTACGAAGGAGCAGAAAAGGATCTTGGGGGAGTTGATTAGAAATTTTAATCAGGGTGGCTAAGCCCCTATTGACAGCACCCCAGCTTTCCTGTAAATTTACCCCAACACCCCTACAAGAAAGGCCATACAATAATGAACCTACTCCCACTCGATATAATAAAACGCAAGCAAACCCAAAGCCTAATAATCCGTTTGGCAGCCGTTCAGGCTGTCATTTTTTTGTTATTCATACTTTTTGTCTGGTCTTTACACTTAACTATAGGATTTAGAGAACAACGAATCGCACAACTTGACGCCAAACTACAAGACGAGCGCTTTATAAACTCAGAGGCAATTGCCCAAGCATTACAAGATCGCAACGCGCAAAATCTAGCCCAGCAAGAGGCGGTACAATGGTTTGAACTACCAACCTTCTACATAGAACGCTTTGAAATGATAAAAGAGACTCTACCGCCCGGCGTTAGGCTAATACACGCCGATTTGGACGAAGAAGGCGCAACCCTAAGCTTTATAACAAACAACCTAAGCCTGGCCGACATACACCGAGAGGCCTGGTCAGATACCGGGCTAGTTTCGCGGGTGCAGTTAATTTCGGCAGTATCTTCCGCAGAAATGCAGGGTGATATTCGCTATGTTTTGGGGCTTCGCTGGCTGGAATGAGCGCCTACATGTACGTGCTGGTGGTAATGTCAACGCTTTTTTTGATGATAAGTTTGAGCCTTAGCCTTACAAGGGCCAGCCGTCGTATTTCTGGGCATTATATACGCTTCGCGGGCAATTACGATCTTGCCCTGGGCGCCAAAGAAATGGCCTTCTTTCACGTAAGACGCGAGGCCGGCGATAATACAACCGAAATAGTAGAGCAAGTTTACCAGCGCCTACACTACGTAAACCCCGAGAGATATTTGCACTATCACGAAGGGGATTTTTTGCTTGGCACTCATTTTATGCGCCTGTTCCGGGAAGAAAAACGCTTGTTACTTTCCGGCTATTTAAGCACTTACTTTGAGCGTATACATGCCGGACACTACTTTTTTTACTATACTCTGACTGTGCCTACCGGAACATATTATGTGCGTACCTACCTTGAAGCTAACTCGCAAGGCTACCGCACAAGAAGCACATCACGCAAGAACAGCGGCACAGCGGTCAATGTATTTGGCCAGATAGAATGGCCGGCTTTTAGCCATCTGGTAGTGCTTATCCCAAAGGCATACTACTGGCGAGATGCCGAGGAAATTCCGATATGGAGTTATTTAGACTTCTACGGCTCACTTCTGCCTGATGAGGATGTCGAAAATATTTTAAATAACCCCAGCTACCTATTTTCCATTCCTATGTACGAAGAGGATAGGCGCGTGTTATTTGACTTACTGGGCTTAACACGCTTTGGCGAGGCGGCGTATCTCAGTAATTTTGCCGATATTTTAGGCGAAGTAATAATTACCGAGTTTGAATTGGAAATGGATCCGATTGTGGGCTTTACGCCGAGGCTTATACGGGTTCAGCACGTTGCTAATTAGTAACTATATGCTCTCAAGCTGGGCAAGCTTATCTACCCTTCTGCGGAATTCCTCGCCTTCCGAGAATTTCGCGGCTAAAAAGACGTCAATTAATTCGCAGGCGACGGTATGCCCTACGATTTGTGCGCCTAAGGCCATTACTTGTACATCGTCATGCTCTACGCTTTGATGGGCCGTGTATAGATCATGCACTACGCTGGCTCTTATGCCACGCACCTTGTTACATGCAATAGCCGCGCCCACTCCTGAACCGCAGACCATTATTCCGCGCTGGGCTCGTTCTTCCAGTATAGCCGCGCAAACTTGCTTGGCCACATCAGGAAAGTCTACAGGCTCCGGCGTAAACGCCCCTACATGAATAATTTCATGACCATCTGCCTCAAGCTTTTTTAGGACTATCTCCTTTAAGTGATAGCCTGCGTGATCTCCTCCAACAACAAGTTTCATTTTACTGCCTCCTTCATTATGGCTAGGCTAAGCGCGGCACGCTCCCGATCGTACGGGACATCTACCTCTAGGGTAAGGCCTCCGTTGTAGCCTGTATCTTGTAGCCTTTTTATTCGTTTTTGATGTAGGTCTTTTTTGTTGGGCTTTAAATAGCTTCGTAAATTTGGCGCGCCGTCATCGTCCGAGATATGCGCGTGGATTATTGGTAGCTTTGTAAGCTCTATGTCCGCTTCGTTCATGTGTTCCATGTTGTAAAAATCTAATACCAGTTTTACGGAAGGGTGATTTACTTGCTTAATGATTTCTAGCGCTTGCGTGGTGGTGTTTACGGTGTTGCAGTAGCATGTCGCCAAGGCCTCTAGGCACATGCGGATTCCTCGTTTTTCAAAAATATATGCGGACTCTAGCAGAAAGTTTTCAATTTGCTGACGCGATAAATCTCTGTCGAAATCGTCTGGCAAAGTACGCGACATGGGCGAGCCTACCCCTATAAATTTTACGCCAAGGGCTTCTGCCCTAGCAGAAAGTTTTTCAGAATACTCGCGAACCACCGCTAGATCGTAACCGTGGCCGCTTATTACCACCTCTGCCGGGCAAAATGCGTTCATAGCCAAAGCCGGGATAGGTAAATTTTTTTCAAACTCTAAAAAATCCCTATCCGACATTGCCGCTATCACTTTGCCGGGTAACTCCAGGTAATCAAATCCCGTTTCCTTGGCGAATTTGCAGTATTCTGGCATAGCCGAATATCCAAATATCATGTGGCACCTCTTCTTGAATTTCTTTTTGTCTTTTTGTCTTTTTGTCATGCCATTATTATATCTGAAAAAATTCCCTTGACAAGATAACATATTTTGATACAATAACCCGGTATCAAGGGCAAGGGCCCTTAGCTCAGTTGGTTAGAGCATCCGGCTCATAACCGGATGGTCCCGGGTTCGAGTCCCTGAGGGCCCAGAAGAACAGCTTGGCGGTTTGTAGCCGCCGGGCTGTTTTTTATTGCGTGGGGGCTGTGCTGTGCTGTATAATGCTGATGGAGGTGAGGATACATGACGCTTGTATATTTGGACAACTGTTGCTTTAACAGACCCTTCGATGACCAATTGCAACCTGTTGTGCATTTTGAAGCACAGGCGAAATTGCTTATCCAATCAGAGATTGCGGAAGGAAATATCGGTCTTGTTTGGTCATTTATGTCATTTCAAGAAAATTTAGATAATCCTTTTGAGGAAAGAAGAAACCAAATCGCCGCATGGGAATCGCTGGCAAGCAAAATTATCACTCGCACACCAGACGTTCAAGCATATGCCAAATCACTTATGCCACTAGGAATTAAATCAAAGGATGCTGTGCATATCGCTTGTGCAGCTACTGCTAAAGCTGATTATTTCATTACAACAGATAAAAAAATTCTCAATAAAACCGTATTAGACGTTACGTTGATAAACCCAATTGATTTCGTGAGGAGGCATTACAATGAGAACTGATACACTTGTACGTGTAGAAGGAATGCGAGTATTAAATGAGCGCTTAGGGCTGGTTGATGCCGAGCGTTTTGTGACGCTCATTCTACGAGAACCGTTTGATTATACAGAATGGCAACGCAACTTGTATAACGATTTGACGATTGACGAGCTTTGCGACATGGCAGAAGCAACGTGGAAAAAAGCCCATTAAATTTTCACCCCCACCCACAGTATAAATCATTTCCGCCACGGCAATAATTTGGCTGGAGGTGATTTGGATTGAAAAACAAATCCATGGGAACAGGGGACAACAGGAAAAAAGGATTTTACGCGGCTTTAGCGGCCGGTGCCGGTGCGGTAGTAGTGCTGGCCTTGGTAATATCCTTTAGCAACCTAACAACAACAGACCCCAACCCACAGCAAATGGCGTATATTTCGCCAGAAGTATATGAGGAAACGGTACTGGCGGGCGCGGACTATACTGTCCCGTATTTAGCACAGGCAGATTTGGACCAGGCGTTATTTAGGCCGCGCAGTACTCCGGAACCAAGCCCGCCAGCGCCGGCTCCTGAACCTGAACCAGAGACCCCAGCACCGGCGCCAAGCCCGGCAGAGCCAACCACAGAATATGTACCGGCAGAACCAGCACCAACCCCAGCACCAGAGCCGGCACCGACCCCATCAGGAGAAACTACAGAAGCACCAATGGCACCGGGCGCAAGTTTCACAGCATTTACAGAAGATGACAGCATGGTATGGCCGGTATACGGTGACATCGCGATGATATTCAGTCAAGACAGGCTAATCTACAATCCTACGCTAGACCAATGGCGAACCAATGACGACCTTCGTATTTCTGCGCAAGAGGGCACGCCTGTAAGGGCTTCCGCGGCGGGTCAGGTTGTCGAAGTAGGAAACGACCGCGTATACGGTAACTTTGTACGTATTGATAACGGAAACGGTTGGGAGACTATCTTCGGGCAGTTAATGGACGGCATGTTAGTAGTGGAAGGTGACGTTGTACAGGCGGGTCAGGTTATAGGCGGTGTTGGCAGACCGTCGGTGTTCAGCGTACTAAATGGGCATCATGTAAGTCTGCGGGTATTGCATGAGAATAACTTGATGGATCCGAAACTATTACTGGCGGATATTACTGAATAAATGCACTTATGTTAAAACCTCAGCTTGCGGGCTGGGGTTTTTCTGTTATACTGGTGTAATGAAGAATAAACTACACATGGCTTCCTGGAATGTAAATGGTCTGCGGGCTTGCATGAATAAGGGCTTTATGGACTTCTTTGACAGAGGCTTCGACATACTGAGCCTACAAGAGATTAAAATGAACCGCGAACAGGCAAGCTTCGATTTTGGCGAATATCATCAGTTTTGGAATTCTGCCGAGAAGAAGGGCTATTCTGGCACCGCAGTATTTTCCAAGAAGGAGCCGCTTAGCGTAAGCTACGGAATGGGCATAGAGCGTCACGATAAGGAAGGACGCATAATCACCCTCGAATACGAGGCTTTTTATCATGTAACGGTATACACGCCTAATTCCCAGGACGGCCTGAGAAGGCTAGACTACCGCATGGACTGGGAGGACGATTTTAGGGCTTTTTTGTGCGACTTTAAGAAGCCGGTAATAATCTGCGGCGATCTTAACGTAGCCCACAAGGAAATTGACCTTAAAAATCCCAAAACCAACACAAAAAACCCGGGCTTTACCCCGCAAGAGCGCGATAAAATGACACAGCTTTTAGAGGCCGGTTTTGTTGACAGCTTTAGATACAAATATCCGGATAAAATCGACGCCTACAGCTGGTGGTCGTACCGAGCCGGGGCGCGTGGCCGCAATGTTGGCTGGCGTATTGACTATTATTTGGTATCTGACGCGCTAAAGAATTCTGTGATTGATGCCGAAATATACGATCAAGTAATGGGTTCTGACCATTGTCCGGTGGCTTTGCATTTGGAGATGTAGGGGGATATTATGGAAATTACTGCTTATCCGAAAAATCCGAAACAAGTTAATATTACCGAGGCCTTAGTTGAGAAGGTGCTGGCCAAAACGCCTGATACTACCGCCAAAGTAGCCGTGCCTAGCTTACCACAGGCGCAAATTGCCTTGCTTACAGAAACTTTACAGATGCACGGCTACAAGCCCAGCCCAGAGAATTTGGAGCTTTTAACAAAAATGCTGGATGCCGGTATGCCTCTTACCAAGGCGAATATAGCCCAGGCTAACCAGGCTTTTAAAATGACTCAAAATATAGATCAGGCCTTGTTTTTACTGGAAAATAATATTCCGGCAAGCACTAAAAATGCCGGGCTTTTAAACGCACTGGCAGAAGGGCAAGGCAAGATAAACGTGCAAATTGGGAATGTGCTTGATAGTCTTGCTCAATTGCCGGATTCTGCCATAAAGGATACGCTTGTTAAGCTTTTTCAGCAAATTCCGGAATCTTTAGCACAAGCTAAGCAAGCACCGGTGCCAGTACCAGTGCCGATCCCGGTACAGGCACAGGCTGAGCCAGCACCTCAAGCGCCTACTCAGCAAGCGGTACAAGCGCAAACACAAACGCAAGTGCAAACGCAAGCGCAGGTGCAAGTGCAAGCCCCTCCTACTCAAGCGCCCCAAACGCCTCAAGCACCAATAGCCCAAGCGCCTACGGCGCAAGCAGTGCCTACTCCACCACAGCAAGCCGCACCGGCTCCGGCTCCGGTAATCCAAGCGCTACAAACGCCGGTAGCGCAAGCGCCCTCAGCACAAGTACCGCAAGCACAAACACCGGCTACTACGCCAGCACCGGTTCCTGTTTCCGTTTCCGTTCCGGAAGCCCCGGCTCCTCCAGCTACCCCGCTCCCTGCTACCCCGGTGCAAACACAAGTGCAAGCGCAAACGCAAGCCCCGGCACCCGCTCCCGTTCCCGTTCCGGCAGACTTAGCTTCCCTACGCGAATCCCTAGCCCTTCCCTTGCAAGAAAGCTCTGTCCGGGACGTACAAAGCTTTGTCAACAACCTGCGGGAAGTTATAGCGCAAGCGCAACAGGCCATAGCAGATAGCCCGGCGGCAAACGATCCAGGAACATCGCGAGTAATGCAAAGCTTGCAAAACCTAGCGGATAACCTGGATTTCGCCGCTCAAATTCGCAATCAAATTTTTGTACAAATTCCCCTCCTTATAAACGACCAGACCTTCAACACGGCCATGTACGTCAATAAGGACGGCTCAAATAAAAATAAAAACAAAAAGGAAGGCTCTGGCTCTGCTTTAATTGCCTTAGATACCGCGTTTTTAGGCCACTTTGAGACTTATGTCCAAAAGGAGGGCGCGTCAGTACACTGCCAGTTCCGGCTAGAGAACGCGGATATAGAGAATCTGGTACGAGCCAACATACATAAACTGGGCAACCAGCTAAAAGAACACCGTTACAACCTGGATTCATTTACCTTTTTGCTGGGCAATAAGCCATTCTCGTTGCTTGACGCTCTCGAAGAGGAAGAAACACAAAAACGCCTAGACACAGTTTTTGACGCTTCTGTGTAACGCACGTAAGAATTTTAAAAAATTGCACACACTATCCTTATTCTAAATGTAAAGGAAGAAAGCCTGTGTGTGAAGATAATTTATCGCAAGAGCAACTATACGGACTAATGAATTTGCTAAAAGAAGCTCTATCATTTTTCGAGAAACAATGTTACCCTAAGGTAGCCTTTTTTAACGATTGGTGTATGTATTGTCATCTTAGAAATTTCCGCATTCCGCAAAAGCGAACCAACATAGGGCATTTGCTGGATATTTTAGAGCCTTATATTCCCATCAGGCTAAGCGACGAAAATTATGAGATGTTTATGCAATGGCTACCCCAGTTAAGCCACAAGGCAAAAATGGACTTTGTTGTCACCTTACGAGGGCTAGAAGATCCTGAGCAATGGGAAAAGGCCTTTGAAGTTTGCGAAACTATCAGATCTATAAAGGAGGAATTATCATGGAGTGTAGATTCCATCATGTAGCGTTAAAGGTAAAGGATTTTGACACGACCGTCAAATTCTACAAAGAGGTATTGGGCGTAAAAGAAAGGCTCGCCTGGGAACATAACGGCTACCCGGCCGCCATGCTACAAATGACCGACGGCGGCATAATAGAAGTTTTCGGCGGCAGACCAGACGGAGCCGAAGCTAACCCATATTTTGCGCACTTCGCAATAGCCGTGCCCGATGTTTCCGCTACTTATAAAAAAGCCCTAGAATGCGGCGCTAAGCCAGACATTGAGCCGACAAAAACAGCAATAGACGGCAAACTTGACATCGAAATCGCATTCGTATACGCCCCCGGCGGAGAGTATATAGAATTCTTTAAAGAGTTGTAAAACTATGAGCTTAAATATGTTCTTGGGCGCGCTTAGCCAGGGTTTTTTATGGGGTATTATGGCCATAGGCGTATATATTACTTATCGTGTGCTAAACTACGCAGACCTTACGGCAGAGGGTAGCTTTACCCTTGGTGCGGCCGTGGCGGCGCGCCTTATTACTTCCGGCACACATGACCCGCTTACTAGTACTATTATAGCCATTTTTGCGGGGGTTTTGGCCGGGCTTTGCACGGGCTTTTTACATACCGTTTTACGGGTGCCGCCCTTGCTTTCCGGTATATTATCTATGACGGGACTTTATTCTATTAATCTGCGGGTTATGGGAATGTCTAATGTGCCGCTTATGCGCGGTACCGATACCCTTATGACCTGGGTTAGCCGCCTGTTTGGCGTTACCGACCGCAATATAGCGGCCATTATAGTCGGCTTTACTTTTGTGCTTATTGTTATTTTGCTACTCAAACTGTTTTTTAATACGGAATTGGGTTATGTTCTGCGTGCCACCGGCGATAACGAGGCTATGCTACGCGCACAGGGCGTTAATACCAATAAAATGAAAATTCTTGGCCTTATGATAGGAAACGCTTGTGTAGCCCTGTCCGGTGCGCTTGTTTTCCAGTTTCAGGGCTTTGCCGATATAGCTATGGGCGTCGGCGTTATTGTTATTGGTATCGCCTCTGTTATTATCGGCGAGGTGTTCTTTAGCGATAAGCACCATCACCGTAGCTTGATTGCGGTTGTATTAGGCTCTATTTTGTACCGTATTATTATTGCATTTGTTCTAGGCCGCGGAATAGACCCGCACGACTTTAGGCTTATATCTGCCCTTATGTTGGTCTTTGCCCTTTCTATGCCGCTTATACGCGAAAAAATCAACCTCAAAAAACTTAGGGAGATATTCCATTGACTAAATTAGCAGAAAAATACTTTGAGCTACGCAAAAACAACACAAAAATATCGACAGAGGCGCTGGCGGGGCTTACTACCTTTGTTACTATGGTTTATATTTTGGCGGTAAACCCGCAGATTTTAAGCGCGGCCGGTATGGATCAGGCGGCGCTATTTACCGCCACTGCGCTTATGTGTGTTATAGGAAGCGCCACAATGGGCTTGCTGGGAAAATATCCCTACGCTCTAGCGCCCGGAATGGGCTTAAACGCCTTCTTTGCCTATGTAGTGGCCGCACAGGTAGGCTGGCAAGCCGGATTACTGCTTCTGCTTATACAGGGTATATTATTTATGGCTATGGCGCTTGCGAAGTTCCGCGAGGCTATATTTGAGGCTATTCCTAAGAATATCAAATATGCTATTGGGGTAGGTATTGGGCTTTTTATAAGCCATATTGGTTTTCAGAACGCCGGGTTTGTGGTGGCTAGTCCGGCTACTATAGTTACCCTGGGCGATGTGCGTAGTATTACGACTGTTTTGTTTTTGTTGGGCTGTATAATTACTATTGCGTTAATAAAATTGCAAGTTGGCGGCGCTATTTTTCTGGGAATGCTTATAACCTATTTGCTGGGGCTTTTGGCGCAGTTTACCGGGCTTTATGTACCTGGGGTGCATGGTTATTCGCTTATTCCGGCTGGAGTGGTATCTTTGCCGCCTTCTATTGCACCTATTAGTCTTATCACCAACTGGCAAGATATAAGCTTTGCCGGGGTGGGATTATTTACGATTGTCTCGCTTATACTTATTTTATTGTTTGTGGAAGCCTTAGAAACCGTAGCTACACTAATAGGAGTTTCAGAACGGGCTGGCTTTCTCGATAAAGACGGCAAGCTACCCAGGGTAGGCCGGGCGCTGTTCTCTGACGCCTCTACCACGGCCATAGGCGCCGTTTTGGGAACCTCCACCACCACCACGTACATAGAAAGCGCAACCGGCATACAGGCCGGCGGCAGAACCGGGCTTACCGCTTTATTTGCGGCGGGCTTGTTTTTTATTGCTATGTTCTTTTGGCCGATATTTGCTGTAATTCCGGCCTTCGCCACCGCCCCAGCTTTGGTTATTGTCGGGCTTTATATGGCTAAGGTGGTAACTAAAATACAGTTTGACGATTTTAGCGAAGCTTTTCCGGCCTTTTTGGTTATTATACTTATGCCGCTTACCTTTAGTATAGGCGATGCGCTGGTGTTTGGTGTTATTAGTTACGTGGTTATTAAGGTGCTGGTAGGGCAAGGTAGAAATGTTTCTTGGATGATGTATTTGCTTGCTGTTGTTTTTGCTTTGATGTTGGTTACTGCTATGTGAAAACACTATTTCGCTGTTACCTTTACGATGTCTAATTGATAGCCAATTGCACTTAGATACTTGATTAAAGTCTTTAAACTTGGGCTTACATCTTCACTGCTTTCAGCTCTACTAACAGCCCTGTAATCTAGCCCGGATAACGCTCCCACATCTTTTTGTGTGAGTCCGGCTTCTTTGCGTGCTAATACTAACTTCTTGCGAAACTCATACTCTTTATCCCATTCTTCCGCAAATTGCGCAACTTCGGGGTCAGAGTCAATCAAAGACTGCATTCTTCTTTCTTCTTGCGCTATATCTGCAACTGTACCTGGCATACTCTCAACTCCTTTAATCCACTTTAAAGCCAAATTCTTTTGCTCTTTTTATCGCTGTTTCAAGCTCATTTTTTTCGGCTTTGTTTTTCTGCTTTTTGCAAGCATGGAGGAAATAAATTGTTTTGCTGTCTTGCACCACATACATTATGCGGCTTTGTGAAAATTTGATTTCCCACAGTTTGCCTCGCAAATGACGAGTATTCAGCGTTTCTAAGGCGATAACACCATCTTCGCTGATTTTACGTCTAATCCGAAAGGCTTCAAACTGTTCTTCATTTGTTAAATCGTCTATATAAGCCATAATCAAATTTTTGCCGCCTACCGTGGTGTAGTCAATAATTTTCATGTTCAGCATTCCCCCCTTCACTATGATAATACTACAATATTGTAGAATTTGAAAGAAGTTTTTTCAACACTTCGGAATCACTTGTGCCTGGTAAATTCATGGGTTCAAGCAAATGTTGGCCTCGGTCTCGGTCAACCGGTTACAGAATGTAACCGGTTGGGTAGGGTTGAGTTAAATATAAGCCTTTCTCCTAATTCAAAGCCATCCTCTATAAACATATCACCTTCATCATTATAATGTGGGATAAACACCGCGATTAAAGTCATATCCTCGTAAAGCTCAAAGCTAAAATCTGGCTCATCGCTGATAATCTCTCCGTATTCGTTTTGCCAGCCGACAAATATCCAATCTTCGGATGGTATGGCTGTGATTGTGATTGTTTCACCGAGGATGAAAGATTTTTCAGTTTCATCGTCCGATTTTTCTGCGGCTTCGTCATAGGCTTCGCCGTCCGGTAAAATCATGACTTCACCTTCGCCGTCGATTTCAATGTTTATGATTAATTCGATAATGCCATCATCGGTTTCGACGGCTAAAATTAGCTTGGTAATGCCGTCATCTTCTTCATCATCTTCGTTGTTATCGTCGTCTTTTTCGGCTTGGTCATATTCTGGCTCTTCTTCCGGTAATTTGGCCGGTTGCTCTGCCGATTCGTTGTCGGGGTAGTTGTCATCTTCCTCGTTGATGTTTTCGTAATTGTAATCGTATCCGCTATCATCTTCGTCTAAGTTTAGGCTAGGTTCTTCGGCCTCTGCTTCTCTGTCCTCAAGTTCGTCGGAATCAGGCGGCGTTACGGTTTCTTCTGTGTCTGGATTGTTGAAATTGAAGTCCGTCATTGGAAACCAGCTTGGAGCATCGTTTTCTGGGATGTTATTTTCGGTTCTGTGGTAGTATAGCATGTATTCAGCTTCATGAAGATTTAAGTACGCCATGGCTGGTATTGGTTTTAGGAAAGGACTCTGCCTGTCGGCAGGGATGCCTCTCAGGATAGGTAGGTTGTTAGACCCCATCATCCAAGAGCCAGTGTTACTAAAATCCCAGCCCATTATATTTTGCCAGAAGGCTTGGGTTTCAAATTCAGCGCGTGTTACGTCTGCGCCGTGCATACTATTTGGGTCATTGCTTGTAACCTGTGCATTTCTTACAACCATGTCAGCACGTGCGCGATTGTTAGCAAGAAGAGTGCTGTCAATTATATCGTAAGAGCCTGTCACTCGACCAAAATTAGCCCCAGAGCTTTGTGATAACCCTACGCTTGGGCTTAGTGCCACAGTTCTTTGCACAGTAGTATAATATGATGTTGCTCCAAGGGGAGGAGTTTTATTCCCTGCTATACCCCCGAGGAGACTACCCAAACTGCTGCTAACCACCCCTAAAGCATAACTGTTTTGCACGATACCGCCTGCAGAAACCCCGCCTACCAAGCCTCCAACAGTTCCCCCAGTTCCTCCTACGCTACTAACGGAATAAGCATCCTGAACAATACCCCCATTTTGTCCTACCAAACCACCGACAAAAGTACCGCCACCACTCACAGCACCATCGCTAAAGCTATTCTGTAATGTACCTTCATTCCGTCCTACCAAACCACCAACGAAACTACCACCACTTACACCGCTTGCAGAAATAATGGAGTAACTATATTTAACCATTCCGTTATTAATTCCTGCTATGCTGCCGATAGTGCTATTGGCAATTACGGAAACTCCATATAACGCTACATTCTTGACTATTCCTCCGTTGCCAATGACACCAAACAAACCTTGATTGCTCTCAGTCGGTCTATTGACAACAAGATTACTAATAGGAAAATGGCTTCCATCAAATGTACCAACGAAAGGTGAAGTCGCTGAACCAATGGGCACCCAATTACTACCTCCAGCCGGCGGATCAAGTAGTGTAATAGTTCCGGTCAAGCGGTAATTCCGTGTCGAACCCACTGCCGTATTCGCAAAAATATTAAACTCGTCAATATTACCTTGATTTATGGGTATAGATCTAGCCCCGTCGGCTTGCCCATCAATAACCCTAACACTGATATTCACCACGTTAGCTGAAAAGTATTCGTTTGCTGAATAGGTTTCATCACCCGAAACTTGCTGATAAAGTGCCACCGCTACGCTAATAGTGTCGTAACTATCAACCTCTGTCAGACCATCATAAACTAAAGTCAATGTACCGCCTGCAATTCCAATAGTTGTATCATCCGCCAGCGATAAGCCATAATTATTTGGCCGCAAAGAGAGTTGCACATAATCGCCGGGTTCAAGACCGTCTATAGAAACATCTAAGGTGATTCCCTGTTCGCTAGGCATAGGTGTTAATGCCTCATTAGGACTAGGGCTAGGTATAGAAATATCAATAAGCCTAAGGTCGGTACCATTATCCCCGTTACCCGGGACTGTTACTATAAAACTACCCGAAACCGAGCTATCAGTGGTAGTAACTCTTATAGTAGCCGTGCCAGGTCTTAGTGCGTGTACAGTACCATTATTGTATACCCTTACAACAGATGGATTGCTACTGCGCCAACCCACACTATTATTAGTGGCATTAGCTGGGCTAATAATCGGGCTTACCGTTGTTGTATTGCCTTCTTCCAATGTTATGTAAGGCTCATTAAAGGTAATGCCTGTCACTGGGTTAATT
>Ga0209755_10002692_pt1 | contig 23868 bp, 14 predicted proteins | sample TergutCo191P1_FD_187301 | JGI IMG/M metagenome (GOLD analysis project Ga0209755, IMG submission 187301) | Cornitermes sp. P1 segment gut microbial communities from Petit-Saut dam, French Guiana - Co191P1 (SPAdes) (version 2) | ecosystem: Host-associated > Arthropoda: Insects > Digestive system... | reverse complement strand
GCAACATCCGATTGGTTTCCGCATTCGTGGAAACACCAGTCGTAGAAGGCCCGAAGGCCATTATGGCGAAATGCACAACCCCGACAATCCTGTTTGGCGAAATGCACATTTCAATATAAATTTCTCAACCGTCAATGGTGGCCAGCGTTTTCACGGTTTGCGTCGACTAAACATGAAATGGCACAAAGACGATGCGATGTTTGTTCGCGAGATTTACAGTTACGATTTATTGCAGCGTTTTGGCGTTTGGACAGCGCCGCGTGCAAGTTATGCGCGAGTTTACATCCGCGTTGGCGATGGCGCTCCAGCGTATTTTGGGATTTATGCGATGATTGAACATATTGACCAAGATTTTTTGACGGCGCGTCGTGGCATCGGACAGTTTGAAACGTCTAACGGCAATCTTTGGAAATGCACGCACGCTGGCGGAAGCAACGGCGGTCCTGCAGATTTGAGAATTGAAGGCGCTTTGCACCGAATGGGCGTCGAGGATATCCGTTTGGATGAAGCGCAAAGCCGACGTTTTTCCTACGATTTGAAAACAAATACTGGAAATTTAGCGAACGCACAAACCCAACTTTACAACTGGATTAGAAACCTCAACACCTTGACTGGCGAGGCGTTCCGACAATGGATTACGACAAGTTTTGATGTGGATTTGTTTTTGAGAACCTACGCTGTGAACGTCGTTCTTGGGCATTGGGACGGCTATTGGGGCAATTCCAACAATTTTTATTTGTATTTTGAAAGTCATACGGGACGAGCGTTTTTCATTCCTTACGATTTTGATAATGTGTTAGGAACGAGTTTATTTTTTGATGCCGGACGTGAAGATGTGTTGCGTTGGGGCGGTTCTGGACGACCGCTAATCACACGGATTTTGGCTATTCCAGAGTTTCGTGAGCAATATCTGCTTCATCTCAATCAGCTCATTCATCCCGACAACGATTTGTTTCATGTGGACAGAAGCATTGCCCGCATTCAAGGTTGGCACGACATGATTCGCAATTATATCACGCCCGAAACCATCGAAAATGACGAGAGTGTGCACCATTTCATCGACCGTCCTGCAACCTGGGGAAATCAGCACCATTACAGACTTTTGGAACGTGGTGCAAACAATTTTTTTGAGGTACGTGCAGCACACATCCCACACCGTGCGATAACGCCGAATTATCCACCAACAAATATCGTTCTACCTGACGTAGAGACGTTGCATGCAACGTCTCTACAGGTGTTTCCAAATCCGGTGACCGATGGTTTTTTCTACATCGAAGCAGACGATATGCGACACATCGAAATCATTGATATGCTCGGTCGCACGGTTATGCAAAAGAACGTAAACAATTCTCGCGAAAGAATCGACGTGCCTAATTTGCGTAATGGTTTGTATGTTGTTCGTGTTACCACAACGCGTGGCACGACGTTGGTCAGGATTGTGGTTCAATAATAAACTTGTAGGGGCGGGGCTTGCCCCCGCCCTTGCATCAATCGTCGCCCCCGCCCGTTGATATTGATTGTCACAATCGCCAACATGGGCGACCGCAAGGGTCGCCCCTACAGCGGGGCATTTAATGTATCATTGTCCCAATTTGCCGGATTATTGATGATATAATTCGCAATGTATTGATATGAACGATTGTTTCGGATGATGTGTTCGTGGTAATTGCGTTGCCATAATTTCCCCATATATTTGTTTTTCGATTTGAAAATTTCCAAACATTTCATTGTCACCAACGATTTATACGCCCCGATAATTTGACCAACCGTCGTAGGGGCGGGGCTTGCCCCCGCCCTTGCATCAATCATCGTCCCCGCCCGTTTATTATCGTTTCCATCCGCCCGTTGACAATCGCCAACATGGGCGACCGCAAGGGCCGCCCCTACATGGTTTTTTGAATTATCATTCAACGAAATAATTCCGTGAATATGGTTTGGCATAATTTGAAATACGCCCAACGAAACATTCGGATATCGTTTCGGTATTTTTTGCCATTCATCATTCACAATCCGCCCAAATTCATTCAAAACCATTTCCCCATCACAAACATCCCCAAACAAATGTTGCCGATTTTGTGTGCAGATTGTGACAAAATACAATCCTGCGTGTGAATAATCGTAGCCTTTTAGGCGGATACTGTGACGGTTGCGGTTTTTTTGGTTCATGTTTTTTTTGCATTTGTTTGGGGTTTATGGGGCGACCGCAAGGGTCGCCCCTACATATATAACGCAAAAAAACCAATTTTCGTATAAATTTGTTAATAAATTGCCTGTTTTGTTAATAACTTTTTTCTATCGCACAAAAAAAAACGGAAACCAAGGTTTCCGTTTTTTTTTACTGAAATTATTCTACAATTTACTGAACAATTTCAAAATGTAGCACTCTTGAAGTTGCAGAAATACCGTCAAATACAACTGTGATTGTTATATTATACGTTCTTCCTTCAGTAATAATAGCATTACCAGTTTGTGTGATAGGGCTAAAATTGTCAGGGTCACCTGTGATTTCAAAACTTTGTCTTGGAATCCAGTCGCCACCTGCACCGCGAAGTTGGAATCCACCACCTGCACTCATTTCCAAGTTACTGATCGTCCAAACGTAAGTACCAGCAAATGTTTCGTTGTTGGTTACAGTAGTTTGCTCAGGAGAAAATACAGCCAAAACGCCATCTCCTGGCGAACACCACTCGCAGAAAGCAGGGAAAGCATTTCCACTAAGACCAACTGTCCAGTCTTCAGCAGGATTTACAACATCTACATCCAAAGGTGTGAATGTAAGGTTTGAGAAACCGTGATGTACGTGTGTTGGTCTCCACTCAAGTGTTATTCTGTAAGTACCTGGTAAAATTGACAAAAGGATATCATCACCACCTGGAATCAATGGCGATCCACCAAGGTTTGTATTGATCATAATAACATCCCAAACAGGCTCTCCGTCAACGAAAAGCATAGGAAGTTTCCAACCGCCGTTGTAAGCAAGTTTGAAGTTACCAGAACGCAATTCGCCTTCCCAGTCCCATCTAAGAGTGTTGCCTTCACGTGATGGTGTTCCCAAAGAAGTAAAGCCCCAACCGTTGAAATCGCCACGCATACCCATATCTACACGAGCAATCATAATGAGTGGGTTCATGTTCGTGCCTGGCTCACCTTGGAAGTAAGCGATGTGGTGCAAACCTGCTTCAGTAATTGTAAATGTTCCATCTACATCTGGGCGATAAAATCTCGCTCCCCAAGCTTGGTCGTGACCACCTTCTGTTCTGTCTTGTCCTGGATACGTGTAACCAGTTTCAGTACCACCAATTCTACGAGTAATTTCTCCAGCCATTACGCTAACAATTTGGAACGTACCTGGCTCAAGCCACGTATACATTTCATGAATTCTCTCGTCAAGTACTTGGCCATACTCATTGATTCCTGGGAAGAACTGCGTAAGTTCGCCTGGAACTGTAATACCGATAGCGCTACCTAACAAGTGAATACCTGGCGGCGGTGGTGGCGGCGGAGCGATTGGATCGTCGCCGTTACACGAAGTGAATGTGAATGCTAATGCCGATGCTGCAAGGGCGAAAGCAAAAAATTTAAGTTTTTTCATAGTTTTTTGTTTTTTAGGGTTTATATTTTAAAATCCTGGATTTTGTCTAAGGTTCGGATTGGCCATAATATCGTTGAACGGCAATGGGAACACATTGAAATGCAGTGGCATGGTTGTACCTGCAAGCACACCACCTCGCCATTCCCAGTTTGGACCTGATGTAAATCTGTTAAAGCGCACTAAATCCGTACGGCGATGCCCTTCCCAATACAATTCACGTCCACGTTCGGCAATAATCCAATCCAAATTGAAATTGCTGATATTCGATAATCCTGCTCTGCTTTGCAGTTGGTTTAGTCCATCAATTGCATTCGCTCTGTTGCCACCTTGACCTCCACGCTCAATCGCTTCTGCATAAATCAAAACCACTTCTGCTAAACGGAAAAGCGGGAACGTATTGTCGGCAAATTCGCGTTGTGGATCTCTGCCGAAAGCTCTGTCATTGTCCATAAAATCTTGGAACAAATTGCAACCTTCGTTCGGTCCGCAAACGGTACAATCCACAAATCGTCCTGTAGCATCCAAGTTTCTGTCACAGCCATAAACAACCATTGTAGATGGAATGTTGCGAAATTTAAACGTCGTCAAACCACTCTCCTCAATATCCGTACGGTTATTGCCAATAGATGTGCTTGGTCCTACAAACAAAAAACGTCTGTCGCCTGGCTCAAAAGACTCGGCAAATTCGCCTCTGATGCGATAGCCGCCCCACGTTGCATTTGTGAATATACCGTAGTGCAACAATTGTGCTCTATGGTTTGTTTGGTGGACACTTACACTTGCTCCATTGATCAAGAAGGTTGAACCCGAAAATGTTCTCGCATTAGCACCATCAAAAACCAAACCCCAAATAATTTCTCGATTAAATCTATTATCGTTCAAAAACAGATGTTCATAGTTGTCGTGTATGATGAATCCTGGAGCATTAAGCACTCGACCTGCAAACTCGATGGCACTTGTGTAGAAACTGGTGTTGGTATGCATGTTGTTTCCTACCTGGCCGGTGTAAACATTGGCATTGAGATACATACGCGCGAGTAAAGCCCAAGCAGTTGCCTGACAAACACGTCCTAATGGGCTTGTTCCTGCTGGTCTCAGTCCATTTTCCGAAAGATAAAGCAATTCGCTTTCAATCCAGCTAAAAAGCATTGCACGTCCTGTTTCCAAGTCTGGATGTTTTTGGCTTGGCAATCCGCCAAGAGGCATCGTTTCATCAATAAACGGAGGATTTCCAAAAATATCCATCAAGACCCAATACAAGAATGCACGAATAAAGCGAGCTTCGGCACGCATAACGGCGATCTCAGCACGATCGGCTTCCGAAAATGAACCCAAATTGCTCGGATCGCTTTGACGCATAAAGTGATTTGCATACAAAATGTTCAGTATAACCCTATTGTACAATGCCGTAGAAAAAGGATTCGCTGGCGTAAACGTCATATCATTCAAATCCGCAACGCCGGCATCATCCCAATTGCAAAATGCCTCATCGGTTGGCGTAACTTGAAGATTAAAAAACGTACGTGTAAAGCCCGAAAAGCCTTCATCAATACCTGCGATATCGGGTTGTCCGGCTGGTCCATCGTTACCCGTAAGGATCATTGCACCATAAACTTTCGCCAAGGCCATTTTGAAGCCCAAAACATCGCGATAAACTTCATCTCCAGTCACATCGTTGATTGGAAATCTATCTAAATCGCTGAAGCAGGAGGTCAGAATGAACATTCCTGTGGCGATTAGAATTAAGGTTTTTTTGATATGTTTCATTGTTTTATGTTTTTTTTGTTTGTTGTCATTCCCGCGTAGGCGGGAATCTCCTTGCTATTGACCGCTCCCCTTATTGCTGGTGGATTCCCGCCTTCGCGGGAATGACGGTTAGAATGTCAGGCGTAGCCCTAAGTTAAACGTACGCGGAATAGGAAATAAATTATTATCGATACCGCCTGGTCTTTCAGGGTCAACGCCACTGTAGCCTGTAAACGTAAACACGTTTTGAACGGTAACATTTGCCGAAAGATTACCTCTATTTGCAATTACACTTCCAAAGTTGTAAGTAACAGACACATTGTCGATTCTCAAAAACGATCCATTTTCAAGATAGAAGTCCGACAACAACTGACGGTTCCAAAAGCCCGAGCGAAAGATATTTTGCGTAGTATTTTGCAAAAAACTTCCACTTATCACTTGCGAATAATTTGCAATATCCGCATTGATATTGTTGAAAATATAGTGTCCGATATTTGAGCGCAACATCGTTGAAAATTGCCAATTTCTCCAGCTCACACGTGCGTTGAAACCCAAAAATGCGATAGGCTCTGGTTGTCGTCTGGATAGGCGACGGTTTCCTTCCATATACGTCGTAGAAACTTCAAGTGGGAATCCTGCCGTAATCCAATCACCACGAGAGTTGAAACCTGGACCAAACTGTTGTTCAAAGACAAAGAATGTATTTGGTGCGTGTCCGACCATGTGCATTTGTATCGTTTGTCCTACTGCTCCACTGATACCACCCGTCAGGATGCCAATGCCTTCTGCATCGTCATTCAAAGTTAATTGTGTGATTTCTCGCCTGTTTACTGTCGCATTCAGTCCAAATTCTACCGTCAGATTATTTCGCTGAATGGCAACATAGTTTAGAACGGCTTCGATACCTTGGTTTTGCATACTACCAATGTTTCGAACCATTCGGTTGGTAAAGTTAGACCCCATTGGCAAATCGACATCGTTGAGTAGGTCTGTTGTCACAGAGTGATAAGCATCAATAGAACCAGAAATTCTACCACCTAAAAAAGCCCAGTCCACACCAACATTCCACGAAGCGGTTTCTTCCCAGCCACGTGTGCCGTCAAATGCCATCGGACGCCACATTTGCAGCCAAATTTCTTCGCCTGTAATTGGGTCCAATCCAAAAAAGACACGTGCAGTGTATGTCCCCAAACCGTAGCGAGGAATGTGGTCGTAAAGTCCGATTTCTTGCTGGCCTGTCACACCCCAACCTGCACGCAATCGCAACGATGTTACAAACGGGCTATTTATCAAAAATTGTTCTCTATCTAAACGCCACGCCACAGATGCCGCAGGAAATACACCCCAGCGGTGATCCGGTGCAAAGCGCGAGCTTCCATCCGTACGCAAAGAGGCTTGGAACATATATCTATCGTCAAAACTGTATTGCACACGTCCGAAAAACGAGATTAATGTGCTTTGGTATAAGCGTGTCGGGAATGTTGGTGTTGATACAACATTTTGCCTGTTGTACCAAAATGTTGGGAAGTTTTGATATTCTGTTTCCCATGTTTGATGTGTATATCCACCCATAATTTCAAAACTGTGTCTGCCAAATGTTCTTGCGTAGTTGATGTGAGCATCTAAAAGAATGTCCGTACGCGTTTGGTCGTATTGCGAAAATCGTCCTTGACCAAGAACGCCAGGTCTCCACACTTGCTCTATGTTTTCGCCAAAACCGTTAGCAACATCAAAGCCGAAATTTACACTTGCCGTCAAGCCTTCGATAGATTGCAACCTATACGATGCTTGAATATTACCAAACAAGCGATTTCCTGTGCCTCTATCCTGACGAGATTCGAGCAACGAAACAGGATTGCTTGTAGCCATTGACATCCACTCACGCTGGGTTCCTGGAGGTACAGGACCCGTTGGAGATTCCCATTGCCAAAAACCACCATAATCCTCCATTCCATCGGCTCTTACTGGCTTGGTTGGATCCATACGAATCGCAGCACCGATCGCACCACCATAGCCAAACTGACTTCTTTGGTGCGAGCCTCTAATGTTGGCGTTTATGTTCAAATGGTTTCTGAAAAAACTTGGTCTTAACGAAACCGATGCTGTTGTTCTGTTGATTTGGTCTGTTCGCAAAACACCGTTTTGATGAAAGTTTCCGATAGAAATACGGTACGGAAAATTCTGTGTAAACGCACCTGAAACAGAGATATTATTGTCTGTCGTAAATGCAACAGGACGATAGATTTCGCTTTGCCAGCAGGTGTTTGCGAAACGCTGTTCCGCTCTGTACATCGGATTTCCTTCGCCATCAACCTCCCCTGTTGGCACATTCACCCAATAGCCAAGTCGCTCTCTCTGTACCTGCGTTACCCCTGGAAATGTCTCTACCAGATTTCTAAACTGATTGGCCGAAAGCACATCCACCTGGCGAGCAACCGTTGCAAAACTATGTGCCGTTGAAACATCAATGTGCACTCTGCCTGGTTGGAGGCCTCGTCCGCTTTTTGTTGTGATGATGATTACACCGTTGGATGCTCGCGAGCCAAAAATCGCCGTTGCAGAAGCATCTCTCAAAACAGTGATATTGTAAATATCATTCGGATTTAACGATGATAACGCATCACCTTGTCCAGCAATTCCTGCGTTACTCACGGGCAAACCGTCAATAACGATTAGCGGATCATTGCTTGCATTCAACGATGAACCGCCTCTAATGCGAATTCTATTTCCTGCTCCAGCACGACCATCAGATGTCGAAACATTAACACCGGCCGCTGTTCCTGCCAATAGCGAAGCCGGACTGCTAAAAACGCCCTGCCTAAAATCACCTTCGCCAATGGTGGTTACCGCGCCAGTCAGTCGTTCGCGTGTTGCCGTACCAAAACCGATAACAACAACTTCGCCCAAGCCGATAGCATCCGAACGCATAGAAACATCTATTGTTGAGCGTCCGCCAATAGCAATTTCTTGCGTTTCCATGCCCATGAAGCTAAACACTAAATGTGTGGCTTCGAGCGGAACATTCAACGAAAACCGACCGTTGATGTCGGTTGTTGTACCCGTTGTGGTTCCTCTCACCACAACCTGTGCACCTGGAATCCCAAGATTGTCATCTGCACTAAGTACCGTTCCCGTAATTGTTCGTTGTGCCATCGCCGAAACACCCACAAACAGCAGGATTGGCAACAGTAGCACACGAAAATTTGAAATTAGTTTTTTCATATAATGTTGATATTTTAGTTTAGGTTATACGTTCCTTTTTTTGTATCTTTACAAAGAAAAGTTATGATTTACGGTTATATTCGTGTTAGCACAGACAAACAAACAGTAGAAAACCAGCGTTTCGAAATCCTTCAATTTTGTAAAAAACAAGCCCTGAAAGTTGATGTTTGGGTCGAAGAAACCATCTCGGGCACAGAGAAAATTCAAGAACGCAAACTCGGAAAACTACTCAAAAAAATGCAGCCCAATGATGTTTTAATTTGCTCAGAACTATCACGTTTGGGCAGAAATTTATTGATGATTATGAGCATTCTCAACGAATGTATCAATCGCGAAATTCAAATCTGGACCATCAAAGACAATTACCGCTTGGGCAACGACATCAACTCAAAAGTTTTGGCGTTTGCTCTTGGATTATCCGCCGAAATCGAACGCAATCTCATCTCGCAACGCACCAAAGAAGCCCTTGCACGTAGGCGTTCAGAGGGTATGATACTCGGACGACCCAAAGGCAGCAAATCCAAACGAAAAAAACTCACCGGACAAGAAGAAAAAATAAAGGCTTTGCTGAGCCAAAACGTCTCAAAATCAGCGATTGCCAGAAAATTCGGCGTGCATCGAATTACGGTATCAAACTTCATAAACGAAAAAAAATCGTAAATTTAATATTAAAAATTTGTTAAATTCAAAATAATTGCATATCTTTGTGGCGTGTAAAAATCATACCAACATATAATATAAACCAAAATATATGAAAAAACTAATTTCAAATTTTCGCATGATTCTACTTCCAATCCTACTGTTGGTTGGCGTTTCAGCGATGGCACAACGCACCGTAACGGGAACCGTTATCAGTGCAGACGACAACCTGGGAGTGCCTGGCGCTCAGGTGATTGTGAGAGGAACAACCACAGGAACAACGACCGATATCAACGGACGTTTTTCATTGAATGTTCCAGAGGATGCAACGCATCTGGTATTCAGTTTTATGGGCATGGAAACACAAGAAATTTCCATTGGTGGACGTGCAACTGTCGATGTAACCATGCGTTCAGACGCTATCGGTTTGGGCGAAGTTGTGGTTATCGGTTTCGGTACAGCCACACGCGAACGCTTGACTGGAGCGGTAACCACCGTTACAGAAGCCGATTTCCGACAAGGTGTTTTTAGCAGTCCAGCCTCGCTTTTGGCGGGAACGGCTGCGGGTGTTAACATTTCAACCTCCGACGGACGCGCGGGTTCAGGAAACCGTATTCGCATTCGCGGTGGCTCGTCGTTGAATGCAAGCAACAGTCCACTGATTGTGATTGACGGTTTGCCATTGGCTGCTGGCGGAATCCACGGACAAACCGATGCATTATCGTCACTCAATCCAAACGATATTTATAGCATCACGGTTTTGAGAGATGCTTCGGCAACGGCGATTTACGGCTCGCGAGCATCAAACGGTGTAATCATCATCACAACAAAAAGCGGTCGCGGCATGCAACCCGGACAAATCAATGTTGAAGTGTCGACAGCAAACAGTTTTGCAACCATCGCTCGCAAAATAGATGTGCTTTCGGGCGACCAATTTAGAAACCTTATTGAGGCCTATAATTTCGGAACAACAGCCACGCAAATCGCTGAAAGAAACAGCCGTTTGGCCATGCTTGGCAACGCAAACACGTGCTGGCAAAGCGAAATTTATCGCCCAGTGGCTTTTACAACAGATAATAATGTTTCGATTACAGGTGCATTTACACGAAATTTCCCTTACCGTGTTTCGGTTGGAAATTTCCACCAAAACGGTGTGTTGCGAACAGACCAAAATAACCGAACAACGGCTTCGGTTTCGCTTAGACCAAGCTTTTTTCAAAACCATTTGAACATCAATGCGAACATTAGAGGTTCGTACTTGCGCCGAAATTATGGTGATGGTGGCGCTATTGGCGCGGCTATCCGCATGGACCCCACACAACCTGTAAGAGCCAATATGGAACATTTTGGTAATTTCTGGCAATGGGAATCAACGCCCGGACAATGGGAATCTATGGCAACACCAAACCCTGTTGCAATCCTCGAATCCAGACAAAATACTGGTGCAACCGGTCGCCTTTTTGGTAATATCCACGCATCGTACAGATTGCAGTCTATCGAAGGGTTGACAGCAAACGTAAATTTTGGTTTCGATTTAGCCAACGGTGCTACGCAAAACATCGAAAAGCCTTGGCGAACGGGCGTTTTAGGACAAGGCCGTTTTGCACAACGTGAGCAAACACGTACCGACCTACTTTTGGATGCTCACCTCAACTATGGCAGACAATTTGGCCGACATAATTTCGAAATTATGGCCGGTTATACCTACCACGGTTTGGCAACAGAATATACCAATTTCACAACCTATTGGTACAACCGAACAACCGTTGCAGGTGGAGGAAGACCAGCACATCCAACCGATTTATTTGAAGCGGTATTGATTTCGTTTTTCGGACGTGCGCAATACAGTTTTGACGATAGATACATGTTCCAAGCCTCGTTGCGTACCGACGGAAGTAGCCGTTTTGCAGCAGATTATCGCTGGGGCGTATTCCCCGCTGTTTCTGCAGCATGGCGCTTAGACAGAGAGCAGTTTTTGAGAGACAATCCAATCCTAACATCGTTGAGATTACGCGCCGGTTGGGGTGTTACAGGCCAACAAGAAATCGGCCTTTACGACCATATTCCGCGCTATCAGATAAGTAATGAAACAGCACGTATATTCTTCGGATTCGACCCAATCACTGGCGAAGAAATATGGATGTACATGTGGCGTCCTGCTGGATTCGACGGCTCACGCGGTTGGGAAGAAACCGCACAATGGAATGTTGGTGTGGATTTCGCTTTCCTTGGCGGAAGATTTCACGGTTCTATCGATGCCTATCACTCAACAACAACCAACCTAATCAGCTACACAAACTTGCCAATGGGTTCGAATTTTACCAACCGTTTGCAACGAAATATCGGTAGCATGGAAAACCGAGGTATCGAAGTTACGCTACATTATGTGCCTGTTCAAACCCGTGATTTAACCGTTGATTTAGGACTTAATTTCACAATGAACAGACGCGAAATCACACAATTGACGTTGAATGATGACGCTGACGACATCGGTCTTTATGTGGGCGGTATCAGCGGTGCTACTGGCCAAACGATACAAATGCACATGGTTGGCCACGCACCAAACACGTTTTTCATCTTTGAACAACCGTTTGATGGCGGATTTCCAACCGAAGTGAGCAACGATGAGATGGAAGGCGGTCGCCGTTTGTTCAGACAACCTGAACCAATCGCATTTATCGGTTTCAATGCACGTGTGAGTTGGAGAAACTGGCAGTTTTCGACCATGTTGCGCTCAAACATCGGCCATTATATTTTCAACAATGTGAATGCAGATATCGCAAATTTCTCGCAAGTGCTAAACTCTGGATTTTTGCAAAATACCACACAAAACATTTTCACATCTGGATTTAGAGAGCGTCAATTATTGTCGGATTTCTACCTTGAAAATGGAACATTCTTGAGAATCGACAACGTGTCGGTAACCTATAATTTCGGACGTATAATCGCCAACAGAGGAAGCCTTTCGGCAAATGTTACCGTTCAAAACGTGTTCACATTCACCGGTTATAGCGGCGTTGACCCCGAAAGACCGGGTGGTATCGATAATAATTTATTTCCTATTCCGCGTACGTTTAACTTGGGACTGCGCCTGACATTCTAACCGTCATTCCCGCGCAGGCGGGAATCCCCCAGCAATAAGGGGAACGGTCAATAGCAAGGAGATTCCCGCCTACGCGGGAATGACAACAAACAAAAAAAAACATTAGACAATGAAACATATCAAAAAAACCTTAATCCTAATCGCCACAGGAATGTTCATCCTAACCTCCTGCTTCAGCGATTTAGACAGATTCCCAATCAACGATGTAACCGGTGAAGCGGTCTATCGCGATGTTTTGGGCTTCAAAATGGCATTGGCCAAAGTGTATGGTGCAATGATTTTGACTGGTAATGCAGGCGGTTCTGGAGCCCCCGATATCACAGGGATTGATGAAGGCTCTGCAGGCTTCAACCGCACGCTCTTTAGCGTTCAAACCCTACCCACCGATGAAGCGCTTTTCAATTGGGCCGATGCTGGAATTGCCGATTTGAACAACATGACCTTTACAGCATTGAATCCTATTTCGGGCGCATTATACAACAGAGTGATGTTGAACATCCTGTATGCCAATCATTTCATGCGTCAAAGTGCAGATAATGTTTTGGCTGAACGCGGATTTTCAGAAGCCGACCGTGCAGAAATCGCTGTGATGCGTGCCGAAGCACGTTTTATTCGTGCGTTTTTGTATTGGGTGCTCTTGGATGTCTTTGGAAATCCACCATTTATTGATGAAACAATGACTGTTGGCGGATTGCCAATGCAAAAAAGTTTAGATTTCCAAACAGGACGTCAAGCGCTTTTCGATTGGCTCGAAGGCGAATTGCTTTATTTGGCCGACAACGGATTAAGAGAGGCTGGAACAAGCCCATTAGGACGTGTTTGCCGAGCCTCTGCGTGGGCATTGCTCGCACGTTTCTACCTCAATGCAAATGTGTACACAAGTCCAGTGGGAAGTCCAGGAAGCAACACCGCATTCTACACCAGAGCCATTGAATTTGCTGGACGAGTGATTAACTCGGGATTGTTCCAACTGCACGACAACTACGAACATCTGTTTTTGAACGATAACAGACAAAGCCCAGAAATCATTTGGGGCTTGATTTTTGATGGCGCTAACACAAGAGCCTATGCAGGTCCAACATTTTTGGTTAATGCACCGTCGCAAGGCGCACAACAAGTCACCTATCGCGCAGACCTCCTGCATTTTGGACTACATACGAATGCCAATTGGGCAGGCGGACGTGTGAGAGGCGATTTTATCGACCTTTTTGATAGAGACAACGACAGACGCTTTTTGTTTGTAGGACCAACCGATTTTATTGGCACAGCAAGAACCACGTTCGCGGCAAGCGGTAAGGCAACATTTAAGTTTCGCAACATTCCATCGCGCATGGTGGTTGAAGGTTGCCAGCGAACAGAAGTTGTTGATACCATTATATTTGACACCATACGCAATGCGTTGCAAGTTATTACACGCATTGATACAACCGTCGTGTATAGATTTGAAGGATGCACCGTTTGTTCATCGGTTGAAGGCGCAAAAACAGGTTGCCATTTGGTGCAACACCATTTGGACAATGAGATACCTTTCGGACGCTGTACCGACCGCCGTTTTGCCGACAATACTGTTCCGCTCTTCCGCTTAGCAGAAATGTATTTGATTTATGCCGAAGCCTCACTTCGTGGTGGTAGCGGTGCAACAAATCCAACGGCTGGTATTAATCGCTTGCAAGCGCGGGCAGGATTGCCGAATGTTGGTGGGATTGATATATACTGGATTCTGGATGAACGTGCACGCGAACTCTATTGGGAAATGCACCGCCGTACGGATTTAGTGCGTTTCAACAGATTTACCGATGGCCCAGGTTGGGAATGGAGAGGCAATGTGCAAGAAGGTGCAATGCGCCCAGCACATTTCAACGTGTTCCCATTGCCTGCAACGGATATCAATGCTAATCCTAATCTTAGACAAAACCCTGGGTTCTAACGATAGGCAAGGGCAACCGCGAGGGTTGCCCCTACACCACAATAACAATGTAAGGGCGACCCTTGCGGTCGCCCAACCGAAAAAATAAAAACCCTAAAACAAAAAAACATGAAAAAATTAAAACACTTCGCTTTTGCCCTTGCAGCATCGGCATTAGCATTCACGTTCACGTCGTGCGGTAGCGATGACCCGCAACCAGCACCTCTTCCTCCACCTCCACCTCCGCCGCCAACAGTGCCCGCTGCGCTGTTCCTTGTCGGAGATGTATTGGGTGCTCCAGAGTGGGACTACGAAAACTACAGCTTCATCTTTTTCCGCGACAGCAGCACAGCAGAAGATGTGATGATTACAAATTTCCTTGCGGGAGAATTTCAATTTCTTGAAGGCGAAGATTTAGGCAGTATCGACTATTTATGGGGCGGTGCCGAAAATCTTTTGGCCGGTAGAGGCGAAGGTCCACGCATTCCAATGGTAGCGGGTCATCAAAGACTTGTAATTGACCGCTACACCATGACTTACACCATCGAAGCGTATGACAACACAGACGCACCTGTATTCAACAGCATCGGACTTATCGGTGCTGCTGCTGGTGGCTGGGGCGATAACGACGATGTGCTTCTCACACAGTCTACGCGCGACCCAAACATTTGGTATGGAACGGATATCGAACTTATGCCAGGAGCAATTAGATTCCGCACTGCTGGTGGTTGGGATGCAGCTTGGAGTAATGAGAGACCGCACCATTATCCATTTGGTCGTCACGACCATCGTAACAACTACGAGGGTGGAAATCCTCACGGCAACAGCAATATTCCTGCACCAGGTAGATATTTTGTGAAAATCAACACCTTTACAGGACATTTTGTATACTGGATGTTGGAAAGCATGGTTATCGACCCATCGGAGTGGTCTGTTGAACTCCACGGAAACCTCGGAGGCACCACTGGCTGGTACGATTTTCATCTCGAATATTACAGCTCTACTATCACCAACCCAGCAACAAATGCAGGTACTTTCGTCTTTAGACTCGACAATCTTTCAATCAATGCAGGCAGCCAATTTGGCGTTCGTATCGCAAACAATTGGTTTAATGGTGCAATGATTAACATCACAGGCGACGCAGGAAACTTCAGCCACACAGGCGGAAACATAACTGTTGAATCAGCCGCCGTTTACAATGTAACATTGACGTTGCAATTCAACGGGGCAGTTGTAACAGGCTTGCCGGTTGTGAATTTCGCACCAGTACCGTAAGTGTTGTATAACAACAATCCAAAAAAAACAGCGATATTTTGTCGCTGTTTTTTTTTGTGCATCCTTTCAAGCATCGCCAACCACAACTTACAATCTTGTAAGTTACAATTTTGTAAGTTACAATTTTGTAAGTTCAGAAAAAATGCGTATCTTTGCAAAAAAAAGAACTAAAGTTATGAAAGCACTTCCATTTGTTTACGGAAAAACAGCCGAAGCTAAAAACTTCACAGGCAGAGAAAAAGAAACTGAACGCTTAGCACAAAACTTCTTTTCACTAATCAACACCACGATTATTTCGCCTCGTCGTTGGGGAAAATCATCGTTGGTAAAAAAAGTTGCAAAACAAGTAATGGCAAAGGACAAAACGATTAAAATTTGCTCAATAGACATTTTTAATGTTCGTAATGAAAATGAATTTTACGTGCAATTTGCCCAAGAAGTGCTTAAGGCCACATCAAACCGCTGGGAAGAATGGGCAGAAAATGCAAAAACATTTCTTTCACGCTTGATGCCAAAAATTACACTTTCGCCCGATAGTCAAACCGAGATATCGTTCGGTGTGGAGTGGAAAGAGTTACAAAAAAAATCAGATGAAATTATCAATCTTGCCGAAACAATTGCTAAAGCAAAGGGGTTAAGGATTGTGGTTTGTATCGACGAATTTCAAAGTATTGCTGGATTCGACGATCCGCTTGCTTTTCAGCGTAAGCTTCGTTCGCATTGGCAACATCACCAACACGTTGCCTATTGCCTTTATGGAAGCAAACGGAATATGCTGTTAAATATTTTCTCAAATGTAGATATGCCGTTTTACAAGTTTGGCGATATGATGTTTTTGGAAAAAATTGAGAATAAAGCGTGGGGGAAATTTATTCAAAAACGTTTCAAAGAAACAGGTAAAGAGATTGCTCAAGAACACGCCGAATATTTGGCAGGATTGGTCGAAAACCATTCGTACTATGTTCAACAATTGGCTCAACAAACGTGGCTACGCACAGAAAAAAAATGTTCGGCTGAAATCATTGATATGTCTTTGCAAAGCATCAAAAATCAACTCAGCCTACTGTTTGTTAGTTTATCTGAAAACCTCACTGCAACACAACTTTATTTCTTACAAGCCATCATCAATGGCGAAACAATTTTTGGGCAAGAAAATCTGAAAAAATATCGCTTGGGCACATCTGCCAATGTTTTGCGTATAAAAAATGCTTTAGTGTCAAAAGATGTTATTGATATCACCGCAAAAAACATCGAAATTCAAGACCCTATATTCAAACTTTGGCTGAAAGAGGACTATTTTAATTAGATTACACCACGAAAAATTTTGCCCCTTGCATTTTTTTTCGTATCTTTGCAATCAGATTTATTTAATCTGACCATGAAAACAAAATACATCTTCGTAACCGGTGGTGTGGCTTCCTCTCTTGGAAAAGGCATCATCTCCGCATCTTTGGCGCGATTGCTACTTGCTCGCGGACATTCCGTAACCATTCAAAAACTCGACCCGTACATCAACATCGACCCGGGCACGCTAAATCCCTACGAACACGGCGAATGCTACGTTACAGAAGATGGCGCTGAAACGGATTTGGACTTGGGTCATTACGAGCGTTTCACCAACGAACCCACGTCGCAAGCCAATAGCGTAACGACTGGTCGGATTTACTGGTCAGTTATCGAAAAAGAGCGCCGTGGCAAGTATTTGGGCGGAACCGTGCAAGTGATTCCGCACATCACCGACGAAATTAAAAATCGCATTTTGCTTCTGGGCAAAACCAAAAAATACGATTTTGTGATTACGGAAATCGGCGGAACTGTAGGCGATATCGAAGGTTTGCCCTTTATTGAAGCCATTCGTCAACTGCGTTTGGAACTCGGAAAAAATGCGCTTTGCATCCATTTGGCTTACATTCCATACATTTCTGCAGCCAGCGAATTGAAAACAAAACCGGCACAACATTCCGTGAAACTCTTACTGGAACAAGGCGTTCAGCCTGATATCATCGTTTGCAGAACGGAACATAAATTGAGCGACAACAACCGCAGTAAACTCGCATTGTTTTGCAATGTTGAAAAATCGTGCGTGATTGAAAGCATTGACGCTAAATCGATTTACGAAGTTCCGTTGTTGATGAAAGCCGAAGGTTTGGATGTTCAAGTGCTGAAAAAATTTGGCATGCGACCGAAAAACAATGCGGATTTGAAGGATTGGTCAGCGTTTTTGAAAAAATTGTACAACCCCAAACACGAAATAAACATTGGCTTAATTGGAAAATATGTTGAATTGCAAGATGCATATAAATCCATCTCCGAAGCCTTTATTCATGCGGGAACTTCGCTGAATTGCCGTGTGAATGTGAAGTGGATTCACAGCGAAGAACTGAACGATAAAAACGTAAAAGCGAAATTGAATGGATTGTCGGGTGTGTTTGTTGCGCCGGGTTTCGGACAACGTGGCATCGACGGAAAAATCGCCGCAATCAAATATGTTCGCGAACATAATATTCCGTTTTTGGGTGTGTGTTTGGGGATGCAATGCGCCGTTGTTGAATTTGCACGAAACGTCCTGAAATTGCGGGATGCGGACTCTACGGAGATGAATCCGAAAACAAAAAATCCAGTGATTGATTTGATGGAAAATCAAAAAAACAACAAAGGCATGTTAGGCGGAACGATGCGTTTGGGTGCTTACGATTGTTTTTTGAAAGAGCATTCGTTGGCGAGAAAAATCTATAAAGCGCCCAAAATTTCTGAGCGTCATCGCCACCGTTACGAGTTCAATAATTCGTTTGCAAAAACCTTTGAAAAGGCAGGAATGGTGCAGTCGGGAAAGAATTCTGATGGTTTGGTGGAAATCGTGGAAATCCCAAAACACAAATTTTTCATCGGCGTGCAATTTCATCCGGAATATAAAAGTACGGTTGAAAATCCGCATCCGTTATTTGTCGCTTTTCTTAAGGCTGCAATGTCAAACTAACCGTGTGAACGGCAACAATAGCCGCGGTTTCCGTACGCAAGCGTGTTTCGCCCAAGGTGATTGGAATGAAACCGTGTTCGACCGCGAGAGCAACTTCTTTTGCTGAGAAATCTCCTTCTGGACCGATTAGAATTAATATATTTGACTGTAGAGACGGGGCATGCCCCGTCTCTACAAATGCATTTTTCAATGATTGTTTCGCAAATTCATCACCACAATAACAAATGAATCTCGCTGGCGCGGACTGGTCACTGAGCGGAGTCGAAGTGCCGTCCGTGCCAAAAGTTTTCAGGAATTCCGAAAATTTCGTAGCCTCATGAATCATCGGTAAATTCGGCACCTGACACTGTTTCACAGCCGCCATAATCACACGTTCCGAACGGTCTTTTTTCACAACCGTTCGTTCGGAATGTTCGGTAATAATCGGCGTAATTTCATCGATACCAATTTCCGTTGCTTTTTCCAAAAACCATTCAAAACGGTCGATGTTTTTTGTTGGCGCACAAGCCACATGCAAATGATACGGACGCTTGAAAACACCGATTTCTCTAAGGATTTCCGCTTCGCACGTTTTGTGATTCACCACCGTCAATGTGGCTTCGCAAAGTCTCCCCTGCCCATCCGAAATTAAAATGTTGTCGCCAACAGAAAGGCGCAAAACCTTTGTGCAATGTAGACTTTCCGCTTCGTTGAGCGTAGCCAAATTGTTTTCGATATGGGCTAAAAATAAATGCATAATTTTATTTTCATCGTTGCAAAGATAATCATTTTTTCGCAGATTAGCAAAAAAACATCAGCGTGTTGCTTGGTTCAGTATCTCCAGAATTTCTTCGCCAAAAGATTTTAGTTTGGCTTTGCCTAAACCTTTGATTTGCGCCAATTCTTCAAGCGTTTGCGGCTTGATGTTGACAATTGAAACGAGCGTTTTCGTATGTAAAATTTGATACGCTGCTACATCTTTTTCTTCGGCACGAACTCTTCGCCACAAGCGCAATTCTTCAAACAATTCGGGGTCTTCAACATCGTCTGCGGATGCTATTTTCTCTACTTTCGAGGCTTTGGGCGGCTTGACTTCTATCAACGTGGCTTTGGCGCGTTCGTCAACGAAAGTTGCCAAAAAGAAACCCTCTTTGCAGGCGCTGAAACAAGCCAATTTATAGAAAAATTCGGTATTGATGTGTTGCAACACATCTTTGATTTGCGATTTAATTTCTTTGTTGTCAGAAGTGTAATTTATTTTTTCAAAATACTCCGTTTTGAGATAATTCAAGATGTCCGAAAAATAAATTTGCGACGATTTTATTTTCGCCTGAAACTCCTGATTCTTCTCTAAAACCTGCGGTTGCGAGAGATAATAGTTTAGATGACTATGAAATTTCCCAATCACAGGATTCAATTCTTTTTCTATGCAGTTCGTAATTTCCAAACACATATTTTTCAGATTTCCGACAATACTGTTGGCGTGTTCGTTGTGAATTTTCAACATCCGTTTTGACAACCGAAGCAAATGCGACAAATCATAAAGCTCGAACAACAATTCACGTTGATAATCTAATCTTGCGTGTTGCAAACGCTCTTCATTCGGTTGGTTTTGCTCAACATCGTCGGTGTACTGACGAATGTGCTGATCGTTGTGCAAACAATTCGCATCAAGTTTGGATGTCAGCACCAAACCTTCTAATGTTTTGCAACGGCTCAACGCCACGTAAACTTGCCCGTGCGCAAACGCTGCACGCGCGTCAATCGCGACTTTATCGAACGTCAACCCTTGACTTTTGTGAATGGTCATCGCCCACGCCAACCGCAGTGGATACTGAACAAACGTGCCAACAACCTTCTCACGAATCGCTTTGGTTTCCTCGTCAATATCGTAGCGAATCGTTTTCCATTCCGCAAGCGGAACGGTGATTTCAAAATCATCGTTCGGACATTTTACCACAATTTTATGGTCGGAAATGTCTACAATTTCGCCAATTTTTCCGTTGTAAAATTGTTTAGCTGCTTCGGTATCGCTCTTCGCAAACATGACTTGCGCGCCAAGTTTCAGCTTCAAATCTTTTTCAACAGGAAAATTCCACTCTGGAAAATCGTCGTAAACTTGCGCTTCAAAAACATGTTCTTCTTCGGGAATAGCTCTCAACTTTTTTTGATTGATATCTTGCGCTTGGTAGCGATGTGTCGTTAGTTGAATAATTTGCTCGCTGGATTTTTCTTGAAAGTTTGAAACATAGCGTGAATTAAGCGTTTCCAGCGTTTCAACATCCAGTGTATTGTTTCGAACCTTGTTCAAAATTTCGATAAAATGGTCATCATTTTGTCGAAAAATTTGCTTAAGCTCGATCGCAACATAATCCGTTTTATTCAAAGCATGGCTACTGAAAAAATACGGCGTTTGGTAAGCGGTTTTCAGAATGCTCCACTCTTCATCTTTCACAACTGGCGGAAGTTGTTGCAAATCGCCAACCATCAGCAATTGCACGCCTCCGAAAGGTTTTGAATTTCGTCGAAAGCGTCGCAAAACGGCATCCACAGCATCTAACACATCGGCACGCACCATACTGATTTCGTCAATCACAACTAAATCCAAACTTTTGATGATATTGATTTTTTCTTTCCGAAACATTTTGCTAAAACTTTCGGATGGATTTGTCGGCAAAAACGGCGTGAACGGCAATTGAAAAAACGAGTGAATAGTAACGCCGCCAGCATTGATTGCCGCTACGCCCGTAGGCGCAACAACAATCATGCGTTTGGGTGAACGTGCTTTGAGCTGGTGCAAAAACGTCGTTTTTCCTGTTCCGGCACGTCCAGTCAGAAATATGTTCTTTGACGAAAACGACACAAAATCGTTCGCTAACTGCAATTCGAGGGTTGTTTGCACGTTTGTTTAAATTTGGTTTTGCAAAGTTACAATAAAAAATCCGAAAAAAGTGTTAAAAAGTGTTAAAATTTCATTTTTTGTTAAAAAATCAAAAAAAAATCGTATCTTTGTGGCACAAGATCGAAACAAAAATATACTGTGAACGCTTCAGCACTTTTCAAACGTTATTTGGCGCAAACGTCTACATTCAAGCCGTTTATTATTGATGTGGATCGTGCGGAAAGTGTATATATCTGGGACAAATCCGGAAAACAATACATTGATTTCACATCTGGAATGTGTGCGAATAATTTGGGGAATCGCCATCCCAAAGTGATTGCCGCCATCGAAAAACAGTTGCAAAAATTTTCGTACACGATGGTTTATGGCGAATTTATTCAGCAACCGCAAGTGGATTTTGCACAACAAATTTGCGCGTTTTTGCCGTCGGACTTGCAACAACTTTTTTATGTAAACTCTGGTTCGGAAGCCATCGAAGGTGCAATAAAATTAGCACGTTTGAACAATCACCGTTCGGAAATTATCAGTTTCAAAAACTCGTACCACGGCAGTACGATGGGTGCGATGAGCGTACTGGGCAACGAGAGTTATCGCAGTTTGTTTCAACCAATGTTGCCCGACACCAAACTTTTGGATTTTAACAACCTCGAACAACTTTCACAAATCACCGAAAAAACCTGTTGTGTAGTAACCGAAGTGATGCGTTCGGGCGCAGGCATGGAACTTCCAAACCCCGAGTTTTTACAAGCCTTGCGAGAGCGTTGCACAGAAACAGGCGCACTCTTAATTTTTGACGAAATTCAAACCGGTTTTGGTCGCACAGGAAAATTATTTGCATTCGAACATTACAATGTTGTTCCCGATATTTTGTGCATCGCAAAAAGCATGGGCGGTGGTATGCCGATTGGCGCTTTCGTTTCGTCGGTGGAGCGCATGGACAGGCTCAACAACGGACATCCGTTGCTTGGTCATGCCACTACTTTTGGCGGACATCCCGTGTCGTGCGCAGCAGGACTGGCGTCGCTCGAAATCATTTCTGAACCGAACTTTTTAGCACAAGTGAATCGCAACGAAGAACTCATTCGTCAATATTTTCAACATTCGAAAATCAAGGAAATTCGCGGGAAAGGACAGTTTTTGGCGGTTGAATTGGACGAACACGTCGATATCGAAAGCGTGGTTACACATTGCATCGAAAACGGCTTACTTTTGTTGTGGTTATTGTTCAACTACAAATCGCTTGCACTTACGCCACCGCTGATTATCACAGAAGACAACATCAAAAAAGCATCGGAAATTTTCAAAAATGCGCTGGACTTATGAGAGAAAAAGGACTATTTAATGTTTTGCGAAAAATCAAATTTTTCATCAAAGCAATCATCCATTTTTTCACCGTAACCATCTGGGTGGCTTCGGCGGAAATGGGCTGGTCTGCCTTCAAAAAAACATGGTACAGAGTTAGTCGAATTTCAACAATTACCATTGAACAGTTTCGGAAAAACCAATGCACAACAATCGCATCGGACTTAACCTATTATTTGCTTTTTGCGATTGTCCCGTTTCTCGCCATCGCCTACGGCGTTGCTATTTTCCTCGGATTAGAATCGTTCCTAAACACACAAATTTACTCTGCATTGGGCGAACAAGCCATGGGACAACGCCTGATCGAATTTGCCTTGCGCATCATTTTTGAAGCCGAAGGTGGCGTAATCACTGCCGTGGCATTAGCCTTCTTTTTCTGGTCGATTATTTCAATGCTGAATCGTATCGAAGCAACCATGAATCGCGTTTGGGGCGTAACGAAAGAACGCAACTTTTTGCCACGCATTTTGGGCTATATCGTATTCTTCATTGTTGCACCAACACTGCTTGTTATCGGCTCTGCAGCAAACATTTTTGTTTCGACAAACATCATCAATTTCTTTCCCTGCTTTTTGCAAGATTCATTGCATTTTTTAAGCAGTTTTCTCGTGCCCGTCGGCGTGTTCAGCGTGCTGTTTTTTATCATTTATCAAGTTGTGCCCAACCGAAAGATAAACCCACGCTCGTCACTTTGGGCTGCACTCCTCGCTGGAACTGCCTTTCAAATTTTGCAGTTCTACTACTTTCATTTTCAAATTTCGATTTCCTCTTACAACACCATTTACGGAAGCCTTGCGGCATTGCCGTTGCTGTTGGTTTGGGCAAGATTGAGCTGGACGGTCGTTTTGTTTGGCGCTGAGCTAGCTTATGGTATAGAAAAAGAGCGTGAGTTTATTTCTTCACAACAATCTCATCCACCATCCCGTAATCCTTAGCCTCTTCGGCACTCATCCAAAAATCACGGTCGCCATCGGCAACAACTTTTTCGTAAGGTTGTCCGGTGTGCAACGCGATAATTTCATAGAGTTCTTTTTTCATTTTTTGAATTTCACGCGCAGCGATTTCGATGTCCGACGCCTGACCTTGTGCACCACCCATCGGCTGATGAATCATCACACGCGAATGCTTTAGTGCCGAGCGTTTGTCGGGCGAGCCCGCACACAAC